>Ga0210005_1000043_pt1 | contig 104930 bp, 112 predicted proteins | sample CryGey02umfilter_3_FD_183961 | JGI IMG/M metagenome (GOLD analysis project Ga0210005, IMG submission 183961) | Groundwater microbial communities from aquifer in Utah, USA - Crystal Geyser 4/9/14 0.2 um filter (SPAdes) (version 3) | ecosystem: Environmental > Aquatic > Deep subsurface >... | reverse complement strand
AAACAGACGACGCAAAAGAATTAGCAGGAAAATTTCTTGATGCCAATTTAGAAGGTCGTTTTTCTCTGGCAAAAAAGATAGCAGAGAAAAAAGCAGGAGAGACTGTGGACCGCGAGCTATTTATAAAGATGCTAGATCATATTGAGCGTATATTATATACCCGTACGGCTGGCGAACGAGACGACACTACTGCAAACGTTTTCCGCGAGATTTTTCAAGCGAAAACATATATCTCAAACCCGGGCTCATCCCCCAAAATGCTACTTGATCACATAGCCATTTTGTTACCCCATTCCATTTAAAGTATTTTTTTGTTAAGATGAGATGGTATATAAATATTAAATGGGTGTAATGACAAACAAGCAACCCCCAGTTGAACCCCGCAATGCGGGAATATTGCTTCGCAATATTGTTTAACGGGGCGATGATTTTTATATCCAAGCAAGTGAGGGAAATAGAAACTACCAAGTTTTAATTTCCGAGCGAGCGCAGGATATATAGTAATCTATATAGTCGTTACACTCTTTAAAAATCAATCATGGCATACGATTTTTCCGAATTTAAAAAAAAAGCAGGAGACCTTGCAGAGCATCTCTCAAAGGAGCTTTCAGCAATACACACAGGTCGTGCTTCAAGCGCTATTCTAGACGGCATATTTATAGAGTCCTACGGTGCTCAACTCGCCGTGCAACATGTTGCAACTATTGCCAGTGAGGACGCGCGTACACTGCGTATTGTGCCGTGGGAAAAAGCAAACGGCAAGGAGATTGAAAAGGCAATCAATGATGCAAACCTAGGGATATCGGTTTCCACCGACGAGTCGGGTCTTCGCATCTTTTTTCCACCGCTTACCACAGAGCGTCGAGCTTCATTTACAAAGCTTTTGCGTGATAAGGTGGAGTCCGCACGGGTGACGCTTAAGGGTGTGCGCGAGCAGACAAAAAACGACATTGTATCAGCAGAGAAGGATGGCGATATGAGCGAAGACGAAAAAACGCGCTCTCTTGAAGCTCTTCAAAAATTTGTGGACGAAGCAAACAACAATCTGGAATCAATCGGAGATAAAAAGGAGAAGGAAATTATGGGAGAGTAATTATAACAATTGACATTTAACCATTGACAATTGACTTGAAAATTTTCGCTTGCGAAAATCTTCAAACAAAATGTTATCGTGGTAGCGTCAAATGTCAATTGTCACAAGTCACATGTCAATTTTACTATTCATCATCATACTCGCAGCTCTCATTCTCGTTCATGAGCTTGGGCATTTTACCGCTGCAAAGATGGCCGGCGTACGTGTAGATGAGTTTGGAATTGGGTTCCCGCCACGACTTTGGAAAAAGAAAGTTGGGGAGACGTTGTATTCAATCAACGCGTTTCCTGTCGGAGGATTTGTTAAAATTTTTGGTGAGGATCCAAACGAGGATTCATTGAAGGGTCACGATTCCTCGAGAAGTTTGACACATAAGTCACGACTAGTGCAGGCATGGATAATTAGCGCAGGGGTTATTTTTAACCTATTTTTTGCGTGGTTCCTTATTAGCATAGGATTTATGGCAGGACTTCCATACTCAGTGGACGACAGTGCGTATGGAGAACGCGTGGAAAATCCGAGTCTTACAATCACGCAGGTGATTCCTATGTCGCCGGCAGATGAAGCAGGGCTCAAAGGAGGCGATATTATTGTAAAACTTGTTTCAGGAGTAGACATCCTCACAAAGCCAAAAGTATCCGCTACTCAAAATTTTATTTCCTATCACGAGGAAATGGAACTCACATATTTAAGAGGTGGAGAGGAGGAGACTGTCGCTGTTGGTGGCGCAGAGGGTTATATAGATGGTCGTCGCGCTATTGGAATATCAATGGATAATGTTGGTATTTTAAAACTGCCTATTTACGAAGCGTTTTTTGTTGGGCTCACCACGACAGCGTCCATTACTTTGTCAATGACAGTAGGGATTATGGAGTTTTTCAAAAATATATTTATCGGACAAGCAAATTTTCAGGACATTGCTGGACCTGTTGGAATTATTGGAATTGTGAGTGACGCGTCTGTGCTTGGTTTTATACATCTAGTTTCACTTACTGCAATTATTTCAATTAACCTCGCCATCATAAACCTTCTTCCTTTCCCAGCTCTTGACGGAGGTCGTCTATTTTTTATCCTTATTGAAGCAATAAAGCGCTCACCAATAAGACCTGAAGTAGCAAACATTGCAAACGGTATAGGGTTTCTCATCCTTATCGCGTTTATGGTGTTTATAACATTCCAGGATGTCACGAAGTTGATTCATTGATAAAATATAAAAAGTGGAAAGCTTAAACGCTTTCCACTTTAACTCATCATCCAACTTTTAGATCAGTGAACATTGAGTTAAGACGCAGGAGGATTGATTGCTGGCTTAGATTTGGCAGTGTAATGTAGTTCACCATTGAATTGTTAAAATTCAAAAGATCAATCACTGACATTCTTGATAGTGTATTGATTACCATTAGTGCTATGTCGGCGCGCCTACGTGAAGACATATCAGGAAGCGCACCGTGCAACTCATTATAAAGTTTTTCTGCAACAATTACTTCCAATGCGGAATTGGATTTCATTTTTTAACCTCCTTCCAATTAATGAATTAAAACTGTTATAATTATAGCATATTTAATATAAAAGTCAAATAGTTTTGCACCTCGATGTTTTTAATGTAAGATAGACGGATATGTTGCAGTCCAAACTCTTTACCAAAACACGAAAAGAAGCTCCTGTTGACGAGGTGGCAAAAAATGCCAGGCTTCTTATTCGCGCGGGTTTTGTAGACAAGCTTCAAGCTGGCGTTTACACGTATCTTCCGCTTGGGCTTCGCGTTCTAAAAAAAATAGAAAACATTATTCGCGAAGAGATGGACAATGTTGGAGGGCAAGAAATTTTTATGCCGTCGCTTCAGCCAAAAGAGAATTGGCTTGCAACTGGTCGCTGGGACACGATGGACGACTTGTATAAAGTGAGTGATACCTCAGGTCGCGAAAACGCGCTCGGTCCCACGCACGAGGAAGTCGTCGTTCCGCTCGTGAAGCAATTTGTTTCCTCGTATCGCGATCTTCCATTTTCCGCGTATCAATTTCAAAACAAATTCCGAATGGAGCTTCGCGCAAAGTCCGGCATTCTTCGCGGTCGCGAGTTTATGATGAAGGATATGTATTCGTTTCACACTAACGAAGCGGATATGATGGCGTACTATGAAAAGATGAAAGGTGTGTACGCACGCGTTTTTGAAAGAGCTGGCATTTGCGCGAAAACGTTCCTCACATTTGCATCTGGTGGAAGCTTTTCAAAATATTCTCACGAGTTTCAGACTATCACTCCCGCAGGCGAGGACACTATTTATATTTGCGACAAATGCTGTCTCGCGGTAAACAAGGAAATTATTGAAGAACAGAAAAATTCCTGCCCACAATGTGGCGGAAGGAATCTGCGCGAAGAAACGTCTGTAGAAGTAGGAAACATTTTTGAGCTCAAGACAAAGTACTCAGCCCCGTTTAATCTTTCCTACAAAGACGAGGAGGGGAAGGACCAGACTGTTATAATGGGTTGTTACGGCATTGGACTTGGACGCATGCTAGGCACTGTAGTGGAGGTTCTCGGCGACGATAAAGGGCTTGTTTGGCCAGAATCAATTGCGCCTTTTGCAGTTCATTTGGTAGAGCTAGGAGGCGCCTATGACGCAACTGTACGCGCGGAAGCAGAGAAGATTTACAATGAGTTTACAAGCGCAGATGTTGAAGTTCTTTGGGACGACCGTGACCTGCGAGCGGGAGAAAAATTTGCTGAAAGTGATTTGATTGGAATTCCTCTTCGTGTTGTGGTGTCGGCAAAAACTCTTACATCTGGAAAGTTTGAAATAAAAGACCGCGCAACAGGCGAGGTTTCTATGGTTGATCACAGTGAATTATTCAAAATTCGACATTCAAAATTCTAAATTCTATTCTTATGTTTGATAAATTTTACCAACTTTTTTCCAATGACATCGGTATTGACCTCGGTACCGCTAACACGCTTGTTTACTTGCGTGACCACGGCATCGTTATCAACGAGCCGTCTGTTGTTGCGGTGAACCAAAAGACTGGGCAGGTGGTGGCGCTTGGTCAGCAAGCAAAACAAATGCTCGGTCGCACACCTGGACACGTGGTGGCTATTCGCCCTCTTGTGGATGGTGTTATTTCAAACTTTGAAGTCACTGAAGAAATGCTTTCGTATCTCATTGGCAAAGCAAACAAAATTAGCAAAAAAACTGTGCGTCCGCGCGTGGTTATTGGAGTGCCGTCTGGTATTACCACTGTGGAAGTGCGCGCCGTGTACGACGCGGCAAAAAACGCCGGCGCTCGCGAGGTGCATATAGTAGAGGAGCCGATGGCGGCGGCTATCGGTATCAAGCTCCCTGTAAAGGAGCCTATTGGCAATATGATCATAGACATTGGCGGAGGCACTACCGACATAGCCGTAATCTCGCTCGGAGGCATTGTGCGTTCAAAAAATCTGCATATCGCGGGAGATCGCTTGAACAACGACATCATTGCTTATGTCCGTGACGAGTTTCGCGTGCTTATTGGAGAGCGCACCGCGGAGAGTGTAAAGATTGCGATTGGTTCAGTAAAGAAAAACAAAGAGCCGATGGAGGCAGTGATCCGTGGTCGCGATTTGGTGACAGGTCTTCCGCGCGAGGTGGTGGTTACAGACAGCGATATTCGCGAGGCGATGAGCGTGTCCGTTGCGGGTCTCGTAGACGCTGTAAAAGAAGTTATTGAAACTACTCCGCCGGAGGTTCTCTCGGATGTGATGAGCCGAGGAATTATTTTGGTTGGTGGTGGAGCGCTCCTTAGAGGTCTTGACGAGGTTCTGTCTCAGACACTCCATGTTCCTGTGTATATTGCAAATGATCCATTAACTGCTGTTGCCCGAGGCGCAGGTTGCATACTTGAGGAGATGGAAAATTTCAAAGAAGTTCTTATTGAGCACGAAAATGACACGCCACCCAAATAACTATTTATTGCAAGAAAAAAAAATTGCGCTAATTGTTCTAGTTTCAATAAGCGCGTTTGCAGTCTTGTATTCGCCGATTAGAGACACGCTTACTCGAGCGCTGTATTATGTAACTCCTGGAATATGGTACATTGGGGAAAAAACAAAAAGCTCGATTGGCTTTGTTTTGGCAAATTTTCGCGACAGTGGCACTCTCGTAGACGAAAATATAATACTTAATGAGGCAATTGAGCTTATGCACACGCAAGTTTTGGATAGAAATCTTCTTGCGGAAAAGGTTATAAGGCTTGAAGAGGCACTCGGGCGGTTGAGAATGGATGACCGTGTTGTTGCTAGCGTTTTGGCTGGGCCAGGAAGATCTCCATACGACACATTAGTTATTGACGCTGGAGAGAACGAAGGAATTAACGTGAATAATTATGTTACATATGCTGGCTCTGGAGTTATTGGGAAAATTATTGAAACAACAGGGAATTCTTCGAAGGTAAAACTTTTTTCATATCCTAACGAGGAACATGCTGTACTAGTCGGGGACAGTTACATCCCCGCCGTGGCAGTTGGCACAGGGATGGGCAATTTCGAAGCAAAAGTCCCACAAGAAAGTTCTGTGGAGATAGGTGATAATATAATTACAGCAAAGGGAGATTTTATTTTAGGAACTGTTTTCATAATAGAAGAGAAACTATCTGAGCCATTTAAGAGATTGTTGTTTCGCCTTCCGTTTAATATTTCTCAAATTCGTTCAGTAGAGGTAATTATTAATTAGACAATGAGCGTAGCGACATTAGACCATTAACCCTGTTAAAGATGATTTGTTGGCACCCACAAATCATCTTTAACATGGTGGCGATTTTAATATTCGCTTCACTCATTTAAAATCAGACATGAATAAACGAATTATTTTTGACATCATACTTCTCTCGTCCGTTTTTTATGCGCCGTGGTGGATTGTTGCAATGTTTGCGATTGTAGGCGCGTATCTTTACAATCAGTATTATGAAATTTTTCTTTTTGGAATGCTTATAGACCTTCTGTATGGCGCAAATTTATTTCCGCTTTGGGGCGCGCTGGGTATTTTAGGAGCAATAGTTATATTTGTATCAGTATCATACGCAAAAAAAATGGTAAGATAAATATGATAATGAGCGTAGCGTCATTAGATCATTAACAAAGCTAAATGATTTCAAATTAGAATAACAACTAATCTCTTATGAGAAATAAAATTATCAATAATTATAAATTTGCATCTCTCTTAACAGAGAATTTGAAATCAAGATTTGTGGGCATTCACAAATCTTATTTAACATGGGGATGATTTTTATAGTCATTTCATTCCTTAAAAATCATCATGTCAAGAAGAATATCAGCAAAATTTTTTAAACAGGTCTCACGAAACATCGATCCAGATGAGATTTTTCTTGATTCAAAAAATTTGCCAGGGTTTGACAAGTACCAGTTTGAGGGACGAATTGAAAAACCAATAAGTCGCACAGCTATCCTGGGAGTAATGCTCGCATTTTTAGTTGTTGTAGTTGTTTTTCTTGGCAAGGTTGTAAGCTTGCAGATCGCTCAAGGAGAAGAGTTTCTAAAAAAGAGTGAAAATAATCGTTTAGATCATGTGCCATTGTTTGCTATGCGTGGAACTATCTACGATATAAACAATGTTCCTCTTGCGTGGAATTCTTTTGATAATGAGGCGTCGCGAACGACTTTAATTGCTACAGAAACAAGCACGACAACAAAGGTAATGTCATTTCCTCATCGCGCATACATTGCTTTGCCAGGTTTTGGTCACGCATTAGGGTATGTAAGCTATCCAAAAAGTGACAAACAAGGATTTTTTTATCAAAAGTCATTTATCGGTATGGATGGTATTGAAGAACACTACAACGAGTTTCTTTCTGGGGAAAACGGTCTACAAATAGTAGAAATAGACGCGCTCGGAAAAACAAGAGATGGGAGCATTGTTGAAAATCCAATAAATGGCACAGCGCTCACTCTTGGCATAGACGCGCGCGTGCAGGAAAAACTTCACACAACAATTCGCGACACAGCAAACGATTTTGGCTACATGGCTGGAGCCGGAGCTATTATGGATGTTCATACAGGCGAGCTTCTCGCTATAACGAGCTATCCCGAGTACGAAAGCGCGGTGCTTTCTGAAGGAAAAAATAAAAAACTTATTCAAAGTTACAACCTTGATAAGAGGTCTGTTTTTCTAGATCGCGCTGTGTCGGGAGTATACACTCCTGGTTCCATAATAAAACCTTTTATGGCAGTTGCAGCGCTCGCAGAGGGTGTCATTACTCCAGAAAAGCAAATATTAAGCACTGGTTCCATTTCAATTCAGAACCCATATTATCCTGATATATGGTCCGTGTTCAACGACTGGAAGGCGCACGGCTGGGTGGATATGAGACGTGCTATCGCGGTTTCCTCTGATGTGTATTTTTATGAAATAGGCGGAGGGTTTGAAGGTCAAAAAGGTATCGGCATTGCGAACATAGAAAAATACGCGCGGTTGTTTGGTTTTGGGGCGCTTACTGGGATAGATATCACAGACGAAAAAATCGGGACCATTCCAAGTCCAGCATGGAAGGAAAAAATGTTTGCTGGTGAGGCATGGCGTTTGGGAAACACATATCATACTGTCATTGGGCAGTACGGTTTTCAAACGACAATACTCCAGGCGCTTCGCGGTACTGCAAGTATCGCAAACGGAGGCACGCTCGTCACACCGCATCTTTTGAAGGATCCAGTCCAGGAATTTTCATCATCAAAAATTCCTCTTTCTTCGGAGCATCTCCAGATTGCTCGTGAGGGAATGCGTCTAGCTGTGACAGAGGGTACTGTCTCCGGTCTCGGTGTGTGGTACGTGGATATTGCTGGAAAGACCGGTACTGCGGAAATAGACGCGGGTAAAAAATACATCAACTCGTGGGTGGTGGGATTTTTCCCATATGACAAACCCAAATATGCGTTTACTGTAGTAATGGAGCGTGGTCCGCACTCAAACACAATTGGAGGCGTGTACGTAATGCGTCAGCTTCTTGACTGGATGAACGAAAACACGCCGGAGTATTTTGGGGGCAGAATGTAGAATAGAGAATAGGGATTTCTCACTGCATAATAAGCTCACGGTCGTGAGCTTATTATGCAGTGAGAAATCCGAGCAATTTATAAAATACAACCTTGGTTGAAAAATTGACTTTTGGCTTATAAACAGATAGAATGCAAACATATGTCAGAAGAAAAAGAATATTTAAGCCAGGAGAAATTTGAAGAATTAACCAAAGAGTTGGATTACTTAAAAAGCATTCGCCGTAAAGAGATTGCGGAGCAACTTGAGTTTGCAAAAGGTCTAGGAGATCTTTCTGAAAACGCCGAGTACCACGAAGCGCGCCAAAATCAGGCAGAAGCAGAAGATCGTGTTTCTAAGCTCGAGCAGATGATCAAAAATGCCGTAATCACTGAAAAGCATAAGGGTGGGAATGTCGGCATTGGTTCAACAGCAGTCATCCTCATCCAAGGGGAGAAGGAGAACCGTCGTTATCAGATTGTTGGTTCAGAAGAGGCTAATACAAAAGAGAACAAAATCTCAAACAAGTCACCACTTGGAGAAGCACTCATGGGCAAAAGCAAAGGAGAAAGCTGTTCCTACGAAACTCCTATGGGTGTAGTATCGTGCAAGGTTGTTAATGTTGAATAATTTTGAAGTGCATTTGCATCTGAGCCCCTAATCACTATTGGCTAATAACTACCCTCATGGCTTCACTGGAAGAGATTCGCACAGAACGACTAAAGAAGCGCGCGCTTCTCAAAGAATATGGAATGAACCCGTACCCGATCGCAACAAAGCGCTCGCTTTCTGTTGCGTCTGCTCTTTCTTCGTTTGCAAAGTATTCGCGAGATCATAAAAAGATGACACTCGCTGGACGCGTGATGGCTATTAGGGGTCAGGGAGCGCTCGTATTCTTTAATTTACAAGACGATGAAGCTGTTATGCAGGGGTTCCTAAAGCGCGATGAGATGGACGATAAGCTTTTTGCGCTTTTTCAAGATGTCATCGATGTTGGCGACATCATTGAATGCACTGGTACGCTTTTTATGACAAAGCGTAAGGAACGCACGATTCAGGTGAAGGAATGGAAGATTCTGTCAAAAAGTTTGCGCCCTCTTCCTGACAAGTGGCACGGTCTTCAAGATGTTGAGGAGCGTTTTCGTAAGAGGTATTTGGATATGATAATGTCTTCGGAAGTCCGCGCGCGTTTCAAGCTTCGCTCAAAAATTATCACCGAGATTAGAAATCTTTTGAATGACGCAGATTATTTAGAAGTTGAAACACCTCTTCTTCAGTCACTTGCTGGGGGCGCGCTTGCAGAGCCATTTAAAACACACCATAATGCGCTTGATATTGATTTGAATCTCCGCATTGCCCCAGAGCTATACTTGAAGAAGCTTTTAGTCGGTGGCTTTCCTCGAGTATACGAGATTGGGCGCAACTTTAGAAACGAAGGCATTGATGCGACACACAACCCAGAGTTTACGATGTTGGAATTTTATTCTGCATACGAAACCTGCGCATCGCAGATGGCATTTGTGGAAAAATTGATTAAAACACTCGTGAAGGTTGTTCATAAAAGTACAAGGATAAAATCTGGAGAGGATACTATAGATGTTTCAAAAAAGTTTGCAGTAGTTTCATTTTTAGATTTGTTCAAACGCTACGCGTCTATTGATAATCCTGAAACAATGTCGCGTGAGGATTGGCGTCTTGCATCTGAGCGTTTTGGCGTGAAAGTTGAAACCCACAATTCCATTGAAAAGATTATGGATAATGTGTACAAAAAGGCTTGTCGTCCTAAAATAATTCAGCCGACATTTATTATTGACTATCCAGCAGGATTTTCGCCGTTTGCAAAGAAGCAAGAGGCTAACCCATCTCTCATTGACCGTTTTCAGCTTGTCATTGGCGGTATTGAAGTTGTAAACGCTTTTTCAGAATTAAACGACCCGCTTGAGCAAAAAGCGCGCTACGAGGAGCAGGATATAAAGAAAAAGGGCGGAGAAGGGGATGTGTCACCCTCGGACGAGGATTATTTGGAGGCCATAGAGTATGGGCTCCCGCCCGCAGGTGGCGTGGGCATAGGGATTGACCGTGTGGCAATGATTCTCTCTGACACACGCAATATTCGCGAAGTATTGCTTTTCCCCACGATGCGCCCTCAAAGCGAGTAGGTAAATTATCAAAACAGGCTTGGATTTGGGCTTGCAAAGAAATAGTTTCTGTGCTATAGTGTTAACAAATCATTTTCGGAAGTGAAGAATGCAAGTTTTTAATTACAGGTCTTTTGTAGAAACGCTTAGCGAGCATAAGGAGGTGGTTCGTTTAATCAAAAATGACAAGAGTATTGCGCAAATGTACTGCGAGCTTTTTGTGGATGTAGGAAACGCGCGGGTTAAATTTAATATTAAAAATCCGCGTGCTATACTCACAAAGTTTGCGATACAGACATTGTCTCCATCTGTGACTGTGCGTCTGAATACTCTCGTAGAACAGCTCAGAGCACACCACAAAATAAAGGTGCTTCCGGAGAATTGTGAAGCGTAAAAGGCTAATACGCTGACATGGCAAAGGCTGAATCCCCTTTTCCTTTTGGCCAAAAAATGCCAGCGTTTCTGCAGGTAGTGTCTCCTCTTTCACTGGTCTGCAGGTTTTATTTAAAACCCCATTTTGCATAGCAAAATGGGGTTTTTCTTGCCATAAAACACAATCGTAACAATAGAACGCTATCGCGTTCTATTGTTACGATTGTGTTTTACTGCTTTAAAATCCCAATTTTTGCAAAAAAGTTATCCACAGTTATTGTGTAGTGAAGTGTTGTATGGTGGTACAAAGTGTAATATAATGTATCTAAGTGGGATTAAGTGGGAAATATTGAAAACCACAAATTCTCACCGAAATCACATATGTTAATCGGCGAACATATTCACACTTTGGACCCAAAGAAGCGGCTCGCGCTTCCAGCAAAGTTCCGCAAGGAGCTTGGGAAAAAAGTAGTCATCACGCACGGCTTGGACAACTGTCTTTTTGTGTACCCGATGAAGGAATGGGGAAAGGTTGCCGAGAAACTCGCAGGGCTTCCAATGGGTCAGGCGGATACTCGCGGTTTTGGACGCTTTATGCTCGCGGGTGCTGTTGAAACAGACGTGGATAGTATCGGTCGCATCCTAGTTCCAGATTTTTTAAAAGAGTTTGCAGATTTAAAAACTCAAGTTGCCGTCGTGGGGGTTTCCACCCGCGTTGAGCTCTGGAACGAAAAGGTATGGCAGGGATACAAGACACGTATTCAAAAAGGCGCGGACGCTCTTGCAGAAAAGCTTGGAGAGATTGGCGTGATATAAACCCATGCACATCTCAGTTCTTTTAAAAGAATCAACAGAAGGTCTCGCTCTCGCGGAGGGCAAAACTGTGTTTGAAGGGACTGTAGGTCTCGGGGGACACAGTCGCGCGCTTTGCGAAATGATAGGGAAGACAGGTTTCTTTATCGGCACAGACGCCGATCAGGAATCGCTCGCAATAGCAGAGGAAAGATTGAAAGATCTTCCTTGTAAAAAACTTTTCGTTTGCGACAACTTCCGAAATATTGATGCCGTGCTTGCAAAAGCTAGTGTAGGAAAAGTAGACGCGATTCTCCTGGACATTGGACTTTCAAACCGCCAGCTGGATGTCGTACCGCGCGGATTCTCGTTTATGCGTGACGAACCACTCCTTATGACATTTCGCTCAGAGGGCGAAGGACTAACCGCAAGGGAAATAGTAAACGAGTGGGCCGAGGAAAGCCTAGCGGACATCATCTACGGCTACGGCGAGGAAAGGTTCGCAAGACGCATCGCAAAAGGAATTATTGAGGCGAGAAAAGAAAAGCAGATAGAAACATCAGGACAGCTCGCGGAAATAGTAAAGAAGTGCGTGCCAAAGTTTGGTTTCAGCAGGATTAATCCTGCAACAAAAACATTTCAGGCTCTACGCATTGCGGTAAACGACGAGCTGGGCGCATTGAGGGAGGGTATTGCAAAGGGGTTTGAACATTTGGCTCCAGGTGGAAGAATGGCTATCATCTCATTCCACTCACTGGAGGACCGCATAGTAAAAGAATTTTTTAGACAAAAGGCAAATGAGGGAGTTGCCACTCTCGTTACCAAAAAACCAATCGTGCCAAGTGATATAGAAGTGAAAGAAAACCCTAAATCCAGAAGTTCAAAATTAAGAATCGTCATTAAAAATTAACATCATGATTACAAAAACACTCGCATTAAATAATATTGAAAGGAAGATTTTTTGGGTGCTACTTGTATCACTTTGTGTGTTTGTGTCATTTTACTTGTACTCTGCGCTCGCGATTACACTTGCTGGGGTAGACAGAAGTAATATAAACCGCACATTGAGCGAGATGTCAGACAATACTGGAGCGCTTGAAGCAGAATATCTTTCAATGACTAACGGATTTACCCTATCGTACGCAAAACAGCTAGGATTTCAGGAAAAGAAAGAGAAGTTTACTAACGTGCCTGCAGTTAAGTTTGCAACTGCCGTAGATTCAGAAACAAGGGTTGCTGTTGCGCGATAGGGATGGGATGGGAGGAGAATATCGAATATTGGATTTGGGATGGGTCATTGCGAGTACTCGATGTAATCCTGCACCCCTAGATTGCTTCGCTTTGCTCGCAATGACGTGGAACCGTCCTCGCAATGATGGAAAAATAATGTTTCGTAATTCAAAGTTGAAAAATACAAAGAACCAAACCATGAAAGATCGTCGCCTGTACAACATTTGGTTTATAAACACAGGAGTGCTTTTAGTAGCGCTACTTTTGATTATAAGGCTAGGTCATATACAAATAGCGAAAGGGGAATATTACAAGAACCTTGCCGAGTCAAAATATTTAGTTTCAAAGGTAGCAACTTTTGATCGTGGCACAATATTTTTTCAGGAGAAAAACGGGAGAAGGGTTTCTGCGGCTACAATTATACCAAGCTACTCGCTTATCATTGACCCTACAAGAATTTCTAACGCAAAAGCGCTTGCAGACAAGCTTTTAAATATTATAAAGTTTGATCAAGAAGAGTTTATTTTTCGCGCTGGAAAGAAGGATGACAAGTATGAGGAGATTGTAAAAAATTTGTCAAAAAAAGACGTCGAGAGCATACTCGAGCTTGGTGAAAATGGTGTCACGATAGATAATAATCCAAAACGTTTTTATCCAGGCGGAAGAGTGGCGGCACAGGTCCTCGGCTTTGTGGGTTCCTATGGAAGCAGGAGAATAACACAAACTGGGATGTATGGTTTAGAACGTTACTACAATGACACATTAGAACGTTCTGGTAAAAATAATTCTCCTAGTTTTTTTGCTGACATATTCTTGAAACCAGTGGCATCAATACTTTTTGACAGAAAGAGTGAGGGGAATTTGGTAACTACTATAGAACCCACAGTGCAAGGATTTTTGGAACGCGTGCTTGAGGACGATGTTCTCAAAAAATACGACGCAGTGAGTGCGGGCGGTATCATTATGAACCCAAAAACAGGCGAGATATATGCAATGGCAACAATGCCATCATTTGACCCAAACAGCTTTTCAAAAGAAAAAAATCAAAGTGTCTTTTCAAACCCACTCGTAGATGGCGTATATGAAATGGGATCCATTATTAAACCTTTGACTATTGCTGCTGGGTTGGACGCAGGGGTGGTGACAGCAAGCACAACATATGACGACAAAGGCTATCGCATTGTAAACACCAAACGAATCTCAAACTATGACGGAAAAGGACGAGGAGTTGTAGCCCTGCAAGAAATTTTGAATCAATCGCTCAATACTGGCACTATGTTTATATTTGACAGACTTGGCAAAGATAAGTTTAGAGAATATTTTAATGCGTTTGGACTTGATGAGGAAACAGGGATTGATTTGCCAAATGAATCAGTTGGCAACTTACGCAATCTTGAAAGCTCGCGCGATATCGAGTATGCTACGGCTTCATTTGGTCAGGGTATTTCAATGACACCTATAGCCACAATACGCGCGCTTGCGTCTCTAGCAAACGGCGGGGTGCTTGTGACGCCTCATGTGGTTACACGCATAGAGTACAGCTTGGGTCTGCCACGTGAATTTGTTTCATCCAACGAGAGGCGTGTATTAAAAAAGGAAACCTCAGAAGAAATTTCGAGAATGCTTACAGTTGTTGTGGATAAAGCATTACTTGGTGGAACCGTGAAAATGGAACACTATAGTATTGCCGCAAAAACTGGAACTGCTCAGATAGTAGAAGATGGCGCATATTCTGAGAAGGATTACCTCCATACATTTTTTGGATATTCTCCATCTTATGACCCAAAATTTATAGTGCTTCTTACTCTCAAAAATCCGCATGGTGAAGCATATGCTTCGCACACACTTTCTAGTCCGTTTATGCAAATCACTAAATTTCTGCTAAACTATTATGAAATACCGCCGGATAGGTAAGACAATGAGCGTAGCGACATTAGATTACCTATCCGGTTAAATGATTTCAAATTAATTCCAGGATTACGTTTTATGACTCTCTTTTATAAGAACAAAAAATTCGTTGTCTGTTTAACAGAGAATTTGAAATCGCGATTTGAGTATGCACTCAAATCGCATTTAACTGGGTCGGGATTTAAATCTCGCTTCTCAATTACCAAATTGACCTACGGGTCTCATTAAAATCTGCCATGATTAAGCAAATTTTCAAAAAAATAGTTACACTCATTATTGAAGCAGAAGCGCGTCTTGTGATTCGCAAATATAATCCTAAAATTATTGCTATAACTGGGAGCGTGGGAAAGACATCCACCAAGGATGCTATTTTTGCGGTGGTTGACGATACTCTTATTGCTCGAAAAAGTGAAAAAAGTTTTAATAGTGAAATAGGACTCCCGCTTACCATTCTTGACTGCGAAAATGCTTGGTCCGATCCATTTCATTGGTTAAAAAATATTTTGAAGGGTCTCGCTCTTATTGTTACTAATGTGCATTATCCAAAGTGGCTTGTGCTTGAGATAGGAGCAGGTATGCCAGGAGATATTGCGCGGGCGACAAATCTTATTGTGCCCGACATCGTCGTATTTACACGTTTTGGAGATGTACCCGTACATGTAGAATTTTTTAAATCGCCAGTGGAAGTATACGATGAAAAGGCTAAACTTGCGAAAGCTCTCCGTCCCACAGGCTTGCTCGTTCTAAACGCGGACGATGAACGCGTCCTTGCTCTTCGCGAAAAAACAAAAGCAATATCGCTGACATATGGGCTAAATGAAAACGCAATGTTTCGCGCTACAAACATTCAGGTTGAGTATGAGGATGGACTGCCGGTAGGCACTACCTTCAAGCTTGAATACGATGGAGGAGTTTTCCCTGTGGATATGCTCGGTGTTCTAGGTATCCAGCCTGTATACAGCGCGCTTGCATCTATTGCCGTAGGCGCGTATCTTAAGCTGAATATCGTAGATATCATAGGACGGTTGTCCTCTTATCGTAGTCCTCCAGGACGTATGCAAATTTTAAATGGTATCAAGGACACCACAATCATAGATGACACTTACAATGCGTCTCCAGTGGCATCAGAGGCTGCTCTAATGGCTCTAAAAAGTATAAGCACAAATGGTAGGCATATTGCTGTGCTTGGTGATATGCTTGAGCTAGGCAAATTCACAATTGCGGAACATAAAAAAATCGGTATGCTTGCAGGCGAGTTTTGTGATCTAATAATCGCAGTTGGTCAACGCGCAAAGTATATAGTAGAAGGAGCGCTGGATGCTGGTATGAGTGAAAAAAATATTATTGATTTTGATGACTCTCGTTTGGCTGGAAAGTATTTAGAAGGCGTTCTAGAAAAAGGAGATATCGTTCTTGTAAAAGGATCTCAGGGCATTCGTATGGAACGCTCGGTAGAGGAAATAATGGCAGAGCCAGAGCTGGCTAGCGAGCTTCTTGTAAGGCAGGAGGAGGAGTGGAAGGCAAGGGTTTAGACAATTATATGCAGGACAAAAGAAGAATAGAAACAATTGCTGGACTCGCTGTCATTGCTTTCCTTTTTATAGGAATGTCGTTTCTTTCTCAGCTCTATGGAGATGAAATATTGAAATTTGCACTAGCTGAATATAATTTCAGCAAGGCGCTCTACGTGCTAATGATAATTTTTGCGATTGTTGTCGCTCCGTTTTCTACGGTGCCGTTAATTCCGCTTGCCTCCCATTTATGGGGCTGGACAATAGCTGGTATGCTTTCTATCGTGGGGTGGGTAATCGGCGCGCAAATCGCATTCATTTTGGCGCGATGGTTCGGGAAGCCCTTTGTAGAGAGAATTTTCCCATTAAAAAAGTTGCATACATTTGAAAACAATTTTAGTGACAAGAATTTGTTTTGGACTGTAGCCCTTCTTCGAATAATTGTTCCTGTTGATATTTTGTCATACGCTATCGGTTTGTTTTCAGAAATGAATAGTACGCCGTTCTTTTTTGCAACGCTTATTGGTGTCACTCCTTTCGCATTTATTTTCGCATATGCGGGGACTTTGCCTGTTAGACTACAGCTATTAGTCCTTATCGGAATGATTGCTTTTTTGGGAATTGTGTTCATTGTGAGGAATGTGGTGCAGGGAAGGAAAAAATGACGAGTGAAGCTCGGCTAAATCTGTGTGGACACAAATCACTAAATATTTTAAGTACCCTTCGGGTTCTAAAATATCTAAGTGTTTGTCGTCCTCGACTCGCGGCTTTTGTTTCAAGTAGAAACAAAAACATCACTCCGCCTTCACAAATCGCCAAAGAGTAAAGCAGTTTACTCTTTTAAAAACAACAAGGAGCACTTCTTGGGGGAAGTGCCACTTGTTGTTTTTACGATTTGTGACTCTACGGAGAATCGAACTCCGGTTTAAAGCTTGAGAAGCTTTCGTCCTAACCACTAGACGATAGAGCCTAATTTAACTAATGCCAAAGCGCCCTATGGCGCTTATTTTGTACTATATCACATTTTCGCCATTTTTGGCAATTTTTTGTATTAATACCATCCCCAACTAACCTATTCGCATTCCGTCCAAAATATCGGCCGCAACTTTGAGAAAAATTCTCAATGAATCCCGATTCACTTCAAATTTTTCTCTTTGTTTCGCTCTATATTTTGGACGGAATACACGAAGGACTTAATTGGGGATGGTATTAAAATGATTGGGTGGCACGTCCCCATACCTACTTTTGATTTTACTCCAAATAGAAAAAAAGACTATGAAAAAAGTAGGTGTGGGGGTATACTGTATGTAATTTTAAGTTTAAATAAGTTTACAGATAATAATATGAGTATATTCGAAAAAGGTGATTTTCAAAAAGTTCCAAAGGAATTTAGGACACTAGGTATTGCTTCACTCGCTGACCTAAATAAATTTCAGGACAAATTTGAGATGTATGATACAGACACCACAATAAATGAAATTAGAGATGCAATAATTTCTAATTATCTTGGTTTTGATTTACTGAATCGCGCTAAACACGGGTTTGATTCAAAGAAATCAAAAAATGAGCAGTTTCTCGAGGTAAAGCAATGTTCAATTTCATCAAACAGGTATGGTGGAACATGGAATGACACTAATGAAGAGAAAGCGAAAGCTTTCAGTGATAAAAGGTTGTTTACAGTAGTTGCTGTCTGGAAGGGTGCAAGCGATTTGCAGTTCATGGTTTATGGTCAAAACCATGAACTTGGTAAGTATCTTCTGAGTAGAGTAAAAAATAGAAAAAAGGGTAGCCGTTCTACTCAAAACGTTGAAATTGCCAAATTGCTTAAAATGGGTTTTCTTGTCATTGCCCCACCTGGGAAAACGAAAGAATATGTTATGACACTTCTTATCAATTATAAAAAAAGCCTAACTCAATATGTCAGCATTGAAAAAATAAAGGAAGTTAAGGACATCAACCAGTAATTGCCATTTATTAAAGTAGATAGCGGATGTCTAAAATAATTTTAACTCTCGTGTTTTACTACTTGTCATAGCTTCAGCCAACCTTACATAGTCTGGGTTCAATTCAAACCCAATGTATGATTGACCTAATTCTTTTGCCGCTGCACACTCAGAGCCAGTTCCGACGAATGGTACCAAAACAATACCTCCTTTTTTTGGCATAGCAGATTTTATCAATTTTTTTGATAATTCAAATGGTTTTTGTGTTGGGTGCTTCATTATTTCGTGTCCATCATGATTTTTAAGTTGACGTGGTTCGCAAACATTATCGCAGGTTTTGCATAAAAACCATCGTTCAATCATTCCTGCTCCACCAGCAAGAGCGGGAATCTTAATAACATCTCTCGGTAAAGCACCGCCTTCGTGGGCATTATATACAGTCTCAAGTCCACTACTGCTGAATCTTCCTACTGTTCCCTTCCTCACTTTTCCAGCGGCTCCTTTGAGAAAGCCATCCGTGTACGGTTCCCGAACTTCATCTTTATTAAAAACAGGCTTATCTTTCCATGCGCAAATTATAGATTCGTGGCTTCTCTGCCAAAAGTTAAGAGAAGCAACGTTCTTGTTTGTGTAATGCCAAATGAGCCATCGTTTTTGTAATGGTATTTCAACAGAAAGATATGCCAAAATCTCACTAAAGCCATAAATAAAAATTGTTCCGTTGGATTTTAGCACCCTTATGCTTTCGTTTATCCAACTTTTACACCACTCTACATATTCAACAAGTTCCCGCTTGTCTATGTTATTTCCAAAATCCTTACCAATGTTGTAAGGTGGATCAATTATTATAACATCGCAACTTTCATCAGGAAGTTTTTTTAATTCTTGAACAGCATCTCCTAAAATTATTTGGTTAAGAGGCAATTTGCTCTCCCTATTTATTTTTTTTGGTATTGCAAGTTTTTCTGCCTGTAGTTCTTCTTCATTTTTAATAACATCAAGCACTACTCCTTGTATTGTGACACTTTGCCAATTCTTGAAAATAAGCGGTGCCATGTTTTTATTTGCTGGTTGAAGGCGAATAACTCCCTTCTCTTTGTAGAATTTTTTCAAAGTTACCTCGTGATTATCTATAAGAGCTACAACTTTCTGTCCATTTTCCGCAGTATCCTGTTGATGTACTAAAACAACATCACCATCATTTATATTTTCATCAATCATGCTATTACCAGCTACGCGTAGAGCATAAATCTTTGATGAAGAAGGAACTTTGCTTCTGGGAACAGCAATCATCTCATTACTTTGAATTGCTTCAATCGGCTGCCCAGCAGCAATAACTCCTAAAAAAGGAATTTTTACTAGAGTTTCCCGTCCTAATGTTTCGATAGAACGAGCAGTGTTTTTCTCATGCTTAATGTACCCCTTTTCTTTTAGGATTTTCATGTAGTGACTTACGGTAGAAACAGAGGAGAGTTTTAAATGTTTACGAATCTCGTCGTGAGACGGGCTAAACCCCTTTTTTTGAGTGTAATCTTGTATGTAGTCAAGAACTTTTTTTTGTTTTTTTGTGAGCATAAATAGATTGACAATTTGTTTTCTAATTTCTATACTTATATTGTACTAGAACAAAACTAGAAAGTCCAAAATAGTTATCCACAGATTAAAAAATAAATAACATGAAAAGGGGTACGGTTCACAGCCACCATTGTTTTGATAATTACGTTGTGTAATTCAAGATTGAAACTAGTGACGGCATGTTGACAAGTAAGGGACAGATACTAGCATCTGGCCCTTTATATTTGACCTAAAAAACGCGTTTTTAATCAAAATTTAGTTGAATACAAACAATTTCAGTTTCTCTGTATTTACTGTATAATTAATCCGTCATGAAAAAAATAGCTTTAATTGTAGCTATCCTGCTCGTAATTGTCATAATATTTGGCTTAGGTGTTTTTAGGTTTAAATTTGCTGTGAACGATACGCCAATCGTTGATATTGACGCCAATGAATTGAGCGATGCGACCTATACAATTGGTGGGGGTTTGATAAAAATGAGAAGCAATAATGACATTGAACTCTACAAAAAAAACCCTAACACAAAAATATGGACTTGGATTAGCACGACCTATGGTGATGGTACTATTGTGAAGCCAGCTGATCCAAAAATGTTCGCTTTGGTTTTAAATAACGACCAAACCTTTTTTGCTAGCACAGATTGCAACAACATATCAGGTAAATATACAACAAATGAATATAAATTATCTTTTGAGCAGATAGCATCCACGCTCATGTCCTGTGAGGTATCACAAGAAAAAGATTTCATAAAATCCCTACAGGATACTGTTGAGTACAAATTTAATTCCTCGGGGGAGTTTACTCTTTTGTTAAAAGATAATGGCGGGGTGGCTGTATTTAGGTAATTAATAAAGTGTAGTATTTGTTGTCACGCGCAGAGCACTTTTTTACTTTATGAAAATATTTACACATAGAGGATGGTCGGCAGGTAACAACGAAAATACATTACGCGCCTTTAAAAAATCAGTAACATATGGCGCAGATGGCGTAGAGTTTGATATTCGATATGGTGTAGACAAAAAAACATTTATTTGCGCCCATGACCAAGTGTTAAATGATTCTGAGCTCACATTTGAATAAGCGCTAAAATATCTAGCGTCAACAAATCTAGAATTGCTAATTGAGCTCAAGGAGTTCTCAAAAGAATTTTATAAGGATGCTATAAGACTAATTCGTAAGTATAATGCTGTAGATAGAACAACTATTTTTGCTTTTCAAACTGAGGCAGGGCTCTTTTCTTGGTATGCTAGGCAGGACATTAAATTGGGGATTATTGCGCCATACCCAAAATGTATAAAAAAATATATTGAAATGTATAATCCGTACATGGTTCTTTTAGGCTTGGGGAACAAAAAAGAACGATTAAAATTCAGAACAGTATGGAGTTTTTTAACTCCTCAAAAAACATTTACTAAATATTCTAATATTAAATTTGTCATCGGCGTTGCGTATACAGCAAGCGATAAAAAGTGGCTCTGCAGACAACACGGACGATATGGGATAACAGCCGATATGCCTCTAGTGTAGCTGTTTTGCTGACGCGCTCATTATGCGATAGAATGAGGGAATGGATAAATTAAGGAAAGTAGCAATTTTTGATATTGATGGCACTATTTTTCGTTCCTCGCTTTTGATAGAACTTGTGGAGGTTTTGATTGATTTTGGGCTATTTCCGCTACATGTCCGAGCGGACTATGAAAAAGAAAAAGTGAAGTGGCTAGACCGCGAGGGAGACTACGAGGCATACATAATGGCAGTGGTTAAGGTGTTTATGAACAACATAAAAGGAGTTGCGTACAGCGAATTTATGCGCGCGTCAAAAATTGTTGTTGACCGCTATCGCTACCGCACTTATGTTTATACTGAAAATCTTATTAAAGATTTAAAAAAGGATGGATATTACCTTCTCGCAATCTCAAAGTCTCCAAAAGGGACTCTGGACTTATTTTGTAATGATGTTGGCTTTGACAAAACATACGGGATGCTTTACGAGACCGGCCCGACGGAATGCTTTACTGGGAATGTCATTGATGAGCATTTGATCGCCAACAAGGCAAACATAGTGCGACGCGCCTGCGAAAAGGAAGGACTCACACTGGAAGGCTCTGTAGGCGTGGGGGACACAGAAGGAGACATTTCATTTTTGGAAATGGTGGAGCGACCCATTTGCTTCAATCCAAATCAAAAACTTTCTCGTCACGCAAAGCTAATGAGCTGGGAGATTGTGGTTGAGCGCAAGGATGTTATTTATAAGCTATAAATAATAATTAAGAATAAGGTAGCGGTCGCTACCTTATTAGCGACGTAGAGCAAGAGAAATGAGAAAGTAATCTTTCTCATTTCCGAGCCGAGGAGCTAATATAGGTTAATACCGCGTTGTCTCTGCCACGCTTCTGCACGAGCGAAGCGAGTCCCAAGTATTACCCTGCGGTCTCTGCCACAGGGACCTATATTCTTAATTATTGATGAGCGACTGAATAGGAACTTCCAATTTTGCGAATGCTGAATTTTTGTGCACGTTGCCTTCTTCGTCTATCAGAAAGTAGGGAAGTCCGCTTCGCTCCAGACGCGCGGTGGCTTGTATTGGCCCGAGGAGTATCGCAAGCGATGCTTCTGTATCCGCGCGCTCGCATGTTTCCGCAATTACTGTCGCGCTTACCACTCCGTTTGCAGGACGCCTGTTTTTCATATTCACTAGGTGGTGCCACTTTTTGCCGTTCTGCTCGCCTTTTGTTTGGTAAACGCCAGAGGTCGCCATACCAGAGTTTGCAAGCCCCACAGCGCACACGATTGCGTCTGGATTGCTCGGAGCCTGCACTGCGATGTTCCATACCGAATCCCCTTCGTAATTTCCTTTTGTTAAAATATCTCCTCCGACGTTTATCATAAATCCTGGCACTTTTTCTAGCGCCTTTCCAGTAGCGTCTATCGCCATGCCTTTTACGATGCATGCAGGCTCCAAAATTTGCCCAGGCGCGAGGCGGATGAGAAGCTCGCGGTCATTGAAAGCAAGATCGCGATATGTGGGAGGATTTGATTGTAAAATAAAGTTTTCAGGCAAACCATAACCGTATGAGGCGAGGATACCCCCGACAGACGGATCAAAAGCGCCGTCTGTTTCCGCAGAGAGAGCAACGCATTTTTTAATAACCTGAAAAAGCTCCACTCCGACTTTATGCCACGAGCCATTGCTCATATTTAGCGCCATGAGCTCGCTTTCTGGTTTGAAACGGCTAAAACGAAAATCGTATTCATTGAATACGATTTCAGCTTTTGCAACTGCTTCATCCGCTTCTATTTTTGGAAGTCCAACAATCGTAATATGAATTGGGATTCCCATTGAGTGAAAAACGTAGTGTTCGGTCATATGGTAATTTTAATCATCGTCATCATTGTCTTTTGAGCGACGAGTACGCGTTGTCGTGGTCGTTGTTTGCGCCGGTGCCGTGCTTATAGTCGTAGGAGCCGATGCGCTTATTGTACCTTGCGCGCTCGCTTTTGCAATAGCGCTTTCTAGAGAAAGTTTGAACGCGTCGCTTACCACTGTCGCTCCAGATACTCCCTGAATGTTTGCACTTCCAGCCGCAAGCGCTTGCTGTACGAGATACGGCTCAGCCTGAATTGAAGGAGGGGAGTTTGGAACTTGCGGCATTGCAACACCTGTGATAACGCCGTTTGTGAATGTTCCCGACGCGACAGTGTTACCCCACTTTGTTGGATACGCATTTCCTGTGAATGTGCCTGAAACGCTTGATGGCGCAACTGCTACCGCCGGAGTTGTTGGTTGCACTACTATAGGAGGAACAATGACTGGTGTTGGAACAGGCGCAGGTGGTGGCGGTGGAGGAGTCTGTAGAACTTGGTTGACAACAGGAGTCACAATTCCTTGCGCGTTTGCCTTGGCAATAGCGCTCTCCAAAGAAAGTTTGAATGCGTTGCTTACCACAGTGGCGCCAGAGACACCCTGAATGTTTGCAGAGCCTGCGGAGAGCGCCTGCTGTACGAGATATGGTTCCGCGTATACCGAGGGAGGAGAGTTGGGGATTGTCGGCATCGCAACATTTGTAATCCTGCCATTTGTGAGAGTGATAGATGCAACAGTGTTTCCCCATGGTGTAGAGTACGCATTGCCAGTGAATGTTCCAGACACGCCAGAGGATGCAACAACCGTAGTTGGTTGCGTAACGACCGGAGTTTCAGTAATAACAATTTGCGATGTCGTCGGCTCGTTTGTATTTGTTTCTGCTACAAATGCCTGCGACTTTGTGGTTGCAATGGCAACTTTTCCTTTACTATTCAAAACCGCGCGAGGATTTTTTGCTCTTGCGCGCGCGATAGCGCTTTCAAGAGAGGATCTGAAAGCGTTGCTTGTGATTGTTGCGCCAGAAACTGCCTGCACGTTTGCAGAGCCGACCTTTAGAGTCTCGTTAATTAAAATTGGTTTTGCGTAGATTGACTGTGGCGAGTTTGGAAGCGTTGGAATATCAACAGAAATAATTTTCCCGTCCCGTATCTTCACCCTCGTTGCAAGCTCTCCCCATGGAGTAATGAAGCTCTCTCCGACTGCGGAAGCAGACTCCGATGCTCCAAGAACTTTTGGTTTTGAGCCAGCCGTTGCCAAAACGTTTGCCTGTTGGCTATCAGAATCATTCCCAGATTTGTCTTCTGGAGAAGATGTGTTTGCAAACGCCTCATTTCCCTTTGCTCGGCTAACACCCAAAACAACAATAAAAATTGATACGCCTGTAAAAAAATACACAAAAAATGTCTCCAGCTTCCTCTTAAAAGTCGTCATTAAATACAAAGACGACAGTACTTTGAAAATCTTACAGAAAATTAATCATCCCATTCATCCTCGTCGTCATCCTCGTGTTCCTCGTCGTCCTGTTCTCGGTCCCTTTCACGATATTTTCGCGGAACCGATGGCTTTGCGGTGGTGATACTTCCAGCAGTTGGCGCATTTGCAACAATAGTTTGCCCCTGTGTTTCAGCCTTTGAAATCGCGCTCTCAAGAGATGTTTTGAATGCGATGCTTGTGTATGTTGCGCCAGAGACACCCTGAATGTTTGCAGAACCTGCCCTGACTGCTTGGTCAATTAGAATAGGGACCGCATAAACAGACGGAGGTGAGTCTGGGATAGAAGGCATTGTTGCCGCAATTATTTTTCCATTTTTGACTGTGATAGATGTAACAGCATCTCCCCATGGCGTTTGCACAGAGTCGCCTTTAATGGTTGTTGAACCGAGAGTGTTTAAAGCAAGTGGAGACCCAGGCGCTGGAGTAAATGCTTCAAGAAGAGTTTCAGATTTTTTAATGCGTGACACACCCATCACGACCAAAACAACAGACGTTGCCGTAAAAAAGAAAACAAAAAACTTCTGAAGATTTTTAGCAAATGATGGCATATTTATACTGCTTCAAATATTTCGCGAACTTTAGCTCTGATGAAAAACCACCAACCTAAAAGAATTACTAGCTCTCCGAGATAGAGCGCAATGAGGGCGAGAGCAAAGCTTTTAGTCTCACCCTGAATGTCCTCCATTGATTTCATTAGCAAAGAATGTTTTTCCTGATCCGCGTATGCCAAGTATTTTTCATTACCTATTGATGTCTCATAAAATCCTACGCGGGCATTAGACTCTGGACGGAAAAGCAATACATCCTCTGGGAGGTTCACTGTTTGATCCGCTTTTACTGCGTCAGGAGCTGGAAGCGACTCGCTGTATTTGAGGAGCTCACTGTGAAGGTCATTAACTTCAATCCAATTTAGCGACCAAAGCGTAACGCCATTTAGAATAAAAAGAGCGATAAGCACAGCAACGCCGTAATTACGCACCTCTCCAAGTCCCCTATAAACTGCAATTTCGTTTGATTCCATAATATTTATTTGATAATTTGTTTACGTTAAGTATACTCCCTAACCAAACTTTTGCACGAATATTTGCTTTTCTGGCACGTCAATCGCTTCAAGAGCAGAGAGTACGCCGAATGTCATTGGCGGAATCCCGCAAATATAAATATCACTCTTTTTTATTGAATCCGCGTTTTTTGGAATATAGTCAGTCACATATCCACGAGCTCCTCTCCATGATTCGTCGCTATTTGAAAGCACAGGGTTAAATGCGACAAGTGAAGGATGCTTTTTTTGCAATTCCTCAAATTCATTTCTTAACGCAATGTCCGGTTCTTTTGGTGAACCGAGATAGATAGTTGAATGCGCGCCTTCCTTGATGGCCTCATCTAGCATCATTCTAAAAGGCGCGATACCGGTGGATGTGGCAAAAAACACTTTTGCACGACCAGTGCCAGAGCGGTACGGAAAATCATCAAACGGTCCATAAAAAAGAACTTTGGTTCCAACCGGAGAATCGCGGAAAAATCGCGCTCCGCATCCCCCGCCAGAAAAACTTACCAATAGTGTGAATGAATGGTCGTCGCTCTTTGCGGTGGAGTAGCATCGTGGTACGCAGTCCCATGTGAGAGCAGTAACATACGACCCGAGAGGGAAAGGCGCCTTTACGGACTCTGGAAGGCCGATTCGCACTCTTTGAATGCGTGAGCCTATGCGCTCGCTTTCAATAATGGTGCCAGTAAAATGTGGCGCTTCTGTGAACAATCTGTTAACAACTTTTGAAATAATTGCCATATTTAGAAAAATACAAAGAATACCGAGCTAAAGAGCGCGAGCAGGAAGTGCACGAGGAGAATTCCAAAGCAGAGCCAGCCAAACCAGTGATGAAACGGCGTGAGCGGTATTTGAAACTTTGTAAAAATATTGTAGTTGTACTGTTTTGTGAGGGCGGTAATGATGAGCAATAAAAAAAAGAACCCGCCAACCATGCCAGTCCACCACACGAGTCCGTGCCCCATAAATATAGTCATTGGTGTCATATTCGTAATACAGACGGCGATAGTTAGCCATTCTTACCGATATTTTATCACTAATTTTGTCATATTGTAAACGGTGGTTGTCATTTGCGAGTGGTTGTGATACGTTGAAAATAGAAGTTCCGACAAATTATAGAAGGAGAACATTCAAATGCTGAAAAATATATTTTACGCAATTTATGAAGCAATCAAATGCTTGGACCCCACAAGGTTCAAGGAGTTCAGGAACGAGATGGATCGTGACCAAAAACACGCGAAGTAAAAATGCCCACATCGCAATTGCGATGTGGGCATTCATATTTGTTGCTAAAGATCATGAGCGGGGATTCCCGCTATGAGCGATACTTCATGCTTCGCAGCGTCGCTCATATGCTCCTCTCTGGTCATTTTTGAAAACAAATTCATTTGCTGACCAGAAACTTTTTCTTTCCTCTGGCGTTTTTTCCTTTTGCCAAGGATGCTCCCGACTTCGCGACGTGCTGTCGTCCAGTCATGATTGAAATTTCGCATCACTTGCGCGAATGCAAAATCAAACCCTATCCTTTCGGACCTCATTATAAATGAAACCCGATTTGCGACATCAACATAAATGTTGCTCACAGCACACCTCCTTTTCAAATTTATCTTGTTTTATTATACCATATCCATAGAAAAAAGCAAGTAAAAATGCTACATACAAAATATCCACAGAATTAAGGGTCTAGCTCCAATCTCGCATCCGAACAGAATGGCAGAATTTCCTGGCAAAAAGCAAGCTGGATCCCGAATCATATCGAGATATGATGAGGGCGAAGCGAAGATTTTTTGACAGAAATTCTGACGTTTTGACGGATGAGCAAGAATTTTTAAATGTATATATTGCGTCGAGATTGGAGGTAGACCCCATGCACTTTTTGGGGATTTTATAACTTGCGAAGGCGAGGCGATATGTTAAGATTAGTGAATACAAATTAATTTTTTACTCTTATGCCCATCGGAATGCCAAATCAAATGTATCAAAACTCAATCTTCTGGATTGAAATTGAAAAAATAAAACCAAATCCTTTTCAACCGCGAAAAGAATTTGATGAGTTTAAACTTCGCGACCTTGCCGACTCCATAAAACAGTACGGTATCTTGCAACCGCTCGTTGTTACACGCAGAGAAATTGAAAAACCCGAGGGCGGACTTGTGGTAGAATATGAGCTCATCGCTGGAGAGCGACGCTTGCGTGCTTCAAAAATAGCTGGTCTTCAGCAAGTCCCTGTACTCATTCGCATCGGTGAAGAAGGTAAAGAGGAGGAAGACCGAGTGAAGCTTGAGCTAGCTATCATTGAAAACCTTCAGCGGGAAGACCTAAACCCAGTAGATCGCGCAAAAGCATTTCAGCGTCTTGCCGATGACTTCGGTTTCAAGCATGTGCAGATTGCGGTGAAGGTTGGTAAAAGTCGCGAGTATGTTTCAAACACCATCCGACTACTTGCACTTCCAGAGGAGATGCTTACCGCGCTAGCAGAAAGAAAAATTACAGAGGGGCACACACGTCCGCTACTTATGCTTTGTGATCGCAAAGAGGAGCAACTTACTCTTTATAAAGAAATTATTTTCAAAAAACTTAATGTTCGCGAGTCGGAAAGAATTGCACGTCGCATTGCAGTGGAAAAAGTTCGTAAAATTAGCCTCATAGATCCAGAAGTTGCAGAATTTGAAGCAGAACTAACGGAGGTGCTTGGAACCCGTGTGCAGATTGAAAAGAAGGACGTTGGTGGAAAGATTGTTATTGATTTTTTCTCAAACGACGATGTCCGAGCTTTTATGAAGCGCTTGCACAATGAAATGAAAGGCGAATCAGTATCGGAGACCCCTTTGGGTGAAACTAAATCAGAAGCTGATATTCCTGCTGAAGGAGACGATTTGGCAGAAGGAGGGGAGGATGTGATGGAAAAAGATCCAGACGAGGACATCTATAACGTAAAAAATTTCTCATTATAATTGAGTGTGCACACAACCTCTATAGTGAGGGATGTATCCTGCGTGTTGCCTTGCTCAGCGCGCTGGCGCGAGAAGAGCAAATTTTACAAGAAAATATGCGTGCAACACATATGACGTCTCCCGAGCATCACTTTTTTCCAAAAAGTTTCTGAGCTATTGCTCCTATTGCGCTGTTTTTGTCTAAGTAGTTTCGAATATGGCATTTTGCCATCGTAGTTTTTGCGTATCCCAACCATTTTCTTTTTGGACCCGCGTTTTCTTTTGTTTCTATTTCAACAATGTCTCCGTTTTTAAGTTTTGTATCTATTGAGACAAGTTTTCCGTTTACTTTCGCGCTTGAAACATGGTCGCCGATATTTGAGTGGATAGTGTACGCTAGGTCAATCGGGCAGGAATCCTCAGGAAGGTCAATGACGTCGCCTTTTGGGGTATACACAAAAACTCTGTCTTTAAAAAAATCCATATTAAGGTGCTCCAAAAATTCATCAGAAGTGGCGACTGTTTTTTGCCATTTTGCGAGTTCCTTTACCCACGCCATGTTCTTGTCTAGGTCGACATTTGAACCACCTTTTTCCTTGTAGGACAGGTGTGAAGCGATACCATACTGCGCCTCCTCGTGCATTTCCTCCGTGCGAATCTGTATTTCAATAATGCCTCCATCACCACGAAAAATGGTGGTGTGAAGCGAGCGATACCCATTTGCTTTTTCACTTGCAATATAGTCCTTGATTCGTCCTGGAACAGGGGTCCAGTGTTTGTGAATAATTCCGAGTGTCCTGTAGCAGTCTTCCACAGTTTTCACAATAACACGCACAGCAAGGATGTCGTACACCTTGTCCGGATCCATGTCTTTTCTTTTTAGTTTTTTCCATAGACTAAAAAGATTTTTCACGCGGTAGTCCACCCGCGCGTTTTTGATGCCGTTTGCAACAAGCTCCTTCTGAATAGAATGATGCATCTTCTCCGCGTATTTCTCATCGGCAATTCTTTTTGTTTTTATGACTGCAACAACCTTTTCGTAATCTTCAGGAAAAGCATACGGAAAAGCCGAGTCTTCAAAAATTGCTTTCCATTTTCCCATACCAAATCTATCAGCTAGGCGCGCATGTATTTCCAGCGTCTCTAAGGCGATTCGTTTTCTTTTTTCCTCTGGCACATGCTCTAGTGTTTGAATATTGTGGAGGCGGTCGGCGAGCTTGATAAGTAGGACACGAATGTCATGAGACATCGCAATGAAGAATTTTCTTAGACTTTCCACGTGTCGTTCAACCCCATGATAACGAAGCTTCCCAAGCTTTGTTGCCCCTTCTACGAGAGTCAATACATCATTTCCAAATTCTTCCTCAATATTTCTCGGTGTTATTGATGCGTCTTCAAGCGCATCATGTAGGAGGCCTGCGACGATTGTTTCAGAGTCCACATTGATAGCGGCGAGATAGCTTCCCACATTAGCAAGGTGACAAAAATACGGTTCTCCAGAATAACGTTTTTGACCTTCGTGAGCTTTTTTGGAAAACTCGTATGCCTTTTTTATTAGTACCGCGTCTTCCTTTGTGTGTTTTTTTAGAAGCGCGATAATCTCCTCGGCTGTTGGGCAGTTTTTACAGTTTCTAGGGGTGAACATATTTTTTATTATGCCACAAAAAATGGATAATTCAAAAATAATGTGTATTAAACAAAAGCTCCATTTGCGCGTAGCGCAAATGGAGCGAGATTTTTGGGTAGTATAAAAAATTAAAGCACTTTATATGATACAGAATAGTGGGTTTTCATGTTTACTTTGTTTTCACAATGAACCACTCTTTTGTTTACATAACAACTGTTGTCACATTTTCGTTGAGCAGACTTGTCTCCGTTGTTCGCGCGTTTTACCAAATCCCTCATTTTTTTTCTTAACCTGTAGTTTGCTTTAAATGTTTTTCCGAATTCAAGGTACCATATAAACCAAGCCAATAAAATGGTGATAAGAGCTACTCCCAGTTCTTCAAACATAATAACCTCCGTAGGTAACATCTACCGAAATACTATACTTATTCCTCATTGTCGTCAACCTTCGCATTTTCCAGCTTATGTGAGTTATGATTTGGGCTCAATTTATTTGAGCAGCGTTCTGGAATTTTATTTGGTCACAGATAATTTTTTGCCGGCACTCGAAAATTTCCGCGACCCCGGCTTGCGGTTTTGCGTGTTCGCAAAACATCGCTGCGCCCTACAAAAACTATTTGTGTCTCTATCGCAGGTTAAATACCCCCATTTTTACTTCATGAGCTTGTGTGGATTATGGTTGGGGCAAAGCTTATTGCTACATCTTTCAGGTATCGTTTTTGTACCATCCATCATGAGCGAGCCACATGGTGTGCCGTCTACTTTTGGGTAATGGCAAATTTTTCCGGTTGGCTTTGCCTTTATGGCGTACTTGCAGTCTGGGTAGCCGGTGCAACTATAAAAAATTCCAAAACGCCCTTTCCGCTCAGTCATAAAATCTTTTTTGCAAACAGGACATCCAACACCTGTGTGGTTTAGGAGCGCTGCAGTCTCGTCCTTTTTAATAAATTTACATTTGGGGTAGCTTCCGCAGGCGATGAATCTTCCAAAACGCCCGTCACGTTCTACAAGATTTGCTTTTTCGCACTTTGGACAAAGCTCGCCAGTGTCGCGCGGCCCCTCTAGCTCCTTGCCGTCTATTGTGCGAGCACCATCGCATTCCGGATATTTTTTACACGAGAGGAATTTTCCATTGCGAGCTAGTTTTATAATCATCGGGCCATTGCACTTTGGACATTTGTGCTTTGGGTCTGCGTCACCCATATTTGTCTGCTTCTCTATTTTGTCCTTTGCTTTTAGGTCCTTCGTAAATGGACGATAAAAATCTTTGAGAGTTTTTACATACTCACGTTCACCGTTTGCTATATCGTCAAGTTTGTTTTCCATCTCTGCTGTAAATGTATCAGAAATATAATTTGCAAAATGCTCCTCAAGGAAAGAGCTCACTACGTCACCAGTGTCTGTGGGCTTCAATGTTTTTCCGTCTTTAATAACATACCCGCGGTCGCAAATGGTTTTTATAATAGACGCGTATGTAGAAGGACGACCAATGTCGCGCTTCTCAAGCTCCTTTACAAGGCCTGCTTCAGAGTAGCGGGAGGGCGGTTCTGTAAACTTTGCTTCATCATCTAATGAAAGTAAAATCAGCGATTCTCCCTTGGCAACTTTTGGAAGTTCCACATCTTCGCCACGTGAATCGGTATCTGCCGAAAGCCATCCTGGCATGATGACACGCGAGCCGGTCACAGAAAAGTTTGGTATGGAAAAATCACGCACATTTGCGAGGATGGTCGTACGTGCGAGCATTGCGTCTACCATTTGCGATGCAATAGTGCGCGCCCAGATGAGCTTGTAAAGTTTTTTCTCCTCGGGGTTTATGCCTAGGTTGTCCTTGCTTATATCGGTAGGGCGAATAGCCTCGTGAGCTTCCTGTGCGTTCTTTGATTTTGTTTTATACACACGCGCTTCTGCGGATTCTGCGCCATAGCGTTTGGTAATCTCAGACATGATTGCGCTCGTTGAATCCTTAGAAAGTGTCGTGCTATCTGTACGCATATAGGTGATGAATCCCTTTTCGTAGAGTTTTTGCGCGATACCCATCGTGCGTGACGGAGCAAAGCCAAAACGCGACGAGCCCGCTTGTTGGAGCGTGGAGGTAATGAAAGGCGCTTTTGGCGCGCGCCTAACTTCGCTTTCTTTTACTTCATGCACAATCCATTGATTTGAGCAACCAATTTTTAAAATATCTTTGACGATTTTTTCATCGCGAGGTTCCTCGGTGCATGAAAGTTCTAACTCAATGCCTTTCTCAGTTTTTACTTTTGCTGTGAGTGTCCAATATGCTTCGGGAACAAACGCGCGGATTTCACGTTCACGCTCCATTATGATGCGGAGAGCGGGGGACTGTACGCGACCTGCGGAAAGCCCGTATCGTACTTTTTTCCAAATGAGCCCCGAGAGATCGTAACCTACAAGTCTGTCCAAAACACGACGCGCCTCTTGTGCCTTGCGAAGGTCCTGATCAATCTTCCTTGGGTGCGCGATAGCTTCCTCAATAGCAGTCCTTGTGATCTCGTGATATGTAACACGCTTTGGGTTTTTTAGTTTACACGCTTCTGCAATGTGCCAAGCAATAGCTTCGCCTTCACGGTCGGGGTCGGTTGCTAGTAGCACGTCGCTTGCTTTCTTTGCGAGAGCATCAATTTCACTCAATACCTCTGCTTTTCCTTTTGAGATTTCGTAATGCGGAATAAAGCCACCGGGAATATCGATAGCTTGCTTGTTTGATTTTGGAAGGTCGCGTACGTGTCCGACGCTCGCCTTTACGATGTAATCAGCACCGAGATATTTCCCAATCGTCTTCGCCTTTGACGGCGACTCGACAATGAGAAGTTTGTATTGTTTAACAGCCATTAAAGTACATTAGTACTATGAAGTGATTTATTTTGCAAATGTGGAAATGAAAAATCAGCGACCTTTTGCGCTCGCTGATTGAATGTGATATGTAACCCAGCTCAAAAATATGAGGTGGCGAGATGTGCGATGATTGTGAAAAGCCCAAAGATGATAGTTAAAAAACCATCAATAATCATTACCCTTATTTTCATGGTGGGGTCCCCCTCAGCTTGCTTCATGCTAGCTGACTTCCAAAAACATGTTGTACCATAAATTGTTAAGCTAAGAAGTATGACCTGCAATACCAGCATGGCAATTTTCATGATATCCTCTCGGAAAGAATTAAATGACATCCACCGATGGTGGTTCATTAGTGTTACACTAACTTTGTTTTATTCCTTTGTCAAGCGCTCAATTTTGCCCATACGCTCCTGAATCACTCCTTTGATTTCTAAAACAGTAAGTACTGAAAGTGTTTGTGATGGCGGTGTATCAAGCGATGCGATAATTTCATCACGCTCGCGTGGTTCGTCTAATAGTATGAGTACCGCTTGTTCCTCGGGTGTGTAGAGTGTTAGATCCAGTGTTCCGAAGGTTTGCTCCACAAGACCGATTTCTTCAAGCAAGTCTTTTGCAGAGGTAATCGGTGTCGCGCCCTGGCGAAGAAGATTGTTCGTACCTTTTGATGTTGCAGAGAAAATTGGGCCGGGGACCACGAAGACATTTCTATTGTAGTCTAATGCCATACGCGCGGTAATGAGTGTTCCCGACTTTTCCTCAGCTTCTATAATTAGCACACCTTGTGAGAGTCCTGCCATTATTCTGTTGCGCTGAGGGAAGCTCCACGGAGTCGCGCGGAAGTCCGGCTCGTATTCGGAAAGAAGCGCGCCGTCATTTTCTATAATTTCTTTTGCGAGGGTTAAATGCGCGCGTGGATAAATAACAGACTGGTCAAGCCCAGAACCCGGTACAGCGACAGTACGGAGCCCTGCGTCAAGCGCCTCTTGATGCGCAATGCTATCAATACCTATAGCGAGTCCAGAAACGATGCAAATAGGATACCCAGCGAGCCCTTTTATTATTCGCTCGCACGCTTCCTTGCCGTAGCTTGTGTACTTGCGTGAACCAACGACAGACAAATAGTAGTAGTCTTTTGGGTCAGGGAGCTCCCCCGCTATAAATAGTTTTTCTGGAACTTGCGGAATCTCTAGTAGAGCAGGAGGGAAGTCTTTTTGTGAGAGCGTCTTAATTTCAAAATGTTTCAACATACCAACAATAATAGCATACGAATCTAAGAGCCACCTATGTGCGTATCCTATACTATAGTATAGGATACGCACATAGGTGATTTTTGGTTTGCAGTGAGCGCAGGACTGCGATATACTCTCTACTATATGTTAGACATCAAATTCATTCGCGAGAATGCAGAACTTGTAAAAGAGGCGGCGCAGAAAAAGAACATTGCTTTTGACGTGCATGAGCTTTTGAGCGCCGACGACAACCGCAAGGCAATTTTAGCCGAAGTGGAAGCAATGCGTGGCAAGCAAAATGAGATTGCCGACGCTGTGCCACGCGCTGAAAACGCAGATGCGCGTGAGAAGCTTATCGCAGAGTCTAAATCACTGAAGGAGATTTTACAGGCTAAGGAGCTTGAGCTTATTACAGCAATGCACACATGGCAGGCTCTTATGGTGCAGGTGCCAAACATTCCAGATATGTCTGTGCCTGAAGGAAAGGATGACGCGGATAATGTGGAGGTGAGGACATGGGGCGCGATTCCAAAATTTGATTTTACACCCAAGGACCACATTGAGCTCATGGAAAAATTGGACCTTGTGGATTTTGAAAGAGGAACAAAAATGGCTGGGTTCCGTGGGTATGTTCTAAAAAATGATGGGATGTTACTGAACTTTGCACTCTGGCAATTTGTTCTAGCAAAATTTGTAGCAAAGGGGTTCACGCCAATTCTTGTGCCGTCTCTTGTGAAAAGAGAAACGATGGTAGGAACTGGATACTTGCCACAAGGAGAAGAGGATTTATATAAAACACAAGATGGTGATTTTCTAGCAGGAACTGGAGAAGTGGGTACTATGGCATACTATATGGATGAAGTATTACGCAAGGAGGATTTTCCTAAAAAATTTATTGCCTTTTCCCCATGTTTTCGTCGAGAAGCAGGAAGCCACAGCAAAGACACCAAGGGTCTTATGCGAGTTCATGAGTTTTTCAAAATGGAGCAGGTTGTTCTTTGTGAAGCTGTTCATGAAGAGAGCGTAAAGTATCATGAGGAATTAGCTACTCTTGCTGAGGAGGTCATGCAGGATTTAAAGATCCCTTATCATGTTGTTGCTAACTGCGGTGGTGATCTCGGTCTTGGTCAGGTAAAAAAGTACGACATAGAAGCATGGATTCCTTCACAAAACACATACCGAGAAACACACTCCATTTCGTATTTTCATGATTTTCAGACACGTCGTTTGAATATTAGATACAAGGACTCTGATGGTAAATTGCGTTTCGCGCACTCTCTTAACGGTACTGCATTTCCAACACCACGCCCGATTATTGCGCTCGTGGAAAATTACCAAAACGCTGACGGTTCTATCACAATCCCTGAAGTCCTTCGTCCATATATGGGAGGCAAGGAAAAGATTGGATAAATAATTTATATGACACGTTTGACGAATATTTTTCTCCGTCTCCGTGAACAATCTCAAGTCTGGTTTAGCAGGTTTATTATCCTTGTTCTTCTCGGACTTATTTTTTTTGTCGCAGGTGGGGGAGTATCGCATAATAAAAAATGGCAGATTATTCAGATAAATGTGGAAGGCGCGAACGCGGTTTCTTCGGACGAGGTTCGCGCGATTGCGCTTGAAAGAATACTTGGAAATTATTTTCTAATATACTCAAGAAACAATAGTTATTTGTTCCCAGAGAGTGAAATTGCTCAAACGCTTCTACACACTTTTCCTCGTATTTCTAGTGTTTCAGCATTTCGCGACGATGAGCACACAATCACTATAAATATTTCCGAGCGCAAACCATACGCGCTATGGTGCGAAATGCAAATTTCAAAAGATTGCTGGTTTATAGATGAGGGCGGATTTGTCTTTGATAAAGCGCCGGATTTTTCAAAAGGCGCGTATATAGAAGTATACGGAAAGCTTGTAGAAAAAAACGCTGGGGAGCCACTTCGAGCGTCGCTTCCGTACGACAGATTTATAATAGCGAACAGTTTTACGAACCTTCTTCGCGATAACATAGGTAAACCATTTCGAATTGCATTAAAATCAGAAGATGAATTTGAAGTCACTATGTACACGAGCGCCAGGCATCAGTTTCTCGCGGATGTTACAATACGATTTAATGATGCTTCAGATCCCGCGGTTTTAATAAGCAATTTAGAAAAGGCGATATTAACTCAGTTTCCAAATAACACTTCACCTAAAAAGAGACTTCAATATATAGATATGCGTTTCGGCAATAAGGTTATTTTCGGGTTTGAACAATAGAAATAAATGCACAAATTGTGATAGAGTGCGTGTAATGAAGAAAGACGAATCGCAAAAACCAATAATGGGATTTTGGGCAACCTTGCCGAAGCCTTTTTTTGTGTCTGCGCCGATGGCGGATGTGACAGATGTGGCGTTTCGTCAGATGATTGCGAAATATAGTAGGCACGGTGAGAAAGGCGGCCTGCCTGCGCCAAGCGAAGCGCGGCAGGCAGGTGGCCCGGATGTTTTTTGGACGGAGTTTGTTTCTGCGGACGGACTTTGTAGCGCGGGGCGTGAGGTTTTGAAGCGCGACCTCGCTTTTGGTAAAAACGAGCATCCAATAGTTGCGCAAATCTTTGGCTCAAACCCAGAGCATATGAAAAAAGCTGCCGTGATTATCAAAGAGCTTGGTTTTGACGGCATTGATATCAATATGGGTTGCCCTGACAGAAGTATTGAAAAGCAGGGAGCAGGTTCAGCGCATATAAAAAATCCAAAACTCGCGCAGGAAATTATTCGCGCGGTGATGGATGGAGCTGGCAATATGCCAGTGTCAGTGAAAACGCGCATTGGATACAACAAGGAAAATCTTGAAGAATGGATTGGCGCGATTTTAGAAACAAAACCTGCTGTGATTACAGTGCACGCGCGCACGAGAAAAGAGCTCTCGCTCGTTCCTGCGCGCTGGGACTACGTGGCACGCGCAAAAAAACTCGCAGAGGGGACTGGCACTCTTATCATTGGCAATGGTGATGTGAAAGACCTTGCCGACGCAAGTAGAAAAGCCAAAGCTACTGGCGCCGATGGTGTAATGCTCGGGCGCGCGATGTTTGGCACGCCTTGGCTCTTTGATCGCGAGCGTACTGCGCCACCGACACTCGCGGAGAAATTTGAAATACTTATAGAGCACACGCATCTCTTTGAAGAACTCCTAGGCGATACTAAAAATTTTGCCATTATGAAAAAACACTACAAAGCGTATGTACACGGTTTTGATGGAGCAAAGGAGCTTCGCGTGCATCTCATGGATGCCAAAAATGCGGATGAAGTGGAGCGTATTGAAAGGGAGTTTTTGAAGACTATTTAGCTATAAATTTGAGCTGTTTCGTGCTAGTCTTTTTATAGAAAAAACAACACAAGGACAATATAATTGAAAAAAGAAACGGTTTACCTACAACCGAAATGCTGGACGACATGCCTCGCTATGAGGGCACTCTCGTAGAGGAGATTGCTCCAAATAGCCTCACAGATGCAAGGATTTCAGAGATGGCATTTGAATCTGTTTTTCAGTATCAACCTGACCAGCTTGCTATTTATCCCCTCAATATTAGAACACCGTAATTTCGCGGGGGTTTTTTGTGATACAATAGGGTTTAATGAATTTTGATTCAACATTCTAGATTCTATATTCTGCCAACATGTCCTCCAATCTAGCCCTCTATACCAAATATCGCCCAAAATCCTTTGAGGAGGTAATAGGGCAGGAGCAGGTCATTAAAACGCTTTTGGGGGCTATCAAGACGGGGAATATTGGTCACGCATATCTTTTTTCAGGCACACGCGGTACTGGCAAGACTTCTATTGCGCGTATTTTTGCGCGAGCTATCGGCGCGCATGATAATGACATTTATGAAATAGATGCAGCATCCAATCGCGGGATTGATGATATTCGAGCTCTTCGTGATGCGGTACACACCGTTCCGATGCACTCTAAATACAAGGTTTACATAATAGATGAGGCGCATATGCTGTCGCGAGAGGCGTTTCCTGCGCTCCTGAAAACGCTAGAGGAGCCTCCAAAGCATGTCGTGTTTATTCTCGCCACTACAGATGAAGGAAAGATTCCTGAAACTATAGTTTCTCGTTGTCAGAGTTTCCGTTTTGAAAAACCATCACAAGCAACACTAAAAACACTCGTTGGAACTGTTTCAAAAAAAGAAGGATATACTCTGGAGCCTGCGTCAGCAGACTTGATCGCACTTCTTGGCGATGGGTCATTTCGCGACACACTTGGAATTTTACAAAAAGTAATCGCATCGTCTTCTGATAAAAAGATTTCCCAACAAGAAGTGGAGGCGGTTACTGGCGCGCCGGATAGCCGTTTAGTGAATTCATTTCTCCGCGCAATTGTTGCGAGGGATGTGGAAGCAGGACTCACCGCTCTTCGAAGTGCTGTAGAGCGTGGAGTAGAAGAAAAAGTTTTCCTAGACTTGCTACTTCGCAAAATGCGCGCAGTGATGATGTTCCGTTTTGTTGCTAATTCGCGAAAGGAAATGGCTAATGATTTTCCAGCCGAGGACATAGCACTTATTGAAGAGCTTTCTAAAAATGCTATACAGACACTTACATCAAGAGAGCTTGCCGAAGTGCTAAAGGCTTATGAAAGTGTACGTGTCGCTGTTGTTCCTGGGCTTGCATTGGAACTTGCAATACTCCGCATATCAGGCAAGTAGATGCAACTGCTTACGCATCCCCATCTACTTTGTTGCGAGCACTTAATTTTCTGTCGCCATAGCCAATGTATGTTTCCAGAAAATTAAGTGTTCGCGCCTCGTATCTGTGGCGCGTAAACAGTTGCATGAGTCGTTGCCGAATCACGTTTTTTGGTGTATTGTTCGTCAGTGAATGTGCGGGTATATGGAGATCGTCGTATGGTGGGCGAATTTGAGTTTTTTGCGAGCGAAGCGTTCTATACAAAAAAGCTCAAATTCGCGTCGCAGTGTCTCAAATAGAGACACAAGACGGAATCGCGGCCTCGGCCAAAATGTTGGGACAGTCAGGAAATTTGTGTAAAATTGAATAGAATATTGGGAGATCGTCTAATGGTAGGACAGCGGCCTTTGAAGCCGTCAATCTTGGTTCGATTCCAAGCCTCCCAGCAATGAGCGTGAACTTGGCTCTTTAATTAGTAATTTGAAAGAAAAACTATTCTTCACCTGTACTAGTAGTGTGAGGCAAGATATTAGTAAATATTTAATGAAATTACATGAATACAAAAACACTAGGATTAGGCGCAGTAGCACTTGCTTTTGGAATCGCAGGGCTTTCTGTAGGAACAGCATTCGCATACCAGGTGGATCCGCAAGCAAAAGGTCCAAATTATTCTACAGAACGCCATGAAGCAATGGAGAAGGCGTTTGAGAACAAGGATTTCGATGCATGGATCAAGGCTCTACCAGCGCAAGCTCAATCAAAGATTGGTCAAAAGGTAACAAAAGAAAATTTTGCCAATTTCTCAAAGATTCATGAGCTAATGGAAGATGGCAAAGTTGATGATGCGCAGGCGCTCCGCCAGGAACTTGGACTGGGAATCCACGATGGTTCCGGAAAGTGTATGGGGAAGCAAGGCATGCACAAGGGAATGAACAGAGGGATGAATCGCTAAATAAATTATATTTTCACTACCGCCCCGATAATAATCGGGGTTTGGCGTATTGAAACCTCATCCTTATTACAATTACATTATGAATGACGTTGAAAAACTCTCAGATGAAGAAATCGTTGAAGTAGTTAGATCAAGAGATCAGGAACTTTACGCTGTCATCATTGATAGATATCAGAACAAACTTTTACGTTATGCAAAAAATTTGCTTAAGGATGATTCAAAGGCGGTAGACGTGGTTCAAGAAGCTTTTATTAAGGCTTTCATCAATCTACAAAGCTTTGATGTTAGGATGAAATTTTCCTCATGGATATATCGTATAGCGCATAATGAGGCGATGAATGTTATTGCGAAATACAAGTATGAGCTGCCAATACCAGAAGGAGTGGACTTTGAAAGCGAGGAGGATTTGGTAGAGACATTTAGCAAAGAAGAAACTAGAGAAAAGGTAAACAAATGCCTTTTGCAAATGCCAATGCTGTATTCCGAACCATTGTCACTCTTTTTTCTTGAGGACAAATCGTATGAGGAGATTAGCGATATTTTGCGTATTCCTATTGGAACTGTCGGTACGCGGATAAATCGTGCTAAAATATTAATGAAAAAACTATGTCAAACGAATCAAAAATAATGATAAAGGAAAAAATCATCAGCCAAATCCAAAGCGGTGATGTGAAAATGAAGCCAAAATATTATTTTGTGCTTGGCTCACTTGCATTGGCTTGCGGTATAATAGGTCTTACAATCCTATCTGTTTTTCTAGTGAGCGTTGTGGCTTTTTCTCTCCGTACTCATGGACCTATGGTAGTTTTTCGATTCGAGCAATTACTAGCAACATTTCCATTTGGGGTGGTCGTCGTCGCAATAGTTTGTGTTGGGTTTGGCGCTTGGTTGCTAAAAAAATACGATTTTTCGTACAAGAAAAATTTTCAATTGTTAATTGTTGGATTTATCGTATCCGTTCTATTTGCAGGGTGGCTTATAAATTATACTGGTCTTGATTCCGTCTGGACAAGGATGGGTCCAATGAAGGAGTTTTATAAAAGATATGATGGCGGCGCGATGAATGGTCCTCATTCGCGTATTATGCAGGTGAGGAATTATAGGAGAAATTAATTTTTGAAAACAATCGGTGCGTTTGCAATCATTACTGTTCTTTCATTTTGCGCATTGTTTTTTGTGGTAAATTAACAAATCTCACTCTTTTCCACATTTGCTATACTTAGGGATATGAACAAGCGCCTTATTCTTTTGCTCTGCATCGCAATAATAATTGCTTTTTTATTTTGGTATTCAAGTGTTCTTCAGAGCGCTTTTTATGTAATCGCTAGTTATCTAAATGCGCTTGCAGTAGAAAATGAACTCCTAGCAATACTTGTGTTTGTACTGACATCCGCCCTAGCAGCTCTTATAAGCCCTCTTACAAATATTCCGCTTGTACCAATTGCAACGCTCATCTGGGGGCCTGTTCCTACAATAATTTTTCTGCTTACCGGGTGGCTTATTGGCGATATCATTGCGTATATAATCGGACGCTACTTTGGCTACAAGGCAGTATCATATTTTGTGTCTAAAGAGAAACTTGATGACTGGAGCAATATGGTCAAAAAACGCACGACCTTTACTACTGCGTTACTTTTACGCATTGCGCTTCCCGCAGAGCTTGGATACGCATTTGGTATTATTCGTTATCCTTTGAATTTATACATATTTATTACATTTCTATCAGAGTTGCCGTTTGCTATTATTTCCACATATGCGAGCGAAGCTGTGCTTTCGGGAGATACCCTGAAGTTCTTTGGGCTCATAGGAATATTAATTACAGTCATCATTATTGCGTTCCGCACGACACATTCGGATTTGGTATAATTGGCGTATGGACGCGCCTATTTCTCTAAAAACCCCAAAATCTAAAGTACTTTTACACATAGACGGCGACGCGTTTTTTGTGGGTGTGGAATGCGCAAAAAATCCAAAACTAAAAGGTCTGCCAGTAGTCACAGGAGAGGAACGAGGAATCGTTTCGGCTCTTTCATACGAAGCAAAGGCGCTTGGCGTTGTGCGTGGTATGCCGATATTTAGAATTAAAAAAGAATTTCCGAACGTCATTGTTCTTCCAGGCGATTATAAATCATACGCTGAGTATTCAAGCAAGATGTTTGATGTCGTAAATAGATACGCGTATGGCGTGGAGGAGTACAGCATAGACGAATGCTTTGCCGATGTGACAGGGTTGGATAGAACTCTCAAAAAAACTTACATAGAAATTGCTGAAGAAATTAAGAAAGATATCAGCGACGAGCTGGGACTTTCTGTGTCCATTGGTCTCGCGCCAACAAAAGTTTTGGCAAAGGTCGCGTCCAACTGGGTGAAACCAAACGGTCTAACAATAATTGACGCAAACACTGCAAGGGATTTTCTTGCCAAAGTCCCTGTTGGAAAAGTGTGGGGAATAGGGCCGAGAACTGCAGAGGTGCTGATACGACGAGGCGCAAAAACAGCACTTGATTTTCGCGAGAAGGATCTCGCATGGGTAAAAAAGTGCCTATCAAAACCATATGAAGCAATTTGGCTGGAGCTAAACAGCGTTTTGGTTATGGGAGTGAACACGGAAGTAAAGAACACATACTCATCAATCCAAAAAACGCGAACATTTCATCCCGCAACAAATGACGAAGCGTTTCTATGGTCGCAGATTTCAAAACACATAGAGGATGCGTGCAGAAAAGCGCGACATTACGAATTGACTCCAAAGAAAATTTCTATTTTCCTCAAGACAAATGATTTCAAAATAGCATCTGCTTCAACCGCGCTTCCATCGCCATCAAACTCGCCAGAAATTTCTCTTCCGTTCGCGCGGGAATTGTTTAAAAAAATTCGAGCAAAGGGTATTTTGTACAGAACTGCAGGAGTAACATTAGAAGCCCTCACTGCCGATTTTACACCTCAAGCAGATTTGTTTGGAAACACAACAAAGAGCGAGAAATTTGACCTCATACATAAACAGATTGATTTTTTAGAGAACAAACTTGGCAAACGCGTGGTTTACCTTGGTTCAACCAAGCAGGCGCTTGATCACAAAGAACTAGGTACTGAGGCCGACGAGCTTGACCGCGAGCTATTGTTTTTATAGTGTAGTGATATAATTGAGATAACATGATATTTTTACTTCGATCAAAAATTCATCGTGCTACAGTGACTGAGGCAAACGTGGATTATGTTGGTAGCGTTACCATAGACAAGACCTTCATGATAAGGTGAGGTTTATGAAATACGATATCCGGTGTTATATGTATGAATGGTCCAACAGCGCATATGATTAAGGGAGGCGAAATTGTGGTCATTATGGGGTTTGAACTCGCCGATCAGCCCACATGTAATACTCTGGTGGATTCTAAAAATAAGTTTTCTAAATGCATTGAGTAGTTTTAGGCTCGGTGCTACAATCTATTTATGAAAGGATACATTTCAAATATTGAGAAAGCGACAGAATAATGCTTGTTGATGGGAACAAAATCGCAAAGGCTCTTGAAGAAAAGCTTGCAACAGAACTTCTTTTTTCTTCGCCGAAGAAAGTTTGTTTTGTGGTGTTTGGCGGGAGCACAGCCACAGAGCAATTTGTAAAAATGAAATCGAGCGTAGCGGAGAGTGTCGGGATTTCTGTGGATGTGAAAAAATACCCTGATGTAAAAACAACTGACAATGCGGTGAAAACATTGAGAATCCTCTGTGAAAAAGATTATAACGGCATTGTGGTACAGCTTCCCATTACGCAAGGGGTAGACACGCAGCAGGTGCTGGACGCGATTTCCCCACTCAAGGACATTGACATTCTTGGTAGCGTTGCAAAAGAAAGCTACGCGAAAGGAAAGATGGACAGTACGCCTCCAGTAGCTCAAGCAGTGTATGAAATACTTGAAGCGCATGACATCTCGCTCAAAGGAAAAAAGATTGTCATAGCAGGACTGGGGCGACTCGTTGGGGAGCCTGTGCATTTAATGTTAAAGCGAATAAATGTTCCACATGATGTAGTTGATATTAAAACAAGTGAAAAAGAAAAACTCTCTCTATTTAAAAAGGCTGACATTATTATTTCAGGGATGGGTGTACCGCACAGCATTAAACTAAATATGATCAAGGAAGGAGCCGTACTTATAGATGCAGGCACGAGTGAACTGGCTGGCAAGCTTTTGGGTGACATCGACCCCGAATGCGAAAAAGTAGCTTCCATTATGACACCAGTCCCCGGTGGTGTTGGTCCAATCACTATTGTTAGCCTATTACGAAATCTCTTGTAATCCTTCAATTTTTGTGTTATCATTAATAAATGGTTGGAAACAAGAAAAATATGAAGGAAGCTCCTGTTTTGATTTCTGTTTCAGAATTCTTGGAATCCTACAACAAAAACATGCCTGCTGGTTGGCCTCGTGCCACTGGAGCGCTTCTACAAAAGTTTAGAGACGCTCACGTGTCGCTATTTACACATGGCGACCTTTGGTCGCTAGATCAGCACAGGAAAAAGCTAATGGATTGGCTGCCGAGAAACTCGGATTCCGACAAGTAAAACACCTAACTTGGTGTTTTTTTGTTTGTGATACAATAGAAACCAATGATAATCTCAAAAACTGTATTTCTTGATTATGTTTTCTGCTCAAAGAATACATGGCTCAAGCTTAACAAACCGCAACTTCTGCAAGAGTTTGAGCTCTCCGCGTTTGAGCAAAATCTTATGGAGCAGGGAAACGAAGTTGAGGCAGAAGCTCACATACTTTCAATTTTTTCTGGCGGGATAGAGGTTTTGGAAAAAGGTGAGGAGGCAGTGGAGAAAACTCGTGAGCTTATGGATTCTCGTACTCTCGCCATCTTTCAGGCGACATTTATTGAGGATGGTTTCATTGCTCGAAACGACGCGCTCGTGTGGAATGAAAAAGAAAGTTGTTGGGATTTGTATGAAATAAAAGGAACCAACTCGCTCAAGGAGGGTGGTACAGACCACAACCATATTGACGACCTCACTTTTCAGGCATCTGTGCTCTCTCGCGCAGACGTGCCAATGGGGAAATATTTTCTTGTGCATCTAAACAAGGATTATGTTCGTTTTGGAGCACTCAATACTGAAGAGCTATTTTTGATTGAGGATCAAACTGAGGCCGTCCGCGCAAGACTTCCATTGGTTGAAGAACAAATGAAAACAGCCAAGGAGTATTTAAATAACAAGAAGGAGCCTTCTGGTGGTTGTGGGTGTATTTACAACGGTCGCAGTCGCCACTGTACAACTTTTAAATATTCAAATCCTGAAGTGCCTGATTATTCTATACATGATATTTCACGTATTGGCACGAGCAAAAAGAAACTTGCAACACTCGTGGATGGAAAAATCTACGACATGCTGGACATCCCAGAAGGTATGGAGCTCTCTGACGTTCAAGTAAACCAGATTACCGCGCATCGCAGGCAGAAACCAATGGTTGATGTTGAAGGAATTAGTGAAGAAATAAAAGACCTTGTTTTTCCGCTTTATTTTTTTGACTACGAAACATACGCGCCTGCGATACCAGCATTTGATGGTTTTCGTCCATACCAAAGGATCCCATTCCAGTTTTCACTTCACATTCTAGAAAAACCAGGCGACAAAATGTCTCACATTGAGTATCTTCATGAAAAGCGGAGTGACCCTTCAGATGAGGTGGCGAAGCTTCTCGAAAAACATATTGGTAAGTCAGGAACTGTTATTGCATGGAACAAATCTTTTGAGGCTGGTGTAAACCGAGAGCTCGGTGAGCGTATGCCCGAACATAAGGCGGCAATGGAGCGTATAAATAATATGCTTTACGACCTTATGGATGTATTTAAAAAACAACATTACGTTCATCCAAAATTTAAAGGAAGCACCTCTATTAAAAAAGTTCTCCCCGCACTTGTTGATTTGTCGTACGACAGTCTTGTTATTAAAGAAGGGGGACAGGCATCAAACTCATGGTGGGAGATGACAGACAAAAAAACTCCTACAGGAACTAGTAAGCACATTTCAAAACACCTAAAAATTTATTGCGGACAAGATACTTACGCGATGTACGCGATTTGGGAAAAGCTCTATCAAATGCTCGCGTAAACTTGGGGTTAGCAAAGTGACATTAGTTTTAATGATGATATAATATTGGTAATTATTAAGTAATAGATAGAATATGAAGGAATTAATCAAATGGAGCGACATATACAAACTCGGCGTTGAGGAAATTGATCCTCAGCACCAAAGGCTTGTTGGAATTATTAATAGGTTTTATCAGGTGATGCAGGAGTCAAACGAAAACAAAGAAATGAAAAAAATCTTCATGGAGCTTACTGATTACGCAGAATATCATTTTTCAACAGAGGAGAGACACTTTGAGGAATTTAACTATATAGACAAAGTAGAACACACTAGATCTCATGAAGCATATAAAGCAAAGATTGCTCAATTCGTAAAAGATTTTGAAAGCGGTGTTTCAAGCGCGCTGCCTTTTCAATTGATGGATTTCCTTGGAGAATGGTGGACAGGGCATATTCTTGGTGAAGACCGCAAGTATGTTGAGTGCTTCCACGAACACGGTTTGAAATAATAAATTACGTATGTCATATGTTGTGTACATATTAGAATGTGCTGATGGTACTTTTTACGCCGGCAGTACAGACAATCTAAAAAAAAGACTACACGCGCACAACAATCTTAAGAGTGGCGCTCATTACACAAAAATCCGCCGACCTGTTGTGCTTAAATATTCCGAAGAGGTGCCAGACTTTGCAACAGCTCGCGCGCGCGAAGCAGAGTTCAAAAGATGGAGCAGGGATGAGAAACTGGGTCTTATTAATTCGTGAACTTCATAGTGATAAATTTGCTAAAATGACAAAATGAACGCCACCAAAGAAAATAATATTAGGCCAGTATGGCACACAAAAACATTTGAGGAAATATTTACGATACTTGAAACTGACGGAGAAGGCCTCGACTATTCTGAGGTAGAGCGTCGTATAGAAAAATACGGCAAAAACAAATTACCGGAAGTTGCTCCAGACAGTATCTTACGCATTTTTTTACGTCAGTTTGAAAGCCCACTCATTTACGTCCTAATTGCAGCGGCGGGTGTCGTGCTTCTTCTTGGTGAAGGCCTTGATGCGGTAGTTATTTTCGCTGTACTTTTGATAAACGCAATTATAGGGTCAATTCAAGAAGGACGCGCGCAGAATACGATTGCAAGTTTGCGAAAATTTATAGAAACAAAGGCAACTGTTTTAAGGGACGGAAGAGAAGTTATTATTCCAGACAACGAACTAGTGCCAGGAGATATTATTGTGGTGCAGGAAGGTGAAAGAGTGCCAGCCGATGCCCGCCTTATTACTATACGAAATCTTCGCGTGAGTGAGGCTGCGCTCACTGGCGAATCTGTCCCAGTTAGAAAAACAACTGACACTCCTACATGGGATGAGATAGCCGTATCTGACCGTCGCAATATGATATATCGTGGAACTCACATAACCACTGGTACAGGGAGGGCTATTATTGTTGGAACTGGTCTTAATACCGAAATTGGGACTATAGCAAAAGAAATTGTTTCTATAAACAATGATGTGCCACTAAAAATTGAAATAGGTCGTCTTGCGCGTTTAATTGTCATTATTACCGCGCTTATTTCCATCTCGCTTTTCACTATAGGAATTGTTGCTGGCAAAGGAGTAATAGAAATGTTACTAACTGTTGTGACCCTTTCTGTGTCTGTTGTTCCAGAAGGTCTACCAATTGTGCTTACTGTTGTGCTTGCAACTGGTGTCTGGCGAATGAGCAAGCAAAATGCGCTTGTAAAGAGAATGCAAGCTGTAGAGGCTCTAGGGCAAATTGATATTTTGGCTGTAGACAAGACAGGCACACTCACAAGAAATGAAATTATTGTGCAGAAAATCTACACAAACAACAAATTCTTTAAGGTTGGAGGTGTTGGATACGAACCACACGGAGAAATTATTTTAGACGGGGCAGAGGTAGAGGTTGCAAATCATCCTGAACTTTTGCTACTAGGAAAAATGTCATCGTTGTGTGCGAGCGCGCGTGTATTGTTTAACAATGAAACAAATCAATGGAATATTTCTGGAGACCCTACTGAGGCGGCGATGCTTGTGCTGTCACAAAAGCTTGGTTTTCACAAGGATGTGTTTGAAAACGAATTTCCCATCATATCAGAGATGCCGTTTGACTATAATTTAAAATACCACGCGGTTTTAAACAGAGAAGGCGATATAAATGTTTTGTCTCTTTCAGGCGCTCCAGAGATTATTTTGGATTTCTGTAACACTATTATTATAAATGGTGATACTATCACTATAAATGAGACGATGAGGTCTGAAATTGAATTGGTGCTTATGGGGATGTCCAAAGACGGACTTCGCGTGATTGCATTGGCGACATTAAAAGGGGTAAGTGATTTGCCAAGTATTACGACTCCACCACATGCTACATTTGTTGGCTTCCTAGGTATGCACGATGCTTTGCGCTCGGAAGTGCCGTCTATTGTTATGCGAGCGCGCGATGCAGGAGTGAGAACAGTGATGATTACTGGTGACCATAGAGTTACAGCGCAAGCTGTAGCGTCTGAAGCTGGAATTTTTAGCGAAGGCGATAAAATTCTAACCGGCAGAGACATAGACACTATGTCTGACGAGGAACTAACGAATACTATTCAGAGTGTTTCGGTCTTTGCTCGCGTCACTCCAGAGCATAAAATTAAAATTATTCGCGCTTATAAAAGCGCTGGAAACATTATAGCTATGACAGGGGACGGCGTGAACGACGCGCCTTCATTGTCTGCGGCAGACTTGGGAGTCTCCATGGGGGTGGTAGGCACCGAAGTAGCAAAATCCGCATCAGATATTGTACTTCTAGATGATAATCTTGAAAGTATTATTTCTGCAATAGAAGAGGGTAGAAGTATTTACAGAACAATCAAAAGAGTTATTTTATATTTATTTTCAACAGCAACTGGAGAAGTTCTTACTATCTCAGGAGCATTATTGCTCGGCTACATGGTGCCAATTTTACCAGCGCAGATTATTTGGCTCAACTTTGTGACAGACGGTTTTCTAGACGTGTCACTTGCTATGGAGCCAAAAGAGAAAGGTCTTTTACTTGAAAAACACTCAAAGGAGTCGCGCCGTTTAGTGGATCGCCTAATGTACACGCGCATCATAATAATGGCAAGTGTGATGGCTGTTGGAACTCTGTATCTCTTTGGCGACTATTCGTACGGTGAGCCAGCAAAATCATGGACAATATCGCTTACACTTCTAGCCGTTTTTCAATGGTTCAACGCGTTAAATTGCCGTTCTCATAAATTGTCAATTTTTCAAATGAACCCGTTTTCCAACCTGTACCTTCTGGGCGCGTTAGTCATCGTTGTATTGCTTCAAATGTTTGCTCTGTACACAAGTGTGGGACAAAAACTTCTGCACACTGTTCCCTTGTCACTGACAGAATGGGGTATGATTTTTGTAATCGCATCGTTTATTATTGTGGTTGAAGAAATACGAAAGTTTATACACCGCATAAAGGATTCAAAAAAGGCATCAGTGGTGCTACAATAATCTGATATGAAAAAATTAATTAAAAGTTTTGGCTGGGCAATGAGTGGTATCCGCACTGTGTGGCAGGAGGAGGTAAACTTCCGCATAGAAACTGTTGTTGCCTTTCTTGTTATTGTGGGGGGTATTTATCTTCAATTTACGAAACTTGAATGGGCGTTTATTATTATATCTATTTGCGCGGTACTCTCCGCAGAAATAGTGAATACAGCGGTTGAAGACCTTTGCAACAAAATTGAGCCAAACACCGACCCTATAATCGGCAAGATAAAAGATATGATGGGAGGAGTGGTGCTTCTTGTGTGCGTAACATCTGTAATCATCGGTGTTATGGTTTTTACTAATCACTTATGAATATCATTGAATGCATTGCGCGCGCAATAATTGAAGAGGAAGGAAAGATTTTACTTTGCCGAGGGAAGGGGAATAAAAATTATTTCTTTCCTGGCGGGCATATTGAGGATGGTGAAAGCGCGCCAGAGGCTCTGATGCGAGAAATCAAAGAGGAGCTTGGTGAAGAAAGCAAAGTAAAACGATTCATTGGCGCTTCTGAAAATAAATTTGAAATAAAAGGAGAAGAAACGCACGAAATCAATCTTGTATTTGAAGTTACATTATTAAGCGATAGCGGGCGCATAAGCCAGGAGAATCATTTGGAATTTGCATGGCTCACTCGTGAGGAACTTAGCGATGTAATAGTCTTCCCAACGTCCCTCAAAGACGCCGTTCTTTTACACCACGCAAAAGGAAAACCCTTCTGGGTGAGCGAGGGATTCAGTTAAAAAACCAAACGTAGCATTAGTACGCTATAGCGTACTAATGCTACGTTTGGTTTTTTGCTTGTGTTTATCGGTGGGGGTTGACACAATTGGAACGATAAGCACTCCGTCCAAAGGCGGAACTTCTCCTACCAAATTAATCATCTCAATTCTTGTTGCGATTATTCTCATCGCGCTTGTCGGCAGAGCAATTTGGGCTTATCAAGCGGTGGAAGCGAACGAGGCAAAAGCAAAGAGCGTCCAAGTGTATACAACAACGACAACCACACCCATTTCTGTTAACCACGAACAAACACTTCCTGGAACATACGATGAAACTGGGTTTGGGAGTACTGGTGGTCGTGGAGGCGCACTTCCTACTCCACCAGATGCTTTTGTAGTGACTGTCGATTCTTCTGCTGCTACAAATACTACCCAGCCTGTTTCTGTAGATAGCGATGCACCATCAGCAACCATTACCGTAAATGGTGTGACAAATTTAAATATTAAATACACTGGCTGGTATGATTTTGTATGGAACTCTACAAATGCAAATAGTTTTAGTAGCATAGAGTCATTGGCTGGGTGCGCAGACCCTGCGTTTAATTCACCAGCGATGAGCAGTATTGTTGGCCAAGGATCGAGTGGCTCAATGTCTATCCCTATAACTCCAAAACATACTGGATGCACAATCACATATACATTTACTGTAAAAAAAGTTGAAACTGGGCAAAAGGCTAGTGCTTCAGCGGTGTTAATTGTTGAATAATATAATCATATGAGCAAAATAAATTTAGTCTTAGATAAACAGCAGTTTAGTGTTAATGATAAAATTGCTGGTAAAATAACTCTTTTTTTGGATGAACCCACAAAGGCACAAAAATTGTCAGTTAAATTGATTATCACAGAAAAGGTTAAGAGTATGAACATCCCCACCATTAGCTCAACCAACATTGGTGTTTCTAATTCGTCCAGTAACACTAGGTCATATAGCTTCGACCTAGTCCTCGGCGGAGAAAAAGAATATATAAACGGAGAAGAATACCATTTCGAGATGTCTATCCCTGGTGAAGCATTACCGCGCGGATTGCAGGGAGTAACTGGCTCAGTAGGTGGTCTCCTTGGTAGCACAATTGGAATCCTTTCTCAATTTTCTCCACTCGGACAGTCTGTGTATCTCTATAAAATAGAGGCACGTCTTGATGTGCCGTGGAGTATTGACGTCACCGCAATTGCTGATATCACAATAGGATAGACTACAGCCCGATACTTTTCTTGAGTTCAGCTAGCTCGTCGCCGACGATTTCGCGGTAAGCGCCTTCCTTGAGGTCACCGAGTTTAATATTCATAATGCGAACGCGCTTGAGCTCTAGGACATGGTAGCCTTCTGCGGCGCACATACGGCGAATCTGGTGCTTTTTGCCTTCGGTTAGCACAATACGGAAAAGAGTTTCTCCAGCACGGCGCGCTTTTGCGGGCTTGGTCTTGTAAATTTCTATTAAAATTCCGTGTTCAAGGTGCCGCACAAAAGTGTCCGTGATTTTTTTGTCCACTTTTACCAAATATTCTTTTTCGTGCACACGGTCTGGCGAAAGCACGCGGTCAGTTAAACGACCATCATTTGTGAGTATTACAAGACCTTCTGAGTCTTTGTCTAAACGACCAAGAGGAAAGAGTCCGCGGAGCGCGGGGAGGGACGACTTGATACTCTCACCCTCAGTCTGTGTGTCTGTAGAAATGCCTCTCGGCTTGTAGTAGGCGAGATAGCGGTATGATCCTTCAATCTTTGCAGTGACTTTTTCTGAAACTTCTACTTTGTCGTCTGAGCTTGAGACTTTGTCGCCGAGCACAGCTACTTTGCCATTTATTTTGACAAGCCCTTTTGTAATGAGTTCGTCGGCGCCACGGCGAGTTGAAAAACCTTTGTGTGCAAGGTAGCGATTGAGACGAACAGGGAATTCTAGAGGCTCCATTTGACACAAAACATACCATTTTATCACTAAAAAATCAAAATCCGTATAGTCTCATTCATCCTCACACCGCCCAAGACAACCTCGAGCATCACATATCCACAATTTCCTTGCACACTTTTATATTCGCACGTGTTACAATGGTGAGGATACCTTTACATTAAATTATGCGAGTACTTATGTTCGGATGGGAATTTCCTCCTCATAACAGCGGTGGCTTAGGCACTGCGTGTTTTGGACTGACCCGAGCCTTGGCTTCCAGGAAAATTGACGTACTTTTTGTTCTACCAAAAAAAATTGGCGTATCTGCTTACTTTATGAATATTCTTTTTGCAGATACACGAAAAGTAAAATTTTTAGAAATTGAAACCCCGCTAAAGCCATACGTAACATCAGAGGGTTATATCCACGAACGCGATAAAATTCTTTCGGACATCTATGGGAACACCCTAATGCAAGAAGTTTGTCGCTATGCTCTCCGCGCGCGCGACATCGCCAAGAAAGAAAAGTTTGATGTCATCCACGCGCACGATTGGCTTTCATTCCTCGCAGGAGTAGAAGCAAAAAAATTTTCAGGGAAACCACTCATACTTCATATGCACGCAACAGAGTTTGACCGCACTGGTGGACAAGGTGTGAATCAGGATGTTTACAAAATTGAACGTGAGAGTATGAACTACGCCGACGGCATTATCGCAGTCTCTAACTTTACTAAGCAAAAAATTGTGGAGCACTACGGTATCCCGTCAGAAAAAATTGAAGTAGTGCACAATGGCATAGATGAGTGTGACTATGCGAATATTCCCGACAGACTTTCAGAGCTCAAAAAAACGGGACAAAAAATTGTTCTATTTGCTGGACGCATTACAATTCAAAAAGGACCTGAGTATTTTATTCGCGCCGCGAAACGAGTTCTTGAGGTAAATTCGAATGTTCTTTTTCTCGTCGCAGGCTCTGGAGATATGGAAAGACAGATGATGCTTGAAGCGGCATACCTCGGTATTTCTGACCGCGTGCTCTTTATCGGCTTTCTCCGTGGAGACGATTTGAACGCGGTGTACAAAATCGCAGACTTATTTGTAATGCCCTCTGTGTCGGAACCATTTGGTATCACACCTCTTGAATCAATCATATCTGGAGCTCCTGTTCTCATTTCAAAACAGTCTGGGGTTGCAGAGGTGCTCACACACGCGCTCAAAACTGATTTCTGGGACACAGAAGACATGGCAAACAAAATCTTAAGCGTCATATCGCATCGCTCACTCAAAGAAACTCTGTGGGGCAACAGCCGTGAGGAGGTAAAAAAGATTAGCTGGTATACTGCAAGCAAAAAGTGCATAGACTACTATGAAAAAATTATCTGCGCCTGCGGAGCAACCCCCGAAACAAGGTACGTATAGAATTAATAAGTTATTTCCATTTTATCTGTTACAATGTATTTGTATTTCTAAAACCTAACACCTACTAACTAATACCTACCCAATGGCCTCCATCTGCTTCTATTTCCAAGTGCACCAGCCGTTTCGCGTGAAGGATTATCGCGTTTTTGATATTGGCCGTGACAGCGAGTATTTCAACGACGACTCCGAGCGCTCCATAAACAACAAGAAAATTTTGAATAAAGTAGCGGGGAAGTGCTACCTTCCTGCAAATGCTGTTATGCTTGAGCTTCTAAACAAGCACCCTGAGTTCAAAATTAGTTTCTCTTTTTCTGGAGTATTTTTGGACCAACTTCAGGAGTTTAGCCCAGAAACGCTCGAGTCTTTTCAAAGGCTCGTAGCAACAGGTCGAGTGGAAGTACATGAGGAGACCTACTATCACTCACTATCATTCCTTTATTCACCAGATGAATTTCGCCGTCAAGTAAAGATGCACCGCGAGAAAATTGAGGAGCTTTTTGGTGTTACACCAACTGTTTTTCGTAACACTGAGCTTATCTACAACAACGCGCTTGCGATGGAGGTAGAGAAAATGGGATACAAGGGAATAATCGCTGAGGGAGCAGATCATGTACTCGGCTGGAGAAGTCCAAATTTTTTGTATCGCCCGCAAGGCACAGAGAATTTGAAGCTCCTGCTCAAAAATTATCGCCTCTCCGACGATATCGCGTTTCGTTTTTCCTCAAAGGACTGGGCGGATTTTCCTCTCACTGCGCCAAAGTTTGCAAACTGGGCATCACAAGTAAACGGCAACGGGCATGTCGTCAACCTCTTTATGGATTACGAAACATTTGGTGAACACCAGTGGGAGGATACAGGCATTTTTAATTTTCTTCGTCATTTACCCGAGGAAATATACAAGCATCCCGACAACGATTTTATAACACCGAGCGAAGCAATAGAGCGATACGATCCCGTATCTGAGCTTGATGTGCACAGCTATATGTCATGGGCGGATGTGGAGCGCGACCTTTCCGCATGGCTCTCAAACCCAATGCAACACGATGCTATAAAGAGCGTGTACGACCTTGAGGAAGAAGTGCTTGCTACTAATGACGAGAAACTCATTAGCGACTGGCGAAAACTTCAGACATCTGACCACTTCTATTATATGTGCACCAAATGGTTCAATGACGGAGATGTGCATAAATATTTTAATCCGTACAATACTCCATACGAAGCATTTATCGCGTATATGAACGTGCTTCAAGATTTGCGTCTTCGCGTTGTTGGGCACCCAACGTATGCAAAGAAAATTAAAGTAAAGGAGTTGTCATAATTTGCTCCATGTCAATTGTGCGACCCGTAGGTGAATTTTCTAATTATACTCCAAGAGTCGTTCTGCTGAATGAGAAGCGGTGTCAGTTGTCAGTTGTATGTAGTTAGTTGTATACTATATGTATGCCTAAGTCCCTTTCACTTGGTAACGGAAATATTCTTGTCTGCACCGACAAGCGCGCGCAGGTGCGTGACTTTTATTTTCCGTACGTGGGACTTGAAAATCATGTCGGCGGTCACTACACGCATCGCATAGGTGTGTGGGTGGACTATCAGCTCAACTGGTTTGATAACCCAAACTGGGATATACAAATTCGCTCCGCGGACCAGTCACTACAGGGCGTTACCACAGCCATTAATAGAACGCTTGGTGTAACTCTCAATCTAACCGACACTGTATATAACGAGAAAAATATTTTTCTCCGTGAGGTAAAAGTGACAAACGATTCTGATATAAAGCGTTCAATCAAACTTTTCTTTGGACACGAGTTTGAGATATACGAATCGCACCGAGGAGACACAGCGTATTTTGACCCTATTAATCATGTCATCGTTCATTATAATGGCAAGAGAGTTTTTTTAATAAATGGACTATCGGAAAAGGGAAGCTTCGACGACTACACTGCAGGGGTATTTAAAATAGAGGGTAAAGAGGGAAGCTTCAAAGACGCAGAGGACGGACAGCTCGCAAAAAACTTGATAGAACACGGCCCTGCAGATTCCGTTATGGGATTTTACCTTGATATCCCCGCAAACGAATCAAAAACCATTCATTACTGGGTTGCTGTTGGAAAATCTATGAAGGAGACGCAAGAGCTAAACAAATACGTCTTAGAAAGAAATCCTGGTCATTTGCTCCGCACGACTCGCGATTTTTGGCATGCTTGGGTAAATAAATACAATTTTACTTTTTACGGACTCACACAAGATGAAATCTCTTTGTTCAAAAGATCGCTCTTAACCATTCGCACGCACGCAGACAATCACGGAGCAATTATTGCTTCTGCGGATTCTGATATGCTTCAAAACGGTCGTGATACATACAGTTACATGTGGCCCAGAGATGGAGCGTTTTCAGCTATTGCGTTTGATATGGCTGGGGATTTTAATGTTGCGGAACGTTTTTTTGATTTCTGCGATAATGTGCTCACGGGCGACGGGTATTTTATGCACAAATATCGTCCAGACGAATCACTAGGAAGCTCATGGCATCCGTGGATGAGAAACGGAAAAATAGAACTACCGATACAAGAAGACGAAACGGCGTTGGTGCTTATAGCTCTTTGGCATCATTATGCTCAGACAAGGGATTTGGAGTTCATTGAAAAAATTTATAATTCTCTGATAAAGCGTTCAGCTGACTTCATGGTCGGCTATCGCGACCCAAAAACACAGCTTCCGAAGGCATCATACGATTTGTGGGAAGAAAAATTTGGCATTCATACATTTACTTCAGCAACGGTTTACAGCGCTCTTATGTGCGCAGCAAAATTCGCGAAACTTTTAGGTAAAGAAAAGAGCGAGCATATTTACACTACAGCCGCCTTTGAAATTCGCCAATCCATACTCAACTATTTGTATGACGAAGAGCAGGGAATTTTTGTAAAAATGATAAATGTTGCTGACGATGGAACTATTACTTACGACCGCACACTTGATATGTCCAGTATGTACGGCATATTTGAGTTTGGTGTTCTTGATGTGGAGGATCCTCGTTTGGCTCGTACTGTAAAACAAGTTGAAGACCGACTTTTGGTAAAAACTTCCGTAAGTGGCATCGCTCGTTATGAAGGAGATATTTATTTCCGTGACACGTCAGGTGTTCCTGGTAACCCATGGATTATCACCACACTGTGGCTCGCTCAATACTATATTGCTCTCGCAAAAAAGGAGGCGGATTTTGCTCCCGTGCACCAATGGCTAGCGTGGGCAGTAAAGCACGCAGGGCCTTCAGGAGTATTCTCTGAGCAACTTCATCCATACAGCGGAGAGCCACTTTCCGCAACTCCGCTTACATGGAGCCACTCCGAATATATTATGACTATTGTAAAATACCTAGACAAGCTGGAGGAACTAGGCATTTGCTTGAAATGCAACCCGATGTATACGGAGCAGTAAGAGCGAGTTTTTTTGCTTTTTACGATTTGCCTGCTAGAATAAGAACATGTTTATACTGTTTGATATTGGGGGCACAAAAATGCGAGTTGTGGCAGCTGACCGAGACAAATTTCTCGGCGAGCCTGTTGTTGTTTCTACGCCAAAGGATTTTGGCGATGGCATTGATACACTGAAACGCATAATTGATAATCTTGCTCAAGGTCACGCTGCTGAAAATCGCGCCGTGACTGCAATAGTGGGCGGTATCGCTGGGCCTTTGAACGACCTTCAAACATTGCTTGTAAAGAGCCAGAATCTTCCAGATTGGGTTGGGCACGATATTAAAGAAACACTCCACGCTAAATACAAGGTGCCTGTGGATCTTGAAAATGACTCAGCTCTCGTTGGTCTTGGTGAAGCGCACTTTGGAGCAGGGCGAGGCAAATCTATTATCGCGTATCTAACCGTGAGCACGGGTGTTGGTGGCGCACGCATCATTAATGGAAAAATTGATCGCTCTTCACTCGGCTTTGAACCAGGACATCAAATCATTGACCCAGACAACACCCTTTGCCCAAAATGTGAAGGCAACGACCTTGAAGCGTATGTTTCTGGAACTGCCGTAGAAAAACGTTTCGGTGTAAAACCCTATGAGATTCATGACGACGCGATATGGGACGAATTAGCAAAGTTTCTCGCGTACGGGCTCAACAACACTATCGTTCACTGGTCGCCAGATATTGTTATTGTTGGCGGTTCAATGATGAAAGATGTTGGTATTCCTATTCCAGCTGTCCGCAAACATCTTGCAGAGATTTTAAAAATATATCCGCAAATCCCAAATGTTGAAAAAGCGGAGCTCGGGGATTTTGGCGGTCTTTACGGCGCGCTCGCTCACGCTCGCGTGCATTACTAAAAAATATGGATGACATATACAAACAATCCCTTATTCTTCACAAGAAACACAAGGGTAAAATTGAAGTGATAAGCAAAATTCCTCTCACAAATCGCGAGGAACTTTCTCTTGCGTATACCCCCGGTGTCGCGGAAGCCTCCCGTGAGATCGGGCGGGATGAATCGCTTGCTTACGATTACACGATAAAAGGCAACACTGTTGCCATTGTCTCCGACGGCTCGGCAATCCTTGGTCTTGGAAACCTCGGTGCGCATGCTGCTATCCCTGTTATGGAAGGCAAGGCAGCAATTTTTAAAGAATTTGCTGGAGTAGACGCATTCCCGATTTGTGTGAATACCCAAGATGTGGAGGAAATTATTGCCCTCGTAAAAAATATCGCACCTGTTTTTGGCGGTGTAAATCTTGAAGATATTTCTGCTCCGAGATGTTTTGAAATAGAGGAGCGTCTACGCGCGGAGCTTCCAATACCCGTGATGCACGACGATCAGCATGGCACAGCAACTGTAGTGCTTGCGGGACTAATTAATGCGCTGAAACTTCGCGGAAGTAAAAAGGAGGAAGTGCGTGTAGTAATGAGCGGGGCGGGAGCCGCTGGCACTGCTATCACAAAGCTTCTACTTGAGTATGGGTTCAAACATTTCATCATCTGCGACACAAGGGGCTCGATATATGATGGTCGCGCTGATATGAATTCTGATAAAGAAACTCTTGCGCGCATTACGAATAGTGAGAAGAAATCCGGAACCCTTGCCGAAGTCTTAAAAGGTGCAGACATTTTTATAGGAGTATCAAAGGGCGGGTTGTTAACAGCAGATATGGTGAAAACGATGGCTCATAAACCAATTATTTTCGCTCTTGCAAATCCGATACCAGAAATAATGCCTGATGTTGCAAAAGAAGCAGGAGCATTCGTTGTTGCGACTGGTCGTTCTGACTTTCCAAATCAAATTAATAATTCGCTCGCTTTTCCAGGAATTTTCCGCGGGGCACTGGACAACCGCATCAAACAGTTTAACGAACAGATGTTCATTCGCTCGGCAGAAGCTCTAGCAGGACATGTAAAGGAACCAAAACAAGATCAGGTTCTTCCTTCAATGTTTGATAAAGGAATTGTTGATGTTGTTAAGGATGTAATTCGTGATTAAGAAGAAAGCCAAGCCATTCTAAAATGGCTGGGCTTTTGCTAATACGCAGATCGTATCAGTGTTACAAATGACATCGCATCAACTTCTGCGGATCGCGTGTAAAAACATAAATTACGCGACCAGGAAGTAGGTTTGTTGTGCGATTTCGAATACTGGAAATTGCAACTAGTGTATTATAGTCGATCACAATCGCATGACCCATTGTCATATCTCTGAAATGCTTCACAGGTCCTTTTGTAAACTTACCCATGGTAAAATTGCCCTTATACCCGATAGCATTGTTCTTTGCAACAGCTACAATAACCTCAAATGTTGGCATAATCCACCCCCATTATTTAGCTAATGACATAGAATTAATACTTATAATCCTATAAATATTTACGCATTGTGTCAATGTATGATATTATCACCCAAATGAAGCCAATCTCGTTTACAATAGAAAAAAAGATGCCAGGGCAAAAAGCTCTCGGAAGAGCTGGCACAATAATCACTCCGCACGGAGACATAAAAACTCCCGCGTTTGTTACGGTTGGTACGAAGGCAACAGTAAAAGCACTAACTCCTGAAATGGTGCGTGATCTAGGAGCGCAGGTTGTTTTAGCAAACACATACCACCTTTATCTTGAACCTGGTGACGAGCTGGTTCGTGACGCTGGGGGATTTGGAAAATTTATGAATTGGAAGGGGCCTACTATGACTGACTCGGGAGGCTTTCAAGTATTTTCTCTCGGCGCGGCGTTTGGTTCAAAAGTTGGCAAGCTCTCAAAAGTACCGCAGGCGAATCAGCAGATTCGCGTCTTGGGCGTGGACTCAATAGTTGAAGAAGTTGAGAAAGAAGACGAGGCTGGCAAGCTCGCAAAGATCGATGAGGATGGTGTGACGTTTAAATCGTACAAAGATGGAAGCGTGTATCGTTTTACACCTGAACGTTCAATTGAGATTCAACACAATCTCGGTGCTGATATGTTTTTTGCTTTTGATGAGTGTACATCACCAATGGCTCCGTATGAGTATCAAAAAGAGGCAATGGAGCGCACACATCGCTGGGCAAAGAGAAGCCTTGATGCGCACCTCAACTTGGAAACCCGACGTCCAAGTGGTGAAAATCCTCAGGCGTTACTCGGGGTGCTACAGGGAGGACGACACAAGGATCTTCGCGAAGAAAGTGCGCGTGTACTAGGAGCGATGGATTTTGATGGCTACGGCATCGGTGGTTCCTTTGATAAAGACGATATGACGACAGCAGTAGGGTGGGTGAATGCGATTCTTCCCGAAGACAAACCTCGCCATCTCCTCGGCATCGGCGAACCAGAAGATTTGTTTGGCGGAGTTGAAAATGGCTGTGATCTCTTTGATTGCGTTGCTCCTACGCGAATGGGTAGAAACGGCACACTACACACAAGAGATGGGAAAATAAATATACGAGGAGCAAAATTTGTGCGCGACTTCGCTCCAGTTGATAGTGAATGTGATTGTTATACCTGTAAAAACTACACGAGGGCATACCTTGCGCATCTTTTTCGCTCAAACGAAATGCTAGCAGGAACCTTGGGCTCAATCCACAACCTCCGATTTCTCGTAAGTGTCGTCGACCAAATGCGTGAAGCGATTTTAGAGGGAACTTTTGATACACTTAAAACTGATTTCTTGAATCGTTATTATAGAAAATAGATGTCTACATTTAATCTAAAATCCGCCCCGTTAGAGCTGGGCTCACGCTACGAGACCTCGCGACCTCTAATGTGGTAAAATTGGCCACCATAAGTATTTCAACATTATGAACAGTAACACTTTAAACTTCATAGTTCTTTCCCGCCCGCTGGCGACCCAAGTACCATACCCTCGCACGGCTCGGCTAGCCACGGGGCGAGAAGTGGTGTAATAACTATAGCGTATGAATACTAGCATCTTCAAAATAAAAGTGCCGTTTCCTCCGAATGGAGACCAACCAAAGGCAATCAAGAAGCTTTTGGTTGGGCTTAAAAAAGGGATGCGCGCACAGACCTTGCTTGGTGTCACGGGATCAGGTAAAACATTTACGATGGCAAATGTCATTGCGTCTGTTGGCAAGCCTACGCTCGTCATCGCCCACAACAAAACTCTTGCCGCGCAGCTAGCACAGGAATACAAAGAATTTTTTCCAGAAAACGCGGTGCACTATTTCGTATCGTACTACGACTACTATCAGCCAGAGGCGTATATGCCGACCACTGATACGTATATAGAAAAGGACGCGCAGATTAACGAAGAGATTGACCGCCTCCGCCACGCATCCACGCAGGCGCTACTCACACGTAAGGATGTGATTATTGTGGCATCGGTCTCGTGCATTTATGGTTTGGGTTCACCAGCAGAATATGAAAAAGAAAATATGAGGCTTTCGTCAGGTCAAAAAATTGACCGCAAGGAGCTTTTGCAAAAACTTATCAATATTCATTTTACACGTACAAACGCCGACCTTACCCCCGGAACATTTCGATCCATAGGTTCGCTAATAGAAATAATGCCAGTATCGGAAAAAATAGTGTGGAGTATTACAATGGACACAAGGGGGATTGAGTCAATCAACAAGGTTGATCCAGTATCACAAAAAATCGTAGACACTCCAGAATCAATTTTTATTTTCCCAGCAAAGCATTTCATCACCAATGAAGCTGAAAAAACCCGCGCAATAAAAGTTATTAAAAAGGAGCTGGACACTCAACTAAAGAAATTTGAGAAAGAAGGTAAACTACTTGAGGCAGAACGCTTGAAGCGTCGCACCACTTACGACCTAGCTATGATTCGCGAAGTTGGCTACTGTAACGGTATTGAAAACTATTCACGCCATATGTCTGGGCGTAGCGCAGGTTCCGCTCCTGATACACTACTCTCATATTTTCCACGTACCAAAGACGGAAAGCCTGACTTCCTCACTATAATAGACGAATCGCACGTAACCATTCCTCAGATAGGCGGAATGTACGCAGGCGACCAATCGCGCAAAAAAACTCTTGTGGAATTTGGCTTTCGCTTGCCGTCTGCCATGGACAACCGCCCTCTTCGTTCTGAGGAATTTCATGAGTGCGTTGGGCAAATGATTTTTACATCCGCAACACCATCTGTATATGAAAAAGAGAATAGCGAACAGGTTGTGGAGCAAGTAATTCGTCCAACAGGGCTAATTGACCCTGAAATTTCTATTCGTCCTATTCTCGCGCGTCCCAATTTTCCCACATGCACAAGTTTTAGGAAAAGCAAAGACACGAGAGGAGAGCTTGAAGACCGTTCAAAGGACGCATACCCAGGGCAAATTCAGGACCTTATCGCAGAAACAAAAACCGCTGTATCAAAAGGAGGGCGTGTCATTGCCACCACCCTTACAAAAAAAATGGCAGAGGACCTTTCAGAATATTTAAAAGGGGAGGGAATCAAGGCAGAATATGTTCACAGTGAAATCAAGACGCTAGAACGTATCCAAATCCTAACTGCTTTTCGCAAGGGTACTTTTGACTGCCTCGTTGGAGTAAACCTCCTCCGCGAGGGACTAGACCTGCCAGAAGTAACACTCATTGGCATCCTTGACGCAGACAAAGAGGGTTTTCTTCGTTCAGAAACCTCGCTTATTCAGATTATTGGTCGAGCAGCGCGAAACGTAGAAGGGCGTGTGATCTTGTATGCTGAAAAAATCACTGGGTCAATTGAACGCGCAGTTTCAGAAACAAATCGCCGTCGTGCCATTCAGGTTGCTTACAATAATGAACACGGTATCACACCAAAAACAATTATTAAGCAGATAAAAGACATCACCGAGCATCTGGAAACTGACCATATGAAAGCCGTACGATTGAACCTAGATATAGACGCGCAAGTTTTTATAAAGGACCCGCAAAAACTTTTGAAGCTGAAAGAAAAAAAAATGTCCAAAGCGGTGGAAGAGTTGGATTTTGAAACAGCAGCGATTCTTCGTGATGAAATCACAATGCTTAGAGAACAACTTTTAAAATGAAAAAACAGTAACGATTTAAATCGTTACTGTTTTTGAAAGACCCTATCTATTTGATTTCATAAACGATTATAGCCGAAAAATGCTAAATGCTCCGGTTCTTTGTCCATCAAACCTAAGAGATATTTTGTTAGGAAACTTAGCGTCTACCCCAACGCTTATCATTGGAGTATTTCCTCTGTACTTGCTTTCATCTGCCAAAAAAGTTGATGTGTTTGGAAGTAAAATCATGGTGGTCGTTTTTACGTTATATTCGTAAAAACCAACTCTCCCAAATCTATCAACATAGTGAGCATACATTGGCAACAAAAGAACTACTACAAACACAAGATACTTTTTTATCTTGAGACCCCATATTTGTATTTTAAGAAGATTTCATTGCTAAATAGGATACTATCACAAATGACCATGTTCAATAACGGCAAATTGCCATAATTAAAAAAATCTGGTATACTACAATACCAAACAAAATGACTGAAAATAAAAAAAGTAAGCATCTCGACAAAATAACAGTCCGTGGCGCACGCACGCATAATCTGAAAAATATTAACGTGGAGATGCCACGCAATAAAATGATAGTTTTTACTGGGCTCTCGGGCTCGGGGAAATCTTCGCTGGCGTTTGATACTATTTTTGCTGAAGGTCAGCGTCGTTATGTTGAGTCTCTTTCGGCATACGCAAGACAATTTTTAAACCAGATGCAGAAACCCGACGTGGATGAAATCACTGGTCTATCACCGTCTATTTCCATAGACCAAAAATCTCACTCTTCAAACCCACGTTCCACTGTGGCAACCATCACCGAAGTCTATGATTATCTTCGCGTACTTTACGCGCGCATTGGCAAACCTCATTGCCTTGTATGTGGTGAAGAAATCAAGCGCCTCGGCAATGAAGAAATTATAAACTTCATTATGGAGGATGTAAAAGGGGTGATTGGTAAAAAGGCAAATTCTGTTCGCATCTTTGCTCCACTCGTGCGAGGGCGTAAAGGTGAATACTACCAACTCCTTTACGACCTACTCGGAAAAGGGTATTTAATGGTGCGCGTGGATGGGGTGATGCATAATTTACGTGAGAAAATTGAACTCTCAAAAACAAAGAAACACGAGATTGATGTACTCGTGGATGAAATTTTACTCGCTGACTTTAAGGGTAAAGAAAAAGGGAGAGAGCGTCTCGGCGAAGCAGTCGAAAAAGCGATTGATGAGTCGGAAAGTTTGGTTCGTATTGTGCTATCAAATGCAAAAGGGGATATTAAGGACTTTATAATGTCTAACCGCTTTGCATGCCCAAATGACGGCTTTTCGTATCCTGAAATTGAACCGCGACTTTTTTCATTCAACTCACCATACGGCGCATGCTCTCTTTGTAACGGGCTTGGTACAAAGCATTTTTTTGGGAACGAAAAATGTCCAGACTGCGATGGCGCGCGTTTGCGCAAAGAAGCATTAAATGTTTTTGTGAGTGGGAAAAACATCGTTGAACTTGTAAATATGTCTATTCAAGAAGCGTCAGATTTTTTTGCTACATTAAAAATCTCCGCGCGAGATCGCGACATTTCTGTTCCAGTGGTAAAGGAAATTCAAAATCGCCTTTCTTTTATGTTGGAAGTGGGTTTGAGTTATATCACACTTAGCCGTCGTGCTGGGACGCTCTCTGGAGGAGAGGGTCAGCGTATTCGCTTGGCTTCACAGCTCGGCTCACGTCTTGTCGGAGCTCTCTATGTTTTGGATGAGCCAACAATAGGGCTCCATCAGCGTGACAACGACCGCCTTATCAAAACTCTCAAGGAGCTTCGCGATGCAGGCAACACAATCATTGTTGTTGAACACGACGAGGATACTATTTTCGCTGCTGACTATATGGTGGACATTGGCCCTGGCGCTGGTGTGCATGGCGGAGAAATAGTGGTTTCAGGCGACTTGGACGAACTCATAACTAACACTAAAAAATACAAATCGCTCACGCTTGATTATTTGCGTGGAGATATTTCTGTACCAATTCCAAAAAGGCGCGATACTGACAAAGGGTATCTTCGCATTCGCGAAGGGAGTATTTTTAATATCAAACGAATGAACGCCGATATTCCACTTGGAAAGCTCGTTGCAATAACAGGTGTTTCTGGGTCTGGAAAGTCAACTTTTATGTATGAATTAATACATAAAAACCTGCAGGCGCGACTAGAGTTTAAGTATCGCACAAATGATATTTTCAACTGTGAAAGTTTTACTGGTACGGAGTATCTTTCTCGCACAGTTCTCATAGATCAGTCAGCCATTGGTCGCACTCCACGTTCTAATCCTGCAACATATACAGGGGCATTTACATTTATTCGCGATATTTTTTCTGAAACAGCCGAGTCGCGCTTGCGTGGGTGGGGGCCTGGCCGTTTTTCATTTAATGTAAAAGGCGGGAGATGCGAAACATGCCAAGGAAATGGGACTATTGCTGTGGAGATGCATTTTTTGCCTACAGTATACGTGACCTGTGACGTATGCCGTGGCAAACGTTTTGAAAAAGATACGCTTGAAATTAAATATAAAAAGAAAAATATTTACGAGGTGCTTGAAATGAACGTGGAACAAGCATTGGATTTTTTTATAGACATTCCAGCAATTTATGACCGGCTAAATACGCTTAATAGTGTTGGGCTTGGATACTTAAAACTTGGACAATCCGCGACGACGCTTTCTGGAGGGGAGGCACAGCGTGTTAAAATCTCTTCTGAACTCTATCGTCCGCATGTAGAAAAAACTATTTATCTACTTGATGAGCCGACAGTTGGTTTACATTATGAGGATGTTCGAAAACTAATTGAGATTCTACAAAAACTTGTTGATAAAGGAAATAGTGTAATCCTTATTGAACATAATATGGATGTTATTAAAAGCGCAGATTATGTGATAGACATTGGACCTGAAGGTGGCGAAGGCGGCGGACAAATTGTTTCGCGCGGGACCCCTGAGCAAATCGCCACTAGCCCACTTTCTCATACAGGAAAGTACCTGAAAAAAGTATTAAAAAGAAAATGAGTACTCAGCGTTTGCTGAATACTCATATATTTCACGGTTGGTTAATTTATCTCGTTAAACCAACGCCTAAATGTTTTATCAATCAAGATGTCATTAAAGAGCCCTTTGTTCCCTCTGTAATAAACGTGCGTATTTTTTGTAATGAGCATAACAAGGGAGGCGATGTCGTTCTCTGAAAGAGAGAATAATGAATCCTCTGGTTCCTTATCAAGCACTTGATTACGAACATATTCAAAAACTTTTGGGTATGCGACGCGCGCTATGTCTGGATCATCATAAGTGCTAATGTTGTTTCGCCAATACACAACAAGTCCCTCTATACGTTCTTCTCCAACATATCGCAAGTCCTTGATATCGATATAGGCGATAAAGCGGCTTTTTTTTTCAGGTAGAGCAACGGCGTACCGTGTCAATTTCTCGGCGCATACTACCAAAAGCTTGCCAATACATCGAAGATGCAATACACGGAAGTGTCGCGTTAAAGCGCAGGTGACTAATTTGTGTACTTCCGGAAACAGCACCGAGAATGGCAAATGCTGACTAACTACTGTTTCACGAGACGACATAGCTTCCCCCTATTTGTTTGTTTAATGACGTGTTTCTATAATTACTATATACTCTCATTTAAGAAACTGCAACATGCAAAAATTGACCACGAAATTTCCTGATAGACCTGGCGTATACATCTTTCGCGGACATGTCCGCACGATTTTATATGTTGGGAAAGCAACTTCCTTGCGCGCGCGGATTGCAAATTATTTTCGCAGTGATCTTATTGCGACTCGTGGGCCTATTATCGTTGGAATGGTTGAACAGGCAAAATCGGTCGATTTTATAGAAACCGATTCTGTGTTGGAAGCGCTAATTCTAGAGGCGCACCTTATCAAAAAACATCAACCACCTTTTAACACAAAAGAGAAGGACAATAAAAGTTTTAATTATGTAGTTATCACAAAAGAAAATTTTCCACGTGTCCTTGTGGTACGTGGTCGTGAACTCGAGTCCTTACTATCAACTACATACCATCCACTACAAACTACTTTTGGTCCTTTCCCTCAAGGAAGTGTTTTGCGCGAGGCGCTCGCTATAGTTCGCAAAATTTTCCCATTTCGTGACAAATGCAAACCAAATTCTGGTAAGCTTTGCTTTAACGCGCAAATCGGCCTTTGCCCAGGCATGTGCGAGGGATTAATTTCAGAAGCAGAATACGCAAAAACACTTCGTCGCATAAAAATGTTTTTTGAAGGGAAGAAGAAAACTCTAGTGCGCGGACTTGAACGCGAGATGAAAATTTCTGCAAAAAATCTTAAATTCGAGAAAGCTGGACGAATCAAAAGAATGATCTTCGCGCTTAAGCACATTAAGGACGTTGCTCTAATAAAAGATGATTACAAAAAAAGGACGGAGCTATTCTCGGAAAATTATCGAATTGAGGCTTATGATGTTGCGCATATATCTGGAACGAATGTTGTAGGCGTGATGGTTGTTGTCGAAGACAACAAACCAAAAAAGTGCGATTATCGGAAATTTAAAATCAAAACAAGCACCAACGACGACAACGCATCACTTCGTGAAATGCTTGAGCGTCGGTTTAACCACACCGAGTGGTCAATGCCAAAATTAATTGTCGTGGATGGTGGAAAAGCGCAAGTAAACACAGCGGAAAAAGCACTCAAAGAGTGGGGGTTTCAAATCCCTGTCGTAGGTGTAGTAAAAGACGAACGTCACAAACCTAAAGATATTCTCATTGGCACAGCCACTAAGTCCAGGACTTCCTTGCTAGGAAGTCCTGGACTTAGTGGCGCCTACGAGCACATGATTCTCCTCGCTAACAGCGAAGCCCACCGTTTTGCGATTGGCTTCCACCGCGCATTGCGGGACAAACTAAAATAATTCATCCACCACCGCCTTTACATCTCCTCCGTCTGCCTTTCCTGCAAGCTCCTTCATAATTGCGCCCGTTAGCTGACCTGCTTTTGATTTGTCTGTAACACCGAGCGCTTCTTTTTTCGCAATAGCGATTTTTTTAATGTCCTCGCGAGACATTAGGGTAGGGAGGTACTTTTCTAGAATCTCCAGCTCTGCTTTTTCGCTATCAGCAAGCTCGTGGCGACCGCCGTTGATAAATTGTTCAATGGAATCCTTGCGCTGATTTGAGAGACGTTTGATGACTTTTAAAACGCCAGCATCATCTAATGTATCTTGTGGGGTCTTGCCTGTTGCGACAAGTTCGTTTGTAAATGTTGAAATCATGTTACGCACAACAGAGAGACGCACAGCGTCCTTAGCTTTCATCGCTTCTTTTACTTCACCCTTGATTTGTTCGTGTAGAGACATTTTTAAAAAAATTACTGTTTAATCTTTACAGTATACGGCTTTTTTATGGCTCTGCCACTATTGACATACACCTGTAATTATACTATACTTAACAAAAATATTGTTAGTTTTTTCTCAAAAAAACACATCATATAGAGGAGGAGACACAAAATGTCTGACCAGTCTGAAAAGTATGCATGTTTGTCAAGCAAAATTGAAATAGAATTACTAAAAAAGGAAATACAGCAACTTCGTTTCATATACGAGGATGCTATTGCATCCTTACGCTCTACGAGTCTTGAACTCGAGGAGGCAAGACGTAACGCAAGGATGCTCGAGCATGAGGTGGAAGAAACAAAGAAGCTCGCAGTTTATGACATGCTCACAAACCTCTTCACGAGGTACGAGATGGAAGGGCAAATTAACCACCATTTGTCGCTTCTTTTACGAGCAGAACATATGATTGAAAAAGGGAAACTCACGCAAACCGAACCGGAGCATTTTTCAATTCTGTTTATAGACCTTGACGGCTTCAAGGCAATCAACGATACGCAGGGGCACCAGTATGGGGATCGCGCGCTAAGAACTTTCTCTTCCTTGCTCAAGCAATCTTTTCGCGAAGCTGACGTTATATCCCGATGGGGAGGTGATGAATTCGTTGTATTGCTTCCCGGCGTAAATCGTGAAAAGACTGTAAAGATTATCAGTGTGTTGCAGGATAATCTGACAAATGTGTCTATCCCCTGCGATGATGGCTCGTATATTCATTTGAGAGCCTCAATCGGGATTGCTTCTACCTCAGAAATAAGCACGCCACGAACACTCGAAGAAATGATCAAGCGCGCCGACAATGAAATGTACGAATCCAAAACTAACAATCGTGGAAAATAGCAGGATGTGTATTCAAATCCCATACGAATTTCGTATGGGATTTTTTTTATGCATTATATGTAGTAGAATGTTAAAATGGAACAAGAAATTATAAATCGCCTTCAGGCGCACGAGGAACTTTTGCAAAAGGTGTACATTTCAACAGAAAAAACACGTAAGTATTTTTTGTGGACATTTTATGCGACATTTGCGCTTTTCGTACTCCCGCTTGTTGGACTTATGTTTGCAATGCCGGTGCTTCTATCAACACTAGGTACCGCGTACGGATTTTAAGAAAAAAACAAGGAGCTTCGCGACTATATTCAAGCGAGTGAGCGAAATGAAAACTAGCAAGTATTAATTTCCGAGCGAGCGATGAATATATTGTACCCAGTTATATGTTTTCCTTACCCAGTTAAAGGATTTCAAATTAATATCAACAAATTACAATATATGATAAAATCATACTGCAACGGTATCAAATTACCAGTGTGTTTAATAGGGAATTTGAAATCACGACTTTGGGACATCCTCAAATCATATTTAACTGGGTGGCAATTTTACTTTTGCTTCACTAGCTAAAATCAGCCATGGACTCAATTCTACTTATTTTTATAGGGCTAGCAATAGGCGTAATTGTCGCATTTATTTTTGTGACATTTTTGCGAAAGCAAAGTGACGCGAATACAGAACCGCAAGGCGACGCTTTGATGCTTATTCAAAATCAACTTGGAAATTTTCAAGCGCAACTCGGCGACTTTATGAAGACAGTTGACGCAAAAGTCGGCTCTTCAAACAAGGAAATGCAAGATACTGTGCGTATGCAGTTTAGCGAATCACAAAAACTCATTCGTGAGATTAACGAACAAGTCAAACACGACCTCACAAATGTTGCAAAAGAAATGACTTCAGCGAACGAAACAAGCAAGCAGGTTCTTGGCATTACCGACCAACTTAAAAATCTCGAAAAAGTCCTTACTCACCAAAAGCAAAGGGGGAATCTCGGCGAGGCTGCGCTTGAGCTTGTTCTGTCTCAAATATTGCCTCCTGGCACATACAAACTACAACATGAATTCAAAAATGGTGATGTTGTTGATGCTGTAATTTTGTCTCCCGGAGGTATGATTCCCGTTGATGCGAAATTTTCGCTTGATAATTACAATCGTATTACGAATGAAACTGATCCAACACGCAAAGAAGAGCTTGAAAAAGACTTTCGTAATGATCTAAAAAAACGAATAGATGAAACTGCAAAATATGTTCGTGAGGGTGAGGGAACTCTTCCCTTTGCATTCATGTTTATTCCAGCTGAGGGGATTTTCTATGACCTACTCGTTAACGAGGTCGGAACATTAAAGGGTAACACGAGAAGTCTCATTAATTATGCATCAAGTGAGAAAAAAGTTATTATTGTGTCGCCGACGACGTTCGCAGCATATTTACAATCAGTCCTTTACGGATTTAAAGCTTTAAAAATTGAGAAAACTGCACAACTTATAATTGGGCGAGTTCAAGAATTAAATAAACATTTAATTGCCTATGAGGAATATTTGAAAAAACTTGGTGCATCGCTTGGCACAACTGTAAATCATTACAATACGGCCTACAAAGAGCTTAAAAAAGTTGACAAAGATATGGTAAAGATTACCGGCGAAACTGCAAGTATTGACCCTCTCATAATTGAAAAACCTGTAATTGAAGAATAGAGAAGAATAGAAATTTCCCTCCTGACTACTCCACCCCAACCCCTTGCATAATAAGCTCACGATCGTGAGCTTATTATGCAAACAGAAAAATAGAAATTAATAATAATGTGGCGACCGCTACATTATTCCTAATTTCTATTTTGTGACAAAAAAACCCGAAACGCAAAGGGGGAGCGTTTCGGGGTGGTCATATTATCCCATTGTGGTAAAAAAGTGGGGACCTAGGGATGTATCATATGGATCCATCGCAGGAGAGAGAGGAGTCATACTCAACCCGTACCTCAAAAGCTAAGCTCCACATGATAGGATTTTTCCTTTATCCTCGAGAAGATGAGGCATCAGGTAATCCCAGTTCAAATGTAACAAAAAAGTGTTGCCTTGTCAAGGGAATCCTCCTCCTACAGAGTGCCGACATCTGTGGGAGGAGGATAGGTGTCGGGGGCTTGCATTTCCTTTTATTTAGTGTAGAATACGAGGACTATGAATTTTGCAGTAATACAAACAGGAGGTAAGCAATACAAGGTCGCTCCGGGCGAAACTCTCCTTATTGAGAAGCTTCAGGGTGAGCCGAAAGTTGGAGACAAAATCATCTTTGACCAGGTTCTCCTAGTAAACGACGGCTCAAAGACCCTCGTTGGCGCGCCAGTGGTTGCAGGAGCCTCGGTACACGCAACCCTCGCAGAGGAAGGACGTGGCAAGAAGGTGATTGTCATCCGTTACCGCAACAAGTCCCGCTACTTCAAGAAAAACGGCCATCGCCAGCCTTTTATGAAAGTAACGATTGACGCGATTAAGTAAAGGCGCGGACTGTAGCTGATTGTCCAAGACACGAACCTGATGGTTCGTAAACGCAGAAGATTGCATAAATTAAGAAAAACCGGTAACGATACCGGTTTTTTTGTTTGCATTAAACTACATACTACACGCCACCCGCTGGTCCTGCAAGGCTCATCATTGAGGACATCGTCAAATCCACTCTGCTCTGACGAGTACAGGTTTTTGGTTTATGACCAGATGTATATCCAAACGTATATCAGAAGCTTCTAAAGGGAGCCCGCAACTACAGCCACATATTTTTTCTCTGTTCATATCAAACTCCCAAAAAAGGACTACGTAAAAAACTTCTGAGAATATAATACCATACGAGAGCGTAAAATTCTGAATTTCAAAAAAAACCGACATTGCTATCGGTTTTTTACTCATGTTGATTTAATAGCTACACCCTGTACCGCCGGTCTTGTACGCAGGAATGATGGTCGTTGCGTCATGAGCAGTTTCTACTTGTAACCCATCTTTGGGTCATTTTTCTCTAATGGTTTTCCACAACCACAGCCACAAAGTTCAGCAGTGTATGACGGCTGATTTTTCAAATAATCTGTCAGCGTCTGCGCCATCTCGCTCTCCTTTTTTTTGTTTAAGTACAAAACTTCCTACGAAACAGACTAGCATATTAAATTCTACATTCTATATTCCGCCCATTAACCTCTGTTTTTTAACGCATGGCGAAGTGTGTCGCCGTCGGAATACTCAAGCTCTGTGCCAGTGGAGAGCCCACGACCAAGTGTGGTGATGGCAATGCCGAGCTGAGAGGTGAGAGGAGTGAGCGATTTGATTACATAATCTCGTGTGAAGTCACCCTCTGGGTTTACAGAAAATGCGAGAATTATTTCTGTGAGTCCATCGGCTACCGAACCCTCAATCCGTTCCAAAAGCTCGCGAATACGAATCTTTGAAGCAGGGTCTTTTTCAAGCACTGGAATAGTGCCACCTAGGATAAAGTATCTCCCCGCGTAGCTTCCACTACGACGCACACTATCAAGGTCGGTATCTTTTTCTACCACCATAAGAGTCGCGCTGTCTGCGTCATCTATACACACACCGCATAATGTGCTCGTGTCGACATGCGGATAAAATCGAAAACATCCGGTGCACTGCGCGATATTTTTTTTGAGCGCCGTAATCTCGCTTGCGAGAACGTCTACATAGCGTGGATCCTGCATAAGCAAAAAATACACAAAACGCCTTGCCTGGCGTGTTCCAATACCGGGGAATTTCATAAACAATTGCGCAAGTGTATCAATGTTGCTCATTTTGGAAAATTAGAACTCTTCGAAATCTCCGCCAGCATGGCGGGTTACGCCATTGTACTCGTGATGTTTATCAATTGACATAAATGTTGATTTTTCCTCGTCAAAATAAAGTTTAATAGCTCCAACTGGACCGTTTCTGTGCTTTTCTACAATAATTTCAGCAACATTTGTTTTTTCGGCATTTTTATCCATCTTATCCTCGCGGTGGATAAACATCACCACGTCAGCATCTTGCTCGATAGAACCAGAGTCACGAAGGTCAGACAACTTTGGCTTCCCTCCACGGGATTCAAGCGCTCGAGAGAGCTGCGACAATGCAATTACTGGAACATCAAGATCCTTTGCGAGCCCCTTGAGTGAATGCGAAATTTCTGTTACTTGGTTCACCATTGAGTCGTAATGACGCGCGGTATTCATAAGTTGAAGATAGTCCACTATAATGAGTCCAAGTCCGTGCTCACTCTTCAGCTTTCGTGCAGCGGAACGCATTTTCATAATAGTATTACCAGATTGGTCGTCAATAAAAATAGGAGCCTTTGAAAGTCTATCAAGAGAGTTGCGAAGTTTATCAAAATCCTCATCTAGTGATAGTTTCCCTGTTCGAAGCTTCCATGCATTCACGCGCGCTTCTGCGGAAAGCATTTTGTCTACAAGTTGCTGTGTGTTCATCTCTAGAGAAAAAATACCAACAGGGATATTATGATGAATTGCGGCCTGACGCGCGATATCCAGAGCAAGAGTTGTTTTACCCATGGATGGACGCGCAGCGAGAATAATAAGGTCGGACTTTTGAAAACCTGATAGGAGTGTGTCTAACTCAGCAAAACCAGATGGGACCCCGCGAAGCTCACCTCCAGTTTTGTGCATTTTATCCAAACGTTCCCACGCCTCCTCTAGAGTATCCTTAAGTCCAATAAATTTCTTACTAACACTAGAGTTTGTAACAGAGTATATTTTCTTTTCTGCTTCGTCTAGCACATTTTCAATTTGTTCAACTTCATTATAGCCAAGCTCTGAAATATGCGCAGCTGCATCAATGAGCGCGCGCAAAATATATTTACGTTGAATAATTTCCGCATAATGTTTTGCGTTTGTAGAAGAAGGCACTGTGTCCACAAGTTCTGCAAGATAGCTTCCCCCGCCTATTGCGTCAAATTTTCCGCGTTCCTTCAGACGAGTAGAGACTGAGAGTAGGTCAATAGGCTCATGCCTTGTGTGAAGCTCAAGCATCGCATCAAAAAGCATACGATGTTTGTCTACATAAAAAGTTTCGCGCGAGACAATATCTGCCACGTCGTACATACCGTCTGGACGTAGCATAAGAGAGCCAAGTAACGCCTTTTCAGTTTCTATATTTTGAGGCGGAATACGAAGCTCGTGAGTCTTGAACTGTCGGGTTGGAATAGCGATTTTGCTTGTCATTGAGCCATTGTATCACAGGTGGAAAATCCTCAAAATTGAAAAAGGGGAAAAGGTGGGGGATAAGAGGTGGATACAAAATTAGACCACAAAAACAAAAAATGTTAGTCCAATTTTGATATTTTGGTGCCTTTTTCGGTGTCTTCAACCCTCCAACCGAGAAAATTTATTTCATTGCGAATTTTATCTGATTTTTTCCAGTCCTTGTTTTCGCGAGCTTCTTCGCGTGATTTGGTAAGCACTTTGATATTGTTTGGGACAGTTTCCTTTTTGCGCACAAAAAGCCCTAAACCAAACACGCGGTCAAAGTCTAAAAGTGTAGCGGTTTTGTCGGCAGGCGAGATCGATGCGTCTTTTGCAACCTCCCACGCTAGTGCAAGCGCGCGCGGAATATCTAAATCCTGTGTTATAAAATCAACAAAACGTTCCTTATAATCCTTGTTTACAGAACCAACCTCCTCGCCAATATGCTCTGTGAGTTTTTTTAAGGCATTTTGCGCGCCTTCAAGAGCTTCAAATGTAAAATTAAGTTTGGAACGATAGTGAGCTCCGAGCACAAAGTACCTAAAAGCAAGAGGGGGGAAACCGCTTTCTGTTATTATCTTTAGAGTCGTGTGGTTGCCTAGAGATTTGGACATTTTTTGACCGTCAACCATCACAAACTCATTATGAAGCCATATTTTCACAAAAGGTTTTCCGTTGAATGCTTCTGACTGCGATATTTCATTTGTGTGATGGGGGAAAATAAGGTCCACTCCGCCGGTGTGAATGTCTATTGTCTCGCCTAAAGTATCGCGCGCCATTTCGGAGCACTCTATATGCCACCCAGGACGACCGCGCCCAAACGAAGCATCATACGCATTACCATAGTCATCGGGCGTTTCAAATTTCCATAGAGCAAAATCCCGAGCAGATTTCTTGTCGAGTGTGCCCTCTACGCGCGCCTCTGTTTCGGCGTCCATATTCAAATGTGCGAGAGCGCCGTAATTTTTTGCTTTCGCTACTTCAAAATATACACCATCAGATGTCTTGTAAGCAAACCCTTCGCGTATAAGTTTTTCAATCATTACAATCATGCCACCAACATGAGCAGTGGCGTGGGGTATCTTATGCGGAGTGAGAACATTTAATGACTTAAGGTCAGCAAAAAGAAAATTTTCGTATTCAAGTCCTAGCGTGTGAATAGAAACACCTTGTTCATTCGCGCGCGTAATCATTTTGTCGTCAATATCAGTAATGTTCATCACCTGCATTACATCATGTCCTGTATATTCAAGTACGCGACGAAGCATATCGTTCACAATAAACGAACGCAAATTGCCGATATGCGCGAAGCCGTACACAGTAGGCCCGCAGTTGTACATCCGCACCTCTCGGTCATGAATAGGCTCCAATTTTTCAATAGAGCGAGAGAGAGAGTTAAACAATCTTACATCCATTTCTTGAAAAACTTGAAGTAGCCAAAGAGGCAGACGCCGACAACGCCCATAACAGAGACGATGACCCAGAAAGCATACGGATTGGCAGCAAATGGAATATAAATAAGACTCATACCAAACAATTGACCAATAAACGTAAGCGGAAGGAGAATAAATGCTGTAATAGTGAGAGTCTTCATTATATCGTTTGTCTTTGTTGTTAAAAGAGAGTCGTTTGTGTCACGAAGATCAAGCACTGTCTCTCTATGGCCATCCAAAATCGATGATATTTTATAATACTCGCCTATAATAGAGCGTAAATAATATGAAAATTCTTGACCAAAGAACTTTGTTCCAGCAATCTCAAAAGACTCAAGGACCTCCTTGTGCGGACGAATGATTTGCTTGAAATTTAGGAGATCGCGATTAATGTGTGAAATAGAATTCACCATTTCGCGTTCATTGCCACTAAAAACCTTGGACTGAATCTCAATAAAGTCATTGTTGATATGCTCAAGCTGACCATCAAGCATCTTGTATAAATCTTTTATAATATAGAAAAAAATAAACCCTGCATGGTGACCAATGACAGATTTGTCTAAAATAGAACTAACTTCAAACACTTTTGAAGATTCATGTAATTGATCTATGTGATCATAGTGCGCTGTGATAATAAAGTTCTTACCAAGAATAAAGTCGATTTCATGATTATCTCCTCCGTCATGTTTGTGTGTGATGGCAGGGAAACGTAATATGAGATAAATATGGTTGTCGTAAAAATCTACCTTTGGGCGGATCGTAGGTCTCAAAATCTCGTCAGCAACAAGCGGGTGTAGACCAAATTCCTCCATTAATGAACGAACTTCATCTTGTGTTGGCGACTGCGCGTCAACCCAAACGAGATCCTTATAATTATGCCTGTTAATCATTAGCTTGTATTATACCATTTCAATATTCAATACACAATAATATACGTGACAAGATTGACCAGACCCTAAACTTTTGCGATACTACGTAAGATGAAACTTAAAACACATATTAGCAAGCCATTTATTATCGCAATTTCAATTATTGCACTCGTGGGGGCTTATAGTCTGGGAGTTCAATCTGGATTGGAAAAATCTACCGTCGTAAATGCTCCAAAAACCGCAATAACAACTTCCTCAGAGATTTTGGACCTCGCCCCTTTTTGGAAAACCCTTGAGACGCTCAACGAGCGATTTGTCGCGACAACAGCTTCTTCGTCTACTCCAACAAACAAGGAAAAAGTTTACGGAGCGATAGAAGGCCTCACAGCATCATATGGCGACCCATACACAATCTTTTTCCCACCAAAAGAAACAACAGCTTTTGAGGAAGAGGTTCGTGGAAGTTTTGAAGGTGTTGGAATGGAAATAGCTATCAAGGACAAGGTGCTCACAGTTGTGGCTCCGCTAAAAAACACACCTGCAGAACGAGCTGGGATTCAACCAGGGGATCAAATCTTAAAAATCGACAAGCTCTACACAGGTCAGATGACAGTAGAGGAAGCAATCAAGAATATTCGCGGTCCTCGCGGAACGACAGTTACGCTGGCGGTAAAGAGAAACGGTGGAATTGAGGATATCAAAGTAACTCGCGATTTCATAAATATTCCAACCATAGACACAAAGCTTCGCGATGACGGCGTTTTTGTGATCTCCCTTTATAATTTCTCTGCAAACTCAGCGAGCCTATTCCGCGAGGCACTTCGCGAGTTTATTCAGTCTGGCTCTAACAAGCTCGTGCTTGATTTGCGAAACAACCCCGGTGGATATCTAGAGTCCGCTGTTGATATGGCAAGCTTCTTCCTTCCTTTAGGCAAAACAGTAGTAATTGAAGATTCTGGCGTCAATGCAAAACAAAAAGCGGAGCGAAGCGCTGGTTATAATGTGTTTACTGAAAACCTAAAAATGGTAATCCTTATCAACGAAGGTTCAGCATCTGCATCAGAAATTCTCGCAGGAGCGCTCCGTGAACACGGCATCGCAAAGCTTGTTGGAGAAAAAAGCTTTGGCAAGGGCTCAGTACAAGAGCTTATCGAAATAACCCCAGAGACATCTCTCAAAGTTACGATTGCGCGTTGGCTCACACCAAAGGGTAAATCAATCTCAGAAAATGGTCTTGAGCCTGATGTAAAAGTTGAAGTGACAAAGAAGGACCTAGAAAAAAAGATTGATCCTCAAATGGAGAAGGCTGTAGCAATTTTATTGGACCCTGAGTTTAAAAGATAAAACTATGAAGATTGTATTTCTTAAAGACATTCCGCGTGTAGGTAAAAAATATGAAGTGAAGGAAGTGGCCGACGGCTACGGCCGCCACCTCGTCGCGCAGAAACTCGCAGAGCCTGCTACAAAGGAGGTCCTCGCGCGCATTCAAGGCAGGATGGCAACGGACGCCACTCTTAAAAAAGTTCACACCGAGCTCCTGATGAAAAATCTTGAGGCGCTCGGTGGCACAACCATCACTCTCAAGGGCAAAGCAAACGAGAAGGGTCACCTCTTTGCTAGCATCCACAAAGAGGAAGTTTTGGCTGAGCTCAAACGCTCCACTCACCTTGATATGCACCCAGACTACGTCATCCTCGACCGCCCTCTCAAAGAGCTCGGCACCTACCAAATCCCTGTGGTTATTGAAAAGAACCGGGTGACATTTACGGTGATTATAGAGAAAACAGGCTAACTATATATCCTAATAATTCCATGATAAATAGACTTTTAAAAATCTTCTAACTATCTACTCCTTCGTACTTGTAGTATACCTCAGCGTAATAACTTTATTTTCTTCTGCTCCTTCTTTTGGCTATATTATTTCAAGTACTATTGGTGATGGCCTTGGTAGCGGAATAGTATATTATTGGATTAACATACTTTCAATTATCGCGTTCCTATGTATTTTGGGAATGTGGATTGTCTATAAAAAAGGAACTGCAATGAACTTACTCTCAATACCAGTTATATTTCCAATGTTTTTATAGGTATATATTTAGAGGTGATTGGGAAGGTAATATCCACTATGTAACTAAAAAAACCGCACAGTAATGTGCGGTTTTTTTTATTTAAAAGTCTTACTTAACGCTCGCTACTTTACGGCGAGTTTTTGTACCGTCAAAGTTTTGCTTGTTCTTCTCTGTGAACTCAACGACTCCATCTTTGAGAGAGTAGAGTGTGTGGTCTTTGCCGATGGCAACGTTTGCTCCGGCGAGAATCTTTGTTCCACGCTGACGCACAATGATAGAACCAGCCTTTGCAACCTCGCCAGCATAAAGCTTGGTACCAAGGTACTGTGGTCCTGAATCGGTTAGGTTTTTGGCGGATCCGCCTGCTTTTCGATGTGCCATAGTGTGTAAATTTCGTAAATATCTATAAAACGCCTATAATCTAAAGTAATGACAAGTATACAGGATTTGACGAAAAGAATCAAGGGCTACGCGGACAAACATCGACCAAATCTCCGCACAATCCCAGACGACCTATTTTTAGGCCTTATTATGATTCTAGTGGCCTTTGGCTCGTTTGGGCTCGGGCGACTTTCAAAAATAGAGAGTTCAAAAGCGCCGGTAAGGTTTGAAAGTACACCTACTAAAGCATCCAAAAATGACGGAGATTTTTCAGAGTCGAATACGACAACAAATACTCAGCTTGTTGCGTCAAAAAATGGCACGAAATACTATTACTCGTGGTGCACTGGTGTCTCGAAAATATCTACAGCAAATCTCATCCACTTTGGTTCTAAAGAAGAAGCGGTGGCTCGCGGATACACTCCATCTGCTACATGTAAAGGGCTTTAGAAATAATTCCGCATTGTTAATCAAAGCACTTTATGTGTAAAAAGCTCCGGCCTTTTTAAAAAGGCCGGAGCTTTTTACGATGTACCAATAATTATGTTTTTATGTGGTAGACTGGAACAATATGGTCCCAACAGAAACCCTGCATACGCACACCACTCTTTCAGACGGCAAACTAAGTCACCGCGAAATGTTTGAGCTGGCGCAATCGCTTGGCGTTGCGGTCATCGCATTCACAGACCACGATGCCGTGCCCTCACCTGCAATAATGGCCGAGCTTGAGGCACAACGCGAACGAACTCTGAAATGGATTGTTGGGATAGAGATTACTGCCGACCTTCCAAAAGAGCTAAAGCCGAACACATGCGCTATGCATATTATTGGTCTTTTTGTTGACCCTACAAATGAAGCGCTTGTGGAACACTGCCGTCAGGCGCAAAAGGCGCGCGTTAAAAGAATGGAGGAAATAGTATCCAAACTTCAAAAACTTGGTTTCAAAATTACTGCTGAGGATTGTTTGGAAATGTCAGGAGGGGAGTCTGTTGGCAGACCACATATTGTTCAAGCAATAAATAAATATCCTGAAAATAATTTAGTGATGGAGAAGATTCGCCTTGAAATGGCGGACGAAGCGACACGCGACCCTGCTATCCAGGAACAATACTCGCAGATGATGCAAAAAAGGGAACACAGTTACCCATACACTCTGTTTCTCTCGCAAGACGCCTTTAAGGATGGGTACGCGGAACACGACTATATGCCAGATATGGACGAAGCAGTGAAGCATATTCGCGACGCGGGAGGTGTTGCTATTCTCGCGCACTATTTTACTGTTAAGCAAAAAATGTCCCTTGAGGCACTTGAAAGAGTAGTGTCTGAAAAGCGACTGGATGGGGTGGAGGTGGTGTACGGACTTCGCGAATACGGTACAACAGGTGAAGCTGAGATGAGTAAGGAGCGTCAAGCGCTTCGCGATATGGCAAAAAAATATGGACTACTCGCTCTTGGCGGCTCCGACGCTCACACAGTTGACGACCTTGAAAAATTTGTAATGAATGATTGGTTTTCAGGGGAAACCGTTGGTTTTACGGGAAAAATCCTAGCCAATGGCAGAGTAGGTAAGGAATTCTCTTCACTGTAATCTCAAAAAATCTACTATGTACGTATAATATACTATAGTATATTATACGTACATAGTAGATAAGCAAATTTGGTTTGTGGTACAATTAATAGACTATGATCGTCGCAGATATTGAGGCAACGGGGCTAGACCCACGCAAGCACTCCATTTTAAGTATTGGAGCTGTGGATTTTGAGCATCCTGAAAGGCAGTTTTATGGTGAATGCCGTATGTGGGAAGGGGCAAGCATTATGAGCGACGCTATCGCAGTAAATGGCTTCACAAAACAAGAATGTATGGATCCTAAAAAACATTCACTAAAAGAATTGATGGATAATTTTTTACATTGGATTGAGCAGTGCGAGGACAAAACTCTCGCTGGACAAAATCCATCATTTGACCGAGATTTTTTGAACGACTCTTTCGCGCGCGCGAGCATCGGCTGGCATTTTTCTTTTCGCACGCTGGATTTAAACTCAATGGCATACATGAATATGATAAAACGCGGGATACCTATTCAACACAAAAATGATCGCGCAGACCTGAGCCTTGATACAATTTTAAAATATGTAGGCCTGCCAGAAGAGCCAAAGCCTCACCATGGACTCACCGGCGCGCAAATGGAAGCTGAGGCATTTTCCCGTCTCCTCTATGGCAAAAACTTGTTGCACGAGTTTGCAGAGTATCCAGTAATTACTTAATCAATAAATATTATGTGTGGAATCATTGGCATCATCACGAGTGAAAAAAGAAACCTTATTCCCGAGATCATTTCGTCTCTTAAAAACCTTGAGTATCGTGGCTACGACAGTACGGGTATAGCAATTATTGATAATGGAAATATTAAGCGTGTGCGTCGCATTGGCGCGCCAAGCGATGTTTTTCATAATCAGGAAATTACGGAGGCGTTCGAGGTCCCCAGTGACGGATTTTCAATCGGTATTGGACACAATCGCTGGGCGACACACGGTAAGCCATCAGAAGAAAATGCGCACCCGCACTTTGACTGCGGAGGCAATCTAGCAATAGTGCACAACGGAACGATTCTTAACTATGAATCTTTGCGAAAAGAATTAATTTCCCTTGGTCACACATTTTTATCTACCACAGACACTGAGGTAATTCCGCACCTTATTGAGCAGAGCAGGAAAGAGGGAGCGTCGCTTAAAGATGCATTCCTAAATACAGCTTCATTGCTCCATGGGAGCTTTGGTATCGCTCTAATTTCCACAGATGACCCAAATCGCCTTCTTCTTGCAAAACACGGTAGCCCCCTTCTTTTTGGTATTCTCGATAACACGCTTATTGCAGCATCAAGCTCAAATGCCATCCTATCATACACCAACACATTTATTGCGCTCGCAGATGGTGAGTATGCAGACCTCTCAATTAAGGAGGGTAGTGTGACGTACATAATCGGAACGATACTTGACCCGGAGAAATTGCTAACAAAAGAAGTAATGACAATTACCGACAAATCACTAGGAGATATGACAAAAGGGGAGTACGAGTCGTTTATGAAAAAAGAAATTCATGAACAGCCATCTGTTTTTCGCACAACAATACTTGGTCGCTACGACGAAGAAACAGGTGATGCGGTTCTGGGAGGACTTATAGACTACGAGGAAATACTTCGTAACGCAAAACAGGTTCTTACTGTTGCCTGCGGAACTGCTCATAATGCTTCGCTTGTTGGAGGAGTTCTTATTGAAACCCTAGCAGGTATTCCTGTGCGCAGCGAAATCGCATCAGAGTTTCGCTACAAGAAAGTTCCAATGATCCCAACGGAGACTGTGCTTTTTGCAGTGAGTCAATCCGGCGAAACAGCTGACACTCTCGAGTCTGTTAAGGAAGCGAGGCGTAAAGGATATAAAACGTTCGGCATTATAAATGTCGTCGGAAGCGCTATTGCAGAAACCGTAGATGCTGGTGTGTACGCGCGCGCAGGTTTTGAAATCGGGGTAGCCTCTACAAAGGCATTCACTGCGCAACTTGCAGTATTTTATTTACTTGCGATAAAGCTTGCTCGCGAACGTGGCATGACACCGCAAAAAGGTAAGGGTCTACTCACTGAGCTCGAGGAAATCCCAAACCTTATGACCAAAACCCTTGTAGATACTGAAAGTATAGTGCGAGAGCTCGCAGAGCATTATGCAAATAAAAATATTTGCACTATCAATTTTTTGGGGCGAGGAATTCATGTACCCTTGAGTACTGAAGCGGCACTCAAGTTTAAAGAGCTAACCTATCTTGAGGCGGGGAGTTATCCCTTGGGGGAGCTCAAGCACGGCCCCATTGCGGTCATTGACAACGATGCTCTCTCGGTCATCATCATGCCGTATGACGAGCTTTTTGAGCTTAATAAAAATTCTCTTGAGCAAATACTCTCAAAAAGTGGAAACGTTATCCTTATCACCGACGAAATTGGCGCAAAAAAATTAGGCGCACAGAGTGTCGACATTGTTGTGATTCCTACTCTAAAAAACACTCTACTCTATCCAACGCTAGAGATACTTCCGCTTCAACTTTTTGCCTATTACTACGCTCTAGCTCTCGGTAATAATGTCGACAAGCCTCGTAATTTAGCAAAGTCAGTGACAGTAGAATGACTTGTCACTAGTTTATGAATTCAAAAACACACATATCAAAAATACTGCGTATTCTTAAGCGTCTTTTCCCTGAACCAAAATGCGTGCTTCATTACAAAAAACCATTTGAGCTTCTTGTAGCGGTAATTTTGTCCGCACAATGTACCGATAAAAAAGTAAATGGAGTAACAAAGAAACTTTTTAAAAAATACATGACTCTAAATGATTATGTTTCTGCAAAGCCAAACGAATTTGAAAAATATATTTACTCCACAGGTTTCTACAAAGCTAAGGCAAAAAATATTCTTGCTGCTGCGCGCTCGATTAAAAAAAATTTCGGTGGGAAAATCCCAAGGACGATGGGGGAGATGGTTACTATTCCTGGTGTCGGCAGAAAAACCGCAAACGTAGTTTTGGGTGAGCTCTATGGTACGGCAGAGGGGATTTCAGTTGACACACACGTCATTCGCCACTCGCGTCTGCTCGGACTCACCAAACATAAAGATGCGGTAAAGATTGAACGCGACCTTATGAAAGTAATTCCTAAAAAAGATTGGGTGCGGTTTTCACATCTGCTAATTCTGTACGGTAGGGAATACTGTACTGCGCGCTGTAAACATAAAAACTGCCCACTAGCGCCCTTTCATGCTAATATGTAACGAATTAACACGTGGAAAATTAAGATTATTTATTAACAAGCAAAGAAAAAAGACGAGGGTTCTTTGGTCTGTATTTTGGACGAATGGTTATGGCGATATCAACAGGGCTCCTCGGAGTCTTTCTTCCAATTTTTATTTACAACCTTTCAGATGGGAATGTTCCGCTCGTAATGGCGTATTACGCAGTTGCAAGCGGTGTGTATCTTTTTCTTGTCGCGTTTGGCGCCCAGTTTTTAAATAAATTTGGCTTTCGCAAAGCGCTCATTATTGCAAGTCTTTCAGCTGTGGTAATTAACTCCGCATATTATTTTACAACTCCAGATAATATGTGGGTTCTTCTGCCAATCTCGCTCCTCGGCGTGGTTGCGTTTAGACTTCTTTTTTGGATTCCATACCACGTGGATTTTGCGATTTTTACAATTATAGGAAGGAGGGGAGGGCAGGTCGGGCTTATGCTTTCAACGATTACGCTTCTTGGTGTTGTGGGGCCAATGATTGCCGGGTATATTATTGAAACATGGTCAATGCAAGCGCTCTTTTTTATTGCAATCATCGTATACATTCTAGGTATGATACCTTTTGCGCTAGTGCCACACACAAACGAAAAATTTAGTTGGAACTACACGCGCGCATGGAGAGAACTTTTTTCCAAGAAGAATGGGGCAGTGGTATGGGCATCTGTGGCTACTGTAACAGAGGAAACCATTGGTGTAATTGTTTGGCCTATTTTTATTTTTTTACTTTTGCAAAGAGATTATTTTAAAGTTGGCACGCTTTCAAGCTTCATCGTTGGATTTATAGTGCTTCTACAATATATGTTTGGGCAATACCTAGACAAAATAGGGAGGAAACATCAGATGCTCAAGGCAGGGAGTATTTTGTACGCGCTTGGTTGGATTGTTAAGATTTTTATTTTAACAGCTTTCCATGTGTTCATAATTGGTTTATACCACAAAATAGCCAAGGTGATGACAGACACATCATACGGCGCTATATTTTACGATCTAGCAGCCGACCAAGGCCACTAAGTGGATGAATTTACCGTATTGAGTGAAATGGCTATACAGATTGGCAGACTTATTGCACTAGGTTCTGTAGCTGCGCTCGCTACATTTGTTAGTCTTAATTGGACATTTGTTATAGGCGCAATAGCATCCCTCGCGCTCACATCGCTCTCTATAGTGATAGCAGAAGAAGAGCAAAGGGTCTAAAAATAATATAGGGTCTTTAGTTGAGCAAGGCTTATTTGTTATAGGTACGTCGTACAATATATCTTTTACGCATGTATGTTATACGACATTGATATATAAACCATATACAATAAATACATAAATTGTGGCCATTTCCCCAAAAACAAGGCAATAACTTTACTGAGATACTCTTAACTCCTGTACTCCTACTTCTCTATTCTTAGTTAGTGGACGTCTTTTTTCACAGAACTTAGTGAATGAATCCCATGAGTACAAGTAATGTCCTGTCTGAAGTTTATTCTTTTTATTTCTAATAAGGGCATCCAAAAGTTCCTGATCTATGTCATTGTTCATTTGTAAAAAAATGACTGGGTACTGGTTCATCTGTGACCATTGATATTTCGCAAGTTTACTATTGATACACCCAATAAGGTTTCTCCTGTCACTCGGATAGAACACATCTACGCAGAAACCGCTCGTCTTGTCGTATACAAAAAAATCTGCGCGTGTGCGTTTGTCATCAAGAAAAAAATATTCGCGGTGCACAAACTGCTTTCCAAAGCGGTTCTTAAGAAATTCATACACCTCTTGTTCAACCTTATGAGCGCGATTATTGATTCTGTGTGCTCGAGCGCTACTATGAGCGCCTTCACGCAAATCAGACTGCGTGTCTAGTCCAAGAGTCTTTCGGAGCTCAACAAGCCCCCCAAAACATCTTTCAACAGAGCGCGCTGATGGCAAATAAGGATGCAAATCAACCTCAGGCGCTGTTGGATACCGACCATTCTTTATATAAAAATTTTCAAGCCCTGCTTTTAACTCTTCAACCTTCCACGGCTTTTGTCCTCCTGGCTTCTGTATACGTAGGTACTCCATACTTATAGTATAAACTACAGACTAATGTCGCACAAGGGAGTTATCAACAACCAACTACTTCGTGAGGCCGTTAAAGCTCGTCCAGAGATATATAACAAATGGTTGTAGATATGTAGTCCACCCTACTACAAAAATATTCCAAATCTTTTGTACAATAGGATTTTCAAAAACTGTACGAAGGTCAATATTAAAATATCCAAGTGCTGCAATAATAACAATTGCCAGAAGCACGATTTGCATGAACCCGCCTGAGTTTTTCTTCAAAAAATTCTGGTGAGTAAACCCTTGTCTACGAGAAATCTCTTTCATTTTAATATTATACTTCATGGTTTACATATAATCCATTGGGTTAAGGTAACCTGAAAATGCTGACACAGGAATAGTGAGTTTCGCTCCACTGTTGCATGTGTACTCTTTAAATGTAACTGCCTTGGATGCGTACACAGTAAAATGCAGATGTTCCCCAAACGAATACCCAGTATCTCCACTGTATCCAATAATTTTACCTGTTTTAATAACATCTCCTGAATTTACACTGACAAGAGAGAGGTGCGCATATAGCGTTGAGAGGCCATTATCGTGTTGTATAAGCACCCATTTCCCATACTGACACATACTTGCGACTTTTGTATTCACCGCTAGAACCCTCCCAGACAAAGCCGCGTAGACCTTCGTACCTCCACCAACGCCAAAGTCTACTCCATTATGCCCATGACCATTGTACGCCGCGGTTTTTGAAAATTCAGTATTCCCGAAATACTGAGTGATACGGATCACATCAAGTGGCCACAAAAGAACTTTAGACCCCTTCGCAGGAATACTATTTGGATCTAGAATAAATTTGAGTTGAGACTCAAGATCGTACAACTCCTTCTCAAATTGGTCTTTAGACGCCTGTTTTGCGGAAAGTAGTTTCTGATATTCTGACTCTTTATTTTTTGTTTGTGCTAGAAGTGTAGCTGTTTGTTTTTTATTGTCCTCGGTTATTTTCTTTTGGTCGCCGAGCTCATCTTTAAGTCCGAGCAACTTCCCTTTCTCAGCTTTTTGCTTTTTGTTTTTGTTCTCTAGTTCCTGTTTTAGCACTTTAATCAAATCAACATTTTTACTTACTCCATCGCTAAACTGCTCAAGAGTTTCCAAGTCGTTCCAGAGTCCAGAAAAGCTATCATTTGATAAAGCGATCTCCGCGAGTGACTGCTCGTCACTTTCGTATATCGCGAGTAACGCCTCCCTGAGGGCAGCTATTCGTCCACTTATCTCATCTTCTTTATAGGAGATTTCTGACCCAATCTGACGAATTTTTAGGTCAGTGGTATCTACTTTTTTTTGTGTGAGTTTTATGTCAGTCTCAAGCTTTTTGCGCGTAATCTCGAGCGTGGCTATTGCGTTACTGAGTGTTTTTTTCTTTGTAGCAAGAGTATTTAAATCACCCTGATATTGAAGTATTTCTTTTTCAAGTTTTTGTATGGCACTCGTTTGGTCTGCGATTTTTTTCTGCAACTCCTCCACCGTCTGTGCATGGGTCAAAAAAGCTGTACTAAAAAGTCCAGCGAGTACAACCAGAGAAAGAACGAATTGTGTAGATAATAAGCGCATCAATATAAATTATATCAACAAAAGTTTTATAGCACCTTCAATGCGGTGAATTGTAGTTTCCTTGCCTAAAATACTTGCGAGGGTAAACGGGTCTGGAGATTTGTCACGACCGGATAGGGCATACCTCATAGGCCAAAGGACACTCCCCCTCCCCGCTTCGGTGGCGTAGCCCCATATAGCGGTCTTGATAGTCTCTGGCACAAAAAATGCATCGTCTATGTCGTCAATAAGCGCGAGAACTTTTTGAAGTTTTTGCCCCGCAACATGTGGTTCATTTTCATCCTTCCACAAAAGCGATTCGCGTTGGTACGTTGGGTCATCAAAAAAATAATCATACTCCCCCGCTTCTGCAAGAGCGTGAACTTCCCCAAAAGTTGAAATGTGATCAACAATAACAGGAATAATTTTCCCAAAAATTTTTGGATTAGCTTCAGCTTTTTCACGAAGCGCATCAGGAAATCGCGCAAAAATTTCATCACTTACCTTGCCAACAGGAAACAATTTAATGTAGTGCTTATTAAACCATTTTAGTTTGTCTATGTTCCAAACAGCGCCTCCCTTCTGCACTTTTTCAAGTGAAAAAAGTTTGATCATCTCTTCAAGCGAAATAATTTCTTGATCATTGCCCGGATTCCACCCCATAAGCGCGACGAAGTTTAATATTGCTTCTGGCAAATACCCTTCCTCGCGATACTCCGTAACAGCAAGAGCGCCATGTCTCTTGGAGAGCTTTGATTTATCAGGAGCGAGAATCATCGGCAGGTGTGTGTAAATAGGGCGTGGCGCGCCGAGAGCTTCCTGGATAAGGATTTGTCTCGGTGTATTTGATATCGCATCATCCCCGCGAATGATGTGCGTAACCCCCATATCAAAGTCATCTATAACCACAGCAAAATGATAGAGTGGTGTATCAAAATCCTTCGCAATAACGAAGTCTCCAAGCTCGGTAGTATCAAAAGAAATGTCTCCGCGAACTTCATCTCGGAAAGTAACAACCTTGTTTGGATTTTTGAAACGAAGCACTTCAGCGCGCTCGCCTGGCTCTTTTGGTTCCTCTTTTGAGATGTACACAGCGCCTTTTGCAATGAGCTCAATTATGCGTTCCTTGTAAAAAACCGCGCGATCTGACTGGCGAAAGAATTCGTCGTGGTTGAGCCCAAGCCAGTTTAGTCCGTCAATAATATTATCCTCAAACTCTTTTTTTGAACGCTCCTTATCTGTGTCTTCTATGCGCAAGATAAACCTGCCGTTATTTTGCCTAGCATACAACCACGAATAAAGAGCCGTGCGGACTGAACCAATATGTAGCACCCCTGTCGGTGATGGCGCAAATCTTGTAATTACATTTGTCATATTTATTTTAATACTTGATGTCTCATTAAAATCGCCACAATTTGCTCAGCAATTTTTTCAGCCGCATCCGTGCGCGCAAAAGCTTTTGCGGATTCACTCATAGCCTTGCGCTTGTTTTCATCCTGCATTAGGCTATCTATTTCTGACATCAAAATATTCGGTCCAAGATTTGATTCCTCAATAACCACGGCTCCTCCAGCGCGAGCATACGCAAAAGCATTCTTACGTTGATGGTCGCCGATATGGTTTGCTATAGGGATAATAATCGCAGGTACGCCCCAAGCGGCAATCTCAAAGATAGCAGACCCAGCGCGGGAAACCACCAGAGATGCCGCTTCAGCGCAAAGCTTCATTGTTTCAGAATCCATATACGCATAAATGCGATATCGAGATTCATTTGGGTTCCCACTTAGGAGCCCACGCACTGTCTTCTGAACCTCGTTAATATTTACCTCTCCTGTCTGATGAATTATCTGGTATTTTTCAACCAAGCGTGGCGCAAGTGTCTCCATTTGAGAATTTATGTTTTGTGAACCTTGTGAACCACCAAGAACCAAAAGCACGGGAATGTTTGGATCGAAACCAAAAACCTTGAACGGGTCCTTTCCCGATGGAGCTAGGACCTCTTCGCGAATAGGGTTACCAGTAAGAGCAGTACGCCCGCTTGGAAAGTATTGCGCGGCATCTGGGTATGAAATAGCAATCTTCTGCGCAAACTTTCCTGCCCATGCATTTACTCGGCCAGGCACACTATCCGACTCATGAATAACAACTGGTATTCTAAAAATTCGCGCCGAGACAAGCACAGGAAAACTTGAGAACCCACCCTTCCCAAAAATTACATCTGGATACATTATAAAAATCTGAAACACCGCCTTTGTAACCCCCCATGCGGTTTTGAATAGGTCAAAAAAATTTTGTACTGAAAAATATGCGCGCATTTTACCAGCTATAACTGGCTTAAAGGTTATTTTATTATCATACAAAATGCGTTCGTTATATGGATCGGTAGCCATATAATAAAACTCAACATTCGCAATTTTTTCGCGTTCTATAATTTTATTTAGTTTTTCAGCAACAGCGATAATCGGATAAAAATGTCCACCACTGCCACCTCCTGTAAAAAGAATTTTCATTGTTGATTTTTAAGGAATAAAACGACTATAAAAATCGCCACCCGGTTAAATGCGATTTTGCAAATCGCGATGTAAAAATTTTTATATACCCACAGTGGATGAACTAACATCTTTGTTTAATTTTAGCATATTTATTTGGTAAAATACTAATTTGAAATAATTTAACTTGGTAAGGAAATTATGGTCACTTCTGAATTAGCAAATTCTGAACTAGCAAGTTCACGCCTTTGGCGCAGAACCCTGGACACTCTCTAATTTCTCTTAGAAATATTTAAAATGATCCCGACCCCAAGAAACGCAAAAAGTATAGCTGAACCGCCATGGCTCACAAACACAAGAGGCAACCCAGTGAGCGGTATAATACCGAGCATAGCCGCGATGTTCGCAAATGACTGCGATACTATCAGTATAACAATTCCGACCACCAAAAGCGACTCAAACATATTTGGAGCTCGTCTAGCTATTTGTATGCCACGAACACCGAAAAGCAGGAACAGAATTATGATGACAAATCCTCCAATAAATCCAAATTCCTCCCCAATGACAGCAAAAATAGAGTCCCCTGTTGGCTCTGGAAGGGACCCAAATTTTTGAATACTTTGTCCAAACCCTCGTCCAGCGACACCACCAGACCCAATAGCGAGGAGAGATTTTTGAATTTGGTAGCCTGCACCCAGTGGGTCACGAGATGAGTCAAGAAAGGTGAGGATGCGTTCTTTTACATACGGACGATCATAAGCTAGGGCTCCTATTGCAAAAAGACTCATTATTACAATAAGCGCGAAGTGTCTAAGTTTCATCCCTGCGGCGAGAAGCATTGCCACGACTGCTGTAAAAATAACAGCTAGCGTTCCTGTATCAGGCTCTAGTAGCAAAACTACGGCTGGCAGAAACAATATTCCACCCGCAATACTAAGCGAAGTTTTTAGCGTACCAATCCTGTCTTTAAGAACTGGTAGAAGAGCGGCAAGATAAATAACAGTGCCTAGTTTCAACAGCTCGGATGGCTGAAAGGAGGTGAACCTTAAGTCCACCCATCTGTGAGCGCCACCGTGTTCTAACCCGATACTTGGGACAAACACAAAGAGTGTAGCTACAATTGATCCAATAAAAATATATAGAGCGTTTGTTTGCAAAAATTTTATTGGGAATTTATGCGTGGCAAAAATAGCGATGATAGCGCCAAAAAAAACTCCAAGTATCACCTGGTCAAACAAAAAATCATTCAAAGAAAATCCTTTTCTTGCAAAAAGACCAAATGAAGCAGATGTAAAAACAAAAAGCCCTACTAGAGCAAGAATAGCGGTGATGCCAAAAAATATTTTATCTATTGGTAATATTTTTTTCATACCATATTATCTTATCCAACTAGCGCGATTATTGTTCCGAGGAGCGCGAGCACTACAGAAATGACCCAGTACCTCATCACCACTTTGTATGGTGGCCAACCAAGTGCCTGAAAGTGATTATGGAGCGGGGCGACCAAAAATACTTTTTTTCCACCGCGATATCTCTTAGAAAGGATCTGAATTAATGACGAGGCGCTCGTCGCAATAAGTAAAAACGCAATAATTGGAAGAACGAGCACCGCCTTTGTTAAAAAGGCTACAACCGTGAGGGATGTTGTGAGCGCCATCGTCCCTGTTTCAGAATTAAAAAAACGCGCGGGAGGAATATTGAACCACAAAAACGCGAGGAGTCCACCGACCACAACACTAGAAAATGCTGCAAGATCTATTTGTCCTTGGGCAAAAGCAATGACTGCGTATGCTGTAAAAATTGAAGCAAAAACACCACCTGAAAGTCCGTCAATACCATCTATAATTCCTCCCGAATATATACCGATCATAAAAATAACGAAAAGCGGTATAAACCAAAGTCCAAGATGAACGTCGCCATTAAACGGAATATGAACACTGTCCATCCCAAGCTTCGCATAAAACCACCATGCCCCAATAAGCGCGAGAACAAAGACGAATATAAGTCTAACGCGAATAGGAAGTCCTCCACCCGCGTAGGCGTCCTTTTCGTGACAAACAAGATAATCATCAATTAGTCCAAAAAGTCCTCCGATTACGAGCGCAAAAAGTGGTAGCCATGTTTGCTCGCGAGAAAGAAAAGAAAGTTTTGAAAAAATACTTTCTGGGAAACTTGCCGCTAGTGTGAAAAAAATAAATGCAGTTACAAAAACTGACCCCCACACCACTAACCCGCCCATACGCGGTGTTTTCCTTTCTTCGTCGTTGTGAAGCTTGCCTGAAATTGTCGCTTCTTTCCCGTCCATTGTTAAACGGACGCTACTTTTTTTCCACATCTTGTGGCGATAAAGAAACGAAGTCAAAAAAGGAGTTATAGCAATACCAACAAAGAACGCTGTGGCGGTGGCGAGAAAAATTTTAACAACATCAATTGACATAATATGTACTCATTATATAGAAATCGCGCGTAAACGCCAAATTCGCGTAGCTTGCCATAGGGCCTCGCCTATGAGGATTTACTTTCTTGTAGCATCCACAAGCTTCTGCATATCGTCAAAACGCCCCTTGTAGCTAGAGCCGAGAACTACAACAACAATAGGGTCGCCAATCCCCCTGTCAAAAATAACAGCAAGATTCCCCCCGGAGATATTTGTAAATCCAGTCTTTGATGCCACGAGTCCTGGGATATTTCCTACTATCTCATTTGTATTCGGCAAAATGTGAGCTATCTCATCTGAAGATATAATGCGCGCGTTCTTGTGCGCTGTTATTTCTATTGTCTCTGGATATTTTTTCCACAGCTCGGCAAAAAGGTCCGCAACATTGCGCGCGGATCCGTAACCACCTCCTTGCTCTAGTATGCTCACCTGCGCGAGCTGGCTACTATGTGGAAAAGAAACATCAAGTCCTGATTCATTAAAAAATTGCATTTGATCCAATTTAAGCTCGCTCGCTTTTTCATTCATCATATGCACAAAGTTCGCGCGCGCAATGTCGGCATGAGTTTCGTCTGGGTATCCATTTGCTCCCACAAATCCAGCGATAGCGTGAGCTGCGTCATTAGATGAAGCGATAAGCATCACATCCAAAATATCACCAAGTCTCCATCTCTCTCCCGAATGAAGCCCAGAATCCCCATCTGCCATCAGATCATCCCTTGTTATTGTAACAACAACATTCGGAGAAAATTGGTCACGAGCAACAAAAGTAGTCATAATCTTTGTCACAGACGCAAGCGGAAGTTTTTTATTTTCATTTTTAGCAAAAAGTACAGAGCCTGTTTTTAATTCAAGCACATACACCGCGCGCGCTTCTAATGAAAGACCATCAAATGGGTTAACGATTTTCGCTGTGCGGATTTCCTCCTTTGCTTCATTAGCATTGTTATTCACGCTTGTTCCTGCTTGCGTTGGCAATGCAAATGAAAGAAGTCCCTGCATTGCTATTGCGAGGCAGGCCCCACCACCGAGCACCAAAAGGAGAGCGTATGCTTTTCTTCCGATAAGTCCTTCTTTATTCTTCCTCGTATCCATTTTCTTTTTCAGCTTCTTTTTTAAACTCTTCAACCGATCTGTTTGTGCCCTCATACTCTGGCAAATCCGACGCTTTGCTTACCCCAATATACGAAAGAAGTTCAAACGTTGGTTGGTACGATGTGCTTCGTCCGCCATGATCAACTTTTTCAATAAGTCCGCGCACCAAAAGCACGCGCAAAATATAATTTGAATTTACTCCACGAAGATAGTTTATTTCGCTTCTGGAAATCGGCCCGCGGTAAAGCACAGTTGCAAGCGTCTCAAGTCCAGCCTTGCCGAGCTCTTTACTAAGCTCTTCTTTTAATAATCCTTCAATTGTCGTGCCCATTTCTGGCGAAGAAGCGAGCATATACTCCTCGCCATTTTTCATCAATATGATTCCGTGTCCAGAAATAGACTGCTCAAGGTCAACAAGCCCAGCGAGAGCTTCATCCTCTGATACGTTGAGTGTTTTTGCCAAAAAGCCTGCTGTTACAGGCTCTCCTTTGAAAAACAACAATGCTTCAATTTTTTGCGGGAGTTCCATATGTGCAGTCTATCATACCTATCAGTTTTCTTCCCCTATGTCCGTATAATATACTATAGTATATTATACGGACATAGGGGAATCTCTTCACAAGAATATAATTACTTGCACCACACAAGTCACTGAAAACCTACATTTTATTTTACGACTGTCCAGCGCCATAATTTGGAGTTTCTAGCGTATTTGTTTCAATTTCAATATCATCTCCGTTCGAGCCCTGAGTCACCGCTATAATCCCCTGCTTCACGAGCTCAAGCAAGGCAAGGAAACTCACGATTACATTTACTTTCTCCTCTTTTCCTACGCCGGCAAACTCTTTGAAGCTCATTCTCAGACTTCCAGTAATGCGAGTCGTGAGTCTATCCATCATCTCTTCAAGCGAAATGACTTTTTTTACAACCACTTTTGGAAGTGAAACTTTTTTAGGAAAATGCAAAATTACATCTCTCATCGCAGAAAAAATACTTTGTGCGCTAATCTCATCGCTTGGGTTAAACACTGCTTCCCTCTCGCGTGGTTGTCCTTTTGGAAAAGAAATATTCTCTCCAAACATCTGTTTTACGTGTACAGAAAGCTCGCGGATTTTTTGATATTCTTTAAGACGTCGTTCTAGTTCGTCAATATCCTGCGTTTCCTCTTCTGTAAGAGAGAGTGTCGGCAGGAGCGACTTTGATTTTATAAGAATGAGTGTGGAAGCAACAATGAGAAAGTTAGAAACAAAATCTACCGGCATTTTTTCAAACTGTTTCAGGTGCGCAATATAGTCATCCGCAACCGTAGCAAGCGAAATCTCATTTATGAAAAGCTTCCGCCTCTCCACAAGGTCAAGCAGGAGCTCAAGCGGGCCTTCAAATACTTCGGTTTTGATTACATACGGATTATCCATATTATTTATTCAGACAAAAGATTGTCAATGCGATTTAGGTCGCGTGGGAAAAGCGCCGCTTGTTTTACGTTCTCAAGCCCAAGGAACTTTGACGTCAAACGCTCTAGCCCGAGCCCAAGACCGCCGTGGGGAGGCATACCATACTTGAAGGCCTGTAAATAGTAACGAAACTTTTCTGGATCAAGACCTTTGTTTTTCATCGACTGAACAAGCGTATCATAATCATGAATGCGTTGCGCAAGGGTCGTGATTTCTATACCACGGAAAAGAAGGTCACCGCCCTTTGCATACCCTGGGTCAGCCTCGTCTTCGTGTGTGTAGAATGGCCGCTTTGAAATCGGGAAATGCGTGATGAAAATAAAATCAGAATTAAATTCACGCTTGGAATACTCACATAGGAAACGCTCGTGTGCTGGCCCTAGGTCTGGCTCTTTTGTGCAATCCTCTCCAGTTTCTTTTTTAATAACCTCTTGAGCCTCTCGAAATTTCATAGTAGGAATTTTTTCTGGTACATCTGGAATAGTAGCGTTAAAAAGAGCAAATTCAGCGGAACACTTTTCCTTGAGCTTCTTTGTAATATGAGCGAGAACGCGATTCTCCATATTCATAACATCTGTATGATCCTTGATAAAACCCATCTCAAGGTCTAGACTCGTGTACTCATTCAGGTGACGAGTGGTGCTATGTTTTTCAGCGCGGTATACATTCCCCGTTGAAAATACGCGCTCAAATACGCCCACCATTATTTGCTTATAGAGTTGTGGGCTTTGTGCAAGATGCGCAGTATGTCCAAAGTACTCTACATTAAATGAGTCTGCACCTCCCTCTGCATCCTCACCAATAAGTTTAGGCGCCTGAAATTCTGTAAACCCTTGCGTCATTAAGAATTCACGAAAGGCTGCGATGATTACCGCTTGTACTTTAAATACCGCGTTGGCTTTTTCTTCACGCAGTGTCAACGGGAGATAGTCGAGATATGTATCTAGGTTGATGTCTGTTCCATGCTGAAACGGAAGCTCCTGTGCCTGACTTAGCACCTCAATATTCAATACTTCAAGCTCAATGTCACCATTAAGCACATCAGCCTTGATATTACGCTCTGGGCGCTTGTTTACTTGCGCAGAGACACTCACAACCCACTCAGGGCGCAAACGCTGTGCTACCTCGAGCGCTTCAATATGATTTGGAAGGACCACCGCTTGAACCTTTCCACTCATATCACGCAGGTCAAGAAAGACCATCTTCCCTTGATCTCGACGGACATTAATCCACCCTGAAACAGTCACTTCTTTTCCGATATGATTTTTTAGATCTTTAATGTATGTTCGTGTCATATTAGTGGATCGTATTTAGTGGAGTAAGCTTTTTCTCTATTTCTTCCATTGCAGTGTCGTGAGTATCTTCATTTCCTAATCTTTCAATATAATTAAATCTTTCATCATCCATAAGCTGTCTGAACTGAGCACTGTTTGCATCAATCCACGTACCAGCAATGTCATCACCACCAGCTCTTCGGATTAACTCCATCTGCACGTCTTGCATAATATCAAATTTAAATTGTTCCGGATTAACAACACTTTCAGTTTTTACAACAAGTTTTTCAAAAAAATTCATAATGCTATTTCAAATTAGAGCTCAAGTCCTACTTTCTCCCTCACATCCTTCATTGTCTTTTGCGCGTGTGCGCGCGCAACTTCCCCACCCTCTTTGAGAATTTTCAAAACTGCATCGGGGTTCTTCGCTATCTCCTCACGGCGAGCGCGCATTGGCGCGACAAACGCGATAATTTTTTCTACAAGCAGGTCTTTTGACTCCTTGTAGCCAATACCGCCATTTTTATATTTCGCACGAAGCACTTCCAGTTCTGCTCCCGGGAAAAGCTCGTGAATCGCAAACACCTTGCATTCACTAGGGTCTTTTGGCTCCTCCACACCCTTTGAGTCGGTGGGTATACTCATCACCGCTTTTTTGATTTCTTCGTCACTCGCAAAAAGTCCGATTACGTTTCCATAACTCTTGCTCATCTTGCGACCGTCAGTGCCAGGGACTGTTTTCACCTCCTCCAAAATCATCGGTTCAGGCACCTTGAACGTCTCCCCAAAAATACGATTAAACTTCTGCGCTATGTCGCGCGCGATTTCAATATGTTGTTTCTGGTCAAGCCCCACAGGCACCACATCCGCGCCATACATCAAAATATCAGCAGCCATTAAAATCGGGTAGCCAAAGAGTCCGACATTCACTTCGTGATTTTTTGCCTCTGCATCCTTGAAAGCGTGCGCTCGGGAAAGATATGGCATAGTGGTGATGGTGTTAAAAATCCAAGCAAGCTCTGTCACTTCTGGAACGTAGGACTGCAAAAAGAGCGTCGTCTTTTTGGGATCCACACCAATAGCGAGGTAGTCCATCGCGAGCTCAAGAGAGAGTTTTTTTAGTAGCACGCCATCAGAAACACTCGTGAGCGCATGGTAGTTCGCAATAAAAATATACTGACGATAATCGTCTTGCCTGTCCACAAACTGACGCATCGCGCCAAAGTAGTTGCCCATGTGGGCCTCCCCCGTCGGCTTCACCCCTGAAAGTAGCGTTTTTTTCATCCCTTACATATTAGCAGAAAAACTCTATTTTCAAAAGGTTTCGGAGACATGCTTTTACCGCTTCGCATCCAGCTCCACGTAAAACGACGAGCCATGTCCCTCACCTTTAGACTCTGCCCAAATACGCCCTTCGTGTTTTTTCACGATTTCCTTTGCCACGTATAGACCTAGACCTGTTCCCTCTGTATACACCTTGCTCACACCCTCGGCGCGACTAAACTTTTTGAAAATCTTTTCTTTGGTGAGCTCGCTCATTCCAATACCAGTGTCAGACAAGCTAAGAATAATTTTCTTCTTATCTTGGCTCTTGTAAAGCAATATAGATATTTCTCCGTGAGGAGTGTACTTTATAGAGTTATCAATTAAATTAGAAACAACTTGTCGCAATTTTCCTTCATCACCAACGGTAACAAACTCTTCATCGTCAGTCGACCCTTCGTCTACTGTCGCGGTAAATACTAGATGCGAATGCTCGGCGCTTTGTTTCATCCCGTCTGCAAGGCCAAGAAAAAGTTTTTTCATATCCACGTCCTTAAAATTGTAATTCATGTCACCGCTTTCAATACGCGAGATGTCCATAAAATCAGAAATCATTATAACGAGATGCCCGCTTGAAACGAAAATCTTCTCAATAGCCTCCAACACTGGTCGTGATAGATCGCCAAAAGAACCTTCGTAAAGCATAGACGCGTAACCCTTTATAGCGGTGAGCGGGTCTCGAAGATGGTGAGACGCAATAGACAAAAACTCGGATTTTTTCTTGTCCAAAATCTTTAGTCGCTTTGATATCGTATCAAGATCCTGCGACAAACGCACTGTTCTTCCCTTAGACCGTATTTCGCGCTTCACGCTTCCCACCAGAAACGAGCTTGAAAAGATAACGAGAAGCGCGATTATGGTTTTGAGAAATAGGTCAAGTAGTGAGCTGGCGAGAAAAAGTTCTGTAATGAGCACAAGGACAACAATAGTAACAAACAACTCTGTCGCTATTATTTTTATATTCCAAAAATTGTATTTTACTAAAATATATGTAGTCAAAGGAATAAGCAAAATGACAGCAAGGTGTCCAATCCAGAACAAATCGTGCCCGCCTGATACAAATATAGGCGAAAAAAGCGACATCAAAACCGCAGTCACAGATGCAACACTGACAGCAAGCAGCAACCCTCTAATCGCAGTTTTAAAAATTCCACCGCTCTCGCGATATTTTTTTACAAGGAGCCCAACTCCTACAAATAGAAACGCGATAATATAAAACGCGTAAATCGGAAAACCTTTACCAAAGACCATTTTCCCAAGCGTCTCGCCCACGGCCTCTTGATAACTGACAATAAACCCTGGATAGAAAAATAGTATTACAACAATTGCAAAATACGGCAAAAAGAAAGCCGACAATTTCCATTTGGAAAGTTTGCTATCCTCAACTGAAAACACGTACAGAAACAAAAAGAGAAATGGTGGCACTACAGCTGCGGTGGCGTAGAGCATAGTTATTCCAGCGTGTACTCCAGATGTTGCAAACGAGCCTTCAAAATACGCGTAAACAAGCCCCCACACTAGGTTGACGAGCCCAAATAGAAAAAAGAACTTACTGCTCCTTTTTGTTAAGTCCTGCCAATAAACAATCCCGGAGAGCAACGCCGTAAATAGACTTCCAACCACAACTCCCCAGGAAGCAAACGAGAGGCTATTAATGACATCAAGTAAAGCAACTGACATGATATTATTGTAACACACTCACTATCAAAATTTCACCAAACACCCGCTGTGCCATTATTGGTTTATAGAAAACAATCTTGTTGCGTATGGAGCAAAATATGCCTGCCACTCTTTTTTTGAAAGATCTACCATCTCTTGATTTATTGATTGACCGAGATAGCTCGCGAGCATCTCAATCTCTTGAGTTCTACCCTTAATATCTGGATGTTTTTCAAGTATCTCAATTATAGCAGTCGCTCGATCAAGCACCTCATCTGACTCCTTCATAAGCCCTTTTTCCTTCAGAGTGAAAATTCTGTTTATTTCACTGCCAAGATTTGCTAAATAAAAAAGTGATGTTCGCTCCATGATTTAAGAAATTTTGCGTTCAATAATATCCTGCATTCTGGTACGAATACCATCATCCTGCACCTCCATTGATTTGTTACCAACACGCGGACGAATATTAATAAGCGAGGTTAATTCAATCCTATTTCCAAAAGGTTGGTTAACGTACAAGTTAAAGCCCATATGTCTGCATTATTAGACCCGTTTCCCAATATTTTTACAGTTGCGTCCATATGATACTCTCCACCGAAAGCAACCTTCTCATTTGAAATATCAACGACTCCTTTTACCATATCAATATAATATTCCTTTGCTATTTCACGCAGTTCCTCCAACACTTATAGTGTTTCCAACAATTTGGATAATCATGATTATTTTGTTAATTATAGCATAAATGAGCCAAATGAACCCAATATTTGACTTGGACAACAGGTAGGCTATACTTATAAATATGAAAAAAAACTCTAGCAAAAAACTAGTAAAAAAAGTAGCGACGATTGACGACTTGGCGGTAATAATGACCAATGGGTTTAAAGATGTTAATGCGAAGGTTGACTCTGTTAACACCAAGGTTGATAAAGAAATTGGCAATTTGGCTACAATGGTTGCCAAGGGGTTTAGTGAAGTACATACCGAAATGAATAATAGGTTTGATGAGGTAGATAAGAGATTCGACAAGCTTGAAGGCATTGTACATAAACTTGATACAAAGGTAAACGAAATTGACAAAAGATTGAAAGCAGTTGAAAAGTCGCTTGAGCCACTCTCTTTGGGCTACCGAATTATGAGCAAAGAGCTACAAGAACTCAACTCAAGAGTGTTCCATCTAGAAAAGAAAATAGGGGTCATAAAATAATTCAGGCAACAAAGGGGGTAGTCGCTACGCGACTACCCCCTTTGTTGCCTTTGCTTTCGACTTTCAAATCAGCTGATTCACGACAGGGACGTAGTCTACTTTAACTTTCCTACTCCCCCTTCGGCAGTTCCACAACCACCGTGGTCCCTAGGTCTGTGCCGGCAGATTCAATGCGAAGCGTGCCGTGATGCGCTTCCACGATTTCCTGCACAATGTACAGGCCGATACCGGGAGTTCGCTTTTCCATCATTTTTTCCTCTGCGGTTTCCGCTTCCTCTTTTTCCCTCCGCTCATCCTCTTCTGGTGTCTGATGTTTCTCGTCAAATGTCGCATGTCCACCAACCTCTAGTTTCAAATTAAATCTTTCAAAAATAGAAGTTATCTGCTCCCGTGTCATTCCAATACCTGTATCAGAAACAGTGAGACGCACTTTTTTTGTAAGACTGTCGTCAAGCACAGCCACACGCACGGACCCAGGCGCCGGCGTATACTTGATAGCATTTTCCAAAATATGCTTCACAACTTGCTTAAATTTCTTCTCATCAATAGACACAAAAAATTCTTTTTCTTCCTCCGCGGTAAACGACAAGTCAATTTTTGATTCGCTTATCTCATTCTCCATCTCGTCAATCACTCCCTGCACGAGGTCTTTAAAATTTATCGTCTCAAAATTAAGCATCATTCTCCCCTGCTCTATACGCGACACAGTAAGCAAATCCTCCACCAAAGCCACGATCCTCTCGCTAGACTTATACAGCTTTTCCATAGCATCCCGCGCTTGGTCATTGATATGCCCAAAAGTCCCTTCCAAAATCATAGACGCATATCCTTTTATCACCGTGAGCGGAGTACGAAGCTGATGCGAAGCAATGGACACAAACTCCGTCTTCTGCCCTTCAAGCATTCGGAGCTTCTCGTTCGCAACTTCCATATCCTTCACCAGCCCTTCAATCCTCTCCTTGTCCCGAATGTCTTTGTAGATACCGCGAATGAGTACTGCACTGAACGCAAGAATGAACACTGACACTGATACATTCAGGATGAGATCCGTCTTCTCATGCGATGTAAACACATTAAGAAACAAAAACAAGTTAAGCAACAAAATCGCCAATTCTACGAGGATGAGTTTTAGATTAAAAAGATGATACTTGAGTATCGAGTAGCTGATAAAGAAAATATAAATGATTACAAAATAGTTTCCGAACGGAAATATATTAAAAAGTTGAGGTAAAAAGTTAGTAGCACCCCCAGAGAAGCCTATCGCTCCAGCTATTATTTGATATCTAATTTGGGAACGCAAAACTGAACCTTTTTGTTCCTTCCTGTACACACGAATGAGTAAAAAGAGAGAGTATAGAACAACTAACGTAAAAAACAATGGAAAAACAAAATAATATTGGCCTGGGTTAATCCAATAAAAATCAAATTTCTGGACGACACCTAGTTTAAAAAAATGAGTAAGACTAAAAAAAGAAAGGATGACCGCAATGCCACTAATTACCCACGGCAGTCGTGGAGTTTTTATATTAAGAAGAGTTGTTATAAAATTAAAATAACCAACAGGAACCCATAATGCAACAATATCTAATAAATATTGCCAATTAAATGCAGTAGTTGCACTTTTAGCAGATGCAACAAGATAAAGAGAAATGGCCCAACCTGCAAGAAAAATAGAAAAAATAAACCATTGTTTGCTAAGATTGTTTTTTCGGTCTTTTAAATAGACCATGAGTCCTAGCAAAAAACTTGTGAAGGCTAATATGATACTTGATGTGTAAAATAAATTCATTTTCTAAATGTCAAAATATTGAACCTAAAATCCATAGCCTTCTCCTTGAACCCTTTACTTGCATTCACAACTACTGGATTTTTCATTAGCTTCAAAAATTCTATATCGCTTACGTGGTCTGCATAGCCCCAGGAATTCTCAAGTAAAATATTATTTTTTACACAAAATTCCTTTACTCGTTCGGCTTTTGCTTTACCGTAGTTAATTGTACCATTTATTTCACCAGACAGAATGCTTTTTTCGTCTCTTAGTTCGGTTGCTATATATCCATCTGCTTTTACGTACGAAGCCACCCTGTCTACAAGCGCATCAAAAGCATTCGAAACTAGAAAAATCTGCCTCCCTTCCTTTTGATGGTCATTAATTACCAAAAGTGCATCTTCATAGAATTGATGCACGAGCACCTGATCAAAAAATAAATTTACAAGCCCTAATAGCTCTCTCCTCGGCTTATTCTTTAAAAAACTAAAGGCATGTGTCGCAATTTTACTTGGGTCTTTTATAATATGCAACTTATACAGAAGAAACCAGAACATTAAGCGAATATAAAACCAAGATGAAACAAGCCCTCTCTTCCAAACAAAATTGATAAAGAGTTTTTGGCTCTGTCCTTTTATAAGAGTGTCGTCTACATCAAAGAAAACTACTTCCTGATTATGCATTATAGTGTGGGTAAATTTTACCTGATAAAGATGCAATCTCAGTCATTACCTTATTAGCTAAGACACTGAATGCCCTTTTGTTTAGTTTGACAGTATGATATTCATAAAAATATATTGGTATTCCTATTTTTATTTCTACTATTTTCTTGAACTTGGGGAAATTTTCATGCCGTGACAATACTTCAAAAGCCCCCACTATTCCAACTGGAATTATCGGAACTTTCTTTTTTATTGCATACCGAGCCACGCCAGGGTATGCGCGAAGCATTGTGGTATTATCATCAGCGCGCGTTCCTTCTGGAAAAATTCCAATTATTTTTCCTTCGCTGAGATGCTGATATACAATATCATGTAGTTCTCTCTTGTCTCTAGATTTTCTAATTACTGGTATTTGTCCTGTAATTTTTAACAAAAATCTCCAGATCGGATTTTTTAAAAATTTTTCTGCGGACAAATAATGAATATTCCGTGGAGTGACCGCGATAAAACAAATAAAATCAAAATAGCTCTGATGATTGAAAGCCACAATAGCTGGTCCCTTCATAGGAATATTTTCTAATCCAGTAACTTTTTTTACCCAAATCAATCGAACAAATGGCCCCACAAAGAATCTTATCAAGAAATATATCCAATTTATAATAACACTATGGTTCATATATTTCTAAAAACATCATTCAAATCCCTAGGATGTACTAAAAAAGCAAACTTCATTTCCTTAATTTCTTAATTTTACCACACCCCCACCCCATTCTCCAAACGAATTTGCCCATGAAGAAGCATGCGCAATGACTATACCACTAACGGTTTATTCTGGTTCCTCTTTATTTTTCGGTGATCCTGATCCATTTTTTTCAAATTCCTTAGGGTTTGCTTCAAGGTCGGAACATACAAGGCCACTCGCTCTTTGTCGGTCGTACTTTTATCATATTCAAAAAGCTCTCTTGGTGAATTGATATTTTTCTGATGTGGAAATGGGGACTGGAAATGGGGACAGCCACCATTCTTTTGGCTTTTGTGTGTTGTGGAAATGGGGACAGCCACCATTCTTTTGGCTTTTGTGTGTTGTAATATTTTATATGCTACCCTTCTTCGGGCGACCGGGAGATTTCAAGGTTGATTCAAGGTGATATTTGGACACCATCATATCTACCCACTTATCTCTCCCGAATGGAACACTTTTGTTTACAGAAGCACGAATCATTTTTAGATCATCAATTTTATCTATCGTATTGATCCAATTTAAATAATCATCTGGGAGCTCTGTGGGTATCTTGCCAAGCAATTTCTTTTGCTGTGCTGTTCCATGGATGCGACGCCAAGCGCTTCCCCACTGCCAGTCTTCGCAATTTGAAACAAGTTTTGCGCGCGCGGCATTACGTTCGATATATCTAATTACGGCTAGAAGATAATTTTCTGAGTCAATGAGGAATGACTTGTAGCGACCTTGATACAAGTGTCCACTGCCGTTTGTGTTGGTGAGAGCATGTATCTTTCTCGTGTGTGCGTTACTCAATCGATGCATGAATTTACCAAGGTCACCATCGTTTCTTGGGTGGAGCACGAGATGCCAGTGGTTAGGCATCAGTTCATACGCAAGGATGCGCATATCGAAAAGTTCTTTCGTATCAAGCAGGAGTTGCTCGAATAGCTGATAATCTTTATCATTATTAAAAATATGGAATCGCCCGTTTGCACGATTGATTACGTGATAAATTTCTCCTCCGACATCGACCCTTGCATTACGTGGCATTAGCTAATTATACCACACTATTTGCTAAACAATGGTGGCTGTCCCCATTCCGCAGTGGCTGTCCCCATTCCGACATTCCGACGCTGCCGCATTCCGAAGCTTTTTGACATATATATAAATTTTATATTCTCTCATACATTTCGCGGATGCGGGACATTATTGTGTGGGTAGCGGATTTTA
>Ga0210005_1000038_pt1 | contig 113949 bp, 100 predicted proteins | sample CryGey02umfilter_3_FD_183961 | JGI IMG/M metagenome (GOLD analysis project Ga0210005, IMG submission 183961) | Groundwater microbial communities from aquifer in Utah, USA - Crystal Geyser 4/9/14 0.2 um filter (SPAdes) (version 3) | ecosystem: Environmental > Aquatic > Deep subsurface >... | reverse complement strand
TACTTCTCTCGACTTAAATCTCACTATCGTCAACATCGTGGGCTTGCACCTCATAAAAGAAAAAATTACTTTGCTTATTACTTCTTTCTCAAACCTAAATAGCACACATTTTTTGCCATTATGCCCAGGATGACAATAAATTGTTTGAAGAGTTGAATTAAAACGAAATGGAGAATTGAGCTTTGTTTGGGCGCATTTGAAGCTCAAGGTTTTCGGCTTCGCGCGCTTTGAAGGTTTTGCCTTCGGCCATTTTTGCCAAGGCTTCGTTAAGTTCTTTTACTATCTGCTTACTTCTTGCCAGTTGCTCGGTTTTTACGTCTTGTTTCACACGAACAAACTCTTGTGCCATTCCCACGTTTGTGGAAAAGAGCAGAAAAAGGAAGATGGATAGGGAACGTTTCATAGCAGTGCCTCCATACTCTTTATCGGCACAAAATTCAAGAAGTTGCGCTTTTTTTGGCGCTCAAGCCCTTATTCTGGCTATTATATTGATATTGCTCAGGTTTTATTATTGCTGCCGTGTAGGCTGGGGATGGGATGAAAGAAGTAGAGGACTTTTCTAAAAAGCCCTTGACTTGCCGCCAGAGCTTGGCTAGAGCGGGCAGGCTAAAATACTGAAAAAGGTGAGGTTGTTGTGTACGCAATTATTCAAACAGGTGGAAAACAATACAAAGTAGTAGAAGGCGATACGCTTGGCGTTGAAATGCTTCCAGAAGAAGCTGGTGAAAAAGTAAAATTTGCCGAAATTCTTCTTGTTGGTGGAAGTGATACTCCAAAAGTGGGAATGCCTTTTGTTCAAGGTGCAAGCGTTGATGCTGAAGTGGTTGAGCATGGACGAGGCAAAAAAATCGACGTGTTCAAAAAGAAACGCAGAAAAAACTACCAAAAGAAAATTGGACATCGTCAAGCGTATACAGAAGTTAAAATTTTAAAAATTAATGCATAAGTTTTGCATTTTAATTCGCGGGGTTAGAAATGGCACATAAGAAATCGGCAGGCTCGGCTAAGAATGGTCGCGACAGTATTGGACAACGTAGAGGCGTGAAGCGCTTCGGTGGTGAAGTGGTAAGAGCTGGAAACATTTTGGTCCGTCAGTGTGGTACAAAGTTTCACGCTGGTGAAGGTGTTGGCTCTGGAAAAGACTGGACACTTTTTGCCTTGGTTGATGGCATTGTTTCCTTCGAGCAAAAAAGAGGTGGTCGTCAGTTTATAAACGTTCTTCCACAAAACGCTTAAGTTATACTGTGATGATAATTTTATAAAACCCTCTTTCAGAGAGGGTTTTTTTATTTCGAAAAAAGTTTACGCTCAAAACAGTTCTTGAGAATGAAAGAAAACATGAAGTTTATAGATGAAGCAACAATAGAAGTGTTTGCAGGAAACGGTGGCGATGGTTGCGTCAGTTTTCGTCGCGAAAAGTATGTCCCAAAAGGTGGCCCCGATGGTGGTGATGGTGGAAGAGGCGGTCATGTGATTATCCGCGTCGATCCTAACCTCAACACCCTGATGGACTGTGCCTACAAAAGACACGTGCGCGCAGGTCGCGGGATGCATGGAAAAGGGTCGCAGATGAATGGGAAGGCGGGAGAGGACGCCATTATTTCTGTTCCGCTTGGAACGTATGTTTACGATCATGAAACAAATGAATTGTTAGTAGACCTCAACACTTTTCCCGCCGAGTATGTCATAGCTCGTGGTGGACGAGGTGGAAAAGGGAACACGCATTTTATGAGTTCACGAAATCAAGCTCCTCGCATGCGACAAGAAGGCGAAAAAGGAGTGTCACGTTATGTTCGCCTTGAACTCAAGCTGCTTGCAGATGTTGGCCTGCTTGGTTTTCCCAATGCTGGAAAATCAACACTCATTTCTTCCATTTCAAATTCGCGTCCTAAAATTGCTGATTATCCTTTCACCACAAAAATTCCAAATTTGGGTGTCGTTGAGTTGCCTTACGGGAAAGTGTGTGTGGTTGCGGATATCCCGGGGCTCATCGAAGGAGCTGCCGAAGGAATTGGGATGGGAATTCAGTTTTTGCGACATGTTGAACGCACCAAAGTATTTGTGCATCTGGTGGACATTGCAGATCCTGCTCATCCAGATCCAGTGAAAAATTATCAGATTTTGCGCAACGAATTAAAATCGTATCAAAAAGAACTCTTAGACAGACCTGAAATTATTTGCTTAAGTAAAAAAGATGCTTACCTTGAAGAAGAACTTTTGGAATATAAAAAAGAATTTGAGAAAATATCTTCCAGTCCTGTGTTGTTGATTTCGGCTGCAACAAAAGAAGGTATTGCTGAACTAAAAGAAACCATACGAAAGTACTTGGAGAAAAAAAGTGAAGAAAAAAACAATGAGCTCGAGTGAATTGGCGCAAGCTATAGCAACGGTTGCCTCAGATAAAAAAGCAGAAAATATTGTGATGCTTGAAATTGGAAAGCTCAGTAGTATTTCAGACTATTTTGTAGTGTGCAGTGGAACTTCGGATAGACAAGTGCGTTCCATTGCAGACAGCATTAGAAAAGAACTCCGCGATAAAGGTGAAAAAACCATCAGCATCGAAGGCGAAGACAAAGGTCATTGGGTTTTGCTGGATTACGGAAATGTGGTCGTTCATGTTTTCCACGAAGAAGACAGGGCTTTCTATCAAATCGAAAGCCTTTGGAGCGATGCCGAAAAAACAATCTTCGAAGAGAAAAAAAGTGTGGGATGACAAAACAGAGAATTGTTTGGGGAGACCATGAAACAAGCACCAGTTATGTTGATGATTTTGGATGGTTGGGGATGGCGTGAAGACAGCAAAGGCAATGCTGTTCTGGCCGCGAAGACACCTTGCTTCGATCGTCTCTGGAAAACCTACCCTCATTGTTTTTTGCGCACTTGTGGTGAAGATGTTGGTTTGCCAGATCAAACCATGGGAAATTCTGAAGTAGGTCATTTGAATATCGGCGCTGGCCGCATTGTCTATCAAGACCTTACGCGCATTAATAAGTCTATTGCGTCAGGCGAATTTTTTCACAATCCACATTTTCTTAAGGCTTGCCAAGAAGTTGTTTCCAAAAAATCTAAACTGCATCTGATGGGGCTTTGCTCTGATGCTGGAGTGCATTCGAGCCTAGCGCATTTGTTTGCCTTGCTTGATCTTGCAAAAGCACAAGGGGTGAAAGAAGTGCTCATCCACGCCATTACCGATGGAAGAGACAGCAGGCCTACCTCTGGAGAAAAATATCTTTCTGCGCTTGAAACAAAATGTGCAAAGCTAGGAAATGCAAGAATAGCAACCGTTAGCGGCCGATACTACGCGATGGACAGAGACAGAAGATGGGAACGTACCGAAAAAGCGTGGAAGGCAATAGTGATGGGCGAAGGCGAATATGCCGAAAATGCCATGCAAGTTTTGGAGCGTGCGTATCAAGCAGAGTTAACAGATGAGTTTATCCTTCCTTCTGTAGTTGACGGTGGTCAAAGTGGGCAGTTTGTAAAAGATGGTGATGCATTTATCTTTTTTAATTTCCGTTCAGACAGAGCTCGCCAAATTTCTCGTGCAGTTGCAATGCCTGATTTTACTGGCTTTGCGCGGCCCATCTTTCCAAAGCTCTCCACGTTTGTGTGCATGACCGAATATGATGCAACCCTTCCTTTTCCGATAGCCTTTCCGCAAAAAGAACTTCGAAATATTTTAGGTGAAGTGGTTTCAAATGCAGGCCTCACGCAATTTCGTATTGCTGAAACAGAAAAATATGCACACGTCACGTTCTTTTTTAACGGAGGCATTGAAATTCCTTTTGCAGGCGAAGACAGAGTTTTAGTTCCCAGTCCAAAAGAAGTCGCAACCTACGACGAAAAACCAGAGATGAGTGCAGCGGAAGTCACAAGCGAAGTGATCAAGCGCATCGAAGATGAAGAGCATGATCTCTTTATCATGAACTTTGCCAATGCCGACATGGTGGGACACACCGGCGTTTTTTCTGCTGCTGTGAAGGCGGTGGAAACGGTTGATGCCAGTATGGAAAAAATTCTGAATGTTTTGCTGCAGCACAATGGCAGTGCAATAATCATTGCAGATCATGGCAATGCCGAACAGATGTTGCAAGATGATGGCAGCCCACATACTTCACATACCCTCAACAAAGTGCCGTGCCTTTTTGTTTCTGCCGATGCTGGCAAAAAGCAACTTAAGGAAGAAGGCATTTTAGCCGATGTGGCTCCTAGTCTCTTGGAGCTTTTGCATCTTGAACAGCCAGCAGAAATGACGGGAACTTCACTTTTTCAAAAAAGATAAGTCCGTCCCTCTTTTTTTGAGAGGTCACAATGCAGCGTTGCGTCATGGTGCTTCCTTTTTCTTTTTCCATTTCACCTCAAGCATCATCTTGTAACTAATTGAAATGAAAGGTTTTTTAAAAAACCTTGACACATTCCTTTAATTCATTAAGTAGCGCCCGCAAGTAAGCGATTTTGAAAATCTTTGTGGGTCTTTTTCTCGTATTCTTTTTTCCCGTAAAAAAAGAAGCAACTTTAGAAACTCTTCCCCGAGAAGAGAAGGCCGCAGTGTTCTGTGTGTGTTAAAAAAGAAAGAAGGAAATATGTTTGTTGTATCGTTACCACCATTACAAATTGGAACGTGTTTTATGCCACAAGGCTTAGCCCTTCCATCAACCATTCCTGGCTTAGCTCCAGCAAGGAACTTGATATCCTTGGCGCAGGATTCATCGAATGTTACGGCGCGTGAGGAACTATTTACTGCGGCTGGGCTTATTGACAGTCGGAATGCAAAACAAGCAGATCAGTATGGGCCTGTTGTAGATGCTTTTGTTTTACAGCATTTAGCGAGAGACCCATATACGGGTAAAATACAGCCATTGCGTAGCGGACTTTTTACCGTGACCATGCCAGTTCCTCCTTTAGATGCATTGACGGGAACCCTTCGTGCGTTGCACACAGCTATTGTCAATGATGCGAGAGCCAGAGTAGGGAAAGATGCACCGCTTACACCTTTTATGCAGCTTCATATTCCTACGCAATGGACAACTGATGAACATTATCTAGCTGATGTACAAGCATATGTGAGAAATCCAGAGCATTGGAATGACGGTTGGCTACGATCTTTAAAGTTAGGTGATGCAGCAGGAGTTACAACATTTCTTGAAGGTTTAGCAGCTGGAGCTCGCCTGCTTATAAGTGATGGTACTGAAGGACATGCTCTTGTAGCAAGACTTCTTGAAGGTGGTTTAAACGTTCCTGTTGCTGATGCTTTAAACTCCGCTGTTTTGCCTACAGATGAGTTGGCAGCAACTGGAGCTGATGCTGACGTAATGGAATGATGCTATGCAGTTTCAAGTTTCACCAGCAACAACAGTTATAGCTGCACCTACGCTCTTAGCACCACCAACTCAACAGCTTCATCTGATGCAAGCCGTGCAGTTGGCTACAGAAACAGCCAGAGGAAATGAAGCGCTTCTCTATGAGCTGCAAACAGGTGTGCACGCCGGAAAGTTTCGCGATGCTTCATTTTCCACAGGAGCAAATGAATATTTACGCCGCATTTTTGCAGTGCCTCCCGTTGTTACCGCTGCGCATGTGTTAGCGCGTCAGTGGGATGTATATTTAACTGGCTTTCCCTGTCCTCTTCCTCACCGCGTTGAACCTCCTTTATTCAAAGATCTCTTGTCTGGAAATGTTAGCAGGCATGCTTATGCTCACTTAATAGCCAGAGTGGAAATGGGAGCATTTAAGCGAAATTCTGTTTTACTCTCTACACTGAGAGAGAATTTTCCTGAAAGAGTAGCCCATTGGATGCAAGCAGGTCTTGAAGGTGAACGCATTGCTACGCTTATGCACACCCTTGCCGTGAAAGCCATGATTCCCAAAGATCAGAGAGCATATGAAAAAGAATATGCAGTTCTGATGACATGGGCGGGGTTTTTAGCGGCAGAACAAGATGTTGCAGATATTCATTGGAGTTTACAAGAAATCAACAGATGCGTGTGGATGCTTTCTTCACTGCTTATGCTACATGCAGAAAATATATCTGAGAGACTTGCTCTTTCAGATTTTCCTCAGGTTTTTGCTTCACAGCAGGCAACTCTTTTGTTCCATGAAGCACTTCGTTTTGGTTTTCCTGTCCGACAGACGCGTGCTCTTATTAAAGCTGCATTTCAACAATCAGCTCTTCTTAGCTTTGATACCGCAAGAAATCTTCCGGTTTTTCGACGTCCCGATTAACGTTTTGACTTGGCCAAAAAGACGTATTAGCTGAAATGCATGGCATCTCTTGCGTCCGAAATAAGCGGTTTGTTATATCCTTCCCAATGTTCTTTTTGTGATGTGTTTTCTGGTGATCTTCACTTTGGGGTGTGTGAAGTCTGCAGAACAAATCTGCGTTTACTTGATGCTCCCTTTTTTTCGCTTCGTTTTCCTCGGCCATATTTTGATGCAAGCTATTCAGCATGCGTCTTTGAGCGCGAAGTGATTTCTGCTGTTCATCGTTTGAAGTATTCTTCTTCCTTTGAAGTGTTGCCGTATTGTTCACATATACTGCAAAATGCGTTTGAACGTTTTTTTCAAAATGTATCTCTTGATTGTGTGATTCCTGTTCCCGTTCATAGTTTTAGATTGTGGAAGCGAGGCTATAATCAAGCTGCGCTTCTTGCGGAAAAATTGGCGAAGACAAATGCGATTCCCTTCGAGCGAAAAGGATTGAAGCGAAAGTGGGTCATGGGAAAATCAAGCCAGGTGGGAAGCTCAGCGGATGATCGACTTCATCAAATTAAAAATAATTTTTATCTTTCGACTAAAGCTGATGTGTTTGGAAAAAATATTTTGCTCATTGATGATGTGATTACAACAGGTGCAACCATAAACGAATGTGCAAAAATGTTGAAGAAAGCAAAAGCAGAAAAAGTTTTTGTACTGACACTTGCCCGAACACTTTAAAGGAAAATGTATGCAAGAATTTTTAAGCTGTGCCGTTGAACTTGCGAAGCAGGCGGGAAAAATACAACTAGATTCTCTCAAAAAAGATCATCATATTGAGTACAAAGGCGCCATCAATTTGGTCACCGAGGTGGATAAAAAATGTGAAGCACTTATTGTAGGAACGCTCGCAAAACATTTTCCACATCATGATATCTTAGCCGAAGAGGGAAGTGGAAAACGGAAGCAGTCTGAGTATCGATGGATTATTGATCCTCTTGATGGAACCATAAACTATGCGCATCAGTTTCCATTTTTTTGTGTTTCGATTGCGCTGGAGTTTCAAGGTGAGCTTGTGCTTGGTGTTATTTTCGATCCCAATCGCGACGAACTTTTCACTGCCGTAAAAGGTGAAGGTGCTTTTCTCAACGGAAAACGTTTGCAGGTAAGCAACAGTCCAGATCTTGTGCATGCTTTGCTTGCAACGGGCTTTGCCTATAATGTGCAAGAAGAACAAGCTGATAATTTAGATCACTTTGCGCATTTTATTAAAAAAGCAAGAGCAGTGCGCAGGCCTGGCTCGGCAGCGATAGATTTGGCGTGGATTGCATGTGGACGCATAGATGGATTTTGGGAACTCTTTCTGAAGCCGTGGGATATCGCAGCAGGTGTGGTTATCATTCGTGAAGCGGGTGGACAGGTAAGTTCCTTTGATGGCGGCAGCTTCGATGTGTACGGAGATGAAATTTTAACTTCAAACGGAAAAATCCATCAAGAAATGGTGGATGTTTTATGCCAAAACCGATAGGTTCCAAAAAGATGACTCACATTGAAACCGACAAAACAGAATTTTCCGCAAGCGATGTATGTTATCGCGCTTTCGAGCTCATGCATGCCAAACAATATGACGATGCCGAAAAACTGTTAGCCGGCAACATGGCTAAAACACAGGATGAGCGAAGCATAGCCTTGTATCACTCTGCCTTGGGCGTTTTGTTCAAGTTAAAGCATGACTATAAACAAGCATGGCAACATTATGATCGCGCAGAAAAATTACTGCCCGATGATCCTGCTATCAAAATCATTGCAGCGCGTCTTCTCATCGAACGCTTTAAGGAATATGAAAAAGCAATCAGGCGCGCCAGAAAAGTGTTGGAGCTTGTTCCTGATAATCCCGTCTTTGTTCACCAAGCCTATATCACCATTGGCTTAGCCGAGCTTGGAAGAGGAAAGAAAAATGCAGCTGTTTCGGCTATGCTCAAATCGATGGGCGATCATTTCTCAGGATTTATTTCGGCACAAAATATCGACCTTAATTTGCTGGAGTCCTTGCTTCGCAAAAAATATGGCCTTCCCGAATGTAAAATCTTTTTGGACTCTGCAAAAGATTTCGCCATAAGAGTAGAAGAAGAACGGTATGCAAAACAGTTTTCTTCTTTCCTTTCAGCTTTTGAACGAGACTACAAAGCCTAATTTTTTATGATTGATACTCATGCTCATTTAAGTTTCGAAGCCTTCGATGAAGATCGTGAAGCTGTTTTAGATCGTGCTTGGAAAGCCGGGCTTGAAGCCATTGTGCTTATTGGCGCTGGTGATGATTTTGCCGGAAACGAAAAAGCCCTAAAGCTTGCCAATACCGATGAACGGCTTTTTGCCGCCGTTGGCATTCATCCTTGCGATGCTGAAAAGTGGGATGAAAGCTGGAATGAAAAAATACGAAACATGTTGCGGCAAGAAAAAGTAGTGGCGCTTGGTGAAACTGGCCTCGATTTTCATTGGGAAGTAAATCGCAAAACACAAATGCGTTTGTTTTTGCTTCACCTTGAGTGGTCGCATGAATTTGAACTTCCTTTTATTATCCATTCACGTTCTGCAAATAACGAAGTGTGGGAAGTATTGATGCAAGAAGGTTTGCCAAAGCGAAAGGGAGTTTTTCACTGTTATTCTGGGGACTTGGATTTGGCAAAAAAAATCTACGAACAGGGGCTTGCGCTTGGAGTTGGCGGAGTTATAAGCTTCAAAAATGCTCAAGAGCTGCATGAGATAGTGAAGCAGCTTCCGCTTGATGCTTTTGTACTTGAGACCGACGCGCCTTATTTGGCTCCAGTTCCGTATCGTGGAAAACGAAATGAATCTTCGTACGTGCCTTATATTGTGGAGAAGATTGCCGAGCTTAAAAACATAAGCAAAGAAGAAGTTGTTCACACGACGAGCGAAAGGGCGAAAGCTCTTTTTCACTTAGGAGGAAAAAATGAAGAAACTTTGGAGTCTTAGCTTTATCGTTTTACTTTTAGCATGCGCGTCCAGAACTGAAAAAGCCGTTGCCATTATGCATCCAGCAAGTGGTTCAAATGTTCAGGGAAAAGTTGAATTCACTCAAGGCCAGACGGGAGTCTTGCTTTCTGCAAGCATTTCCGGGTTAACGCCTGGTCTGCATGGGTTTCACATTCATGAAAATGGAGATTGCAGCGCAGAAAATGCAAGTACTGCTGGTGGACACTTTAACCCCGAGGGAGCAAGGCATGGATCACCGTTAGATGCTTCACACCATATGGGTGACATGGGAAATTTGCTGGCAAAAGAAAATGGCGTAGCTGAGTACGAAGAAGTGCTCAAAGGTATTACGCTAAAAGATGTTCCCAATAATATTTTGGGAAGGTCTCTTATTATTCATGCTGCAACCGATGATTTCACATCACAGCCAAGCGGAAATTCAGGCTCACGCATTGCTTGCGGGGTGATTAAGTTGGTGAAGTAGCTGTGTAGAGCGATATCACTTTATTTTTTTTGTTTGTCATCACGAGGAGCTTAGCGACGTGGTGATCTCGATTTTAGAACTGTCAGAGGAGATTGCCGCAGTCGCTATGCTTCTTCGCAATGACAGAAAATTGATCTTCATGACAACGAACGAATAAAAAAAGAGCGTCTTCTTTAGTTTAGAGACGCTCTTTTTATGTATGCTCGTTACAAGTACTGCGAACTTACTTAATCCAATCGCGAAGTTGTTTACCTGGTTTGAAACGAGGTACTTTTCTCGCGTTGATTTTAATAACTGCACCTGTCTGTGGATTGCGGCCAGTTCTGGCTTTACGACGTGATACGTAGAAAGTACCAAACCCAGTAAGCGTAATTTTATCACTTTTACGCAAACAACGTGAAACGTTGTGGGTTACTGAGTTGAGAACCCTCTCTGCAAGAGCTTTGGAGATCTTGCATTCTTTAGCAATATCCGAAATGAGTTCTGCTTTTGTCATGACGACACCCCCTAAGTGTTGATGAGTTGCCTATCACCTGATGAAGCAACTCTGGTTCTAAGCGAAGTTTGTTAGTCTTAAGCCTCGCAAAGTGAGGCCGAATTTATGTAAGCTTCTGTGCAATGTCAAACAAATTGTAACGAAGTTAATTTTTTTTGAAGAGAGTAAACCCAGACCTCATGCTAACTTGCGCTCTTCATGAAAAAATCACTCGCAAAAACCATCATACCTTTTTTTAAAAAAGATGGAAGAAAAAAATGAGCAAAGTGAGAAAAGATGCGTGTTTGCTGTTTGACCATTTTTGAAAATGAACTTGTTTTGAATGAAGATTTTTTTGCACTCCTTTCATTTTGTTTCAAATGAAAATGAAAGGAGCTTTTTCTGATTTTCTTCATCCGGGACAAACGTAGTACTTGTTGACTTTTGCTGTTTGCTGTGGAAAAAACCATCCACCTTAAACCGCCATAATTCGGTACATTTTGAAGCTTTTTTGCTTCTTTTTTTAAGATGAGGATAAGATGAATCATTCAGCTGAAGTGATTAAAGTAAACATTGAAGAGGAAATGAAGGGCTCGTATCTTGATTACGCGATGAGTGTCATTATTGGCCGTGCTCTTCCTGATGTTCGTGATGGTTTGAAGCCTGTGCATCGCCGTATTTTGTATGCCATGTTCCGCGAAGGTCTTCTTTCAAACAAACGTTTTTCGAAGTGTGCCGGGGTAGTTGGTGAAGTGCTTAAAAAATATCACCCTCACGGCGATACCGCTGTTTATGATACTTTGGTGCGAATGGCGCAAGACTGGAACTTGCGATATCCTCTTATCAACGGACAAGGTAACTTCGGAAGTATAGATGGTGATAGTGCCGCTGCTTATCGTTATACAGAAGCAAAATTGAAAGCCCTTGCCGAAGAATTGCTTGCCGATATCGATAAAGAAACAGTTGATTTTGCTCCCAACTTTGATGGCACAACTACCGAGCCACTTGTTCTTCCCACGAGACTTCCAAATCTTCTCATCAACGGTTCCGATGGTATTGCCGTTGGTATGGCAACAAAAATTCCTCCGCACAATTTAGGCGAAGTGATTGATGCGAGTCTTGCCTATATTCAAAATCCCGCCATCACCGTAACCGAATTGATGAAGTTTATTCCGGGTCCAGATTTTCCAACGGGCACTTTCATTCACGGCCGCGATGGCATCAAACAAGCTTACGAAACAGGCCGCGGCATTATTCAAATGCGAGCTCGAGCGATGATTGAACCCATGGCGAAAGGTGACCGCGAGTCTATTATTGTTACCGAAATTCCGTATCAAGTGAACAAAGCAAGACTTATCGAACGCATTGCTGAACTTGTTCAAACCGGAAAAATTGAAGGCATCAGTGATCTTCGCGACGAATCCGACCGCGATGGAATGCGCATTGCACTTGAACTTAAGCGCGGCGCTGTTGCGGGTGTTGTTTTGAATCAGCTGTACAAACACACCGCAATGCAAGGTTCGTTTGGGGTGATCATGCTTGCCATTGTGAATGGTCAGCCAAAAGTGCTTTCACTTCGTGAAATGATTGGTCACTTTATCGATCACCGAAAAGAAGTGGTGGTCAGAAGAACAACTTACGATTTAAGAAAAGCTGAAGAGCGCGCTCACATTTTGGAAGGCCTCAAAATTGCGGTAGAAAATATTGATGAAGTTGTAGCACTCATCAAAAAATCAAAAGAGCCAGCCGCCGCCAGAGTGGCATTGATGAAAACCTTCAAGCTGAGCGAAATTCAAGCACAAGCTATTTTGGAAATGCGTTTGCAACGTTTAACCGGTTTAGAACGCGAAAAAATTATTGCAGAGTACAAAGAAATTCAAGAACTCATCAAAAGCTTAAAAGCAATTCTTGCAGATGAACGTCTTGTTTTCAAAATCATTTCTGATGAGTTGAATGAAATGAGAAAAAAATATGCCGACGAGCGGCGCACTGTTATTCAAGGAAAGTCTGATGATCTTTCGGTGGAAGATCTTATCCAAGAAGAGGAAGTAGTGGTTACCGTTTCGCATCGTGGCTACATCAAGCGAAATCCAATTTCCATTTACCGAGCACAGCGCCGCGGTGGTAAAGGTAAAAAGGGAATGACAACGCGTTCCGAAGATTTTGTGGAAACGCTTTTTGTAGCTTCAACTCATAGTTACGTGCTTGTGTTTTCAAATGCTGGAAAAGTGTACTGGCTGAAAGTGCATCAAATTCCACAAGTGGGCAGAGTTGCCAGGGGTCAGGCCATTAGCAATCTCATCAACATGCCAAACGAAGAAAGCATCGCTTCTATTTTGCCGGTGATGCAATTTGAAGAGAGCAAGTTTATTGTGATGGCCACGAAAAAAGGTATCGTGAAAAAAACAGACCTCATGGCGTATTCACGTCCACGTGCTGGTGGCATTATTGCGTGCACCATTGACGCCGACGATGAGTTGATATCATCTGAAATGACAGATGGAAAAAGTGAAATTTTCTTAGCCACTCGCAATGGCCAAGTGATTCGTTTCCCAGAAACTGATGTGCGCGACATGGGCAGAGCTGCTCGTGGTGTGCGCGGGATCAAGCTGAAGAAAAATGACGAGCTTATTGGAATGGAAATTATTTCAACAAACGCTTCCATGATTACGGTAACCGAAAAAGGTTATGGCAAGCGCACCAAAGTGGAAGAGTATCGCATTCAGTCTCGCGGCGGTTCCGGAATTATCGGTATTAAAGTGAGCGAGAAAAATGGTGCAGTTGTGGGCGTGAAGCAGGTGACTGACATCGACGATATCATGCTGGTGAGCGATCAGGGCAAAGTGATTCGCAGCAGCTCGAAGGGCGTTTCCACTATTGGCCGGGCTACTCAAGGCGTACGTCTTATCAATGTAGATAAAGGCGAAAAAGTAGTTTCGTTGGCAAAATTGGCTGAAGGTGAAGATGATGGCACCGAATAAAAAAAGTGAAAAAATCGCTGTAAAAAAGCGAAAAAACGCAGTTATTCCGGCTGTTTTGGGCTAAATCTTGTGTTTTTTTGAAAATATGATGGTTTTGGCGGTGTAGATGCTTGATTCTACACCGCTTTTCTTTTGAGAAAGTACGCAACTTTTTCCCATATCACTCGATAGTAAAGAAGCACCTCTTTTTAAGAGAGCTTGTTTAAGGAGATTTATCTATGGCTGGTTTCGTTGATCCCAAAAATACCTGTAACCCGCAACTGGTGAGGGCTTGCGACCCTGAGGGGAAAACAAAATATCCCGAGCTTATTTCTGAGCAAGATGAGGCTGCATATTTAAACTGCATCTTCACTGGAAAAGGGCTTCCAGCTTCACTTCAAGGTGAAGCGCTGATTTCAAAATATCAGTTGAAGAATCCTGAACAAGCTGCGCGAAACTTTTGGGCTCTTATTCATGATCCTTGTTCTGGCTTGAGCGATGCGTTGTATCGCAGATGGTCTGAAGAAGCAGGTTCTGCAGTGCTTGCTCCATCTACTTCAGCTGGGCGCGGGGCAAAAAGATTTTTAGAAAAAATCTTCACTCGGTTTTATCATTTAGACCTTGAAGATATTTTCACTTCTTTCACAGAACAGGCTTTAGCTATAAACGTCACCATTTATGATGATGGAAAGGAAGAGCTGAAGGGGTTAGTGGATAATATCGGCTACGATGTAAAGGGGCTTTTTCAATTTTATGAGGATAAAGATTTGAAAAAATATGGAGTTTTTCTTGATTTTGCTCGCTTGTCACCAGAACGAAAAAAAGATTTTTCTCAAGTCATTTCCAAAACAGTTGGTGAGCTTCATGCCTACATTCAAGAAGGAGGAAAGATTTGGTTTCTCCTTTCTCCAAATGGAGAGAACAGTGATGTTTTGCTGCCCAATATTGGCAGAGTGGATTATCCCGATGGAGATGTGCTTTTTGGGGTGAGTGAAGAAAGTAAAATACGAGTAACAAAAGATAAGCGCTATCCTATCGCTGTTTCAAATAAAGAATCAGATGCACTTGTAGCTACTATAAAAAAAACCCTTCTTAGCTGTGGGCCTCATCCATGTGAAATTATTCTTACAGATGTTCCCGAAGACTGGAATATGTTTCCCGTTATTCAAACTGAAATTCAAGACATTCTTGAAGCACGAAAGAAGAATCAGCCCGAAGCTTCTAAAACAGTGTTTCTCACGCTGAAGTCTACGAATGGCGAAATTATTACTCGAAAAATAAGTGCCTTTGACTATTTTGATTTTTCGCCAGTAATTTCGGGAGTTGATAGAAATTATCCAAAATTTTTTACGAAGGCTTTGTCAGGACAAGTTCCATTTACGTTTTTTGCTCAAAAAGCAGGAGCGCTTTCATGTGTAACTGGTGAGAATTTATTGCACTGTGCTCAAAACTTTATGTTGAATGCTACAGCCGGAAATTTTTCAGAAATGTTTCCACGTGGAGCTAACATGTCACGTCATCGTGTTCCCCTTACAAATACTGCATTGGAAAAACTGTTTTCTTATTCACTTCGTACCCTTTTACCAAACCCGGAAAGCAGTGCTGCATGGGATGTAGAGCGTGATGGTGCAGTGATTACCATTACAAGCTCTGGCGTAGAAAATCTTGAGAACCTGAAAAGCTTTTATGACAAAAAAGAAAATGAATCTTCAGCAAAGGTGATTCCCGTTATTGTGAAGGATAGATTAACAAAAATGGACTTTGAAAAAGGTTTAGAAACACTTGCTGCAGCTATCAGAGATCTTCCTGTTGGTCCATTTGCTCCAAAAGGCAGACGCGAATTATTGATTGAAATTAGAAGAGAGAAATAGAAAGAGGCTTCATGTTTGCAGCTGGTGACGTAAAATTAAAGCAAGGTATCAACTCTGAGCAATTTTTAGCTTTGGCAAAACGCTCGCCTAAAAGTTTTAAACAGCATGATAAAGATGCTGGAAAGTATGAAAGATGCGACGCCGTTTCTGAACTTCGTTATGACGAAGCGACAGGAAAAGCAGAAATAGACGTGTTTTGCAAAGAGCTTTATGGTTCACATCTCAAGCTTCCACATGGTTCTACAAAAAAACAATATCCGCACATTTTTGACTTAGCTGCACAAAAAAAACAAAAACAACTCGATGCGCTTTACACAGCTTTCCCTTTTTCAAGTTTAACGGCTGAAGAAAAAAATATTATTCCAGGTATCTCTTTGGAAAGTTGTGGCAGTATTGGATTTCAGGTGCATAAAAGTGGCTTCAACCTGTATTGTGAAAACAGTGAAAAGAAATTCACCATCGATCTTTCACAAAATCCATTTGAAGCTGGAAAGCCTTTTGATCCACACTTTGTCATTGCCGAACTTTTTGGAGAGTCGTTGCGTTTTCCGATGTCACAGCTAAGCGAAAGTGAAAAAGCTGCGTGGAAAAAAGCAGAAAAACAGTTTTCACTTTATGATTTAGATGAGTGTGAAACTGTTTTGATAAAAGCAAATGCAGCTGAAGCAAGCACTACCGTTGATATGGTTTGTGCACCAAAAGAAGAAGATGACGATAAAACTGCAGTCTTAAGAAATGTTGAAGTTGAACCAAGTGAAGATTTTCTTGCGGAAGATCCGCTTAAAGGCATTCGAACTCTTGGAAGAACCACCAGCATTTTTGAAAATTACGAAAACTGGCCAAGCCAGGCTTTTCGCGGCGAAGCGCTTGGTTCGGTTACAGATTTTAGAGGCTTTTTAGAATTTTTTCACAGCTTTTTGGAAATGAGTGAATTTAATAAAGATGGTGGCTTGGGAAAAGAAGCTTTAGATTATGTAAATTCACCTATTTATGATGCCTTGCGACACGTAAGTTTTTTGAAGGGTGATGAAAGTTTTGGCAGAAGTGTAGAAGATGCTGGCAGATTATATTTTGAAGTTTCTGAACAACTTGCAGACATGAATGCCTTTGGTTTTCTCACCAATGATCCCAACAAACAAATTGAGAACCGCACTGCAGATATAAGCCGTGCTTATCTCACCGCAACTGAAAAATTAGCCGAAGATGACGTTGCAAGACAACATCAAAAAGTGCTTGCCGTAACGTATTTTATTGAAGCCGTGATCAAAAAAATTGATCCGCAGCGTTTGGCAGCGCTCAAAGTGAAAATGGCAGAATGCAAGCGAGGAACTGCATGTGAAACCGAGCTTGCACAACTTGTTGATGCTGAAATTCGTGAAGTTGAGCAGAAACTTCACTTCACACTTTTTCCTGAAGCAATAAATGGAAAAAAAGTTCGTGAACAAGCGGTTCAAATTTTTCTTGCAGCTATTTCGCCAGCCGAGAATGCAAAGGCTGTTGAAGCGCTTTCAGAAGCGATCATAAAAGGAGAAAAAACTTCTCCGCTTTCATCTCTTACAGATAGAGCTTACCAATCTCTTCTTCAAAAAGCTGATGAGTTGTGGGGAGTGAGTTACATTCCAAATGAATTTGGCGAAGAAAGTGGTGGCCTGGTTACAAAAGTGAAGCGCATTGTAGGGGGTGGGGTGTCTGGTGATTATCGCGGTCGACATGTTTGGGCTGCAAATATAGAAAACTATCCTTACTTCATTCACAATCGCATGCGCTTAAAGGGAAACTTTAGTTTTGGTGAAGCGATTGATTTTCGAGTTGCTCAATATGTAGAGCTGAATAATTCTCGTCCGCTGACAGCAGATCAAGAAAGAGATTTGGCGGTCATGGCCAGTGTTGGGAAAAAATATCACGCCCGTGGAGCCCGCTCTACAGAAGCGCTTGATGTCTGGCATCAAGAAATGTGGAAACAATTTCGAACCACACTTAAAAGCATGAGTCCATCTGGAAAAGTTGACGATTACTTTTTTGGAAATGGAAGGGACTATAATAATCCAAGTGAAAAAAGCGCACTTAATGCTTTGAAAAAACATTTGAAGCGAACTCCCACATCTTCTGAGGCTTTGTGGTTTTCACTCAAAATATTTGAAACAGCAGAAGCTGGAACATTAAAAGGTTATGATGCTTTACGTGAAACGCTTATTATAGAATCAGCTTCCACCGTAAGTTTGAGTGAGAAAACCATTACGCGTGCTCTTGAGTCATTTGATAATGAATATGCAAAAGAACCAGATGTGCTTCCGCTTGAAGGTTTTGTACAGTTTTCAAGTCGAGGAAAATACCACGGCGTAAATTATTTGAAGTCTCAAATTAAAGCTTTGGTTCCTGATATGCCAGAAAGCATTTGGGCGCAAGTTGAGGCTTCATGTGTGTTTAAGCGCGTGAATAGTCATTATGCTTTTGTGGTAAAAAAGGCTGCCATCAACACCCTTGTTGAAACCTTGCAAAATAATATCAACGTTCCGGGTGTTGCGCGTTTGATGCGTGCCATTCGTCTTGGGCCAAAAGTTGGTTGGAGCGATACCGAAGGTTCAAGTATGGATTTGCTTGCTGACTTTGTGATGGCTTCAAGTGCAGACGAAGCAGATTATTTCCGTTTATCTACAGATCCAAATGCCAGAAAATTTGTAGAGCCCACACAAGGAAGAGGTGGATATCTTGACCTTTGCCTTCTTGGAAATGGAATAGCACAAGCTGCCGTTGCCGGAGTGTTATACAGTGTAGATCGTTATAGTGATACTCCGTCGTGGATTCCGCTGACTATTGGCATCGTAGGCGGAGTAGAAATTACAAGTGGTGGGATTATGTGGGCAACAGGTACACCTTCAACAGGAAGTGAAGTTGCCGATGGTGTGCTCTGCGGAACTTCAAGCGCAGCAACGCTTGCAGCCGCAGCTCCACTTTTGTTTCCTAAAGAAAAAACAGCCAAATCAGCAGTGGCCGATAAAGATGGCGATGGCGTTTTAGATGCACAAGATAATTGCCCAGATATTTCAAATGCAAATCAAAATGATGCAGATGGTGATGGTATGGGTGATGCGTGTGATATGAGCAGTGTTCCAGGAATTATTGATAATCCCGTTGATGGCATTGATACATCAGAACGGTAGAGGTTTTCTATGATGAGAAAATATTGTTTTCTTGTTCTTTCACTTTTTATTCTTAGCGCGTGCGGTGGTTCTGGTGGCGGCACTTCATCTCTTCCAACAACGGATGAAGTTTCCAATCCAAGCGCTTCGAGTCAGATTAGAAAAGATATTTCTCCTCTTGATTATGTTTTTGTGTACAACGAAAATTTTTCGAATGGTATTGGCAGCGATAGCAATTCTGGCCCGTTAAGTGCAAAAGCAAACTTTGATTTTTCTTTTCCTTCTTTTGAAAATCCAACACCACCTTTTAATGATCTTCCCAATGAAGGAAATGTGGAACTTCTTCCAGGATTAAGCGATCCTACCAGCTCTTCACCTTTTGGCACCTTGCAGCAAGGACTTGAGTTTACTGGTTCTGCCAATAGACTTGATGCTGCTGTTGATGAAAATCGTGGAAATATTTTGGTTGTTTTTGAGAGAAATGAAGGTGGAAACCAAGGTCTCACCGCTATTTATGGACGTTTCTATAATGCAAACGGAGATAGAGTTGGTGACGATGTTCTTATCACAGATGTAAATGCACAGGAACATCATGTTGAGCCAAATTTTAATCAGATTGCTGCTTTTGCAAACGTTACTGAACCAACGTGTAATAGTTTTTTAAATCCTAAAGTTGTTTTCATCAGAGGTGAGACAGTAGAAGAAGATACTTACTTTATCGTTTATGAAACAAAATGTTCTGCAACGGTTCGTTTTCCAAGTGAAGCTCAGTTTTTTAATAACGTTGCGCCTGATGCACCTGTGTTTGATTTGAATGATACTTTAGAAAGAGAACAGAGTTTTACCATTATTCAAGGCCTTCGAGTCTCAGCTATAAATTTAGATCGCCTCCCGGAAAACCAAGTGGGGCCTTTCTCTACGCCAAGACTCCTCAGTCAGCTTTACGCTTCATTTTTGTATAATGAAGATGCTGAAAATAATGAACCCGAAAAAAGTGATCGCAGTCTTTGGAAGTGGAGTGATGCAAAAAATCCAAGCATTTCTGTGAATGAAAACGGAAACGTTTTTGTTTCATACCAAACTTCTCGAAAATTTATTTCTTGTATGAACAACCAAGTAAGCCTTGGTGTGGAAACGCAAGCGCGATATTTTGATGGGCTGTATTCTCTTGATGGAAAAATGTTGTATGACGAAGGACGTGGAAGAGGATTGAGCATTTTTAGATCGGCATATGTTGCAAAAGATGGTGAAGAAAGAGAATTTCAACGAGGCCGTTGTGCATCGCTTGCTATCGCTGGTAATCTTGAGTCTGCTTATAATCCAGCCGTAAGCACAAATTTTAACAGCTCCTTTCAAGTGCTCTTCAGTGTTGAATCTGCGAAGATTGATGAACATAAAAATAATGTAGTGACCAAAAAGATTGTTGGTACAAAGCAACTCTTGCTTGATGCAAGTAGAGACGACGAACTCATTCCTTTGCAAGACGATGAAAATACTGCCGTAGATTTTTCGCTTGTTTTACAAAACCCTAATTTCGCAAATGCATTTGTAAATGCTGGTGAGTTTAAGCATTCAAATCCAGCACTTTCTTATGATGAAAATAGAAATTTGTTTGTTGCAGCTTATGATGATGGAAGTGGAGTTTCTGTTTTTCTCATGAGAGAGAACGGAACTTTTATAGATTCCGATCGGCAAAGTGAAGTGGTGAAAGGAGTTAATTGGAGTGCACCTATTGCACCTAATGCATTTTATCCTTCCTTGTCTCAAGCGAAAGTTTTGGCCGAAGGTGGTACAAGCGTTTCTAAGTTGGGGCTTGCAGTTCAGCAGATGAATCAAGATGGCAGTTGGAACATTTCACAAAATTTTGTTCGTCTTTTTCTGAATGATGATGGCGTTCTTGAATTTTCTTTTGAGCGAGATCGTGACGAAGATTTTGATTTATCTGCAAAAGCAGAAACTGAACTTGGTTCAAACTTAGATCAAAGTTATTTCCCTGTTTCTCTTTCACTTCCAACTGGAAACGATGAGCATCGTTATCGCACTTTTTGGATTGCAACTCCTCCGCATCAAGATGGTGTAGATACTATCTACTCAACTTTTGTTCCAGAAGGTGTAGCTCCTGAAGCTCGCTTTAAAGTGATGTTTGGCCAAACGGTTTTCGATTCGCGCAATGGTGATTTTGTTCTTCGTGCACACAATCTTGAAGAAAATCCATTAACCCTTCACTTTGATGGTACGACAAGTGTTGATCCAGATAGTGAGCAAAACGCTGCCAACAGAGGGATTGCCTCGTGGGCATGGCAAATTGATTCTGTAAATGTAAATCCAGAATATAACTTTGTTCCAGGAGATGCTGATGCTGAGGGTCTTGGCCGGTTTTCAACTGAAAGTAATCCGCTTACAGAATATGGTGAGTATCGTGTTATTCTAAAAGTGAGAGATCACGATGGTTTTATTGGAAGAAAAGAATTGCTCTTTACCGTTGAAGAAAATGCCGCGCCAAAAATTGAAAGCGTTCAAGTGTTTGTTGGCCGTGGTGCAATAGAAGGAATAACTCTTCCTGAAGACAGCGAGGAACTTGCTCCTCTGCGCACCAACTCACATCTTGAATTTATGTTCAATGCAACTGATCAAGATGAAGACGAAGCCGATAGAACGCCACCCGCGCAAATAACCTACACGTGGGAAGTTCGTCGCGATAACAATATTATTAATGATGGTATTGAAATTGTGGGCAATGCAAACAACAGAATTACTTTTCCCGTTGCGCAAGCGGGGCTTTATTCTCTTTCACTGCAAGCCTATGACCAAGAAGGGACAGCGAGTATTCCTTTCACTCGTTCGTTTACCATTTCACCGCTTGAAATTACTGCTTTTACTGCCCAAGAAAATAGCATCGATCTTTTTTCTCCATCTCTTGATGATGAACCTTACGGTAAAGCAAGGCTTACCTGGAATACTTCTTTGGCAGATTCAGTTCAGCTTTTCAAAAGAGTATGGACCAATGATCAGATAGGTGTAGAGGAACCTGTGACACAGGAAGACCTTGTCCAGCCTGGAAATCCAGGTGATGCACTTGTGTTTCCTTTAAATACTGAAACTCCATTCGAATTAAAATTACAGAGGAAGACAAACTATATTCTTCGTGCTCAAGGTGGAGATCAAAGTGTAGAAGCGAGCACTTTAATTACATTCAACGCTCCGCAAATCACATCACTTACATCAGATGCAGCAGCAAACCGTGTGAGACTTGTTCCAGGACAAAGTTATGCGCAAGCTCTTTTGACCTGGAATACACAAAATGCTTCACAGATTGTTTCTCTCACGGGTGAACTTGGAAATGGCCAAGTTGTTGCCTTTGACTACCGAGATCCAAACAATCCTGAAGTAACAGCTCCTGTATTTCCTGCTGTGTCATCGAATCAAATTGGATCAACGCTTGTTCGCGTTACAGAAAATACGCGTTTTACGCTTACGGCTGTAAATCCAGATGGTGTAAGGGTTACCCGGCAAATACAGCTTTCGTTTGATGCTCCTGTTATTGAGGCTTGGTCAGCTGATGAAGAAAGTGCGCTTCCTGAAAGTGAAGTACATGTCAATTGGCAAACACAAAACGCAACTTCACTTCGTGTTGTTTTAATTCGAAATGGAAACGAAGAAGAACGACTTGCGATTAATAATGATGCTGCACGTATTGCGTTGGCGCAACATGTTGGTGTGCTAATTCCAGACTTTGCTCAAAACGCACAAGCTTCGCTAAGGCTTGATGTGACTGGGCCTGGAGGAAGTGTTTCAAGTGCGCTCATTCCACTTGAGTTGCTTGCAGTAAACTTGCGGATTAATTCGTTTACTTCAAATGTTCCTCAAGGTGAAGGCATTGATTTGCTTCCCGCTTCTGTAAGTGGAAATCCATCTCCAGATGCAGTGTATGGAGAAGTCTTTTTAAAATGGCAAACAAGCGAAGCTCAGTTTGTGCGTTTGCTGAAGCGAAGCTGGCAAGTTGATGCTGGAAGCGGTCTTACTGTCGCTGGTCAAAATGAAGAGCTTGTTCCTGCCGATGAACTTCCAGATCAAAATGGACAAAGCCAAGAGCATCAGCCACTTCCATTAACGTTTGAAGCTGGAGCACAAGGAGTGAGAGTTCGTGTAAAACGAGACACCACCTATGTAATTGAGGCGCGGGCTACGGTGCAAGGTGTTGAGCATACTATTCGAAGCAATGTTGAAATTCATTTTAACTCCGCTGCTATCAATGCTTTCACGGCAACACAAAATGTGATTCCGTACAACAATGGAACGCGAGATGGAACCGGTCAGTTGAATTGGTCCACGCATAATATAAAGAGCGTGAGATTGATTGCTTATCCGTGGAACGATTTTGAAACGCAGCCCATAGTAGATGTAGCTCCTCATACCGAACTTGTAGCACCTCAAAACTTTTTTGCTCTTGTGAATGGAACGCATGCTCACGCTTTCAATCGCAAACAAACTTTTGTGATGCTTGCCACTGATGTGCTTGACAGAGAATTAAGACGAACCGTTGATATTGAATTTGCGCTTCCAAGTATTTCGCGTTTTGAGGCTCTTCCAAATCCAGTTAACTTTGCTGCTGGAACAACAAGTGCAAATGCTCAATTGCTTTGGGAGACAGCAAACTCTTCTTCTGTGCAGCTTTCCGCTGATAGTGAAAATGTTCAGCTTGTTAATCCAGCTCCAGATTCTAGTGGCATTGGAGGAGAATCTGTAACTATAAGTAGGGCAACACGTTACGAATTAGTTGTTTCAAATCCTGATGGAAGAACCGTGTCGCAAGAATTAGTTCTTCAATTTAATGCGGTAACGCTAGATCTTGATGGGCTTCCAGATACTTTGGGAGAGAGCAGAATTTATCATGGAAGACCAGCTCGCATTACGTGGAGATCTCCTCAAAATATTTCGCAGATGAATGTCTTCTTGGCAGATGTTAATGGGCAAGCACTTGCAGGTGGACCAAGTCAGCAATTTGCAACTCCGCAAGCTGTAGCTCTTGGAGTCTGGAACTTTACGCTTCCTGAAAGTGACGAAGAGCAAGTTCGTTACAAAGTGTGTGCGAGTATTCCAAATCCAAATCTTGATCCTGCCGAAGTAGTGATTTGCAGCCAAAACTTTTCTGCCTTTAGAAGGCCTGTTCCACATATTACAAGTTTTACGCTTAGTCCGCAGCAGATTGTAGACATCGAAGATAATGGTGGACAACTTATTGGAAGATCAACGCTCGCGTGGAATGCCTTTACAGACAACGCTCAGCCGTCGGTGCTTGCGCTTGAAGAACAACGTGGTGGTGTGGGAGCCTTTGCTGCAATTGCAGGTGTAAATACCAACAGCTTAAATGCACAAGGCAGTGTCCAAGTGACTATTGGTGTAAATGATGTTCCAACGTTTTACAAAATTACCGTTCAAAATCGTTTTGATGATAGTGTCAGTTCTGGTGAAGAAGGTCTTTTTGGAAATCAAGAACCAGACAATGCCAGACTTGAATTTGCAACGCCTTCAGTGACACAGTTTTCTGTTTCAGAACAAGTTGCGTATCCGGGAAGAGCTCTTACCCTTACGTGGCAAACACGAACAGCCACTTCACTTGATGTGGTGATGATCTTAAATGGGAATGAAGAAATTCTTGAAACAATAAATCTTTTTGCTGATGTTCTGCAAAGTGCAGCTCGTAGTATTGTATTGCCGCAATTTGCAGGTGAAGGTAACGGACAGCTAAGACTTGATCTACGTGGTCCTGGCGGCGTGGTCTCAAGCGAAAATTTCAACATTGCGTTTGCACAAATTCCAACTTCTGGTGTGTTTCGTTTCTGTGTTCCTGTTGATGGAGGCGAATGTTCTGAAGCACCGCAAGTTAATTTCGACAATGGAAGTTTTGCAGCAAACGTAAACTTCAATTGGATTGTTGATCCTGCTGCAATCAATCGTGTTGTCAGAATTTGCGTTGGTGATGCTCCAGATAACAATGGAAGATGCGATGGCAGAAATATCGAACTTCCTGCAGGTGCAAACTTTGTAGATCAAGGCAATGGAAATGGTGTTGGTTCCACGATTATGAGTGTTGAAGTGAATAACAGCTATTGGCTTGTAACTCAGACCACACAAGGTGTAGAGGTTGCCTATGCAACTCCGTTGCAAGTAAGTTTTAATGCTCCACAGATTTCAAGTTTTGTGAGTGCGCGAAGTGTGATCAATCAAAAACTTCACAACCAGATTAACTGGACAGGTCTCAGCAATGCAACTTCAATGAACATTGAAGTCTTAGAGGGCAATAGTGTCTTTTATGTAGATGAACAAAATCAATTAACTCACAATTTCCCTTTTGCAGCAGAAGAAGATCTTAACGTGCTTCCTCAAGGTTCGTTAACAAGTGTTGTTGAAGATGGAGTAGGTGCTCTTAGCTTTAGAATAACTGCAACTGGACCTGGTGGAGAGGTGACAAGAAACTTAAGCATCACCGTAAATGATATTCCTGATGATTTTCTTATTACGAGTCCAAATGTTGACCTAGAACTTTACACCCCGACAAGACTCTTCGTAGAATGGAATGGTGTTGAGGCTGCAAATGTAGATCAGGACGGTATTTCCCAATATGCAATTTGCTATCAAGTGTATCACACAGACGCTAACGGCGGCGTTGTAGGAGAAAATCTTCCATTAGAGAATGTGGGCGCACCTTGTCCTGATATTACAACACAAGCTTTTGCAAATCTTGCAATGTTGCCACAAGGAACCATTCTTGTTCCTGCAAGTGGTGCTGAAACATATCAGTATGTTTTGGAAATGGATCCCAAACTCAATGGAGCTGGAGAATACTTACGCTATGAAATTGGAGTGATGGCCATTGATAACGATCAGCAAATTCTCGGAATCAATCTTTCTAAGCGTGCAATAGTAACAGATGATTCGGTTTTAGCTTGGTTTAAATTTGATGAAGACTTCACGCAAGGCATTGATTGTCCTGGAGCTCCTGCCGGGTATACTATTTGTGATGCGAGTCGATATGGACGACACGCTAGAGGGAATAATGGTGTAGAATGGGAGAATGGATCGGCAATTTTAAACCGAAATGAAGAAGGTAATCAGTGGATTGAAACAAATATTCCGCTTCCAGAGTTTACAGAAATAAGTATGGAAGTGTTGAGTACACCATATGCTGTAAATGATAGGCCTTTTGTAAACATTGGTCCTGCTGGAGATGGAACACCATTTGGAGATTGGTACATTCTCTTTGTTGCAAGACCAAGTTTAAGAATCCTTTCTCATGAGGGGGTAAATAATACGAGTGGCTCAACTGTAGGTGAGAACTTGCAGGCAAGTCCAGCAGATCCATATCATCTCATGATGACAGCTCAGGCTGGAGGAAATGGAGATATTTATATTAATGGAGTGCTTTCAAACTCAGCGGCAAGTTTGCAGAGTTTGATCTTCCCAGAGAATAGAAGATACCTTCTCATTGGGAAAACAGGAGCCCCTGTACCACTCTTTAGTGGAGAAATGAATGATGTTGTTATCTACGAACGAGTTTTAGCAGAACACGAAAGAGAGAATAACTTTAGGGCTGCTCAATAAAAAGGAAACAAAAAAGCGCTGATCGCTTATGTGAACAGCGCTCTTTTATAAGAACGAAAGATTTTATAAGCTTGTATACGTATAGGTCACTTTAGCTGATGTAAGATCAACACTCGTACTTGCAGGTAAATCAGCTTTGATGAGATAAGCATTTAAATCATTGTCAACTGTTGTGCTTAATCCTGCACTTGATCTTAGGTCTGTATCATCATCTGAAGTAACGCTTGTAATTTCAGAAAGATTTTCACTTCCATCAAGAGAATAACTCATAAGTCGAACCGTTGCTGACTCCAGTGCGTCATTATCAAGGATGTAGACATCAAATTCCGTGATTGTAGCACCGTGCGGAATATTGACTGAAGCAAAATAGCTAGTGGCACCAACTGCGTTTCCCTGAAGGTCGCCTTGGTCTGTTGAATAGTTATCATTGGCATCTAAATAAGCTGCAGCAGTAAAAGCAGCACCAGCGATGCTAAAATATCCTGTTTTCACAGCTCCTAAGGTAAAAGAATCTGCAATGACATCACCAAAAGTGAGATCTTGGCTATCCACTGCTGCGCGTGCGTTTGCGGCATCTTCACTTACCACTTCATCAAGAGCTGCTTGCACGGTTGTAGCGGTAAGGCCGCTTGTAGTATTGCTGTAGGTGATGTCGGAAGCTGCACTCGCTAAAGCACTTGTAACCGAACTAGAACCACCGCAACTGACAACCCACAAAATTCCAGTGATAAATCCAATGCTTAAAAGTCCAGCGGCGCTTAGTTTTCTTGTCTTCATCTTCACATCTCCTCTTGTTTTTAGCGTACACTCATCAAAACCGTTCGGGACCTAACACAGTTTAAAAGCTGAGTAAACTGTGGAGTGAGTTCAAAAAGAGGCTGGCACTTTTTTGAACACTATGGAATAGCAGGGCTAGCATGAAAAAACACCTCTCAATATTGTTAGCCATTTCTTGTTTTGCTTGCGCAAGTCCTCAAGAAAAAATGCAAGCAGCCGAACTTGCTTTGGCCGACGGCCGTTTTGAAAAAGCTCTTTCCATCTATGAAGACCTGGTGGAAGAGGCCAAAAGTACAGAAGAAAAAAAAGAAGACCTCAAGACGCTTGCCAATTTGTATCTTCTGACAAACCAAAATGAAAAAGCACTTCAGGCTTATAGGCAACTGGTTGCGTTTGCGCCGTTGCAGGAATCTTCAAGAATATTCTACGAACATCAGCTAAGTCTTTTGGAAAAAATGGGAAAAACGGAAGAGCTGCTTGAAATGCTCACCAGCCTTGTGAAGTACTATCCCCAAACTCCGCGTGTTCATTATTACAAGCTGAAGCTTGCCGAAGCTTACCTTGTGCGAGGCAACTATCAGGAAGCGAGATCGGTGTTGAATGCTTTGCTTCAGCAGAATGATCTTTTGGCTGACGTTCAAGAAAAAGCCGTCTTCGATCTTGCAGAGACGTATTACCTCGAAGGGGAAAAATCAGATGCAGTAAATGCGTACAGTTTTTTCTTAAAGCATTTTCCCGATTCAAGTTTAGATGCCGAAGTAAGATTGAAGATGGCATCGCTTGCCGAAAGCATGGGCTTTTTGGGGCCAGCTACTCAGATCACCAATGAGTTAGAAAACAAATATCCCAATAAAGAAGCGCTGAAGGTTCGCATTGATAAGATGAAAAAAAATGCGAAGTAAAGAGTAGTATGTTGCTGTCATTGCGATCCGCCTCTGGCGGAGTGGCAATCTCCTCTGGCAATTGAATGGGGAGATCACCACGTCGCTATGCTCCTCGTGATGACATAGAATTGTCCGAATCGCATGGATGAGCGGCCCAGTTCATTGTGTAGCATGATGAGACAGAGGTAAGTCGCTGAAAAGAAAGTGGATTAATTCAATTTACAAACAAAACCCGCTACGCTAGACACCCACAGACTAAGCGGCCCAAAGCTTTGGTGAGGAGCATGTCTGCACGGAAGCAAAAAGGGTACATGATGAAGGAGAAAGCAATGGCAGCAGAAAGAACACTTGCAATGGTAAAACCCGACGCGGTTCGTAAAGGGGTTATCGGAGAAATTCTTAACCGTATCGAAAACAACAACCTTAAAATTGTTGGCATTAAAATGCACCACCTCAGCAAGCAAAAGGCTGAAGGTTTTTATGCTGTTCATCAAGGTAAACCTTTCTTTGAAGAACTTGTTACCTTCATGGCGTCTGGCCCTTCTGTGGCGCTGGTTTTAGAAGGCGACAACGCTGTAGCAAAATGGCGCGAAGTCATGGGAGCTACCAACCCTGAAGAAGCTGCTGAAGGCACGCTTCGTAAAGATTTTGGAAGCAACATCGGCAACAACGCGGTTCATGGTTCAGATGCAACTGCAGCAGCAGCTCAAGAGATTGCTTTCTTCTTCGAGAAAAATGAAATTGTTGATTACGAGTGGGATTAAGTTTTTTACACAAGATTTTCCCAAGAGCCTTAAGGAAACTTAAGGCTCTTTTTTTTTGAGTACTCTCAGGAACGCCTAAAAATTGAGCAGCTTACCAGAAAGTGCCAGGCACTTTCTGGTGAATTTTAGTTAGGTGATAAAAAATTGACGTATGTACTCACGACTTCTCCGTGAATGAGGTTTCATTTTCCCTTCAAAGATTTTTGTTTCAAATTCTAAATCTATCATTTCATGTTCAAACAACGATAGATAAGACTCCCTTCTTAGCACTACATTTGATCCGAGAGATAAAAAGCTAGGATGTTCCGTAAGAAAGATATTCTTAACTTGATGGGAAGATATATAAAAGTGATGAGAGCTCCATTTCCATTTAGCAGGGCTGTCTACGAGTCTTGCTTTTACCGGATTCAAGTGGAGATAACGTAGACAGGTAAGAAAGTAGTGATCGTCACTTATAATGAAACTTCTGTAGCGCGAATTCCAAAAATGACCGGAACGAGAGTGTGTTCTATTGTAATGAAAGGTAAAAGTAGTACAAATGCGGTGTACTATTTGATCGAGGTAATTTCCTTCTTTTGTCGTGAGTATCAAATGCAGATGGGTATGCATTAAAACATAGGCATGAACTTCGAAGTTCATTTTTTTTCTATAATGCTCAAGGATGCTTACAAACATTTCGAAATCATAATTACTTTTGAAAAGCTTCTCTTTGTTATTACATCTTAAAATAACGTGATATACGATTTCATCCCCGAGAATACGTGGAGCTCTTCCCATATTTCACCTCTGCTTAAAAATTGTGCAGTTTACCAAAAAGTGCCTGGCACTTTTTGGTGAGTTGCGAGAAGTAGGCCAAATGGAATTAATTGTTTTTCAAAGGGTTAGATGATTTGAAGTGTCATGAAATGATGCAATTGTGAGAGAAAAGCTACATTTTCACCAGAAAGTGCCTGGCACTTTTTGGTAGTGGAGGAAGGTTACTGAAGATTTTTGAGGGCTTTTGCAAATTCAGCGGATCCAGCTGTATCCATCATCGCAGCTACAACTCTTTGCATCACTTGTTCTTCAACACCAGTTTTGCCAAGAGCATCCCAAAAAGCTGCTTCATCTGCAGGATCAACATTTCGGAAGCTGTCAAGTGCAGTGGTGCCAGTGGTTTCCGCAACAAGTGCATTGATAAGCTCGTTTTGTTCCGGAGTAAAATGTGCGCGGAATGAACGGTGGCTTGCAAGTGGCCAGAGTGAAGTGGTGAGCACTTTCAGCATAATTTGTCGCAAGACTTCTTGTGATAAGGTTGGGGCAATTGCTGATTCATCTGTGTTTGCTGTTTGCATGAGTGCAGAGTTTTGCACCATCAAGGCTAAGGCGAGGCCTGCTGTTTTTAAGCCTTCTTCTTTTCCGAAATAGGTTAATAAGGTAGCAGCTTTATCTACTTGCTCAAACACAGAACTTGCATTCAAAATGCGAACAAGCTCCCACTGTAATACCATTTCACCCTCAACATTAATGCCCTCAGAACTCATTAAGCCTTGAGCTGCAATATTTTCGCTTAAGCCCTCTCGCACAGCATTCACCAGCATTTCCCGAACATCACCAGCAAACAAAGCGTTTAAATGAGGTGAATCACTTTTGCGTTGTCGTGTGCCGATGAAAGAGATTCCAAAAAAAGTTTCCCAATCAGCTAAGGTTTCGCTGGTTACTTGCAGCAAGCCCAGCAAATCGGCTTCCACTTCAGCGCGGCTTCGCGGGCCTTCGGCGTGGAAGGCTGGAATGGAATTTACAGCCACCAACAAACTTTCCAAAATGAGAGCATTCATTTCGCCTTCGCGTAAAGCGAGTTCCTGGTTTTGCCACAATTCCATACGAAGCATATCATTAAGCGTTTGTAATGCTTCACCTTCGGCAAGTGCTTGTGGGCCAAGCTCTAGAGCCTCTTGCAAGCTTGCACGAATGCGTTGTTTGAGCCGCGATTTGCTTTCAGCAACGGCTTGTTGAAGTGCCGTTTCGCCACCAGAAGTGCTGAGGCCAAACAAGACTGGCATAGTGTCATGGCGAGTTGCATCTACAGGTCTTAATTCTCTTGTTGCCCCTGCAAGAGGAAGATCGGGTCTTTCTCGTAATGTTTGTAGAAGTGCAGGAGCAAATACAGCTGCAGCAGCAGTTTCCCGTGTGTTTTGTTTTGCTGCTTCATGTGCCGCTGCTTGTGGAAGAGCTGTAAGTGGGTTGCTGTTTGCTTTTGCTGCAGTGCTTACTTTTGTGGGTGTAGCTTGTGGAAGATACAGTTCAAAAAGGCTTGGAACGCGAGTTTCAAATCTTAGTTCAGTTGAAGCAAGTCGAATGTCATTTCCACGAAGATCAGCAGGCGTATGACGAAGAGGTGTTTTTCGCGCTACAGTTGAAATACGAGGTGCCTGCAAACCAGCTTCAATTCTCTCTTGGAGAGGAGCTGCTTTCAATGGAGACTGCAAAGAAATCTTTGGAAGAAGTGGCGTTGCAAGATTTCCATTTTTTGGTGGAAGAGTTGTCTGTGCAGCAACTTCAATGCGTGGAGTTGTTTTAGCTGGAGCACTTCTTACTGCAAGTTGCGCTAAGAGTGAGTTGTCGAAAGCGGCAGGAACTGGTCCACTTGTTTGAAGGGTTTGCAAGCGCGCTAAAATTAACTGTGCTAACGAAACGCGTGGAGCAGTTGTTTTAAGTATACTTTCTCTTGCAGGTTTATCTCTTTTTGCATGAGCTTCACCATGTGCAGGTTTATCCGGTTGTGCTGGCACTTCCAAACGTGGCGAAGTTTTTCCCGGTGCCCGTGGAGTTTGCGGAAGATGAAGGTGCAGATGAGCATGTGCATGACGGTGATGACGATGATGCCTTCTTCCAAGTCTTGGCGTTCCAGCCTCTGCAGCACGTGGTTTTGCGGCCGTAGCAGCATCAGATACATAGAATGTTAAAGAAGTGCCTGTTGGAGTTCGAGCGGCAAAAATAACCAGCGAAACCAATGCGGCTTCTTCAGGTCTTGGTCCAGCGCTAAAAGGAGAGACGAAGGGAGAACTGGAGCTAACTTTTTCAGAAGCTCTTGCTGCAGGAAGTGGCGTGAGAGCTGCATTCCCCGCAAACACAGCAGTGCCAGCTGCTAAAGCTGAAAGGCCTTGTGGAGCCAATGTTATGGGACTAAAAATCACGCGTTTTTTTCCTAACCTTCTAGAGAAGACTAAAAAGAGCCTCTCTTTTTAGTTATCGGTTGTGTTTAAGCCGTGTTGCTTAGAGAGGTAAAAATAATTCATTTTTTTTAAAAAACCAGTAAAAACAAGTGTTTGAAACAAATATTTTTTGCATTCCTTTTGCTTTCGTGAAATGAAGGGAAACTCACTTCCACCTAGAAAGAGGTGCCATTATGCTAGAAGCTTTACAAGCGTTTTTTTCATTTGTGACCGGCCCGTTCTTACTTATTGTTCTCTTAGGAACGGGCATTTTTTTAACCCTTCGCCTCCGTTTCATCCAGATTCGAGGCCTCAAAGAAGGAATTAAAATTACACGCGGTGCTTATGATGATCCGCTTGATCCTGGTGATGTAAGCCACTTTAAAGCTTTGTGTGCCGCGCTTTCAGCCACAGTTGGAGTGGGGAATATCGCGGGAGTTGCAGCTGCCATAGGTCTTGGCGGTCCGGGAGCAATTTTTTGGATGTGGATGACGGCTTTTCTCGGCATGGCCATCAAGTGTACCGAGTGTACCTTGGCGCAAATGTTTCGCACCACAGACAAGGCCGGTAATATTGCCGGTGGGCCGATGTATTACATCGAGCGTGGGCTGGGAAAAAATTGGAAGTGGCTTGCGGTGGTGTTTGCTTTTTTCACCGTGTTTGCTTCGTTTGGCATTGGCAATATGGTGCAGTCCAATCAGGTTGCGCAAGTTTTGCAAAGTAGCTTTGGAGTTTCACCTTACTTAAGTGGTTTGGTGATTGCGGTCTTAACTGGGCTTGTCATTGTGGGCGGAGTAAAACGCATTGGCCAAGTGGCAAGTTTTTTGGTTCCCTTTATGGCGGTGCTCTATATTGGTGCAGCACTCTTCATTTTGTTTCTCAACGCAGACAAGGTTTTTGCTTGTCTTGCTCTTATTGTGAGCGAAGCGTTTGCTCCCACTTCCATAGCAGGTGGTGCCGTGGGAAGTGCGATAATGCTATCAATGCGGGCAGGTGTAACTCGTGGGCTTTTTTCAAATGAATCAGGTTTAGGTTCAGCTCCTATTATTCATGCCGCAGCAAAAACCACCGTTCCTTTTCGCGAAGGCTTGGTTGCACTGCTGGAACCATTTACAGACACCATTATTATTTGCACCATGACAGCCTTGGTTATTTTGTGCACTGGCACTTGGCAAGGTGGAATGAGTGACGCGCCTCTCACCGCAGCAGCTTTTGAAGCGGGTTTCTCCGGTGGTGCTTATGTGGTGACGTTTTCGATAGTGCTCTTTGCTTTTTCAACGGCGATTAGCTGGAGTTATTACGGCGATCGCGCGGCAGAATATTTGTTGGGCGAAAAAGTAGTGTTGCCGTTTCGTTTACTCTACTGCGTGTTTTTATTTGTGGGTGCGTTTGCAAGTGCAAAAGCCCATTGGATTACACAGGTGTGGAATTATGCAGACATCGCAAACTTGTTGATGGCATTTCCCAACTTGTTAGCGTTGTGGATGCTTTCGGGGTTAGTAGTGAAGGCGCGAAACGAATATTTTGGGAAGTGATGTTGGTGCTATAGTGCGATAGTGCTTGGTACTTTGTTTTTTTTGCTTTGTCATCCTGAACGTAGTGAAGGATCTCCTCTGACAATTTAAGTGTTCGATTATAACAAAACACAAAATTAACCGAGGAGATCCTTCGCTTCCACTCAGGATGACAGCAAAGCGTTGGAATTGCTGGATCCCCTGGTCAAGCCAGAGGATGACAGAGAATTGAAATCACTTCCCCGAAAGCATGAAAATGCCGATGGCGATGAGCATGCCTCCAAAAATTCTTTTCATCATCAGTTCTGGAATGGAGAGGGCTATCGATGATCCTATCCACGCAAAGAAGAAAAAACTTGCCGACAGAATAAGGGCCGGAACAATTTGCACATGACCTGCGCCCCAATATTTGTAGAAAGCCAGAGCGCCAATGGGTGGCAGCAACATGGCTACAGACGTGCCTTGGGCGGTATGTTGAGAAAATTTTGCCAGGTACACCAAGGCAGGAACAATAACCACACCGCCGCCAAGTCCAAATATTCCGCTAAAAAGACCTGCAGAAAGACCAATGAAAACATACAGAAGATAATCCATGAGCACTCCTTAAAGTGGCGTGTAAGCTTGATTCAGAGCCATATAGCAGCCTCAAAAAAAGACACAACTTTTATTCCGATGGGACGATACTGATGGGGAAAAAGATTTTACACATCATTATGCTGTAATAGACTTTTACAACAGTCTTACTTTAAAGAACATGACAATTTTATCTCCACAATATGCTCAATTTTTCCCAACTCACACAGTGAATGCTGTAGCCGCTCACCTTCAAACTGCAGCAAGTAATCGCCAAGGCATTTTTTCTCCCGTAAAATGGGATGGCTTTGGCAGAAAAAAATCTTTAGCGGCTGAAGCGCAAACGCTGGTAGATCGCTATCAGCGGGATCAGCATACTCTTGGGTTTGTCGTTGGACTTATTGACTTGTATCGAAGGGATTATTTTCAAACGATTAACGCAAGATTTGCTGAAGTGCCTGCGAGTGTAATGCAGAAGGTAAAAGCTGACTATGGTTCATATTCAAATGGCGCTTTACAGTTATACCAAGCCTTTACTTCAGCAAAATATTATCCGCGCGATGCTGCAATATACTCGGTCGTAAGGCCTGGAAATCTTCCACATTATACTTTTTTACTCAATGGAGGAGCAGATGTTCTCAACCTTAATCTTTTTATGATTGGGTCAATGAGTTATGACGAGGCAAAAAAAACGCCGCATTTTGTTTCCAGCGTTTTGATTGGGGCTTTGTTGGTCTTTGCGCATGAGCAAGGTTGGACACTTGAACTGGAAACTGAAGTAGATCCTCTTACGAGACATTATGCACAAAAGTTTTTACGTAGGGCGAGACCGTTTTATTTGGGAGCTAATCCGCAGCATATTCACGGAAACAATGCTCATCCATTCGAAGCCATGTATCACGATTTATTCCACCTTCGCATTCTTCTTCACCGTTACGCTACAATACTTAGTTTTGGTGAGGCTCATTTCCAAAAGCAAAGCCGAATACTTCAAGCTGTCTTAGCTGCGTTTGATGAACAAGGTATTGATGATTTTGTGTCTGTATTCGATGGAACTTCACTTCTCACAGGTCTTTCCGAAGGATATGATATTGAAGGTGATGGGCTGCTATCCGGAATCCCTGACGAAGAAAAAAATCGCTTTTTACCTTCTTTTTATCAAAACTATTACAGACTCTTTGGCGTTCCAGCACTATTAGCTGGGCGTTCTCGGGGGATGATGGTGACAGTTTAAAATTTCCACGCAACCTTTCCCCCGTAGCATCGATAATCTACACACTATGCTTCAAGCACTTTATGAAGGTGAATCTGATGTTGAGAGAAGACGATTTGCTGATCTTCTTCATGCCGAAGCAAAAAAACGTGGAAGTGATTTTGTGCCACAACTGTAAAACAATTACGAAAGCGGACAGCTGGCGCAGCGGAATAATCCACCCAACTTTTTAATTTCAGACCAATCGATGGGATGCACTTTGATGTCGTATTGACGCAGTTCTTCATGAAGACGATATTGCTTGGCGCCAACCAGCACGTGATCTGGATTTACCGTCAGCACATTTGCTGCCAAGTGAAAGGCTTCTTCTTTTGTTACAGCGATGTGATATTTAAAAAGCTTTTCTAAAAACTGGTGCTGATCTGCAATAAGCTCCGGACACCACACAATGAGATCTTCGTCTAAAATAGACAGCACGCAATCAAGGTGTAAAACACTTGGCGCCAAATGAATGGGAATAATTTTCCAGTCTTTTCCAATTTTTTTCTTCAGTTCTGGCAAAACCGCTTCAGTAGTGCGTTCGCCGATGCCAACAAAAATATAAGGTGCGTGAATGAGAACATCGCCGCCTTCGATGGTGCCGCTTTCAATATTTTCGTATGGAATTTTTTCGTGTTCCAGAAAAACGCGTAAGGCTTTTGTTTCTCCTTTGCGAACTTCTTTTGCTAAGGTGGAAACAAACATTTTTTCACCCACCACAAAACCAATATCGCGCGTAAACATTTGCTGAGGCAGTTCATCAGAGCCTTCCAAAAAAGTAAGATGAACACCCAAGTGCTGAAGAGTGATTGTCCATATTTCATGTTCTCGCACAAGGTTTTCGCGGTGGGGTGGGTCGTTGAGGTAGTAATAACGCTCAACCTCGTTTAAGGCTTCTCCAAGTGAGAAATGATTGGGTTTGCAGACGATGACGTCGTTAAGTTGAGCAAATTCGGTATAAACAGAAAGCTTTCGCATAAAAAGTAAGCGCATTGTGGTGGTATTCAGGATGAAGATCAAGGGTTTTTATTTTGTCATTCCCTCTGACGATTCTATGTCATCACGAGGAACGTAGTGACGTGGTGATCTCCCCTGACAATTTGAATTTATGAATTGCCTGAGGAGATTGCCACCTTTTGCTTCGCAAAACTCGCAATGACAGCAAATTGCCTGAGGAGAAAGAATGAGAATGCTTGATTCTTTCTTAGGCTTTATTATGAGTGTGAAAATGAACGACAAACTTACACTTATCAAACCTTGTCCGCGATGCGGAAAAAGAGTAAATCTCAAAGAAGATCCGTTTCGTCCTTTTTGTTCAAAAAAATGCAAAGAAATTGACTTGGGAAAATGGGCTCTCGAAACTTACCGTATTCCTGGTGAACGTGTGCATCAGGATGAAGAAAGTTTTTTTCAGGAAGAGGAGGAGTTGTGAAAAATATATTTTTCTTTTTACCGTTTTTGTTTTTCGGCATCACATCAGCATTTGCCGTTACACCTCTTGAAAATGCTCTCAAGCAAACAGTGATGTTTGAACGCACAAAAGATGTGGATTATATTTATTCCGCAAAAGTGAAATCAGAACACTGGCAAATTCGCTTAGGCGATTTTCCCGCTGAGCCGCTTTATTTTTTCATCATCAATGGAAAAGAAATCGCAGAGTTCAACGACTGGCCAACAATAAATTGGAAACGCAGCGATGTAAGGTGAGGGTGGTGAAAATGAAACAGCAAGCTTATCGTGCTAGAATTCTTTCACCTGTTTCTACAAGTGAAACAAAAGATTTTTTGGATGGGGTTTTACTTGTCGAGGATGGGAAAATTATCTCTTGCCAGCCTTATCAAGATACGCTGTATTCAGCTCTCCCCATAACAGATTTTAAAGGTTTACTTATTATTCCAGGCTTAGTTGATTTACATAGCCATATTCCTCAATTGGATTGTAGGGGAAAATATGGAGTGACTCTACTAGATTGGCTTGATCGTTATATCTTTCCAGCAGAGAAATCCTTTTCAGATTTGAATGTAGTGGATCAGATTGCAACCAGATTTTTTAAAAAACTCATTTTAAATGGAACAACAACTTCTCTTCTTTATTCCACTATTCATGAAGCAGCTACTCACAGGTGTTTTGAAATTGCTCAAGCCAGTGGGCTTCGAGCCATTATTGGGAAAGTGATGATGGATCAACATTCTCCAGAGGGATTGTTGGAAAAAACAAAGAATTCGCTTGCAGCTTCAGAAAGACTTTGTAGTTTTTGGCATGGAAAAGAAGACGGCCGGCTGCATTATGCTTTTACACCTAGGTTTGCGCCGACATGCTCCGAAACATTGTGGAGGGAAATTTCAAGTTTAGTAAAATCAAGTGGAGCATATCTTCAAACGCATATTGCTGAGACGCTTGGTGAAAATAAAAGAGTTCAAGAATTGTTCCCTCAATTTAAAGATTACTTTAGTCTTTTTGAAGAAACGGGTTGTGCATGTGAAAAAACTGTTTTTGCTCATGCAATTCATCTTTCTGATAATGAGTATAATCGTTTAGGAAAAAGCAAGTCAGCCATTGCGCATTGTCCTACTTCAAATCTCTTTCTAAAAAGTGGAACAATGCCAATTAAAAAAGTTGAGGATGCAGGTATTCATTTTGGTTTTGGAACAGACTTAGGTGCGGGTTTATCATTATCGCTTTTTCAAGAGATGAGACATGCGGATTATTCCCAAAGAGAAATAGATGTATTGCCAACGAAAGCATTTTATCTTGCTACTTTGGGTGGTGCACGCGCTTTAAACCTCGAAGATCATATTGGTTCTTTAGAACAAGGGAAAAAAGCCGATTTTTGTGTGGTAGATATTAGCCATGTAGAGCCCGCTTTTAAGCTAAATAAATTAGATACAAATGAAATTCTCTCACTTTTAATGTATCGAGGTAACGGACGTGCTATTCAGAAAACCTTTGTTAATGGTAACGAGCTGAAAGTAGATTTTATTTAAGAAAACTATTTCATCATTGAAAGAGGATGCTCATGCAGCGAAATTTACTAGGATTTTTTTCTTTCCAAAAAGAAAAAAGCTTTAAACAGAATTTCCTCATAACTCTTACTACCATAGGAATTTCTGTAATACTTTGCACCCTTGGGTTTGAACCCAACTCAGTTCCACCTGATGGTATTGCAACAATTTGGCCTGGAGCTATTACTCAAGTCATTGCCGGAATACTATTTGGAGCTTGGGGTGTGATAGCAACTGTTTCAGCTGGTGTGATAGTAGATATCATAAATGTAAATGATCTCTATATTGTTTTTGGTTTTATTATCCCAGCTTTTATACAATCCTTTATCCCAGCTTTTTATTACCGCTTACTTATCAAACGCTATGGTTGGAATGATAAAATATTTCGATTTACTCCATTTTTAATATACGGAGTCATTATTCCAAATGTTATAGGTGCTCTTATTGCAGCTTTTTTACTTTCTTCTCATACCAACACTTCATTTTATTTTGCTTTTGCAAGATGGACAATCGCAAATATTCCTATAGCGCTTGTATTGGGTTGGCCGCTCTTTAAAATTTTTGGAAAAGTGATGGCTGATGAAGGGTGTGTTGTAAGTGGGTGGTGGAAATGAAAAAATAATGCCAAAAAAATTATTTTATCAGATTTTATTCTTCTTTTTGGTGTTAGGTGTTTTTCCTGTTTTGTTGGTAGCGTTAATTTTAAGCTTGCCTTATCACTTTGATATTTCTTGGTACAAGAGAGTAGTGGGTTTGCTGCTTATTTTTTCTACTGTAAGTACACTTTGTCTTGCTGCTTTAGTTACTCGTCTTCTTAAAGGTCCATTGGATGATATTTTGGAGGCTCAATCAAAAATTAAAGAAGGTAATCTAAAATTTAGATGGCTGTAAGTGATGCAAGTAGTGAAGTGCATCAAATTTATAATGGCTTCAATCAAATGGCTGAGGGACTGGAAGATGCTGCTAAGCAAGAACGAATAATGTTTGAACAACAGTTGTTAGTAAAAATTGCCCAGCAAGTAGCCCACGACATCCGCTCGCCGCTTTCTTCGTTGAAAACTTTTTCAGAATATTTTGGACATTTGCATCTTCCAGATGAGAATTATTCAGATTACTACAATCTTTTGGGCTTGAGTATTAAACGGCTCAATGGAATCGTGGATGGTCTTTTGGAAAAAAATACAAAAAATGTTGAAGCGTCTTCATATTTTTCTCTTTATCAAGTTTTAGATGAGCTTGTTGGAGAATACGAAAATCAAGAGCAATTTAAAAAAATTACATTTGAGAAAAAATATTCTGAGCAAGCCATTTTTCTTTCTGGAAATGCGCGAAAACTTCAACGTTGTTTTGGAAACATAATAAAAAATGCAATTGAAGCCATGAATTACAATGGAGCTGTAATAATTCGAGTGACAGCAAATTGTGATATGGCCAGCGTTTCCATAGAAGACGATGGTCCAGGAATGTCCGATGAAAAACTTAATCGCATTTTACAAGGTGGTTTTTCAGAAGGAAAAGCGGATGGCCATGGTATAGGCATGACCGTTGTGAAAGAAGCTGTAACAACTCATGGTGGAAAACTTTCAGCTTCTTCGCAATTAGAAAAAGGAACAACATTTTTAATTGAGCTTCCATTGTCCAAAAATCTAGTTACAAGGAAACAAAGAATAAACTCCTCACCTCAAGAAGTGTTTACGTTGAGTTGCCAGAGTACTGCTGTTTTAATTGTCGATGATGATGAAAACATGCGTGAACAATGGCGCTTGATCTTAAAAAAACATGGAAAAGAAGCTGTTTTGTGCAGCTCTTATGAAGACTGTGAATTAATACTTCCATCTCATCTCAAAATGACGACAGCCATTGTAGATTATCATTTCGAAAACAGTGAAAAAAATGGACTCGATGTCATCGAGTTTTTAAAAGAAAACGGTTTTACACATCTCTCTCTTTGTACGGCTGAATACTGGAAACCTTCAATTCAAAATCTCGTAAAAAAATTTGAAGTTGGTTTATGCCCAAAACCACTTCCTCACATTGAAATTACAACTTCCTAAACCGTAGGATCAACGTATCTAGCTGTGGCAAGTTCGTGGATGATTTGTTCGTTGGCGGCGGGAAAGTTGTGTTGGAGAAGGTCTTGCGGGGAAACCCATTTTAGTTTTTGGTTTTCTTTTCCTGTTGCTTCGCCTTTTAAAATTGAGCAACGATGAAAACGTAAGTGGACTAGCTGGTCGCCGTAATCGTAATCCACCAACCAATCATGCGGGCGAACTGCAACTTCAATTCCTAACTCTTCAAAAATTTCGCGCTTCAAGCAGGTTCGCCAATCTTCTTTGCCTTCGCGTTTTCCGCCAGGAAATTCCCACAAACCAGCAAGGTGTTTTCCGCTTTGTCTTTTGGTAATAAGAATTTTTCCTTGTTTGTGAATAATACCAACAGCAACTTCAACTCGATCTGATGAAACTTCTTTTTTTAACTTCTTTTTAGGCAAAGTATTTTCTTTTTGAGTTGGAGCTTGCTGCGCAAACACACATTTTTTTTGCAAAGGACATTCAGAGCAGAGAGGGGTTTTTGCACCGCAGATTGAGGAACCAAAATCCATCAAGCTTTGGTGAAAGGCCCAGGCTTTTCCTTTAGGCACCAGCCAATGAGCTTCTTCGGCCAGAGTTTTTAAAAGATTTTCTCCTTCAATGCCAAAGTAGCGTGAAAAAATTCTGCTGGTATTGGTATCAAGCACAAGCTTGTCTTGCTCGTAAGCAAACACGGCAATAGCTCGCGAAGTATAAGGTCCAATGCCAGGAAGTGTTTCTAAGGTTTCAACATCTTGCGGAAAATGTCCGGCATGTTCTGCAACAATGGCCTGCGCAGTTTTTAGCATGTTGCGTCCGCGGCGGTAAAAGCCTAAGCCGCGCCAGTATTCCAGCATTTCATCCCAAGTTGAATTGGCTAAGTCATTGAGTGCTGGATAACGTTGCAAAAAGCGTTGATAATAATCCACAACACGATCAACTTGAGTTTGTTGAAGCATCACCTCGGAAACCCAAATGTGATAAGGGTTTCTGGTTTTTCTCCAAGGAAGATCTCGTCCATTTTTTTCAAACCAAGAGAGGATTGTATTTTGAAAAGCCTTGCTAGTTTCTTTCTTCGTCTGTAAGCTCGGCGTTGATTTTTTATCCATATTGCGGGTGTGTACCTTAATAAGTGAGAGTTGGGAGAAACAAACATGGCACGGAAAAAATATCAACTGGTGATTATTGGTGGCGGTGTTGGTGGTCTTGTTGCTGCAAGTGGAGCGGCTCAATTGGGTGCAAAGGTTGCTCTGGTTGAAAAAGCGCGCTTGGGTGGCGACTGCCTTCACTATGGTTGCGTTCCCACAAAATCACTTGTGCGTTCGGCGCATGTTGCTCATCTTTGCAAAAATGCAGCCCTGTTTGGCATGAAGATGAAAAATTTTGAAGTCGATTTTCACAAAGTGCAAGAACGCCGTTTGAAGGTTCAACATCACCTTGAAGAACATGATGATCCAAAACGCTTCGAAGAAATGGGTGTTGATCTTTATTTTGGTGAGGGCACTTTTCTTGATGCCAATCGCTTTGAAGTTGATGACACCATTTTGCAAGCGCAACATTTTCTTATTGCAACAGGAACTCGCCCCGCAGTTCCACCTATAGCTGGCATTGAGACCAGTGCTTATTTGACCAACGAAACCATTTTGGGCCTCATCGATTTGCCAAAGCGTTTAACTATTCTTGGTGGTGGACCTATTGGAATTGAATACGCGCAACTGATGCAACGGATGGGTTCGCAAGTTTCTGTTTTGGAAATGGGCGATCGCATTTTGCCAAGAGATGATGAAGGCTTAACGCGCCGGCTTTCGCATATGCTTTCTGCTGAAGGAGTTTGTATTCACACTGGTGTTGAAGTGAACAAAGTGGAGCGAAAACGATCTGGTGTTACTGTGACGGCAGCATCCGCAAAAGGTGAAGTAGTCCTTGAAAGCGATCAGCTTTTGGTTTCTGCTGGAAGGCTGCCAAACCTTGCGGGGCTTGGATTAGAGAAGATTGGAGTTGAAACAAGCAAACGCGGTATCAAGGTAAATGACATGCTGCAAACAAGTGTGCCACACATTTACGCTGTAGGCGATGTGACGGGAACGTATGCATTTACGCATATGGCAGAATATCAAGCAGGAATTGCTCTCAGTAATATTTTGTATCCCATCAGAAGGCATGCAGATTATTCAGCTGTGCCTTGGGTAACGTATACAGATCCTGAACTTGCCAGTGTTGGTATGGGGCAGGTAGAAGCGCGTGAAAAATTTGGAGCGTCTGCGATTGAAGTGTTACGTTTTCCCGTTGAAGAAATTGACCGCTCGCTCATTGATGGTTATCAAAAAGGACTTGCCAAAATTATTTGCACTAAACGCGGAAGAATAATAGGCGCAAGTATTCTAGCGCACAGAGCTGGAGATTTGCTTCCAGCATTTTGTTTGGCCATCCGCAAAAAAATGAAAGTGCAAGACTTGGCGCAAACGGTTTTGCCGTATCCAACAGCAGGTCAAATTGTGTGGCGCACAAGCCAGCAGTGGTATCGCAAAAAACTTTTTGATGGTTGGTTTGGAAAAGCCAGTAAATGGTGGTTGAAGTTTAAGCGATAGTTCCACCGCAACTTGAGCCGCAGCCTGCAGTACAAGCAAAGCAGTGTTTGGCTACCGCAATTTCAGTTGGATAGCCGTCGTTGAAATTGACCTCACTTAAGTGGATCTGTTTTCCTGCAAGGGGAAGATCGAGTGCTAAGTTGAAATCGCAGTCGTAGAGATATCCATCCCAGCGAACCGAAATGAGATCTCTGCACATGACATTTTCAAGTGTTTTCTCGTTATAGTTTTCCTTTAACAACTGCATGTAGCTTTCGTATTTTTCATGTCTTTTGAGCCACGTATCAAAACGCTTGATGGGCATATTGGTGAGACAAAAAAGTTGGTTGAAGACGATGCCAAAATCTTGCGAGAGCCGCTTTTTGTAGTCAGCCTCCAATTTTTCTTGAGCAGGAGGAAGGCTTGCGCCACCCGGATTGTACATAAGGTTGAGCACGAGGTTTGTGTTTTCTTTTCCATATCCAAGCGAGTTCAGCATCTGAAGGCCAAGGATACTTTTTGAAAAGGTTCCATTTCCGCGTTGTTGATCAACATTCTCAGGCGTGTAGCATGGCAGAGAGCAAACCAGCTCTACACCTTGATCTGCCAAGAATTGCGCTAAGGTTTCGTAACCTGGTTCGGTGAGGATGGTGAGGTTGCAGCGATCGAGGACGCGAATGTTTTTTGAACGAAGTGCTGAAACAAAATAACGAAAATGTTCATTCATTTCAGGTGCACCGCCAGTGATATCAACTGTTTTCACATCTGCTTCAAAAATTTTTTCAAGCAGCAAGTCCACTGTTTCTTTGTTCATACCTTCAGTTCGTTTTGGACTTGATTCAACATGGCAGTGAAGACACGCCTGATTGCATTTTGCCGTGATGTTCACTTGAACCGTGTTTATTTTTCGTCGCGTTATCCGCGGAAATGTATTAGGGGCTGTTTTCATATGTTGAGTATTATCATTCCAAATTATAACGATGCAGAGTCTCTACAGAAGAATTTGCCAGTCCTCAAGAGAAATTTTCCTCATGCCGAAATTTTGGTGGTAGATGGCGGGTCAAGTGATGGTTCGCAAAGCCTTGTGGAGCAAATGCCAGCGGTTAGCCTTATTCGTTCGTCGCGTTTGCAGCGAGCGTATCAAATGAATCTTGGCGCTTACGAAGCAACGGGAAGTGTGCTTTTGTTCTTGCACGCTGATACCGTTTTAAGTGTTGGTGCCTGTGCAGATGTTATTGCAGCTGCAAAAGATCCGCAGGTGAAGGCGGGTTTTTTTCGTTTCAAGCTTGATGAAAAAAAATGGAAATATCGTTCAATAGAGTGGATGGTGAAAAAACGCATTCGGCTGTTCAACCTTCCTTATGGGGATCAGGGCTTATTTATTCGAAAAGATTTTTTTGATAAACTTGATGGTTTTCCGGCTCTTGACCTTATGGAAGATGTTGCCATGATTGAAAAAATAAAACGCAATGAAAAACTTTTTTCATTTCCTGGAGCAGCACTTACTTCAGCAAGACGATGGAAGAAAAAAGGCGTTGTCCGCATTAGCTTATTTCATGGGGTTTTGCTGTTTGCTTATAAATGCGGAGTAAAACCAGAAACCTTATCAGGTTGGAGAAAGAAGTGGGGATGAAGAAATCAATGGTGAAAATTATATTTTTTTTAGTTCTCATGATAAGCGCTTTTTTTCTGGCAAGATATTATGGATTTAGTCCAGGTGACTGGTCGCCCGAACGTATTCAGACTTGGATAAAATCTTATGGGTCATTAGCGCCGCTTCTTTTTATTTTTCTGTATACCATTGGTCCAGTGATTCTTTTTCCGGGTTCGCTTTTAACCCTCGCTGGTGGATTGGCTTTTGGACCCTTGCTTGGCGGCCTGTATGTGTTGATTGGATCTAATCTTGCTGCCAACGCCTCTTTCTTCTTAGCCAGATTTTTTGGAAGGGAAGTGGTTGAAAAAATCACCAAAGGCAAAGCGGAAAAAATTCAAGCTTTTATTCAACGTGAAGGTTTTTATGCGGTGCTGCTCTTGCGGCTTATTCCGGTGGCACCATTTACTTTGCTCAATTATGCAGCAGGTTTGTCTCCGGTGAAATGGTTTAGTTATTTTATAGCAACACTTTTAGGAATGATTCCCGGCATTTTTGTTTATGTCTTCCTGGGCGGAAACTTAGACTGGAAGCGACCTTCCTTTTGGATGGCACTTGCGCTCTTAGCGCTCTTGTCCGTTGTTCCGTTGTGGTATCGAAAACGAAATAAAAAAATTAATTCACTTTCTTCATAATTTAGTAATTTTCTCATGTACTTTTTCCTTTGCTTTTTCTTGTCATCCTCGCGTACGCGGGGATCCAGGAATTCATTGTCATCACGAGGAGTAAATCGACGTGGCCTGCCGGGAAGGCCACGTCTTGCTTCGCAAAGCTCGCAATGGCAGCAAGCTGCTTGAATTGTGGTTCCCCGCGTACGCGAGGATGACAGTAAAAAACCAAACCAGAGGATGACAAATTTCTATTGCCCTATTGAACAAAAAAAGGTTTCACTTTTTTCCAAAAAAAGCGTGCAAAGAAGAGGCTTGCCAAGATGTTGTGGGCTCCAAAAAGAGGAATGCTTTGGAATGGAGTAGAGATTAAAAAAAGAGCTGATGGAAAAGTGAGATATGACTGAGGCAAAACATAGTAAGGAAGATGAGAAATGCATAAAAGAAGAAACGCTGCAAAACTCCAATAAAAAAGTGCTGGGTTTGAAATGCTGATTTCATCCGCCTTTCCCGACAAGAAGATATTTTTCCCAATGCGACTGAGCATGCGCAAGCAAATCCAAGTAAAAAACAGAAAGAAAAAGGAAAGAAAGAGAGCTGGCGATGTAAGAATGCTCCAAAGGAATGATTCGCTCCCATTTCCGGTGTCGGGGTTGAACTCAAAAAGCGAACGCGCGAACGAACTTAAGTGAATAAAAGCAGCTTCCACAAAAGGCCAAAGCAAAAACGAAATAATATAATTCCAAATGAGAAAAAAGTGATGTCGCGACATTATTTTTCCTTGTAGGTGTTTGAAAGTTTTTTCCCAAACGGAGAAATTTTAAATGCTTCCAAAAATGCTTTTCCTTCTTTCGTTTTTTGAAACTTGATCATGAGATGAGAAAATTTTTTGCTGCTGATATCATTTTTTTTATTTCGTACAAAAAGTGCTGGTGTGGGAATATTTTTGCTTTCAACAACAAGCACCGTATTTATTGGGGAGTGTTGTTTTTGAAATATTTTGTTTTCAGTTTCCGACAGCAAAACAAGCGGAGAATAGTGTGCGTGATCCATACGATGATCGCGCGCTTCCATAAGTTTTAAAAGGTTTAGCGGGTGAGCAATAAATTCGAAACGACCATGATTTTTTTCAAGTGCACTTCCTGCAAAAAGAAAGGAAAAATACTTTTGTGAAAGAGGTTCAGCCATATAAACAGGAAGTGAAGTAATAGAATTTTTGTTCACTTTTTCAGTATAGAGATAATAGTTGAATTCATTTTCTCCGTCTTGAGTGCTTTGTAAAAGAGGTGAAAGTTCATAGTTCAAAGATTTCAAATTTTGGTAAGTGCTATGGTTTAAGAGGAAGAAACTTGAACTTTCTTTTTCCTTTGCAGTTTCTAAAGTATCTAGCTCGGTTCTTTGGTTGAGCGCTATTGCTGTAAGCGAAACTTTTTTTCTCTCAAAAAAATGCTGAAGTGCCGAAATGTTTTTGTTTATCTCGGCTGCATCATAACTGTTGTTTGGCATCCAGATAAGAAACTTATCTGTAGCATAACTTTTTTCCGAAAAAGAAAGCAGGAGAACAAAAAGTAAACACCTTATTATAAACATGTGAGACTCTCTCGAAATTCTTGAAGGGTTATATCATTTGATTTTTTCAAAATCTGAAGCAGTTTTTCTAAGTCTTCCTTCGTATCAACGTCGGAGCATACATCTACATATGTTGTTTTAAAGTGAAGAGCTGCAAGTTTTTTTTCGATTTTTTCCAAAGCATCTTCTGTAGAAAGATGAAGTTCAGAAAAAATCTGTGCATCAAAACGGCTGAGGCCAATGAGCCAAAAACCACCATCTTCAGCAGGGCCCAACACGCAATCGTGCTTATTGAGAAGCTGATAGGCTTTTTTTATTTCATCTATCTTTAGATGTGGAGAATCAGAAGCAATCATAATTACTTTTTGGTGCGTGATAAAGGCCTCTTGAAAGGCGTTGCTCATGCGGTCCGCAAGTGTGCTGCCCACTTGCATTGTATGGTGATAGAAGTGAGAGGGGAAAATGGTGTTTAAGGTTTTTTTCTCTTCATCTGGCGAGGAAATAGTAATGGGAAAAGAACTTAATTCCAAAAGCCTCTTTGCAAGGGTGCGCAAAAAAAGCGTGTACACTTCACTTGCTTTTTGAAAGGTGAAGTCCGGCGTTAGACGAGTTTTCACTTTTCCGGGCACAGGTTCTTTTGCAAAACAGATGAGCATTGGTCCTCGTGTTTGAAAGTTCGTAAATCTGGTCAGTAAATTAGAACAGCATTTCAAGAATGCAAGCAGAAGTCTTGTGTGCGCTTTTCTGCACTTGGCACACAATCTGCTTAAGACCAAGTATGTTTTTAAAGACCTTCTCTTTTTTGCTGCTTTTTATTTTTCCATTTTATGAATGTGCAGTTGTTTATGCACAGTTTCAAGCACCACGTATTTCTTCTGAAGCATCCCTTGCGTTTGTGGCTTTTGAAGATGCTAATGCCGATGAAGAAACGGCTCACTTGGCCAATGAACTGTCATCAATTTTTTTTCACACTCAAGACTATCACGTTGTAGAACAAAAACTTGTTCGCGATGTGTTGGAGTATCATCCTTTTTCACTTCTTGAGGTCAAAGTAAATGATGCAGAAGAAAAAATGAAGCAGGCAAAAGAGTTTTACTATTTTAGTCAGTTTCAAGATGCAGAAATTCTTCTTCGTTCAATTTTTTCGGATCAAACAAGCGACAGCAAAATGAGTAATGGAGCGCTTTTGATGGAAGCTCATTTGCTTTTGGCGCTAGTTTTTAAAGCTCAACATAAAGAAGATGAACTAAGCATGAGTTTTCAAGAAGCTTTGAAAATCAATCCATTTTTTCAGCTTGATGAAACATTATATTCGCCCAGTTTTCGAACAGCTTTTGAAAAAGAACGAAAGAAAATATTTTCTGGTCCCTTGGGAAGCGCCACTATTGTAAGTGATCCAGAGCTTGCTTTGGTTTCTATCAATGGCGTTGTGCAGGGGGCAACTCCACTTTCTCTTTCAGCAATTCCAAGTGGAAAATATGTCATCAGCCTTAAAGCCGAACATTATAAAGAGGAAGCTCGTCTTGTTGAAATTCTTCCAGAGCAGCATTATCGCATTTCTACGCATTTGCAGTGGAATTTTAAAAAAAGAAAAGCAGCTTCTCCCACAAAAGAAAAGAACGAGGCTGAATCTCTTGAACAGTTTCGTTTTGCCCAGCATGCCAGCAACACGTTAAAGCTCAACAAGCTTGTTTTGCTCGACATTGATGTCTCTTCAGATGGAAAAAAAACAGCTTTGGCCATGGTCTATGATGGGAAATCAAAGGTAAGTTTTAAGCCCATTGTCGATTCCCATTTCCTTTCAGATGCAAAAGCAAAAACACAACTTTCTTCAAATATTATAAATCTTCTTCAGCTTGATCCTCTGAAAAACCCAGAAAAATCTCTCTTGGCTTTGGGTGATGCTTCGGTTGGTATTTTGCAACAAACAAAAGATCGGAAAAAACAAAAAAGAAAAAAAGCACTTTGGTATAGCATAGCAGGTGCCGCTGCAGTTGGCGTTATCAGTGCTTTTGCAAGTGGTGCAACTACACGTTCTGGAAGTGCGAATGCAAATCTCACAAACCTTGAAGTGCAATTGAAAGGAAATGGAAAATGAAAAGAATTTTTCTTTTTTTTCTTCTTTGTTTGTTCAGTAGTTGTGGAACTCTTGAAGAAACTTCGAGTGCGTCTTTGAACCTTCAGGTGAATAAAATATTTTCTGCTCCTCATTCTTATGGAACAGCTTCTCATTATAAACTCATTTTAAGTGCAGACGATCTTGAAGAAACGCATTTTAATTTTACAGGAGAAAGTGAGACGCTGCTACTTCAAAATGTTGCATTTGGAAAAAATAGAAAACTTTTTTTACAAGCCTTCAATAAAAAAGAACAAGTGATTTATGAAGCCGTAAAAGAAAATATAAATATCGAAGCAGAAAAAAGAAATGTCATTGAACTTTTGCTAGAGTCGGTTCCTGTTTTTACCAATCCTTCTTCATCTCGAGCTGTTTACAATACTCATCTTCAGTTTCAGGTTTTTTCTAAACCTGGAGAAGAAGTTGTTATCGAGAAAATTGATGAAGATGGAGAACAGCTTCTTCTTGATGTCTCGCAGTCAAGTCTTTTGCTTCAATTTTCAGCAAATACTGGATTAGCAACGTTTTCCCCGGAATTGCTTCCCGCAGGAAAATATCATTTTCAAGTAAGAAATGTGAATAATGGAAAAAAATCAAGCTTAGTTCTTACCATTTTAAATGGAACTCGAACACAAGGCGCAGCTTTTATTACTACAGGTTTTTCTACGAAGCACACTCAACGAATGGGAAAGGTGACATGGTAAGATGAAAATAAGCTCTTTTATTCTTTTTTGCCTTTTTTCCTTTTCGTGTGCGCATCGCGAAGTTGCGAAAACTCATCAGCATCAAGAAGAACAAGTTCATTTCGATGCAAGCAGTTTTCATCCGCGCCTTCATTTTAAAAGTGGAAGTGATGAACTTCAAAACGATGCAAAGCTTCTTCTCATCGAAAATGCTCAGTGGATGAAAGCCCATCCTCTACAAGTTTTTGTTTTGGAAGGCCATGCCGATGAGAGAGGCGAAACTTTTTATAATCTTTTACTTGGAGACAGGAGAGCTAGAAAAATAAAGTCTTTGCTGATGAAGGAAGGTGTTCATGAACAACAAACCATAATGATTGTTTCGCAAGGTGAGGCAAAGCCTCTGAACAAAAATCATGGCTACAAGGCCTGGAAAGAAAACAGGCGAGTAGAATTTATTCTTCGATAGGAGAAAATATGAAAAAAAGTTTTTTTATAGGAATGATTTTTGTGATGCAATTAAGTTTTCCTTCTTTTTTGCACGCGCAGGTTCCGCATGTGATGCACTATCAATCTTTAGTATATGATCAAGACGGAAATTTTATTGAAGATGGAAGTAAAAATCTTGTCTTTAATATTGTAAATGCAGACGGTGAACTTTTGTACAGCGAAGAACAAGAAGTGCATATAAAAGATGGACTTCTCTCCACGCTGATTGGAAGTGGAAAAAATCTTCAGACGCAAGAAATCAATCTTTTAGGTCTTCCGTTAGATCTTTTTCAATCAGAAGAAGATCGCTTTTTAGAAGTAAACCTTGAAGGTGCACCACCGACTTCTCAACTTCATATCAGTTCGGTGCCTTTTGCTTATGTTTCTGAATATACAACAAGCGTGGCGCCCGCTGTGTTAGGTGTAGAGCACTTTAGCGCTGGTGGCTTGTTAGCGCTTCAATCTGCTCTTACTACTGGCATTACGCAAAATCTCGATGCTGTAGAAAATCAAGTAGAGAGCACAAGCCAAACGGTGAATACGCATACCACTCAAATTGCGGATATCAATACTCGTTTAGGTGATCTTAACCAAACGGTAAATCTCAACGGAAACATTGATGATGACATTCAACTTTTTTCTGGCGTCTTGAGTAATAATGGTGTGGCAAGTGTGCTTGGAAATTTTACAGCGTCTACTCAGTGTCACTATTTGCTTTCGCTTTCAAATTCAGGACCTGAGTTTGCGGATGGAGGTCTTAAGTTTACAACCAGTGGATCATGGGAAGGAAATAACTTACGTGTGCGTTGCGATTTGCGAAACCCATCCTATCTTTATCAATGTCAGGTTTCATACCTGATCATCTGCAAAAAATAACAATTCGCAGGAAAATCAGGACACAAAAAAAGCTCCCTGTGAAAGGAGCTTTTTTGCGGGGACGACGGGGCTCGAACCCGCAACCTTTGCCGTGACAGGGCAACGATCTAACCAATTGATCTACGTCCCCCCGAGAAAAACAGTTATTAGTTTTTGGTTTTTAGTTAACTACAAACTATGAACTATAAACTAATAACTGCCTTTATTGTGGGCGTTGCAGGGATCGAACCTGCGACATCTACCTTGTAAGGGTAGCGCTCTCCCAGCTGAGCTAAACGCCCTTCGTCCTAAAAACCGCTTCCGCGTTTCAAGAGCGATACGATCTAGGTCATCAGTAGGGAGGAATCAAGTATTTTCTACAAGTCCTTGCATTTTCGGCATTTCACCCCTAAAAAGCCAAAAATTTTGGGGGATGCATGGAAAGTTTATCACTCTTTAAAGCACTTTTTCTTGGGTTTTTGCAGGGAGCTACGGAATTTTTGCCGGTTTCCAGTTCGGGTCATTTAGTTTTAGCGCAACATTTTTTAGGCCTCACCTTGGAAGGCCAGTCTTTACTGGCTTTTGATGTCTGTCTTCATTTTGGAACCTTGCTTGCGGTGCTTGCCTATTTTTGGCGAGATCTTTCGGCTCTTTTTCTTTCTGCTTTTGCTTCTTCACAAAAAGCTGAACTTTCACCACGCGAATCTCGAACTTTTATTGGCATGGTTGTTTTGGGAACCATACCGGCGGTTATCATTGGACTTGGTTTTAAAGATTTTTTTGAACAACTCACGCATGAACCCAAGGTTGCAGCTGTGATGCTGTTGATTACAGGAACTTTGCTCTTAGCTACTCACTTTGCAAAACAAGAACGCATCGGAATGAAAAATCTCAAAGCTTGGCAAGCCTTTGTGGTGGGCGTTTTCCAGGCGATTGCGATTCTTCCTGGCATTTCTAGGTCGGGCACTACAATTGCCGCAGCTTTGTACTTAAAGTTCAATCGAGATTTCGCTGCTAAGTTTTCATTTTTTCTGGCTATTCCTGCCATTGCTGGTGCCACCATTTTAAGCATTGATGACCTCAAGCATTTTAGTGGTGATATGCTTTTTGCCACAGCGTTGGGAACACTCGTTTCATTCCTCGTTGGTTATGCCTGCATCAAGTGGCTCATGCGTATTATCCGAAAAGGCAAAATTGCATGGTTTGGGGTGTATTGCTGGGCGGTGGGTATTGTTGCGCTGTTGTGTTTGTGAAGATGGGTCAATAGTTCAATAGGGCAATGGAGCAATGACATCATCCTGAACGTAACGCCCGCCTGCCGGACGGGCAGGAAGGATCTCCTCTGACAATTTAAAAATCGAGATCACCACGTCAGCTTTGCTTCCTCGTGATGACAGTGCATTAAGTGAGCTTTCTGATTCGTTCCAAGCGTTCTTTAATCACACGCTCATATCCGTTTTCGGTAGGGGAATAATATTTTCGCTTTTTCAATTGATCGGGAAGATATTGCTCGCCCGGCACCACGTTGTTTTCAAACTCGTGCGCATACTTATAATTTTTTCCATACCCCATTTCTTTCATGAGTTTTGTAGGTGCGTTACGCAAATGCTTTGGTGTGGGAAGTGTGCCGGTTTCTTGAATATCCATCTTGGCTTTTTTGTAGGCCATGTAACTTGCATTTGATTTTGGAGCGCTGGCTAAATAGCTTGCAGCCTGTGCTAGCGGGATCCATCCTTCCGGCATGCCCACAAATTTAAACGACTCCATGCAGGCAATAGCCACTTGCACCGCTTGCGGATCGGCATTGCTGACATCTTCAGATGCAAAGATCACCATGCGTCTGGCGACGAAGAGTGGATCTTCTCCCGCTTCCAGCATGCGTGCTAAATAATAGATGGCAGCATCGGGATCGGAACCTCGCATGCTTTTGATGAATGCCGAAATAACGTTGTAATGTTCTTCGCCGCCTTTATCGTAAACGAGGCTTTTCTTTTGCAGGGCTTGCTCCGCCAGTTTGAGATCTATTGTATCAGCGGCATGTTCAGCGTTGTTGCTGCTTTGCAAAAGGTTTGCTGCAATTTCTAGAGTGGTGAGGGCTCGTCTGGCGTCGCCGTCTGATTGATCGGCAATGAAATCTAAAGCGTCATCGCTGATGGTAAAATGCAATTGGCCCAAGCCTTGTTCGGTATTTTCTAAGCTCCGGTTCAAAAGTTTTTTGACGGCTGCTTTGTCTAAAGGTTCCAACACAAATACTTTTGTGCGAGAAAGCAGTGCCGAAATAATTTCAAACGAAGGATTTTCCGTTGTGGAACCAATAAGCGTTATGGTGCCATCTTCCACATGCGGAAGCAGGGCGTCTTGCTGAGCCTTGTTCCATCTGTGAATCTCGTCGATGAAGAGAATGCTTTTGTTTCCCGCAAAGGATTTTTTTTCTTTTGCCTGCTTAATCACTTCACGCAATTCTTGTACGCCAGAAAGCACAGCGGAAATTTGAAAAAAATGGGCTTTGGTATGACGCGCGATAATTTTGGCCAGGGTTGTTTTCCCGGTGCCCGATGGACCCCAAAAAATAAAAGAGGGAAGGGTGTCAGCTTGAAGCAAGAGCGATAATGATTTTCCTTCACCAATCAAATGCTCTTGGCCCACCACTTCATCTAAGCTGGAAGGCCGCATGCGCTCTGCAAGTGGTGCCCGCGAACTGCCAAGCTGATCAAATAAAGTGCTCATGCCCATGTGATCTCACATAACCCGTTCACAGATCAAGTGCTTTGCTGGGGCTCATTCCACTTGACTTTGCGGGATGCTGCACAGTATGGGGCTTGTATTCTTTTAAGGAGATTTTATGAATATGACACAATTTGGATTAAACCCCGCAACTTTACGCACATTTGCATGGCAATTAACTGGAGCTCCACATATGCCAAGCATAGATGCTACGGGAAACTTTTGGCAACGGGTAACTCTTACTGGTGAAAATGCTACGAATGTGGGAAGAGCGCTGCAAGCATTTGTGCAAAAATGTCCAGACAGAGAAGATGTGTTGGCACGAGCTACACAGTCTAACTGGCATACTGCCCTTCCTTTGTGGCATTTTGCACAAAGGCAATTTAGCAACCAAACGCCAATAGAATGGGCACTTGTGCATGGAGAGCTGCCACCTACATTTGAAGCAGCTGGTTTTACGAACAGTGGTGATTCACGCTTATTTGCCGAGGTAACGCAGAGAATAATTGCTGGTGGAGAAACTGTTTTAGCAGGGGCAGAAGAATTTTGGGGACGGGTTTTAGGAATCTCTTTTCAAGATCCTGATAATTACCGGTTCGAAATAGGCTATGCTTTTCCTTCACTTGTCCATGATGGCGATGCGAACAATACACCTCTTTTGCTTGCAGATCGTCTTGTTGTTGAACATGGTGCTATTGAACGTCATGATCGTAGAGTACAACTAAGTGCGATGTTGCTTTTTGATTTGTTGAATCGAGATGCTCAAGATGGTTTTGGAGGATTGCTTTCCAGACTTTTAACATCACCTTCATCTAGAAATCGTAATCAAATTGAGCAAGAGGTTTTGTTGCATTCTGATCATGATGTTTATCCTGAGGCCGATGAGCTTCAACGAAGGATTGATGCTCTTCTCCATCTTACTGCATCTTCAAGTATAAGCGATCCATTTCCTACTTATAGTGCTAGAGTGTTTTCTGACGGAACATGCACTTTCTCTGATACTTGTCTTCGTGGAATTAATCGATATCATCCACTAGTTGCAGCTATAGCAGCAGTAAGAGCCGATGAAGCCGCATTCTTGCTTCAACACGGCATCGAAAGAGTACTTGGCGTAACATCAGCTGTGTAAGCAACTTTTCTCCCGAAAGGCCGATAAGGGAACATGAGTGTTTTTACCCCTCCTAGGCCTTTTCTTGTCATCGGAGTAGATCGTGTTTCTCTCGCGATTCCTCTTCCGTTTTCTGCTGTACTTTCTGGATGTATGCACTCACCTCTTTTGGCTACTCCAGCAGCTGGAACGCGATATTATTCGCACATTCCTCTAAACAGCGACAAACCTTTTTGCACGAAAGCTCCTTATGCTGTGAAGTTTGCAGGTGACACTATAACGGTGAAAGCAAGCAGTGTGCTCCGCGCAAGTGAAGTGCTGCTGCGGCTTGGCCAAAGGCCAGAGTGGAAGGTGAAAGTGAGCCTCACTCCACATGCGAAAAATGGCTCAAACTCTCAGCACGCTCTCACACAAGCTCTTACCTTATGGTCATTCATGCAAAGAAAGTGTGCAAATTCCTTTGCGTCTCATGCTTTATCCATCCCATCCGATATTCATTTTTCTTGTTCTGCTGAAGATGGAAATGTTCTTACCCTTGTTGGCTTTGGTGAGAAAACTTCAATGGAAGAGATGCTTTCTCTGCTTTTGCTTTTGAGAGATCGAGAAGGCATTGATACTGCAGAAAATAAAAATTGGCATAGAAAAGTCTCAGAGGCTTTTCGTGTGCAAGTTCCTTCAGATTTTCTACGTAAGCTTCAACGTTTTGGGTATGCTTTGAGAGAGAGATTTTGGAATGACATATCAGAAGCTAGAAAGATTTTACTCGAGATAAATCAAAAAAAAATGGATGGTAAAGCTTTAAGCGAAGACGATAATACAAACTTACAGCACGCCTCGGAAATTATTGATAGATCTAGATCACAGCTTCTTGATGTTCAAAATATTGTTTTTTGGCTCATGCAAAATATTGATGCGGATGCTTCAGCTCGAAAAAAATTGAGTACAACGATGCATGATTTTAGCTCTCTAATAAGAGGAGTTGTTGAACCCATAAATTTTGTAAGAGAGGATTGTGTGAGAGGGGAAATCCTTTTGCCTGAGGATATCGCTCTTCTTCGCTCAGAGCATGATGTGGCTCATCTTGAAGATGTTTTTTCACAAACAAGAGCTTTACTTGTCTCAGATCTTCATCACCACGAAGTTAAATATTATTATCCTTATCAAGAAATGGACAGAGTTTCCTTTAAGGAGCGCGATCATCTTTTTTCTTTCAATGATATTCTGTTGAATCTTGTCAGCAACGGAGCACGTTATCACAATTCAAATCTTCCCGCTGGTGAACGAAAAGTGGAAACAAACACCCGCATTTTAGCAGATGGCTCTCTTGAAATAACGGTGACTGATAATGGCATGGGCATGAGTGCAGGTTTTGTCGAACGGCGCCTTGGTCAATTTGAAGCTCGTGAAGTAAAAGTTGATTTGCCGGAAAGCCACGGCATTGGTGTCTCATCTGTCATCAGCACTTTAAACCGTCTTGGCGCTGGCCCACTTTGGGTAAAAAGTATCGAAGGCCAAGGCACAAGCTTCCGCTTCACACTCCCTGCTTCGTTGCTGAATTGGGAAGGTGAAATTTCCGCAACTGAAGGCGCACCAAGTTCTCTGCAAGCACAGTTTCAGCAAAACTTAGACGACGGCTTCATCGTTCCCCATGCCAGTTTGCCGGTAGCGCTTGGTTTTGTTTTTGATCGTGTTCCAGCCTATGCGTATGAAGGAGAGCAGAGAGCAGAGCAGGTGAGAGAAGCTATTTTTGCTGGAGAAGCTTCGTTTACTGATCATGATCAAACTGAAATTTCTTTAGCAGCAGCATTGGCGAAGCGAATCTTTTCTTTCCCTCGTTTAGAAATGGTCCTTCGCCTTCTTGCGGGAGCACAAGATTTAGAAAATATTTTGCTGATAGACAATGGACCAGCAGATAACATTGGATTGGCAGTTGTTGCAGCAAATCTGGGAATGTCAGTTGTGGTGAAAGAACCGAATGCACCAGCTGTTACTGTGCATAAATACAGATTGGCCAAACATTCTGATGTGAAAGCGAAAGAAAGAATAAAGTATGCTGTTGAAGCTGATGACATTGCAGCTGCTACTCCAGCTCATATTGTTGCATGGACAAATCCATTTCCTGGGACCTCCCAATTTATTCAAAGAAGTATTACTCCTCTCGGTCGCTCCATTGATTCAACTTACCCTACAAGAGATGTTGCCGTGGGTGCTTATCTCGTTTTTCAAAGCGAGCAAGTTTATGTTGGTATGGAAGGAAAATCTGATTTTGAAAAAGTTTTTGATATGAGATTACCTGGGCAGTATGATGAAACACCTCATCTTCAGTTTTTGTTTCCAACAACTCACTTTCATGAAGGCTCAATGTTGTTTCAAATCTACCGTCGCATCAGATAAACCCCAACACCACTTTCCCCTTGTGCTTGCGCAAAGACTTCGTTAGTCGAAATGTGGCAGAGTGGAGTTATTCTTTGTTTGTCATCCTCTGGCTTGACCAGGGGATCCACAGTTCTCATCAAATTTAAAATTGCTGGATCCCCGCCTGCGCGAGGATGACAGTGAAAAATCAAGCCAGAAGATAACAAAAGGCAAATTGAAGTTGTTGTTTTCTCCTCACAAAGCAATAACTCCCCCAGCCCCCTCTTAATTTAAGAGGGGAGATTCTTGGAGAAGAGTATGAAAAAAATTGTTTTGTTTTTGTGGTGTCTGCTTTTTTCACTTCAACTTCAAGCAGCGCCACTTCAGCACGTTTCACATTTTGATTGGCTTGTGAAAAAGGAATTTGTGGCAAGCCCAAATGCAAATTTCTTTGAAGCCATTACTCCACAAGAAATTGCTTTTTCGCTTTCGAAGCTTTCAAGTCAAAAAATTGAGCTTCCCCAAAAAAAACACCTTTCGCGAGCAGAATTTTATCAAGCCTTGGGAAATGCACTTGCCACGCAAGTTACCGTGGCACATACCAACGATGTTCATAGCCACATTTTGGAAAATAAACGCGCAAAAGAATTTGGCTATGCAAAAATAGCCAGCGTCATTAAAGCGTGGCGAAAAAGTTCGGAACATTTTCTCCTTTTAGATGCAGGTGATACCACGCAAGGAAGTTTGTATGGCAATTTGTTTAAAGGAGAATCGATTATTGGGCTTCTCCATCTTTTGGGTTACGATGCGATGGCGGCGGGAAACCATGAATTTGACTACGGTTCCAAGCAGACCTTAAAATTAAAACGTCGTCTCAATCTTCCACTTCTTTCTGCGAATGTCTATTCCCACAATGGAAAATATTTCCTTACACCTTATACGTTTAAAACAATTGCCGGAATTCGTTTTGCCATTTTGGGATTAACCACGCCAGAAACTCCCATTTCAACTCATCCCAACAATGTAAAAGGCTTGCAGTTTGCTTCACCCGAAGAAGTAGTGCGTAAACTTGTTCCAGAACTGAAGAAAAAAGCTGATAGAGTGATAGTGCTTTGCCACACCGGCGTTGAGGAAGACAGAAAAATTGCCGCAGCAGTTGATGGCATCGATCTCATCGTTGGCGGACATTCCCACACTCCGTTACGGAAACCGGAATATGTGAATGGGACTTCCATTGTTCAAGCGTGGGAATACGGAAAAGCGATTGGTCGCGCTGATCTCTATTATTATCAAGATGAGCTTGTAGCTTTTTCGGCAGAACTTTTTCCCTACACCGAAAATATTGCCGAAGACCAAGAAATGAAAAAAGCGGTTGATGCCATCGTGAAAAAATTGGGGCCACGCCTTGAGGAAGTGCTTGCCGTTACAGAAGTTCCTCTTGATGGCGAACGCACAAAAGTAAGAACGCAAGAAACCAACATTGGCAATTTTATTGCCGACACACTTTTAGAACGCACAAAATCTATTGCAGGTCACGAAGCTGATGTGGCGCTTATCAACGGCGGTGGAATTCGCACTCACATTCCAGCTGGAAAACTTACGCGGCATCAACTTTTTGATATGCTTCCGTTTCCCAACACACTTGTGGTGCTAGAAGTAAGCGGAAAAGAAATGTGGAAAGCTCTGGAACACGGAGTGAGTAAAGTGGAGCACGCAAGTGGTGCCTTTCCTCAAGTGGCGGGCATGAGCTTCCGTTATGATGCGCGAAGAGCTTCGGGGAAAAGAATCCTTGAAGTAAGCGTTAAGGGAAAAGCTTTAGACCTCCAGAAAACCTACCGATTAGCAACAAACGATTTTCTGGCAAGTGGTGGTGATGGCTATGTCTGGGACGAAAAGAATTTCTACAACTCGGGCATTACGATGTTCACCCTCGTCGAAGAGGCTTTTTCGAAGCAAAAAAGTTTGTCCCCAAAAGTTGATGGTCGCATAATCGACCTTTCAAAGCCATAAGCTGCTGCCAGAAGGCCTGATGTTTGGGTAAAATGCAGGCTAATGCCTTTTTTGCCTTTTCAACGGGCACTATTCATAATATCATAATAGTTTCAAAGTCTTGGAGAAGGGGAAAGCATGCAAGTTCGCTTTGCAGGAAAGTCTGATGTAGGAAAGCGTCGCCAAAAGAACGAAGACAGCTACATTATCTCAGAAAAACTCAATTTAGCTATTGTTGCAGATGGTATGGGTGGCCATTTAGGTGGCGAGCGGGCCAGCAAACTTGCGGTTGAAACGGTGAAGGAGATCATCGATACCTTAGAAGGCGATCCAGAAACAACCTTAGAAGAAGGAATGAATCTTTCTCCAGGCGATTACCGAGCCTATATTCGCTATGCCATTTCCATGGCAAGTGCTCATATTTTTGATGAGTCCAAAAAAGTAGCAACCCTCAAAGGCATGGGCACCACTACGGTGATGCTCTTGTTCCGCAACAACTTGGTGTACATAGGCAATGTTGGTGATTCCCGCGCCTATCGTGTTCGCGATGGTGAGGTAGAGCAAATCACGCAAGATCACTCTTTAGTTGGCGAGCAAATACGAGCTGGGCTTATTTCAGAAGAAGATGCAAAGTCGCATCGGCTCAAAAATATCATTACGCGTTCGGTAGGCTTTCAAGATGAAGTGGAAGCTGATGTTGAAATCCGTGCACTCAATATTGGAGACAAATTTTTACTTTGTTCCGATGGCCTTTCAAACTTGATTGATGCAAATGAGATAAAAGATATCTTGGTTCACAATTCTTTGGACGATGCCAGCGCGCGTTTAATTGACTTGGCGAACGAACGCGGCGGAGATGACAATATCACCGTGGTGCTTGCAGAAGTTGAAGCGTTGAGTGCCGCAGCCAGTGAAGATGAAACCATCGAAGCTTAAACGATCCTCTTCTATACTTTCACCATAATATCGTCTTTCTCGAAGCGAACTTTTTTGGCGTGTTGTAGTGCGTCACTTTCATCTCGGTATCCAGCTGCAATAGCTGCTACGCTTGAGTATCCGCTGTTTTTAAGATTTAAAATCTCATCATACTGTTCTTGAATAATACCTTCCATAGGACAAGTATCAATGTTGAGTAATGCAGCCGTGTTCAAGAAAAATCCCATTGCAATATAGGTTTGTCGCGAAGCCCATTCTCGAATGGCTTCATGATGAGACGCATTAATGAGGCTGTTTTCGATTCTTGTTTGATAAGCTTGCAGCTTTTCTTTTTCAGTTCCACGCACATTTGAGATGCGCTTGATGTAGTTCTCCACATATTCTTTTGTTAATGACGTGAGAGCTGTTAGCACAACAAAATGCGAGCAGTCTTCAACTTGCGTTTGATTCCATGAAGCGGGCGTAAGTTTTTTCCGAAGTTCAACGGATTCAACGACTAAAAACTTCCAAGGCTGTAATCCATACGAAGAAGGACAAAGATGTAAACTTTCTTCCAGAACATGCCAATTAGCTTCAGAGATTTTTTTATGGGCATCAAATTTTTTTGTCGCATATCGCCATTGAAGTTGTTCGAGTATGGTCTTTTGAAGTGAGTTTTCCATTATCCTTTTCTCCCGGTTAAAAAAGAGCAATCTATTACGGTGTTCAGTTTTTTTTGTCATCTTTTTTGTCATCACGAGGAGCATAGCGACGTGGTGATCTCGATTTTCAATTGCCAGAGGAGATTGCCACGTTTTGTTTCACAAAACTCGCAATGACAGCAAATTGTCCAAAGGATCATAAAATAAAAAACATCTTTTAAATTCAATCTCTTAGACTGCTCTTTTTCAGCTCATTTCTGAGAGAATAAGCTTTCACTTTTCTTGACACTGGAAGGGTGAGTTGATAGACACGAGTCACTTGAATTTCAAACCACGTTAGGATGACTCGCTCATCTCTTTTAGGAGATGAATTGAAACATGAAAAAAATAAAACTAAAGCAATACAGCATTCTTTGTCTTTCGAAAGAAAGCGCCAATGTAAAACGTTTCGAACTCAAAGCTAAGCATATTTTTTCTGTTGCGGTGCTTGGGGTGTTTTTTTCGTCGCTTTTTGTTTACTTTGTGTTCCAAACTTTTTCCTACCAACGTCTCTACCAGCAGGCTAAACTTCAGAACCAAGAAGCAACCCATTTTCAACTTGAAAAGGCCGAGCTTCAGCGCCGTGTTGCCACCTTGGCAAGTTCCTTGGGGCGAGCAAAACGTTTTACCGGAAAGCTTGAAAGTCTTTTGAAAGAGCATGAGCTTACCAAGCAAGGAACAGGCCCCATCGATAGCCACGATCTTAGCTTTTTTCAGCGCTCCACTCAGCAAAGTGCCGTTCTTGAAAAGGCTAATCAGTGGGAATCTTCATTTTCTCTTTTAGACATTGATAGTGTTTCTGAAAACATTAGCTCCCTGGAAAGCAACGTAAATAAGCTCGAACAGAATGTTCATTTTGTTTTGTCAGAAAGAAATGACAAACTTCTTCCTTGGAAATCTTTGCCAACCCTTTGGCCAACTCGTGGTTGGATTACTTCCGAGTTTGGCGATCGAAGAGGGTGGTCAAATCATTCCAGATGGCATGAAGGTGTTGATATTGCTGGTCCACGAGGCACGTCTATTATTGCGCCTGGAAATGGTGTCGTGAGTTTTGCGGGATACAAAAGTGGTTATGGTCACACCCTTATTGTCGATCATGGTTCAGGTATTAGCACTTTGTATGGCCATTGTTCGCACATTTTTTTGAAAGAAGGCGATACAATTAAACGTGGTATGGTCATGGCAAGTATGGGAAATACGGGCCGTAGCACGGGGCCACACTTGCATTATGAAATTCACGTTGATGGTGTTCCGGTAGACCCAATGCTTTACATTGCAGAAAAAATCTAAAAGAAATTTTACCTTTTCATCACCACCAAAAAACGATAAGTCGGTAGCCTTCCTCCTTTGAGAAGCAAGTAGAGATGAGGTATTTTTATGTTTTCGCAGGCGTTGAAAAAAATATTTGGAACCAAAAATGAGCGCGTCATGAAGGCGATGAGTCCGCTTATCGATCAGATCAACTCGCACGAAGCTGCCTTAAAGCCATTGAGCGACAAAGAGCTTCAAGCAAAAACCGCCCAGTTTCGAGCGCGTCTTGTGAATGGCGAAGCGCTTGACGATCTTTTGCCAGAAGCATTTGCCGTTGTGCGTGAAGCTAGCATTCGCGTCTTGGGTATGCGTCATTTCGATGTTCAGCTCATTGGTGGTATTGTGTTGCATGAAGGAAACATTGCCGAAATGAAAACAGGCGAAGGAAAAACGCTGGTTGCCACTTTGCCTGCTTACCTCAATGCTCTCGCGGGTAAAGGGGTTCACGTAGTTACGGTGAACGATTATTTGGCAACAAGAGATGCCGAGTGGATGGGAAAGCTGTACGCGTTTTTGGGCATGACGGTTGGAGTGGTGAAGCATGGTATCAACGATGCCGAACGCCAAGCAGCTTATGGTTCTGATATTACGTACGGAACCAATAATGAATTTGGTTTCGACTATCTGCGTGACAACATGAAGTTTGATGCAGCTCAGTTTGTGCAACGGCCTCTCTACTTTTGCATCGTGGATGAAGTGGATTCTATTCTCATTGATGAATCGCGCACTCCGCTGATTATTTCTGGTCAGGCCGAGCAATCAACAGATCTCTATCGAAAAGTAGATGTAATTGTTCCTCATCTCAAAGTTGAAAAGCATTATACTATCGATGAAAAAGCAAAGTCAGTTATGCTCACCGATGAAGGTTGTGCTGAAGTAGAAAAACTTCTTTCCCTCGAAAACTTATACGATCCCATCAACATCGGAATTCTCCACCATGTGAATCAAGCTTTGCGCGCGCATGTGATGTACAAGCTTGATGTCGATTACGTTATTAAAGACGGAAAAATTGTTATCGTAGATGAGTTCACCGGAAGGCTTATGCCCGGAAGAAGATGGGGCGATGGCTTACACCAAGCAGTCGAAGCAAAAGAGCATGTGAACATTGAAAACGAAAATCAAACCCTTGCTACGGTTACCTTTCAAAACTTTTTTAGAATGTATGAAAAACTTTCTGGGATGACAGGAACGGCAGATACTGAAGCACCGGAGTTTGCCAAGATTTACAATCTTGATGTTCGCGTTATTCCCACAAACAAACCTCTTTGTCGCGAAGACATGGCGGACAAAATTTACAAAACTGAAAACGCAAAGTTTCGTGCCGTGGTTGAAGAAATTCGCGAGCTCAATAAAAAACATCAACCCGTTTTGGTGGGAACCACTTCAATTGAAAAATCTGAACGACTCGGTAAATTTTTGAATCAGTTTGGAGTGAAGCATCACGTGCTCAATGCAAAACAGCACGAACGTGAAGCCGAAATTGTAGCGCAAGCCGGAAGAAAAGATGCTGTCACTATTTCCACGAACATGGCTGGTCGCGGAACTGATATTGTTTTGGGCGGTAATCCAGAGTTCTTGGCAAAATCAAAAGTAAATCCCGAAGAAAATCCTGAGGAGTATACAAAGGTCTTGGCAGAGTGCAAAGCCTTGTGCGCAAAAGAAAAAGAAGAAGTGCTTGCTGCTGGCGGCCTTTGTATTTTGGGTACCGAGCGTCACGAAAGCAGGCGTATCGACAATCAGCTTCGTGGACGGTCTGGCCGGCAGGGTGATCCTGGTCGTTCTCAGTTTTACCTTTCGCTTGATGATGATTTGCTTCGCATTTTTGGAGGCGATCGTATTTCCGGTTTAATGGAACGTTTTGGAATGGGTGAAGAAGATGAAATTCAACATCCATGGCTTTCACGTGCTATTGAAAATGCACAGCAAAAAGTGGAAGGCCACAATTTTCAAATTCGAAAAAACCTTCTCGAATTTGATGATGTGATGAATCAGCAGCGTACTACAGTTTATGGAAGACGCCGCGAAGTGTTGACCCAAGAAGATAATAAAGAAATGGTGCTTGATATGATAGATCAAGCGCTTACCGAAATTGTAGAAGAATGTATTCCAGAAAAAATAAGTCATGAATATGACGCCAGCATTTTTGAAGAAAGAATGCAGGCGCGTTTCGATTTGCCCACTCCCATTTTGAGTGAAAGCGACAAAAGCTTGAGCCAAGAAGAGCTTGGCCAAAAGATGTTCGAAAAGGTAGTGGGATATTACAACGAACGTGAAGCCGAAAACACTCCGCACATCATGCGACAGGTGGAGCGAATTATCACGTTGCAGACTTTGGATACCTTGTGGAAAGAACACTTGCTGCAAATGGATCATCTGAAAGAGGGGATTGGATTGCGCGGTTACGCTCAAAAAGATCCGTTGCTTGAGTACAAAAAAGAAGGCTTCATGCTTTTTCATCGTATGATGAACAGCTTTGTGAATGATGTGGTGGAAAAACTTTTCCGCGTTCGTGTGACCAGCGAAGAGAGTGTTGACCGGGCAAAAGAAGAAACTGCAAAACGTTCCGCGCTTCAGGTAAAACATGCCCTTGCAGCTTCAGCTTTACAAGCCAAAGCTCCGCGGGAAGCGAGTGGAGATCACGATATGCGGGCAGAGACGGTAAAGCGCGACGAGGAAAAAGTGGGGCGAAATGACCCCTGTCCTTGTGGCTCGGGGAAGAAATACAAAAAATGCTGCGGGGCCTAGGGCGTGTGGACTGTTAACATGCTGTCATTCTGAGCGCATGCGAAGAATCTAAATGATTTCAAGGAGATCCTTCACTTCGTTCAGGATGACAAGCTTGAAAGTCATTCTCATGTACCACCTTTGTTCTTGTTTCTTTTTTTCTGTTCTAGAGTCTGGTATACTGCTTGCACTAAAGATTAATGATATCAAAAGGATCACTTAATCATATGGCCATGAACTCAGCAAACGATAGTGGTAGCTCACCATCCGGTATTCCCTTTCTCAACATCAATACTATGATTTCAAAGTACAGCGACGTGCTCATTGCGGTGCTTGTTGTCATGGTGATGGCGATGATGGTGATTCCTCTGCCAACATCAATCGTGGATATTTTGCTCACGATTCAGATTACCATTGGTGTGGTAGTTCTTCTTTCATCTCTTTATATTTCTGATGCTTTAAAAATTGCTTCATTTCCAACCATTCTTTTGCTGAGTACTTTGTTTCGCCTGTCGCTGAATATTTCAACAACGCGTCTTATCCTTTCTCAAGCTGATGCGGGTGAAGTGGTGCGAGCGTTTGGTTCGTTTGTAGTTCAGGGAAATTATGTGGTGGGTGGAATTCTTTTTCTCATTGTAACCCTTGTAAACTTCATCGTTATTGCAAAGGGTGCCGAGCGTGTTTCTGAAGTGGGAGCCAGGTTTACGTTGGATGCCTTGCCGGGAAAACAAATGTCGATCGATGCTGATCTTCGTGCAGGCATTGTCACCATGGAACAAGCGATGGAACGTCGTTCGAAGTTGCAACGCGAGAGTCAACTGTATGGAGCCATGGACGGAGCCATGAAGTTTGTGAAGGGTGATGCCATTGCCGGTATGATTATTACTCTCGTCAACGTTATCGGCGGATTCATTATTGGTGTGGCTCAGCGAGGAATGCCATTTGTTGAGGCTATTGAAGTGTATTCTTTGCTCACCATTGGGGACGGTTTGGTGCAGCAAATTCCAGCGCTTATTATTTCAGTTTCATCTGGTATTATTGTGACACGTGTTACGTCTGAAGAAGAAAATAGTAATCTTGGAAGAGATATCATTACACAAATTACGGCTTATCCAAAAGCAATGATTATTGCTTCTATTATGTTGGGAATAATGGCGGTTGTTCCTGGTCTTCCTAAAATTCCTTTTGCTCTTATGAGTTTGCTGGTTGGGGGCACTGCATTTTTTATGATGAGGTCAAAAGAAAAAGCGGTGCAGGAAATTGCAGAGCAACCACGAGAAGAAGCCGTGAAAAAAGCCATCAAAAAACATGGCGATGTGCTGCCGTTTATTATGCCAAGCCCCATTTCGCTTGAAGTGGGTTCTGCTCTTATTCCTTTTGTGGATGATAGCCAAGATGGTGGACGATTTATCAATGAGCTCATTCCTCTTTTGCGACATGGTTTATATTATGAGTTAGGTGTGAATTTTCCCGGTATTCAAGTGCGTGGGCAAACGGTTGATATGGAAGCTGAAGCTTACATGATCAACATCAATGAGGTTCCAGTGGCCAAGGGGAAAATTATGCAGGGCCACATTTTGGTGGGTGAGCCTCTTGAGCAACTGCAGCTGTTTAACATTGAAGGCATTGAAACGATTCATCCTATCGATGGATCTGTTGTAACGTGGATTGCAGAGGAACATCGCAATGTGGCAACGCAAGCAGGTTTTAGAATGTGGGATATTGCAGAGTATCTCATTTTGCATCTTTCGTATGTGTTGCGTAAGCACGCCGCAGAATTTTTGGGCGCGCAAGAAGTGCAGACCATGCTTTCTGAATTGGAAAAAACGCATCCAGCTTTGGTGAAAGAACTTATTCCAAAAGTGATTACCCTTTTGCAGCTTTCCGAAATTTTACAGCGCTTGGTGCAAGAAGACATTGCCATTCGAGACTTAAAAACCATTTTTGCAACGCTTGCGCAGTGGGGTGAAATTGAGCGTGATACCTTGGTGCTTACTGAACACGTGCGTGCGGGATTGAAGCGTTATGTTACGCACAAATATGCTGGTCCAGATAGTACGCTTGCAGTGTACTTGTTAGATCCGGACATTGAAGACTTGGTAAAAAATTCCATTCGCAGAACAGAAAAAGGAAACTACTTGGCGCTTGAGCCAGAGATTACGCAAGAAATTGTGGAGTCAGTTGGAAAAGAAATTGCCTCACATCCATTTCCTCCTGGAGCGCGGCCTCCCGTTATTCTTACCACAGCAGAAATTAGAAGGTATTTCCGAAAAATTGTGGAACTCGAATTTCCACAACTTTCAGTGCTTTCCTATCAAGAGCTTTCAGAAAACTTGCGCATTCAACCTATTGCAAGAGTCTCATTGCCAGAAGAAATTCTTCAAGCTGCTAATGCTTAAATTGCAACACTTTGCTGTCATTGCTGTATGTGTTAGATAATTCGCTGACAGAATTTATTTGTCATCCCCTTGTCATTGCGAGTTTTGCGAAGCAAGACGTGGCAATCTCCTCTGGCAATTGAACGAGGAGATCCTTCGTTACACTCAGGATGACAAATACAATTCCTCACGAAAACAACAAATTGATAATAGTGATCAGCGCCAAAAGCAGGATGAGACTGCCGATGCCGATGAGGCTTATTTCGGTAGTGGTGAGCTTTTGAGCTGTGTGAGGAGTGGGGTAGTTGAGAGCAGTTTTCATTTTGCGTTTAAAGAAGCTTTTTTTCTTTTTCATTTCTTCCGAAACCGATTGTTCACTTTGTTCCGAAACGTCTTCTTTGCTTTTATCTTCCGCCATTTCATGTTCTTCAGCTGAAGAAGTTTCTGGCGCAGCAGTTTTTTCAGTGAGCGGAATTTCATTTGGATTGATCGCCGCAGGTTTTCGTTTTGAAGCCATGCGCTCAAAGCTTTCCACATTAATTTCTTGCGGATTTCGAAACATAACCAAAATAGTTCCAAACGCAATGCGATCGCCATCGTGAAGAAATTCTTCCACTACTCTGCGGTTATTTACGAAAGTTCCATTTTTGCTTTCGAGATCTCGAATGGAAATGCCGCCCCATTTTTTGCTGATCTTTGCGTGATGTCTTGAAATAACATGCTCATTGATGGGAAAAGCAGCTTCGCTATCACGGCCCACGATGAAAGAGGTGATGTCATCCGTGAGATACATTTTTTTGCCTTCTTCAACTCCATTCAACACTTCCAGGCTAGGTGCAGTTTCTTTATCAAGTGCTGCCAATACTTTTTTGAGAAGTTTTACTTCTAACACGTCACTTTCGGTGACTTCATCTTCTTGAAGTCCAGGTTCTGTTTTGTCATCTTCAAGGTAGCGTAAGTCGAAGGTGTCGATGGTAATCACATCGCCACGTTTGAGCAAAAATTGTTCGTTCGCTTCCAAACGTTGACCATTTAAAAAAGTGCCATTTCCACTGCCAAGATCGCTGATGAAATGATCATTTTTTTGTTTCACGATTTCGGCGTGATATCGAGAAATACGATGAGAAGGGAGGTGAATAAAATTATCGTCATGACGGCCAATAGAAATGACGTCACTGTCAAAGTGAAGAGCGTCTTCTTTTTCTTTTCCGCGTTCGCTGACAATTAGTGTTGGCATTGATAATTACCCGAAATAACTTTTCGTGCGAGCTCTTGCTCTTGTTGAAAATCTTTTCCTGCAGCTTTTAAGAACCGGCAAAAAGTACTTCCTGCTTCTTGAGTGTTATGTTGCATTTGGTAGAGCGTTGCTAAGTTGTAAAGTGTTTGCGCATGTTGAGGAGAAATTGCAAGCGCCAACTTCCATTGTTTTTCTGCATCCAAAAGTTTTCCTTGTTTAAGGAAAACGAGGCCCATGTTGTAGTACGCGTCGGCTAGTGTGGGATTGATTTTGACAGCTTTCTCGTACGCCTTCATGGCTTGAGAATAAAAGTGTTCGGCTTGATCTGGTTTGTTGTTTTGGCTCGCTTCGCTTGCAAGTGCAAAATAGCTTGATCCAAGTCGGAACCAAGCAAGATCATTGCTGGCATCAAGCGCTGTGGTGCTTAAAAATTCTTGCAAGGCTTCCTGATATTTTTTCTGGCCAAGATAATAGACGCCTAGTTGCATGTGACCATCAGCAGAATTTGCGTTGAGTTCAAGTGCTTTGAGAAAACAGTTTTGTGCCTTTGTTGGTTGTTGCATTTCCAAATAAAGGTTTCCCAATTTGTTCCACAGCTCAACAGAATTTGGCTGATCATCCAAGGCTAAGCGATAACGAATGACAGCAAGTTCATATTTTCCAAGGTTGCGGTAAACATCGGCAAGTTTTTCATGCACGTATCTCAAGTTTGGGTTGAGTTGAGTTGCAAGTTTAAATTCGCTTTCGGCATTATCGATGTAAGATGATTTTTTTGAAGCCGTAGCTTTTTCAAGATAGGAAAGTCCAAGATTATAATGAGCATCAGCTTGAGTGTTATCTTTTTTGAGCCCTTTTTTTATAGTGCTAATGGCGTCATCAATATTTCCTATCGCCAGATAGACAGCGCCCAAGTTGCTATAGGCAGAAGCATAGCGCTTATCCAAGGAAATAGCTTTTTCAAATTGCTTAATCGCTTCGGGGTAGAGCCCTTTCTTTTTGTAAAGAATGCCTAAGTTGTTGTAGGCTTCCACATAATCTGGAGAAAGTTCGATGGCGGTTTTGATTTCGAAGAGGGCGCGATCGAGATCATTTGCATCGAGGAAAACAATGCCGCGATTGTTGTGGTAGACAGCTCGTTCGGTGGGTTGCGTGATTTTCTTTTTTGCCGCCAGATTTGGTGAGGCAAACACAAGAAAAAGAAGAGCGAATATAAAACTAAGACAAGGTTTTTTCTTTTCAAAAAGCATAAATAGTTTTCCTTTAATGTCACTAACAACAAAGTGAAATAATCTTGTTTTTGTCATCCCGCACTTGATGCGGGATCTACAATTCTCACAATTTGCGTGTCATCACGAGGAGTGTAACGACGTGGTGATCTCCTCTGACAAATTGAATTTGTGAATCGTCTGAGGAGATTGCCACGTTTTGCTTTGCAAAACTCGCAATGACAGTAAATTGCCTAAATTCCTCGTCAGAAACACGGGTCTAAACGCTTTACTTGATTATAAGCATTTTTAGCTTCTTCTGTTTTTCCAAGTTTTGTTGCCACATCAGACAGAAAATGCCAAGCCACAGCATCTTCAGGTACAAGCTCCACCGTTGTTTTTAGAGCTGTGAAAGCTTTTTTCAATTGCTTTTGATCTCCGTAATGCAAGGCTTCTAAGAAGGCATTATGGCTTGCAAGAAAACGATTTGCCGATGTTTTTGATTTCTTGCCATCATTTTCATCTCCACTTTTTTCAAATGCAAGAAGCGAAGGAGTTAGTTTTTCTTGTGTAATTTTTCTCATGACTTCAACTTCTTTTGCAGCAGCTTTGTAGAAAGGTGAAAAATTTTTCTTCTTTTGTTTTGCGACGAGTCCCAAAAAAGTGTTGGTGTCGATTACACCCTGATAGCCAAGAGGTGATCTGGGATCTGCACTTTTTGCTTCTTCAAAAGCAGCCAATGCCTTTTCAGCAGAAGCTTCGGTAAACTGAAATAATTCTTTTCTGCCCTGCACAAACCATTGATAGGCCTGCGTTGACTGTGTACGATTTCGTATTTGTTGCAGCGCTTCTTCGTGAAAGGAAAGTTTAAGCGCTTTCAGTATTTCTTCGCTGGTATTTTTAAGGGTTTCAAAAAAAGCAGTGTGCTCAGGATATGGAATCTGAAGTGAAAATGTTTTGAGAAGTTTCTGCTGTTTATCTTTTAAGCTGATATACACTTGAAGATTTCCTTTTGCTTCATGGAAAGTTCCTTCAAGGATGTAGTTGATTTTTTCTTTGTTGCTTTGATCACTTTCAAGCACCGAAACGAGATTGGTGTTTGAAAGATAGTCGCCCAACAAAAAAGGAATGCCAGAACGAAGCCAAGTAAGTTGTGCATTTTTGCCTTCAAAGGAAAAAGATTGGAGGTAAATTGCAGTATTTTTCTTTTGATGTGCAGCCAAAGAATAGTGCATCAGTTGGGGCCAATGAACACAAGACGCGTTCGTTGGAGAAGCTGATGAAAAAAGAAAAAAAAGAACACCAAAAAAGAAAGTAAAAAGGAATCGCATAGCTTTCTTGATTAAGATGAACAGAGAGAGAAATCAACTCAATTAGACTTCCCCCAGAATACTGTGGACGCTTTTTTTCAACTATGATAGTGCAGCCGGAACATGGCAGATGAAGATAAAAAATCAGAGCTAACCGGTTCTCATCCCGATATTCACGAAAAAACACTTGTTGGTGTTTCTGCACATGGCGATGAAATTACGCCGTCTCCCGAAAAATTGAGCCCACCATATTTGGTTGTTGTAGACGGGCCACGTGTTGGTACGCGGTTTAGCCTCGGCCAAGGTGGTCATGTTCTTGGTCGCTCATCTGCTGCAAATGTGAGGCTTGAAGATCAAAGTGTTTCACGTCAGCATTCAGAACTTTTTGTAGAGGGAAGTTCGTTTCAGGTAAAAGATCTCGGCTCTAAAAATGGGACACTCGTAAATGGGAGGCTCATTCATGAATCGGTGATGATTGGGCACAAAGATTTGGTTAAAGTGGGCATTTATCTTTTGCGTCTCGTTACGCAAGAAATTTCAACTGAAGAAGAGATGACACTTCCAGCCGATTACATCATGGTCGATAGAACAGTGTTTGCTCAAGCAGAGCCAGATGGTGAAACTGCAAGTGTGATGAAAAAAGTAGAAAATTTGCAGAGAGAAGCAAAAGAGAAATCAAAAGAAGAAAAGAAAACACAAAAAGCCGAAAAGAAAAAAATGTCTCCGCGCACAAAACGGGAAAAAATCTTTTTAGCAGTGGGCATTCTTTGTGTTGTTTTGGCGCTCGGGTTTTTCTTGAAGCCATATTTGTTTAATGGGAAAAAAGAAAAAGAATTGCCCAACAAAAAAGCTGCAGTTCTTCAGCCTGAAAAAACTGAAACACCAGCCGAAAGTGCCAAAAATATTCTTCCTGAAGAAACATCATCAGAACAAAATGCAGATGCGCCAGAGTCCTCACCTGAATCTCAGACAGCATTAGAAGGCGCAAGCCCTGAAGCAACACCGTTAGATGCTTCTTCCGAAACAAAAACGCTTTCGCCTGCAACAGGCACAACGCAGTCAAATACGCTTCCGGTTTTTCTCGATTTTGCTTCCAGTCCTATTTCCGCCGAGGTGACATTCCAAGGAAAAATTTTGGGACGTACGCCACTTCGAATAAACTTGGAGCTTGAACCAGACAAGACCTACACGGCAACCGCAGACTTTGTCCTTCCAGAAATAAAAGAGCAGTTTACGCAAGATCTCGAATTTACCGTTTCAAAAGATAAATCCGTTATTCCACTTTTATTCCGTGGCCCTATTGGGATGATCAGGGTTGATAATTTACCTCGCGATGTTCAGTTTTATCTCGAAGGCAGTTTCGACTACGATCGTTTCAATCAACGCTCGGCAAAGCTTGATGAGATTGTGTTGCAGAAGCCTATCTATGTTCCATATGGCAATTACATTATCGAACTTCGTCGCGCGAGAAGGCTCAGTGAAAGTTCCGAAACCTTTGTGCAAGATATTATTTATCGCCGTGAAGTAAAACTTCAAACTGAAAATCCATCTTATGTCATGGCGGTGAGTGATGAAGACTTAAGTGTCTTTCCTGCTGCCATTCGTTCGTTCCCAGAAAATGCCGATGTGTTTGTAGATGGAAGCAAAGTTGGTGTTACTCCATACAACGGCATGCTTCCTCTTGGTGAACATCAGATGACACTTCGAAAAGAAGGATATTTCGAGCATACCGAAGCGTTGAAAGTAGATATCAATACGCCGTATGCAACCGAAGTGAAGCTGAAAACTTCACTCTCAGGTGCGCACATCAACAATGCAAAAGCTGCACTGAGCAGAAAAATGTATCAACAAGCGGTGAATGAGTTGGCGGAAGCCCTTGCCAGTACGCCATCTTCTTCCGAAGAAGGTTTGGCGCAGTACATGTTGGGCAAAGCGTATTTGGGCACCGGTGATTTAGAGCGAGCACTTGGATATTTTGAAAAAGCAAAAACGGATGAGGGAAATCGCTATCCAGCCATGCTTGGCATTGTAAATGTGTACGCCATTCAGGGAAAAACAAACGAGTCACTCCCACTTTTGGTTGAAGTGATGTTGAAGGCGCAGGATGAAACGGTGAAGCAAGAAGCCAATGATCTCTTCCAAAAAATTTCTCCCTTCAAGTCTGTGCTCTATATTCATTCCGAGCCTGAGGGTGCAAAAGTAGTGGTAAATGACAAGTCTGTTGCGCAACAAACGCCGGTGATTTTGCATGAGTTGCCGCTTGGAAATTACCGTATTCGAATTGAGCAAGAGGGATATTTGCCAACCGATCTCAACCTCAACCTCACGGTAAATGAGTTCAATCCGGTGGTGGTAAAACTAAAACCTATTCCACAATGATCCATCTAAATTGTTGAGATTTAATAGACCTCTTGCATAACCGTAGCGAGCAGCCCAAGGACGAGGCGGGGCGGGGCCCCGAAACCGGAGCGTATATGGAAATACGTGAGGATTTTGGGGTGCCCCAACGAAGTCATTGGGTTGCGCAGCAGGTTATGCAAGAGGTCTAATGAAAAATTAGCATTTCCCCATGTGTTTTTGCGAGCAATGCTTGACTTTATGTTCCCTTGCCCCATCTAGGTTTTCACCCAAGGAGGAAAAATGGTGAATGAAAAAGAAAAAGATCTCTTAGAGCTCAATCAAAAAATTGTAGACTTGTTAAAGGAGCGTTTTGAAGAAGATGGTGGCGCCGAGCATTATGAGCGTGCGCACGAGTATGCCAGCATTTTACTTGAGGCTGGTTTGCTACAAGCTGCTAAAAACGCCTATCATCAATTGTTAGCAGTTGATCCCGAAGACGAAGTAGCCCTAGAAGCTCTTGAAGACATTGAGCAAAGTTTGCAGTAAGAAAAACCTAAAATTGATACCATAAAAAACCGATGTAAACTGCATCGGTTTTTTGATATCTTTTCGAAGAACGAATTTCGAATTACGTAAACGAAATTTGGTTTACGCCAAATTTTTGCGCACCCGGAGGGATTTGAACCCCCGGCACCTGGTTCCGAAGACCAGTGCTCTATCCGCTGAGCTACGGGTGCAAATTTTCCGAAGCTCCTAATCTTTCTGCCAGGCTTCGTCAATCATCAAGGTTTACGAGAAGAAGAGCTTGAATAATCCGTTACCGCTTACCGTAATAAGGGTGACAGCAGCTCCAGCTAAAAAAACTCCGATGGTATTAGCAATGAGAAATTGTTTAAAGCTTAATCCTAAAAGATAAGCGCCAAGCGCGCCTGAGTATGTTCCGCTTCCGGGAAGGGGAACAGCAACAAAAAGTGCAATTCCAAGTGTTCCCCATTTTTCAACATAAGGATGAATTTTGGCTTGAGTTCGATGCGTGAACTTCGTCCAGTGTTTTCCGAATGTGGGAATGTGTTCTAAAAGATGAATAAAACGATTGATGAGTGGGTACAAAATAAGACCTAAAAAAGCGTTGGAGAAAACACAGATTATGAATACCAATGCCCAGTTGAGCCCCAAACCACTCATCTGATAGCCCAGCGGAAGTTGCAGGGTACCTGAAAGAATTCCAAGAGGAATAGAGGCTCTGAGTTCAAAAAAAGGGAGAAGGGTGACGGTAAAAAGAAGAAAAAGAGATCCGAACATGAAAAACTCCAATAAAAAAGGGTGGTTAAGGCGAGTTGTCTAGCATGAAGCTTAAATGAAAAAAACTTGTTTTTTTAGAGGTGATCAGTTAACACTCCGCCCCTTCAGATGAACAGAAGGCGGGTAAAGGAGTTTTTAAGATGAAGTTATGCATTATTGGAACAGGATACGTGGGCTTAGTTACAGGCAGTTGCCTGGCTGATGTGGGCAATCAAGTCTGGTGTGTAGACAAAGATGCAAAAAAAGTTGATTGCCTGCGAAATCACAGAATCCCGATTTATGAACCAGGTTTAGAAGAAATCGTAAAAAGAAACAGTGTCGAAGAGAGACTCTTTTTTACCACAGACCTCAAACGAGGTTTGGCTGAAGCAGAAATATGTTTCATTTGTGTTGATACGCCGCCCGATGAGAAGGGAAAGGCAGACCTTAGCAATGTGTTAGCAGTTGCAAAACAACTGGGAGAGCTGATTGACACTCCAAAAATTGTGGTAACAAAAAGTACAGTTCCCGTTGGAACAACGCTTCGTGTAAAAGCTGTTATCGCGGAAGAGTTGAAAAAGAGGGGGTTAGATGCTGATGCATTTATCTCAGTTGCAAATAATCCAGAATTTCTCAAAGAAGGCGCGGCTGTTCAAGATTTTATGAAGCCTGACCGCGTGGTGGTTGGAGTAGAAAAAAAAGAGGTCGGCGAAAAACTTCACAAGCTTTATACTCCCTTCATGCTTAAGCAAGATCGTTTTTTGCAAATGGACATTGCATCATCTGAGTTGACCAAATATGCCGCAAATTCAATGTTGGCTACGCGCATTTCGTTTATGAATGAACTTGCACGCCTTTGCGAAGTAGTTGGTGCCGACATTTCAGCTATCCGTCGAGGCATAGGTTCCGATCCTCGCATTGGTTCCGATTTTCTTTATGCAGGTCTTGGATACGGTGGCTCATGTTTTCCAAAAGACATGAAGGCACTTGTTCAACTTGGAAAAGAATACGATGTTTCTCTCAGTGTTGTAGAAACCGCAGATAAAGCGAATGACGAACAACGAAAATGGTTTTGGAATAAAATTGTAAAAAATTTTGGTGGTATGAAGCAACTTGCTGGAAAGAAAGTTGCTGTTTGGGGTTTAGCGTTCAAGGCTGAAACAGACGATGTTCGATTTGCACCATCGTTAGATCTTATTCGAAATCTTTTGGAAGCGGGAGCAAAAGTGACAGCCTACGATCCAGCTGCAGAAGAGAGTGCAAAAGCTGCGTTGAGTGATTTAGCTTCTCGTGTTGAATGGTGTCATACCGCTTATCAGTGCGTAGAAAATGCAGATGCACTTCTTGTGTGCACAGAGTGGCGGGAGTTTCGTAGTCCTGATTTTGCAAAAATAAAACAGCTTATGAAATCGCCTACTGTTTTTGATGGAAGATTATTGTATGATTCTACAGCCCTTGCTGCGCTTGGGTTTGCTGTTACTACAATTGGAAAATAAAAAACATATCTCCTACAAAACTAATGTGGGGAGGAGTTTTGCTCGTGCAGGCACAGAAAAAAGAAAATGCTTTACCAAGGTGGTATATTGCCCAGACCAAGCCGGCATGTGAAGCTTTTGTGGAGATGCGTTGGAAGCAAGTTGGATATGAAGTTTTTTATCCTCGCATTCTCAAGCGTGTTCGTCGCGCAGAAAAGTATTTTGAAAAATCCTCATCTCTTTTTCCTTCCTATCTTTTTGTTCGTCTTGATTTGAATGATCCCACACATCATCGCAATGTGCTTTACACAAGAGGCGTACGGAAACTTTTGGGCGTAGATTCTGTTCCAGTTCCGGTACATGATCGTATTGTTGAACTTCTGCAAGAGCACGTGAATGAGAAGGGGCTGTTTGCAACGGCAGAAAAACTTTCAAAAGGCTCGAAAATTAGAGTTATACATGGGCCATTAAAAGACCTTGTTGGAGTTTTGGAAAAACCTGCCTCTGCCGATGGACGTATTAAAGTTTTGATCGAGGCCTATCACAAAACTATTCGTGCAGAATTATGGGATGTTGAGGTTGAATACCTCTAAAGTTATCCTTTAACAACTCCTTCTAACTCCACTCATCTTCTAGAAATGAATAAGCACTTGACGCTCTGTTTCAAAGTGACTAGAAGTGTTCGCCAATCGAACGTTCACAGCTTGAACAAGATGTTTTCTATCTAAAAGTGAACAGTATAGCGGAACGAATTCTTCTCTGTTTTTGGTACATTTTCCGAATGTGCCCCGGCGGTAGCCTGTCTTTTTCTCATTTTTCATGGAAACTCAACTCAACACCACTCCACAACTTTCGCAAAGTGAACGTTCCATTTTGGAATCACTTTCACTAGAGCCCCGAGCCATATCACAGCGTCAGCTTGCTCGTGATACCGGTATGTCGGTTGGTTTTGTGAATGCGGTCTTGAAAAAGTTGATCAAAACAGGCCACATTAAAGTAAGTCGCATGAATATGCGATCAGTTCAGTATTTGTTGACGCCAAAAGGACTTCTGCAAAAAACAATTCTTTCTTACAAGTATATTGTGGAAACGATTCACACGTACAAAGATTTTAAAAAACATTTTAGTAATTTAATGTTGAAACTTGAGGCCGAGGGTGTTGATGAGTTTTATCTTTATGGCCAAGGTGAGTTTGCACATTTAGTGGATGGGTTTTTAAAAAGTGGCACAAACGGAACAGTGAAGCGAGATCTGCCCGCTGATTTTTCCTCGTCTGAAAAAATAGCAATACTCAATGCGAGCACAGAGTTTGTTGACGTTAAAAAATTTGAAAAAAATGTTCGCGTTGTTCACCTGATTGATGAACTTTGTGGAAAAATAAATCATGCTGGCCGCTTGGGAGTGAATTCATGAGAATTTTACTCACTGGAAGCGCTGGTTTTATTGGTTTTCACGTTGCTAAAAGATTTTTAGATGAAGGCCATGAAGTATTTGGAGTAGATAATCTCAACGATTATTACGATGTAACTTTAAAGAAAGCTCGACTGCAAGGGTTGAAAAAATATCCACACTTTTTTTTCAAAAAAGTTGAACTCTCTGAAAAAGATGCTGTAAAAAATATTTTCTCTGATGGGAATTTTGACTGCGTTTTGCATTTGGCTGCTCAAGCTGGTGTTCGTTACAGCATTGATCATCCTGAAAAATATGTTGATGCAAATATTGTTGCTTTTCTCAACATACTTGAAGCCTGCCGCCATGCAAAAACGCCACATCTTGTTTATGCAAGCTCAAGTTCTGTGTATGGTGCAAATACAAAGCAACCTTTTTCGGAAACTGATGCAGTTGATCATCCCGTTTCTCTTTATGGCGCCACAAAGCGTGCAAATGAATTGATGGCGCATACCTATTCTCATCTTTACCAGCTTCACACAACGGGTCTTCGCTTCTTCACTGTTTATGGGCCTTGGGGAAGACCCGATATGGCGTATTACAAATTTATAAAGGCTATTTTAAATGGTGAGCCTATTGATGTGTATAATGACGGAAACATGAAAAGAGATTTTACTTTTGTTGATGATGTAGTAGACGCGATTGCAAAATTGATTTGCTGTGTTCCGAAAAAAAATGAAGCTAAGAATGATTCGCCATCTGAAAGTGAAGCTCCATTTCAAGTGTACAACATCGGAAATAATAAACCAGTTGCGCTTATGGATTTTATCGCTGCGCTTGAAGTGGCCACTGGAAAAAAAGCTGAGATACGTTTCAAACCACTTCAAGACGGAGATGTGTTAGAAACATTTGCAGACATAGAAAAAATTAAACGTCGTGTTCAATGGAAGCCGAAAATTAATATAGATGAAGGTTTGCAAAAAGTAGTTGAATGGTACAGAAGCTATCGGGAAAATTTTTAAATGGTAAGGAAAGGTAACAAAATGCGTAAAGTGTTTTCGGGTTTCTTTTTTGTGCTTGTTCTATTTTATTCCGCAGGTTTATGGGCTCAAGGTTTCGCTGGACAAGCGTTGGGGAAGCGGGATTTATCGGCTTTTCAGTTACCCGCCCAATCTCAATTACCTTCTTTAGGCACAAAACCAAGTAATTTTTTGGGTGATCAAAATAAAGCAGTTTTTAATCCCTCTCAAATACCTTTGGGAGGCATGTCTGGAATTCCTGATTTAGGGTACCAAATTCATGTTTTGGGAAATGTTGTATTGCCAGGTACATATCGTTTACCTCCATCTACTCGAATTGCGGAAGCCATAGGCTTTGCCGGAGGAGCAACGAAAACAGGTTCGAAAAGAACAGTTGAATTAAGACGAAAACAACAAATTAAAAGATATGATCTTATCAAGTTTGAACTTGAGGGTGATCTTTCGAACAATCCCTTTCTTTTAGATAATGATATTATCCTTGTTCCCTTTGCCGAAAAGAATGTTGAGATTTTTGGCCCTGTAAAACACCCGGGAGTTTTTGAAATGGTGGGTAAAGATCGCTCATTAAGCAATCTCATAGAAATGAGCGGTGGATTTACAGCGGGAGTAGACTTGCTGGAGTCTATTAAAATTATTCGCTATATAGAGAGTAAAAAAGAAGTCTTGAGCGTTATGAATTCGGCAAGTGAACTGTCAAGATTTGAGCTTGAAAATGGTGATATTATCATCATTCCGCACGTGTTAGGCCGAGGAAGAGATTATGATTATAATGTTTCCAGTCTTCCTGCGGATAATGTTTTTTACCCTTCTTATAACAACAATGTTTATGTAGTCGGTGCCGTGGCTTTGCCAGGTTCGTTTGCATTCAACAGTCACTATTCTGTACAAGATTTTATGAATATGTCGGGCCCCCAAAAAGAAGCGAATAAGCATGCAGTGTATATTCTCAAGCCTGATGGAACAAGAATTCGGAGAATATTAAGTAATAAAAAATACAACGTAAGTCCTGGTGATACTATTGTTGTTCCCGAGCGAGCATTTAGAAGTGACAACTTTATCAAATGGTATTCAACCATTACGTCTAGTATCATCAGCGGATTCACGATTTATCAGCTGACGAAATAGGTTTGTTTAAAAATAATTTATTTGGCAATAACCAGCTTGTAGATTTTACTGAGGTGAGGCATGCAAGAGTGCTCTAATGATGAAATTAATCTTCTTGATTATTTAGAGGTAGTAAAAAAAAGAAAAAAAAGCATTACAATATTGGTCGCAGTTGTAACCTTGGCTACAATCGTGGCAAGTCTATTAATGCCTAAGTACTATATGGCAGAAGCTGTAATTTTACCTATTCAGAGTAGTCAAACGGACAGATTTTCTTCATTAGCCTCTTTGGTAGGAATGGGAGGGGGGGGGGTAATAAAGCCGGCGCAGCAACTTATGGTACTGCTTCAAAGTTACACATTGGCAGAGCGCATGGTGAAAAAATATAAGTTGATGCCAGAGAAAGGGCAGTCATTGCATTCTGCAGTTGTTGACCTTCTTGGGCATGTTCAATTTGAAAATGATGAGATAACGGGAGTAATAAAAATTCAAGCCGAATACAAAGATCCAAAATTTTCAGCCAAAATGGCAAATAGATACGTGGAAAGCTTACAAGATTTTATTCGTGAAAGAAGTTTTACATCTGCAAGAAAAAATAAACTCTTTGTCAAAGGACAACTTATAAAAAATAAGCGGGAGCTCCTTAATGCAGGGACAGAGCTTGGAGAGTTTTACAAAAGAGGATCATCGGTTGGATCAAAGATAGATGTTTTTGTAGGTGAGGATGATGTTAGTGTAGAAGAAGTTCCCGATCTTGGATTGGAAGTACTGGATGAAGAATTGATTGAAAACGTAGTTGAAAAAAAGAAAGACGATGGCAGTATGTACGTTCGAGGAGTTTCACAACAAGTTTACTATCAGTATTTATCAGCGCATCGTTCTTCTTTAGCCCAACTAAATGCACTGCTTGTGCAGCAGTATGAAATGGCGAAAATTGAAGAAGTTAAGGATAATTTGGCATTTCAAATTGTTGATTCTGCCCGAGTGCCTGAAAAACGGTCGAAGCCAAAACGCAAGCAGATGGTATTAGGTGCTTTTGTAGGTTCTCTTTTTTTTGGCGCAATGCTAGCGCTTCTTCTAGAATATATCAAAGAAGGAAAAATTGTAGGAGCGAGTGCTCATAGGGATACTCGCTTTGATGAAAACAGAAAAGAATCCAATCGAAACGCAAGGATGGAAACGTGAGAGATACACACACGCAGCAATATTTTGAAGAAGTAAGCACTGTGGCAAAATCAATTGACTTTGCTGCTGTTGAAAAGTTGACGTATGAGTTAGTCGCACTTCGCGAACGCGAGGGGAGAATGTTTTTATTAGGTGTTGGTGGAAGTGCAGCAAACTGTAGTCATGCGGTTAATGATTTTAGAAAACTTTGCGGCATAGAATGTTATACACCTGTTGATAATGTTTCAGAATTAACTGCTCGCACCAATGATGAAGGTTGGGATACGGTTTTTGCGATGTGGCTGAGGACGAGTAAGGCAAATGAAAATGATGCGGTATTTATCCTTTCAGTTGGTGGTGGTAATTTAGAGAAAAATGTTAGTCCTAACATCGTACATGCACTTGATGAGGCTAAATCTCGAAAAATGAAAATTTTTGGAATTGTAGGGCGTGATGGTGGCTACACAAAACAACTTGGAGATACAGTGATTGTTATTCCTACGGTTAGTGAATCTCGAATTACTCCACATTCAGAGGCATTTCAAGCAGTGGTTTGGCATTGCCTTGTTTCTCACCCCAAGTTGCAACAAATACCAACAAAATGGTAGTGTTCGAAAATAATCGATGGCACATAAAACTAATTTAAGACGGGCAGTTTTCCTAGATCGGGATGGTATTATCAATTGTGTGAAGGTATTCGAAGGTAAGCCCTATCCTCCGGCTACTTTTGATGAGTTTCATTTTCTTCCAGGTGTGGAAAGTTCGATCCGTGCTCTGCGTAAAGCTGGATTTTTGGTTATTGTGGTTACGAACCAACCTGACGTTGCAACCGGAATTCAACAACGGGAAGTGGTGGAAGTGATGCATAATAAGCTGCGTGCTTTAGATTTGTGTGATGATATTAAGACGTGTTTTCATATAGATTCAGATGAGTGTGATTGTCGAAAGCCGAAACCCGGGATGTTGATGAGAGCGGCTTATGAATGGAACATAGATCTTGATCGTAGCTTTATGGTAGGAGATAGATGGCGAGATGTAAGTGCGGGAAAGGCCGCTGGATGCTATACTTTTTTTGTCGATTATAAATATCAAGAGCAACTTGTTGATATTCCCGATGCGACGGTGAGTTCTTTAAAAGAAGCGGGCGGGCTCATTCTTCAAGAAAATTATCCGCGAAAGGAGAGATTGTTATGATTATGGAAACACCTTTAAAGGTGAAGTTGTTTGCCGACGGTGCTGATTTATCGGGAATTGAGGAGATGTATGCAAATCCTTTGATTAAAGGATTCACTACCAATCCCACACTTATGCGAAAAGCAGGTGTTAAAGACTATAAATCATTTGCAATGGAAGTGCTCAAAGTAGTATCAGACCGTCCAATTTCCTTTGAAGTCTTTGCTGATGAATTCAACGAGATGGAGCAGCAGGCGCTTGAAATTGCTTCGTGGGGAAGTAACGTTAACGTGAAGATTCCTGTTATGAATACGCGTGGAGAGTTTTCGGGGCCTTTAGTTGAAAGATTATCCAATGCTGGTGTTAAGTTGAATGTCACTGCCGTAATGACACCTGAACAAGTGAGCAGAATCGTTGATTGTTTATCAGAGAGTACTCCTGCAATTATATCAGTATTTGCTGGGCGTATTGCAGACACTGGTCGTGACCCGGTTCCTCTTATGACAAGGGCTGTTGAGATTATGAAAGCAAGGCCAAATGCTGAGTTGATCTGGGCTAGCCCGAGAGAGCTCTTGAATATTTTTCAAGCAGACTCTGTGGGATGTCATATTATCACTGCGACAAATGATATATTAAAAAAACTTTCTTCAGTTGGAAAGGACTTAGAAAAATTTTCACTGGAAACGGTAGAGATGTTTTATTGTGATGCACAGGCGTCTCAATATAAGATTAAAACAGAAGTTGCAGCTTAACATTTTGGAGGAAAAATGAAGTTTGAAAAAGTTTTAGTTACTGGAGGTGCGGGGTATGTTGGCAGTTTACTTGTTCCACAATTACTTGATGCTGGCTATAAAGTCACTGTGTACGACATTATGTATTTTGGTGATGATTTTTTACCAAAAAACAACCCTAATTTAACTCTAATTAAGGGAGATATCCGGGATACGCCACAACTTACTCAAGCCTTAAAAAATATGAATGCGGTTATCTCACTTGCTTGTATCTCTAACGATGCAAGTTTCGAACTCGATGAAAAATTGTCCACTTCAGTGAACTTACATGCTTTTGAACCTATGGTTCTTGCTGCAAAGGCTGCCGGGGTTAAACGTTTCATCTATTGTTCATCAAGTTCTGTCTATGGTGTCTCAGATTCTCCTAACGTCACTGAAGAACATCCTTTGGTACCGCTCACATTATACAATAAATATAAGGGAATGTGTGAACCGCTTCTTTTCAAACACCAATCACCTGAATTTACATGCGTTGCTATTCGTCCCGCGACGCTCTGTGGCTATGCACCGCGGCAACGGCTTGATCTGTCAGTAAACATTCTTACTAATCATGCGATGAACAATAACAAAATTACGGTGTTCGGTGGTGAACAAAAACGTCCTAATTTGCATATCCAAGATATGGTAGATCTCTATAAACTTTTGCTCAGGGTGCCAGATGAGAAAATCGCTGGACAAATTTTCAATGCAGCTATCCAGAACATGTCAATCATGGAAATTGCTCAAACTGTGAAGCATGTAGTGGAAGATCTTTTTCCTGAAAAAGGCAATATTCCAATTGAAGTTACTTCAAGTGACGATCTTAGATCTTATCATGTTAATTCTGATAAAATTAGAGGCGCATTAGATTTTCAGCCAAAGCGCACTGTTGAAGATGCGGTACGGGATTTGTGTGTAGCTTTCAAGGCTGGAAAACTTCAAAATAGTTTAAGTGACACTTTTTATTACAATGTTAAACGGTTAAAGGAGTTAAGAGCGTCATGAAAACGAAGCCAATTGCAGTAGTAACCGGTGGAGCAGGCTTTATCGGTAGTCACATGGTGGATTTGCTGATTGAAGAGGGTTTCGAAGTTCGTGTGATTGATAATCTTGTTGGAGGACGTGAGGAGAATATTGCTCATCATTCTAAAGAATCGCTTGTGTTTGAACAGCGTGATATTCGAAGCTTTGCACCAAATGATCCTCTTTTTAAAGAGGTAAAATACATATTCCATTTTGCTGGTATAGGAGATATTGTCCCGTCAATTGAACGTCCTCTTGAGTACATGTCCTCTAACGTCCAAGGCACAGTTCATATGTTGGAGTGTGCACGGTATGCAAAGGTTCAAAAATTTGTCTATGCAGCTTCATCCTCATGCTATGGCCTGGCAGATGTTCCAACGAAAGAAGATCATGCTATTTCTCCACAATATCCGTATGCATTAAGTAAATATCAAGGTGAGCAAGCATGCTTTCACTGGAATATTGTTTATAAGTTGCCTGTCAATTCAGTGAGGATTTTTAACGCTTATGGTACGCGCTCTCGTACCTCAGGTGCTTATGGTGCTGTATTTGGTGTTTTTCTCAAGCAAAAATTAGAAAAAAGACCATTCACTGTTGTGGGAGATGGAACTCAGTCACGCGATTTTCTTTATGTAACCGACGTTGTGCAAGCTTTTTATGAGGCAGCTACAACAAAGATTGTGGGAGAGCTTTACAATTTGGGAGCTGGAAATCCCCAATCTGTCAATCGCTTGGTTGAATTACTTGATGGCCCAGTAGTTTACATTCCAAAAAGACCTGGAGAACCTGATTGTACTTGGGCGGATATTACCAAGATTAAATCCCAATTAGCATGGACTCAGAAGGTGAGTTTTGAAGAGGGCGTAAAACGTATTCTCGACAATATCGAATATTGGCGCAATGCTCCCTTATGGGATTCAAAGACCATAGCCAATGCGACAAAGACGTGGTTTGAAACTTTGTCTAATCTCAGCACTTAGAACTTATGGAATTTTTGGAACCAGAAAAAGGAAGATTATTTTTCTGGATTGAATGAAGAAACTTTTCCCCTAAATTTTTGATTTATGGAAGATTGGTAGGAAGCATGGATGAAACAAGCAAAAAACTAGTAGAGCGAAAGATTAAAACTGCGGAGCAGCTTTCGAAAATCATTGGGCCGAGACCTCGTCAAAAAAAAGTGATCATGTGTCATGGAACCTTTGATGTTGTTCACCCTGGGCACGTTAGGCATCTTTTGTATGCGAAAACAAAAGGTGACATTTTGATTGCCAGTTTGACCGCAGATGAACACATTATGAAGGCGAACTCTCGTCCTTATGTTCCAGAGGATCTACGAGCGATCAATTTGGCTGCTTTAGAAGTAGTTGATTATGTAATTATTGATCGTAGACCAACTCCGCTTTACAATTTAGAATTAATCAAGCCGGACTACTTTGCAAAGGGCTACGAATATTCTAGTGGAGGAATAAATCCTAAGACTCAAGAAGAGTTGGCCGTTCTAGAAACATACGGTGGTGAAATTATTTTTACTCCAGGAGATATTGTGTATTCATCTTCTGCTCTCATTGAACTTGCTCCACCAAAAATTGCTACTGAAAAACTTTTATCCTTAATGACTGCGGAAGATATTACGTTTAGCAATCTCTATGCTACTCTTAATAAATTCGAGGGGATCAAGGTTCATGTTGTGGGCGATACTATTGTAGATAGCTATACTTATTGTGACATGATTGGCGGGATGACAAAAACTCCAACTATGAGCGTTTTATTTCAGAAGAAGGTAGATTATTCTGGAGGAGCAGCAATTATTGCAAAGCATCTTAAGGCAGCAGGTGCTGATGTGACATTTTCTACAGTGCTTGGTGAAGATGCGTTTAAGAATTATGTACTTGATGATTTAGAAAAAGCTGGGGTTAACATTTTGCCCATCGTTGATGAGACAAGGCCTACTACGAATAAGAATGCAATCATTGTAAAAGGCTATCGTTTGCTCAAAGTGGATACTTTGGATAATCGTTCAATTTCGGATAAGACGGTGAAGCGTTTGAAAGAACAAATTTCTAGTATAAAATCGGATGCTGTTGTGTTTAGTGACTTTCGTCATGGTGTTTTTAACCGACACACAATTCCAGAATTGGCAGCTGCAATTCCTGAAGGTGCTTATCGTGTTGCAGATAGCCAGGTTGCTAGTCGATGGGGCAATATACTTGAGTTCGAAGGTTTTGATCTGATTACTCCAAATGAGCGCGAAGCTCGGTTTGCATTGGGCGATCAAGATTCAGTAGTGAGACCACTTGCGCTAGAGTTGTACCGTCGCTCTAAATGTAAAACACTTATTCTTAAACTAGGTGAGCGTGGAACAATTACATATCGTTCTTCAAGAGAGCCGGGAGATTACCGAGCTTTTTTTGCTATCGATAGTTTTGTAGAGCAGGTTGTAGATGCAGTTGGAGCTGGTGATGCCATGCTTGCATATGCCACACTTGCTATGATTGCTACTAAGAACGAGGTTGTTGCATCTATACTAGGTTGTATGGCAGCAGGCGTTGAATGTGAACATGATGGAAACTGGCCTGTTATGTCGGAAGCTGTGAAAAAGAAAATTCATCGCGTAGAAACGCATACGCTTTATCGTTATGATGGAGAATAAAAAATCATGCGGGTGATTATTGTTGGTCTTGGAGTACAAGGAAATAAGCGTCGCGCGGTTGCAGGCAAAGAAGTTGTTGCTACAGTTGATCCCGTGCATCCTGAGGCAGATTATTGTTCGCTAGCTGACGTTCCGCTCAATTTGTATGATGCAGCACTCGTTTGTACGCCGGATGATGCCAAGATTGAGTTACTGACTCATTTGTTAAGTAATGGGAAACATCTCTTAGTTGAAAAACCGCTTTTTGCAACTAACAACAGCGTGCTTGAAACTTTGGCAAAAACCGCAGCTCTCAATAATGCGGTCTGTTACACTGCTTACAACCATCGCTTCGAACCGCACTTTGTGCGCATGAAACAAGTCATTGACTCTGGAAAATTAGGGAAGATCTATTGTGTTCGCATGTTCTACGGTAACGGTACTGCGCGTCTAGTGCGAGATTCAGCTTGGCGTGATCAAGGTGCAGGGGTGTTACCAGATTTAGGTTCGCATCTTCTTGACACTGTATTGTTTTGGTTTGGTAAACCATCTGCTCCATTCGAAATTTATTCCTGTAACCGTTTCGAAAACCTTTCTTTTGATCATTTTTCATTTGGTGCTAACGGAATGCCAGTTTTGCAATTGGAAATGACCTTGCTAAATTGGCGTAACCATTTCTATGCAGATGTGTTTGCTGAAAAGGGAAGTGCGCATATTCAGTCGCTTTGCAAATGGGGACCAAGTACATTTACATTGCGTGATCGTAAACTGCCAAGTGGAAGACCAGATGACGAAGCAATAACTTTAGTACAAGCAGATCCAACTTGGGAATTGGAATACCAGCACTTCAAGCGCTTGTGTACAAAGGGTGAAAGTAATATTGAAAATGATATGTGGATTAATTCCGTACTTAGCGATCTTACGCAACGTTCATTAGGACCAATTTTATGATTACATCTACTCCAATCATTGGTTATGTGGGAATGACTCACCTTGGACTTAATTCTGCTGTGGCAGCTGCAGACAAGGGTTTTGAAGTTGTGTGTTACGATCCCGATTTATCACGTGTTAGTGCGCTCAAGAAGAGTGAATTGCCAGTTGTTGAACCTGATCTCCCTGAACTACTCAAGAAGAATGTACAGCGTATCATGTTTACCGCAGACCCACGCGAATTGACTTCTTGCGGTGTAGTTTATATCGCACAGGATGTGCCAACTGATGAATTTGGTAAAAGTGATTTGTCTAAAATTGACGCTCTCATTAATCAGGTTGATATGGTGTTGCATGCAGATGTTGCGATGATTGTTCTCTGCCAAGTGCCGCCTGGTTTTACTCGCGCCCGAATGCGTTCTGGACGTACAATGTATTATCAAGTCGAGACCTTAATTTTTGGTCGTGCTATGGAGCGTGCGCGTTTTCCCGAACGCTTTATTGTTGGTTGTGCCGAACCCGATCAACCGTTGTTGTCAACATTTAGAACTTTTCTTGAAAGCTTTGACTGTCCGATTTTGCCGATGCGATATGAAAGTGCAGAGCTTGCAAAAATTTCCATCAACATGTGTTTGGTTGCGTCAGTTGGAGTAGCTAATACTATGGCTGAAGTGTGTGAACATGTGGGAGCCGACTGGTCTGAAATTGTACCAGCGCTTAAACTTGATAAACGTATTGGTCAATATTCATATCTTGCTCCAGGGCTTGGAATTTCTGGAGGCAACTTGGAGCGTGATCTCGCAACGGTACTTACGCTTTCTAAAAAACATGAAACAGATGGTGGTATTGTTTCCGCCTGGGTTGCCAACAGTGGTCACTGCAAAGACTGGGCTTGGAGAACTCTTAAAAAATATATGCTTGCACAAAATCCAGCGGCTAAAATTGCTGTACTCGGGTTAGCTTACAAGGAAGATACACATAGCACGAAAAACTCTCCATCGTTGTTACTCCTTTCTCATTTGCTAGATTATTCTGTTGTAGTTTATGATCCTGTTGTTTCTCCATCTCATGCTGGAATTTCGTTTAAGGCTGCATCGAATGCTCTAAAAGCAGTTGAAGATGCAGATGTCGTTTGCATCATGACTCCATGGGGAGAATTTAAAAAACTCCTCCCATTAGAACTTGCTAGCCAGATGCGAGGACGTTTACTTATAGATCCTTATAAGGTCATTGAGAGCAAAGCGGCGAAAAATGCTGGGTTACAGCATGTTACGCTCGGTGTTGCTCCAGAAGGAATTTAAGTCTTATGCTCAAAAATAATCTTTCATCGCAGATTTTACCTGAACGTGTTGTTATTATTGGTGCAGGTGGTTTTGTTGGAAGTGCTATTACAAAAAGTTTTCGTAGACGCAATGCGCAAGTTGTTGCTCTGGTACGCAAGGATATTGATCTCCTTGCTGAAAATGCAGTTGAGCAACTGAAACTGATGTTACGAAAAAATGATGCTCTTGTTGTGATTTCGGCTCAGGCTCCTACAAAAAATTCTGCCATGCTTATCGACAATTTACGTATGATGGCTGTGGTGTGTGACGCGTTAAGCTCAAATCCTGTGGAGCATGTTACCTATATAAGTTCTGATGCGGTTTATGCGGATGCAAGCACTCCATTAAATGAAACTTCCTGTGCACAACCAACGAGCTTGCATGGTGTTATGCATCTTGCCAGAGAAACTATGTTGGCTGATGCTTACAAGGGATCGTTGTGCATTCTTCGCCCAACTTTAATTTATGGTGCGAACGATCCACATAATGGTTATGGGCCGAATCGTTTTCGACGTCTCGCCCATCAAGGGGAAGATATTATTCTTTTTGGTGAAGGTGAAGAACGACGCGATCATGTTTATATTGATGATGTAGCAGAGATTGCCACAAAGTGCATATGTTCAAGAAGTGAAGGTGTTTTAAATATTGCAACAGGTGAGCTTATTTCATTTTGGGATCTTGCTAAGAAGGTTATTGCGATCTCTTCCAAATCTGTGGAAATAATAACTACTCCTAGAGTAGGTCTGATGCCTCATGGTGGTTATCGCGCTTTTGATGTTGCCTTGACTACCCAAGTTTTTCCGGATTTCAATTATACTCCCTTAGATATTGGTTTGGCCTTGAGCCAAAGTCAGGAGTTTCATGATGGCTGAAATTGAACTACTCAAATCATTGCCAAAAGGTAAGCGCAACGTCAAGTCCAGAGAGGCTGCAAAGACTGATGAACATATACGTATTTCGAGGGAGTATGGTGAAATGTATTTCGATGGTCCTCGCGAATATGGGTATGGTGGTTATCATTATGATGGTCGCTGGCAACCGGTAGCCAAAGACATTATCAACCATTTTGGATTGAAGCCAGGTGATCGAGTGCTCGATATTGGATGTGCTAAAGGTTTTCTTGTGAAGGATCTCTGTGCATTAGGCATTGATGCCTATGGATTGGACATCTCGTCTTACGCCTTAATGCACTGTGAACCTGAAGTTGTTGGCCGTTTGCAACTTGGTAGTGCTGATTACCTGCCATTTCCAGATGATAGCTTCACTGCAGCACTCTCAATCAATACTGTACATAATCTTGACCGTGCCGATTGTGTCAAAGCCATCCACGAAATGCAACGGGTTGCACCTCGGCATGGTTATGTTCAAGTGGACGCATATCGTACGGAAAGAGAAAAGGAAGTTTTTCTTGACTGGGTACTTACAGCAAAAACACATGGAACTCCCGAACAATGGATACAATTATTGAAGGAAGCTGATTATAGAGGAGACTACTATTGGACTATTCTTGAGGTGGATCCTGAGTGGACGACATGGGACGAAACGAAATTTCGTTGAGGTTTTTTTGTGACAAATAAAATTATTGTTGTCGGAAAAAATAGTTATATAGGAAGCTATTTAACTGAATCTCTTCGAACAAGAGACTGTGAAGTTGTTTTGCTTTCTTCAAAAGATTGTGATTTTCGAAATTTAAAGGAAGTGAATGCGTTCTTTAGTACTCTAAGTGGTCATTCCGTGACAATTGTATTCTTAGCTGTCATTAAGAAGGATGACTCGAATAATTATCAATCATACTTAAATAATATTTCTTTAGTAAACAATCTGATTCAAGCAGGAGTAAGTAAAAATATTCGTTCAATTGTTTATCTGAGTTCAGTAGATGTCTACGGAAATAAACCGATACTCCCCATATCTGAGCAAACAAAAATCGAGCCAGACACTTGGTACGGACTTGCAAAGTATACTTGCGAATGGATACTTACTTCTACTGAACTATTGAATTGCCCAATTGCTATTCTAAGGATACCAGGAATTTTTGGAAATGCTTGCAATGATAAGAGTGTGATTGGAAAGATGATTTCTAATTCTATAACAGATGCGCGTATTGAAATAACTGGGAATGAAAAAAATTTGAGAGATTATGTTTGTGTTGATGATGTGTGTGCATTGATATGGTTATGTATTTGCAAGCAGTACCATGGTTTAGTCAATGTTGCCTCAGGGAAAAGTCGATCAATTTTAGACATTGCAAAATGTATAAAGCTGGTGTTGAACCTCGATGCTGAAATCGTTGTGAAATCTAGTAATAACAATCGAACTTTTGATCTTGTATTTGATAATAGTAAATTAATTTCAAGCTTTCCAGAATTTCGTTTTACAGAATTGGAAACTGCAATAAAGAGCTATAGGTAGTTCTTTGTTGTTAAAATTACTCAAAACGTATGTAGCTCCATACAAATATTTTTTGAGATGGATAAAGCCAAAGGTATGGATTTAAATAACAAGGAGGTTGGTTTGAATAATTTATCAACAATTCAGCGGGAACATCTGTTGCCAATGTATCGTAAAATGCTCAGAATTCGAATGATCGAAGAGGGTATAGTTGAACGTTATGCAGAGCAGGAAATGCGTTGTCCTGTTCATCTTTCCATTGGTCAAGAAGCAGCGGCAGTTGGTGTATGTCATAATCTAAAACATACAGACCGAGTATTTAGTACTCATCGTTGTCATGCACATTATCTTGCGATGGATGGAAATCTAAAGGCTATGTTAGCAGAGATTTATGGTAAGGCTGAAGGTTGTATGGGAGGGCGTGGAGGTTCTATGCATCTTGCTGATCATGCCAAAGGTCTTATTGCGAGCGTGCCAATTGTTGGGAGTTCCATTCCTCTTGCAGTTGGAACAGCTCTTTCAGATCATATTGATGGAAACCAGAATGTGAGTGTTGCTTTTTTTGGTGATGGTTCCGTTGAAGAGGGTGTTTTTCATGAAAGTGCCAACTTTGCAAGCTTGCATAAGTTACCAGTACTCTTTGTTTGTGAGAATAATTTTTTTTCAGTGTACACACCGTTAAAAGATCGACAGCCACCACGAAAGCTTGTTGATCTTGCTCTTGCCCATGGGATGAAGTTTGCGTCCGCTGATGGCAATGATGTGAGTGCTGTTTTCAATGCAAGCCGAGAAGCAGTGTTGCACGCACGAAATGGTAATGGTCCAACTTTTTTGTTATTTGACACCTATAGATGGCGCGCACATTGCGGTACTGATTTTGATAATAACATTGGATATCGTGATGAGGCAGAATTTCAAGAATGGCGTTTGCGTTGTCCAATTGATAATTGCAAAGTAAAGCTACAGGACCTTAACTTGTTATCAGCTGAGTATGAAGAATCTTTGGTACTTGAATTCAAAAAAGAAATTGATAGTGCATTTGAATTCGCGAAATCTGCACCATTGCCAGAATCGTCTCAGGCTCAGACTCACGTATATGTTTGAATGTAGAGTTAAAGAAAAAATAATATTGTTTATTGAATTTTGAAGGAGGGCTGTTTCGGATGACAGAACAAAAACGAATAATGAGTTTTGGCAATGCTATCAGAGAGGGGCTAACTGAAGCTGCTGTGCGTGATGCTTCTGTCTTATTCATGGCTGAAGGACTAACTGATCCATCATCTGTATTTGGTACCACGGCAGATATTGGAAAACATATTGATTCTAAGCGCATGATTGAAATGCCATTATCAGAAAACGGATTATGTGGTGTGGCTATTGGTTCGGCGATGATGGGAAAACGGCCTGTAATCAGCTTTCATCGAGTAGAGTTTGCATTGTTGGCGATAGAACAAATTGTGAACAATGCGGCAAAGGCTCATTATGTGAGCAATGGGAAACATAAAGTCCCCATGGTTATTCGCTTGATAGTGGGGCGCGGCTGGGGGCAAGGACCCGAACATTCCCAAAGTATCGAAGCAATATTTTCTCATTTTCCAGGCCTAAAAGTAATCATGCCGACCTATCCAGATGATGCAAAAGGGTTGATCATTGCAGCCGTGGAAGATGAAAATCCAGTAATTGTTATTGAACATCGTTGGTGTCATTACGTGAATGGGCATGTTCCGGAAGGATATTATGTAGAGCCTATAGATGGGCCTCGAAAGGTGCATCCTGGTAAGGATTTAACTATTGTAGCCACGTCATACATGACCTTGGAGGCCGTACGTGCAGCCAAAGCGCTTGAAACTCTGGGATATTCAGCATCCGTCTTTGATCTGCGCGTATTACGACCGCTTAAGCTTGACAGAATATTTGAATCTGTACAACAGACGGGACGTTTGCTGACAATAGATACTGGATTCAAACAATATGGTGTTGGTTCTGAGATTGTTTCGAGTGTTGTGGACCATTGTTTTTCAGAACTCAAAGTTGCTCCAATGAGGATGGGACTTCCAGATCATCCTACACCAAGTTCGCGGGGACTTATTCAAAACTTCTATCCAGACTCAATTTCCATATTACGTAACATACAACACATGTTGGGGCTTGATAAATCCGATATCGAAGCTGTGATAAGTGAACTGATTGTCCAGCGTGGGGGACTCGCGATTGATGTGCCGGATGCTTTTTTTAAGGGGCCGTTTTAATTCCTTTTTTCTAAAAAAGAATGCAGGAAGAACATGAAGGTATACTGGTTTTACAAAAAATTGGATACAAGTTGTGGATGATGGGGTGTCGGCTGTGCTGCTCTTGCGTCATGATGGGGCTGCATTATTACAACATCGGGATGAAAAAGTAGGTCTTCGAAATGCGGGTATGTGGGTTCCTCCAGGGGGTCACTCCGAGCCAGGTGAAACAGCAATTGACTGTGCGCGTCGGGAGCTGCGTGAGGAAACGGGGTATGATGCAGTTGATTTACAGTTTTTGATGTCTTTTGAAGATGTAGTCGAAGGTTGGGCTCAGTATACACTTACGTTTTTTTGGTGTTGGTATGATGGAATTCAATCAGTTGCTTGTTACGAAGGACAAGCATTGGCTTTTATCGAACGCTCCAATGCTGTGAATTATCCGATTCCGGAGTATCTTATTAAAACCTGGGATGCAGCCTTTTTAACTGCAAGCTCAATTACGAGAGGAGAAAGTTCATTACTATGACAAGCTATACTATATCCTATTCCGCTTTGTCTACAGAAGTTGCCCAACATAAAGCTGAACTTATGTCTGCTGTGGAAGGGGTTCTTGACAGTGGACGTTACATACTAGGACCTGAGGTGGAAGGCTTTGAACATGAATTTGCGGAATATTGCCAAGCGAAATTTGCATTTGGAGTTTCTAATGGAACTTCTGCTTTGCACTTGGTTCTCAGGGGAATTGGTCTTGTTCCCGGTGATGAGGTTATCACTGTTCCAAACTCATTTATTGCAACGGTTTCGCCTATTGCACTTGCTGGTGCTAAACCAGTTTTTGTAGATATAGGTGACGATGGAAATATGGATCCACAGCGTTTGGAAGATGCTATTACAGATCGTACTCGTGCTATTATCCCAGTTCATCTGACGGGTCGACCAGCAAAGATGAATGACATTCTTGCGATAGCGCAAAAACGAAATCTTTTTGTATTGGAAGATGCGGCTCAGGCTGTGGGCGCATCGCTCGATGGCAAACGCGTTGGAAGTTGGGGGCATGCTGCATGTTTCAGTTTACACCCACTCAAAAACCTACACGCATTTGGTGATGGAGGAATGATTACGAGTCAAGATCCTGATCTGATCGCCTTGCTGCCAAGACTTCGCAATCATGGATTGGCAAATCGAGAACAATGTGATTTTTGGAGTTTTAATAGTAGATTGGATTCGATGCATGCCGCAATGCTTCGCATACAATTGCGATATCTCGATGAATGGACAGAAGCAAGGCGAAAACTGGCTTTCCGCTATAATGATCTCTTGCATCCCTATGTTGAGGTTCCAAATGAAGGCCTTGGTGAACGGTGTGTTTTCCAAACGTATGTGATAAAAGCGGAAAGACGTAATGAACTTAAACAATATTTAAATGAACATGGAGTTGAAGCTCTGATACATTATGAGACACCGATTCATTTGCAACCTGCAGCAAAAAGTTTAGGATACTCAGCATCTGATTTCCCCAAAACTATGAAACATGTAAGCAAAATATTGAGTCTTCCTTTGCATTCAAATTTATCTGAAACTCAGCAAGATCGCGTTGTTGAATTAATTTCTAACTTTTACACATAAGCGAAGGTGAATATGAAAGTGCAATACTCTTATCTTAAAGAACAATTTTCAAATCCGATGGAGGTCTACTTCGAAGACCTTCGTCCATTGATAGCTTCGGGTGAGTTTACCTTTGGACCTTTTGTAGAAGCATTTGAAAAAAAGTTTGCTTCATATATTGGTGCGAAACATGTGATAGGTACCTCAAATGGAACGGATGCATTAATCCTTTCTCTTAAATCATTGGGGCTCAAAGCGGGTGACGAAGTTATCACAGTTCCCAATACGTTCTATGCGACAGTAGGTTCAATTGTTGCTATTGGTGCATGTCCTGTTTTTGTTGATTGTAATGAACGTTATCAAATTGATGCTGAAAAGATTGAAGCAGCAATTTCTTCAAAGACAAAGGCGATTCTTCCCGTTCATTGGGCTGGATGCTCTCCTGATATCGAAGCAGTTTTGGACATTGCACAAAAATATGGTTTGGACGTCGTTGAAGATGCTTGTCCAGCAACCGGAGCCACAATAAATGGGAAATTTGCTGGGACGTTTGGAAAGGTGAACGCATTTAGTATGCATCCCTTAAAACCTCTTAACGTGATGGGAGATGGTGGACTTATTGCAACCAATGATGACAGTGTTGCTGAGTTTATTCGCATCTATCAAAACCATGGTATGGTTGACAGAGATCACAACTCCATGTGGGGAATTAATTCACGCCTGCAGCCTATCCAGGCTGTGATTGCCAGCCGCGTATTAGATGAAATTGAAGATTCAATTAGGGCTCGTAATAGAAACGCTTCTCGATTGGATGAAGGATTGAAACAATTAGAGGGGAGAATTCAGGTTCCTCTTCGGCCGCAAACAAACCGTGAAGTGTATCAACTCTACCAAATTGGAGCTAAGAGACGAGAAGAGCTTCTTCCTTACCTCATCTCTAAGGGGATAGAGGCAAAAATTCATTATCCCGTTCCTCTTCACTTGCAAAAGGCTGCAGAAGAGCTTGGTTATAAAACTGGAGATTTTCCTGTTTGTGAACGGCAAGCGGGAGAGATTGTTACATTACCTGCACACCAATATATTACTGAGGAACAAGTTGACTATATGGTGTCAGTTATGTGCGAATTTTACAGTTAATTTGTAATGGATTTAGCGTTGAATGGATGATGCTTAACGAGATCATTAAGTTATGAAATTTTTGAACTTTATATTGATATTGCACCAATATAAAAAAAGTTATCATGGTGGACAGAAAATGTTGTTGCGCAAATTATACCAAATACTTCAATTTCTTTTTGTTTTGCCTCTGACCTTACCATTTTTTCTTTTCATGCGTCTTTTTCGGCGCTGGTTACTTATCAGAATAATGCCATTGTACAGTTCCAGAATTGGGCATATTGCGCTTAACACAGAAGTACATCTTTGTGAGCGTGATGCGGGAATTAATGTCCCAAAAGAATGTCATATAAACTTGTATTATCATGCCTATAAGCCAGCCAACAAACAGTTGGCACTTATGTTGGGGCGCTGTTTGAGGGTTTGGCCATCTTGGTTATTGAGGCCAGTCTTTATACTGAACAGCTTTTTTCCGGGGGGATTAATTCACGAGATCGGAGAAAATACTTCTTATGATCGGGATGTATATAATCTGTACGAACGCATTCCTCCACATCTTAGTTTTACAGCGAAAGAAGAACTTCGTGGGAAAGAAGGTTTGCGAATAATGGGCATTCCTTCAGATGCTGAATTCATTTGTTTGATTGCCAGGGATAGTGCGTATTTAAATACAGAACTTCCTGGTCAATGGGATTATCACGATTATCGGGATGTTGATGTTCAGAATTATGTTTTGGCGGCAGAAGCACTTGCAAATCTTGGCTACTATGTGATTCGCATGGGCGCAGTAGTTAAAGAACCTATTCACTCGAGTCATCCAAAAGTAATTGATTATGCCACCAATGGAATGCGGGATGATTTTATGGATGTTTACCTTGGTGCAAAGTGCTTGTTTTGTATTAGTGTCGGTACTGGTTTTGATGCAATCCCTCAGGTGTTTAGAAGACCAATAGCCTATGTAAACATGGTGCCTATTGGATATTTTGCAACTTTTCTAAAAAACACTGTGGGGATATGTAAAAAATATAAATTAGTATCAGAGCAGCGATTTCTTACTTTCAAAGAAATATTTAGCCGTGGAGTTGGTTTTTTTGGAACAACTTCTGACTATCAAGCTCAAGGTATTGAGGTCATTGAAAACACGCCCGAGGAAATTAAATCACTTGTGATTGAAATGCTAGAGCGCTTGAAAGGTGTCTGGAAACCTGAACAAAATGATGATGATTTGCAACGGCGTTTTTGGAAAATTTTTCCAGTGGATGCTAAGGATGGGTGCAGGCCGCTTCATGGAAAAATTTGTGCTCGTTATGGTGCCCAATTTCTACGTGAAAAACAGGATTGGTTAGAGTGATTTGAATGAGAGGACATAAGATTGACGAGACGATCTAGTATTGTTGCTATTTTCAGGGAATTCATGACGAGTTACCCTCGACACTTTGTCGTGTTGTTTCTCATTTTGGTGGTCGAAGGGATTGTTGCGGCAGCGGCAGTTCTTGCCATGGTGCCTCTGGCCGATTTTCTGTTAGACCCAACTCTTGCAGCACCCAGTCGACTAACTCAAGTGTTGTTAGGAGTCATGGGGCCTTTGAATATACACCCAAGCTTTTGGTTTTTTGGACTGTTGTTTGTCTTGTCTAATCTGATCATGGGCTTACTGAGTGTTGTTGCGAGATATTTCATTTTACATATAAAGTATGCTGTAGTTCGAGGCCTGTATGGTGGTGCATTAACTACCTTTTTGAAAGCGCGCTGGGAATTCTTCAGTGGGACAGACCAAGGAAGATTATTGAATACTCTTAATAAAGAGCTTCAAAACATTGGTGATACCCTGGGGCACATGGCTACACAGCTTGCGAGAGTAGTACAGCTTTGTATCTATTTTTCTGTTCCATTATGGCTAAATGCAACAATGACGCTTACGGCTTTGGGTATAGCACTCTTGTTGGGCTTGCCTTTTTTCTTATTACAAAAAGTGGGATATCGTCTGGGACAGCAGAATACTGAAACTGCCAATGTGATGATGGGAGCGATAACTGAAATTTTGTCGGCAGCTCGACTTATTTTGGGATTTGGCCGTCAAGCACAGTCTAGAAAGCGTTTTTTGCAGGTCTTTGATCAACATGTTCATGTTACATTACGTTCTCAAACTTTGGAGACTGGTGTAGGGTTGCTCTATCAGCCCATAGGAATCTTATCTGCAATTGTTGCCTTAGGAGTAGCGCTCCATCTTGGAAGCCCCATTGCTGAAATGGCAGCCTTACTTTGGAGTCTTCTTCGAGCATTGCCCATCTTGGGACAGTTGATGTCTTCCAGTGTGAGTATAAATACATTTCTCCCAAGTTATGAACAGTTGGTTTCGCTTCGAGAGCAAGCGAAAAGTCTTGAAGAAGTTGAAGGGGATAGGCTTTTCACTCGACTAAAAAGTGGATTGGAATTGAAGAATGTAACGTTTATCTACCCGGGCCGTCAGAAAACATTACAAGATGTCAATTTGACAATTCGTAAAGGGAAGATGACTGCTTTAGTTGGTGAGTCTGGATCTGGAAAATCTACCATTACTGATCTTGTGCTAGGTTTGCAGATTCCAAAACAAGGTGAAGTTTTATTAGATGGAATTCCTTTTAGTGAGTGGAAGCAAAATAGCTTTCGTGAGCGTGTAGGATATGTGCCACAAGAGCCTTTACTGTTTCACACATCAATCCGTGATAATTTGTTGTGGTCTTACCCTGAAGGAAGTGAAGATGATTTATGGAAAGCTTGTCGTATGGCGAATGCAGAAACTTTTGTGAAGGAATTACCTCAGGGTATTGATACCATAGTCGGTGATCGTGGGGCGCGTTTATCAGGTGGACAAAGACAGCGCATTGCACTGGCTCGAGCACTTCTTCTTAAGCCCGAGTTGTTGATTTTGGATGAAGCCACCAGTGCTCTCGATTCTGAATCAGAACGATTGATCCAAGAATCTATTGATGCATTGGCAAAAAATACAACGGTACTCATTATTGCTCATCGTTTATCAACTATTGCGAAAGCGGATTATGTTTATGTTTTACGAGAGGGACATGTTATTGAAGAGGGCAGCTATGTTGACCTACGCCAGAAAACAATTGGAATTTTTTCTCAAATGATTCAAGTGCAACAAAACATAGTAATAGAAGAAGTTTTAACTTAACTAAACGAATGATTGAAACATTTCCCCCCTGGTAAGTTAAGTGAAGTATTAATAGTATACGGAACTGTTAAAACAAAAATCTAAAGGAAGTGCTATGAGTATTAGTCGGGTATTAATTATTTCTCCTGCGTTTAATGAATCAAAAATGTTGCCCGACTTTGTTGCTGCTTTTTTAAGATTACGTGCGACCATTAGTGAACATACTGATCTTCGTCTTCTTGTTATCGATGATGGTTCAATTGATAATACGAGCTCTCTTCTTAATGACTTTTCAACGAAACATGTAGATTGTATTTCTTATATTTCCTTTACAGCTAATTTTGGACATCAAGCAGCTCTTGTTGCTGGATTGATGAATGCCGGAAAGTGGCCACAGGCAATTATTACTATGGATTGTGACCTAGAGCATCCCATCGAACTGGTTCCTTCTCTCATTGAAAAATGGAGAAACGAGAAATGCCTTTTGGTAAATACAATTAGGAAACCAGCTGCGGGTTTAGGTTATTTAAAAAAGACTCTTTCAAAAATATTCTATCGCCTTACTGCTAAGATGACGGGATTATCTCTTGTTCCTGGCCAAGCAGATTTTAGATTGTGGGATGCTGGCGCAATTCATTCGCTCTATCAATATTTACCCCATGTTGGTTCGCTCCGTGTTTTCGCCTCATGGTTACCTTGTAAGAAAGGTTCCTTGTCCTATGAACAACATCTGCAAAAAGGAAGAAAGAGTCGCTTTACCTTCGCTAAGAATGTGGAATTAGCAATCATGAGCATTATCAGATTTTCAAGTCTTCCGTTGAAGAGCATTACCTTTTTGGGAACCGTTGGGCTTGCTTTTTCCTTTTTTTATGTGATTTTTATTCTTATCTCGAGAGCTTCAAATGATGTTTTGATGCAGGGATGGACAAGTTTGATTTTAACCGTGATCATCATGAGTTGTCTTCAGCTTATTTGTTTGGGTATACTTGCCAGTTATTTTCGTCGCTTAGTATTTTCAAAAGATCTACCTCTGTTCATAATTCAAAAAAATAGTAATAATTCCTGGGAGAAATAATGGCTGTTTGCAACCTTTGCGGAACTGAAGTTGATGATAGACAGAGTTGTCTCTATGTTAAGGATACTTATCCAGTTCTTCGTTGTTCGACCTGTGGACTCATTTTTCGAGGTACGATTCCTGACAATAAAGAATTGGATTTAATCTACTCAGACTCATATTTTTTTAGTGAACTTGGTGATACTCAGGGTCAAGGTTATCAAGATTATCAAAAAGATGAACGATTTTTGCGCTCAAACTTTCGTCGTCGCTTAGGCCGTATTGGTCAACATTGTAATGGTGTAGGTCGCTTACTTGATGTTGGAAGTGCTTCAGGTTTTTTTATGGATGAGGCACGTCAACTTGGTTGGACGGTGAGAGGTGTTGAATATTCATCCACTATGGCTCAATTGGCTCAAAAAAAACTTGGGTTAGATGTTTGGGTTGGTAAGTTTCAAGATTTTGATGATCAGCCAATGACTTATGATGTCATTACCATGTGGGATTACATCGAACACTCAGTTGATCCAGCTCACGATTTTAAATCTATACAGCGCATGCTTAAACCAGGTGGGCTTATAGTTGCGAGCACGGGAAATATTAACTCCATAATGTCCAAGCTGAGTGGACGTAATTGGCATTTGATGACTCCGCGTCATCATGTTTTTTATTTCTCCCCCGAAGTTATTCGTGCCTACTTGGAAAAAGAGGGCTTTGAAGTGTTGAAAATTGCTTATCATTCGGAGGTGTATTCTCTTTCCTATATTAGTTACAAGCTCTTTACAATTTTTCCATGGCGTCTTGTACGAAGGGGGGCAAATGCACTTGATCGATCGCCACTATCTCAATTAAATATCCCCCTTAATCTTTTTGATATCATGACAGTTTATGCCAGAAAAAAAGCTTAGAAATATAATTGCATCTTTAAATTTCTTAGCAATGTGTGGAGTTTGATATGAAATATAATTATGCAATTCACATAATACGGAATACTGATGAGTTCGTTGCAAGTATTGCTGAAATCTGTGTTGTGGAAAAAGGTGCCACTCCCCAGGAGGCTCTCTTACGTGCTTTGCAAGCCGAGGAAAATGTTCTACTAACTTATGAGAAACAAAAAATTTCTTTACCACCGCCAGCTCATCGCTTTGATCCACTTCCAAAAGTGACTCGATGGATCACAAAATATTTTCCATTTTTTGCAAAAGTGTTCGTTGGATATCTTTTTGTTGTATGTCTGACCTCAATGCTTTTGCTGATTGCGTTTCCATCTGTGCAATCCAGAGTGGAAACTTATATCCTTGGCGGAAAAGCTGGTACTCATAGTGAAAAAGTTTTGTCAAAATTAGGAATTTCTCTTTGTTTGGAAAAATAATAAAATCGAATATACTATCATGGAAATCAATACCTTATTTGTTATTGATTCCAGTTCTGTTAGTTGCTCTCCTCCCAGGGGCGAATTTGTTGGGCCTGTGGGAAAGTCTTACTTTCTATCATACCTTTGGACCTGTTGATGTGCCACTAAGTTTTCTTATTGCACCTAGGGCGAATATTGGAGGACAAGGATATGCATCGCTTGAGATAGCGAGACTCATTATTCACGCTTTTCATTTACCATTGAACTTTTTGACATTTCGAATTCCATCCTTTTTTTTTGGGTTTGTATCGTTACTGCTTTTTTTTAGAATCTGTAGAAGATGGTTTGGACCTTGGCCTGCAATTGGAGCCACAGCACTTTTGGCTGGAAATCAGATGTTTTTTCAGTACGAACATATGATGATCGTTGTGGCTGTGAGTGGTGCCGCGCTTCTTTTTGTAGTTGAGCGATTGCAGGCTCTCGAGATTCAATATTGGAATTTGAAAACGTGGATTGGACTTGCTTTTGCGATGGCATTTGTTTCGCTTCATTATGGTCCTGCGCGTATTTTTGCAGTTATGTTGGTGGCTATCTGGTTTGTAAGTGTATATTGGCGACTCAAAAAAAATCCCGGAAGTGATACTATATGGCGCGGTGTCTGGGTATTAGGCGGATATTCAGTTGTAATCTCCTTGTTCTTATTAGCTCTACTTGACTACAGAAATTTAATTTCAGTTTTACGATTTTCTTCCTTTCTTTTTCCAAAGAATGCAGAGACCATGACGCTCACAGCTATTTCGGCGGGCGGACCTGGGTTTGTAACAATGCTCAAGACCAACATAGCAATATTTGTAGAATCGATATTTGGTTTTATTGGGAATTTTCATTCTCCTTTTTCATCCTATATTCTTGCTGATTTTCGTTATCCCTTACTGAATTGGTTTGTTGTTCCCTTTGCGATTCTAGGTTTAGTTGTGACTCTAGCTTCTCTAAGACGTAGAGGAATATTATTTACCAAGCCTTGGGCGAGTCTCTTGGTAATATTGGCTGTATTTTCGATACCACTTCTTTCATCAAGTGTGGTGAATAATTCCAGCGGTTTTCTTGCAACATTAAGCGACCATAGAATGTATTTTTGTTTATTCCCATTGCATATGCTTGTAGCAGCATTTCTGTATTGGCTTGCGAACTTCAATATTGGACGGATTGGGAAGTATGCCAAATGTGCTGGAGCGCTCTGCATCATTGTAGTATTTAGCGGCCTTGTGTTTAACTTGCTTGAAGAGCATTCACGATTTAGAAGCCAAGTGTTTGCGTCGAGTTGGGAAAAGCATGGACCAGAAACAGAAAAAAACTGGACTGACCGCGCGAAAAATGTTGATCGCCATGGCTATCTTTTCGTGAGCCATTTTCAGCAACACGCTCAATACGCAAACGTTGCCAGACAAATTGCAGATAAACTTCAAACTCAAAGTAAAGATCATAAAAGTGGATCTCGACGAATTATTTTTGTCGATGTAAATAAATTTTCGGAAGCACCAATAACGCCGATAGGATTAGATTATATTACGAACAGAAACTATCATTCAATTTTTTTGACGCTTTATGCTGGGCAAGAAGGTGTTCAGTTAAATCCTGTTGTAATGGTTGCTCGTGATAGAAGCCCGATTAGCCCCAACCTCATGAGTGGTTTGGCTTACAAAGGCAAAGTAAGAGAATATTCTGCGCTGACAGAACTAAATGAAAAGGGAATGCTCACCTATAAGAAAAATGTGGATATTGTTCCTGTAATTCTTGATCTGACTGGCATTTCTTCACCAGATATTCTCGTGACAACTTCTCAGGAAGAAGTTGGCGTGAGACAGTTGTTGAAAGAAAAACAGATCTCATTTGAATATATCAGAATATAAATTCGGAGAAAAAAATGTTTAATAATAAATCTATACTCATTACTGGTGGAACCGGTTCTTTTGGAAAGCAGTACACCAAAACTTTGTTGGAAAACTACAAGCCAAGAAGACTGATAGTCTATTCTCGTGATGAACTTAAGCAATTTGAAATGCAACAAGACTTTTGTCAGGAATGCATGCGTTACTTTATTGGAGATGTTCGTGATCAGGATCGTCTTATCCAGGCGATGAATGGTGTTGATTATGTGATTCATGCTGCCGCACTTAAGCAGGTACCCGCAGCGGAGTATAATCCTATGGAGTGTATTAAAACAAATATTCATGGGGCAGAAAATGTGATTCAAGCATCACTCATAAATAATGTGGAAAAGGTGATTGCGCTTTCTACCGATAAAGCAGCAAACCCTATTAATTTATATGGTGCCACCAAACTTGTGTCTGATAAGTTATTCGTGGCTGCCAATAATGTTGCGGGAAGACAAAAAACAAGATTCTCAGTAGTTCGCTATGGAAACGTTGTGGGTTCTCGCGGTTCGGTGGTGCCATTTTTTAAAAAATGTATTGCTGACGGATGTTTGTACCTCCCGATTACTGACCCACGCATGACACGCTTCTGGATTACGTTGCAGCAGGGAGTTGATTTTGTCCTAAAGAATTTTGGTCGTATGCAAGGTGGTGAGATTTTTGTTCCAAAAATTCCATCAGTGAATATAATTGATTTAGCGAGAGCAATGGCTCCTGATGTTGATCAAAAAATAGTGGGCATACGTCCTGGTGAAAAACTTCATGAAATTATGTGTCCAGCTGATGATTCTCATCTAACGCTTGAATTTTCCGATCACTTTGTTATCAAGCCCACAATTCAATTTTCAAATATTGTGGATTTTTCCATAAATAAGCTTGGCGAGATAGGGAAGTTGGTCGAGCAGGGTTTTGAGTTTCATTCTGGAAAAAATCAATCATTTTTGACCATTGAGGAAATTATCACTTTTAACCATCTTTCAGGTATTCAATGATTCCGTACGGTCGCCAGGACATTACACAAATTGATGTTGACGCTGTCGTAAAAATTTTACGCTCAGACTTCCTGACGCAAGGCCCTGCAATTCCCGTTTTCGAGAAAGCTATTTCAGAAAAAGTGGGAGTCAAGCATGCCGTTGCTGTCAACAGCGCCACTTCGGCTTTGCACATTGCTTGTCTCGCATTAGGTCTTGGGGAAGGGGATAGACTCTGGACAGTTCCAAACACCTTTGTTGCATCGGCTAATTGTGGGCGTTACTGCGGTGCCGAGGTTGATTTTATTGATATTGATCCACTAACATGGAACATGAGTGTACCAAAACTTCAGGAAAAACTTGTTCAAGCCAAAAAGGAAAAAAAACTCCCAACAGTAGTCGTACCCGTTCATTTTTCTGGCCAACCTACCGATCAAGAAGCTATATGGGAGCTCTCCCATGAGTTTGGTTTTCGAGTATTGGAAGATGCCTCACATTCTATTGGAGCCTCGAGAAATGGGGAGTTGGTGGGAAGTTGTCGTTGGTCTGATATTACGGTGTTTAGTTTTCATCCAGTTAAGATTATCACAACGGGTGAAGGTGGTATGTCGCTGACAAACGATGAAGAATTAGCCGAGAGAATGAATATGCTGCGTACTCACGGTATCACACGTGAATCAAACCGGTTTTTGCAAGCAGACCGTGGGTCTTGGTATTACGAACAACAAATGCTTGGATTCAATTATCGTATGACTGATATTCAGGCTGCACTTGGGAGGTGCCAACTCGAAAGGTTAGACGACTACGTAAAACGTCGCACCTTTTTGGCTCATCGTTATAACCACATATTAGAAAATTTCCCATTACAATTGCCAAACGTTAAGCCGGAAAACCAGTCCGCCCACCATCTCTACGTGGTTCGCTTAAAGGAGAAAGCGATATCCAAATCACATCTCCAAGTTTTTGAAGAGATGAGGAAAAGTGGCATTGGTGTAAATCTTCACTACATACCAGTGCATCTGCAGCCCTATTATCGAGAACTTGGTTTTTCTCATGGCCAGTATCCAGAAGCTGAAAAACATGGTGCGACTGCGATTACATTGCCGCTGTACCCAACAATGACGGAACAACAGCAAAATCAGGTTATAAGTGCTTTGGAGAAAATCTTATGAGAATTGCTGTCATACCAGCTAGAGGTGGAAGTAAACGTATCCCTTTCAAAAATATTAAAGATTTTTGCGGTAAACCAATAATTGCGTGGTCAATTGAGGTTGCCAAAAAATCGAGTTTGTTTGATCATGTTATTGTTTCTACTGATAGTAGCGAAATTGCTGAGGTGGCAAAAAAATACGGAGCGGAAGTGCCGTTCATTCGCCCACCTGAACTTTCCGATGACCATATAGGAACTGCTGAAGTTGTTGCCCATGCAACGCAATGGGCTTTGGATCAAGAATTTAACCTCAATGCAGTTTGTTGCATTTATCCCACAGCACCTTTTATACAAGTAGACGATCTCAAGCGAGGTTTGGAAATACTAGAGTCTGGTGAGTGGGCATATACATTTACTGCAACAGATTTTTCTTCACCTATTTTTCGTTCATTCCAAAAAAATGAAGAGGGTAGCATTGAAATGGTTTTCCCAGAACATTTTTTAACTCGCTCCCAGGACTTGCCTATCGCACTGCATGATGCAGGCCAGTTTTACTGGGGACGACCATCTGTGTGGAGAGAAAAAAAAACTATTTTTGCTCCTCATTCTACTCCAGTTCTTCTTCCGAGATGGCGTGTTCAAGATATAGATACTCCGGAAGATTGGGATCGTGCGCAAATGATGTGGAAGGTACTGCAGGCAGAGGATACTAGAAAGTGAATACATATTCCCATGCAATAATTTTGCTAGCAGCGGGCATCAAACAAAATCAATCGGGGAAATGGGTTAGCACTGATCTTTCTGAAGAGGACGATAAACTTGGTGCTCCTGGAGGAAAGTTACGAATCCTTGCTGCAGCAATCCTAGTTAAGGAAAATCTCAATACTTTCATCATAACTGGTGGGGGAAAGGGAAAAGATATTGCTGAAGGTACTTCGAATAAACGTCCCTTGCTTGCAGAAATTCTTCGCGATGAACTCATAGCTGAAGGAGTTCCTCTAAATCTCATCCAACTAGAATGGGTCTCAGGTTCAACCTACCAGGAACTCGTAGAAGTTGAGAGAATGACAAAGGAACTAGGTGTCACTAAACTTACTTTTGTTATTAACCGCTACTCACTTCCTCGTGTTCAATTAATGATAGAAGATAAATTTGCACACTTTAATAGCCAGTATGTTTTTGACTTCGTCGCTGCTGAAGATGTCTTAATTAAAACTTTTCCTCAAGTATGGGAAAAGAAAATAAAAAAAGAATACAGTAGTGAGTATCTTAAAAGGCGTATCGCTAGAGAGCAGCAGGGTATCGAGCAGATTCGAAAAGGTGTTTATGAGTATGGAAATAGACTGACGCATATAGATTTGGAGATAACAACAAACACCTCCTTTTGTGCCAGACTTGTTACCCCAAAAGATGAAGAGTTGCTCTTAATCTGGGCAAACGATCCTGTCACTCGGAGCAATGCTTTCTCACCAGCGAAGATTTCAAAGGAAACCCACCACAAATGGTTTCACGCTATTTTATCTCATCTCGAGGAATGTCGTCTCTATATTATCGAAACACCAGATGCCATTGCAATTGGACAGGTGCGATTTGACTGTAAAGAAGAGAATTGGGAAGTCGATTATAGCCTTACTCCTCTATATCGTGGCCGTGGCTTGGGACGTCTCTTGTTAGAAACAGCTATTAAGAAACTTTGCACCGAAATTCCTGGGGTTAGAATATTTGGACAGGTAAAACTCGGTAATCTTTCATCACGAAGAATTTTCGAATCTTTGGGTTTTGAAGCAGAGTATGACAAGGGGCGGGCAGTGATGATCTATCGGGGTGTTTTTTGATGTGGGCATTGCACTAAGGAAAAATATAAATGAAAAAATTGCTTTTTACAGGTGGTGGCGGAGCAGGTGCTGAGGCGCTATTGCGATTGTTGAGCGGGCGTTATAAGGTTCACTTTGCTGATGCGGACTATAATGCTAAACCTCATTTCATTCCTCTTAGTTCTTGGCACAAAATTCCTTTTGCTTCTGATCCTTCATTTGTGGATGAAGTGTGCAAGCTGTGTTGTAAACTTGATGTGGACCTCCTGATCCCCGGTGTTGATGAAGAATTGGTCGCGATTGCGCATGCACGTGATGATATGCAATGCGAAGTCATGTTACCATCGATGGCGTTTATCAAAACACATCTAGATAAACTCACCTCGAACTCTTTATTACAAAAATATAAATTACCAGTTCCAAAGACTGAACTATTGTTTGAACATCAAAATGTTTTATTCCCATGTATTGCTAAACCACGGCAGGGACGCGGTTCACGTGGAGTTGCCATTGTTCATTCCAAAGAGGAGTTGCAGGCGCATGTGATTATCTCGCGTCGTCAGCCAGAAGATTTTATTGTTCAAGAGTTGCTTCAGGGGCAGGAATACACCGTTATGATAGCAGCAGATCGAGATGGACAGCTGCGTGCGGTAGTGCCTGTTAAAGTTGAGATCAAAAAAGGGATCACCATACGAGCGATGACAGATCATGATGAAAAAGTAATATCTGCGTGCGTGGCGATTCATACAGCCAATCCTGTTTTCGGTTGTTACAATATTCAACTTATAAAAACTAAGAACGGTGATGTAAAACCGTTTGAAATCAATCCACGTATCTCAACAACTTCATGTTTGGCGTTGGCTGCTGGTGTGGATTTTATCGATGTCTATCTTGGGAACAAAAAGAATAAAAATTATAAAGAGAATGATTTATTGCCCTTTCGTAATGGTTTCGGATTGAGAAGATCTTGGCACAATGAATTTATTGAGGAGTTAAAATGAGACAGCCTCTTAATTGTGAAATAGCACCGGGGAAATGGATTGGCGACAAGCATCCCTGTTTTGTCATTGCGGAAATTGGCTCAAACCATAATCATGATTTTGATTTGGCGAAGCAAATGATCGATGCTGCTGCTGATGCTGGAGCTGACGCTGTAAAATTCCAGACTTTTCGCGCTCAAACACATTATTCAAAACATACCCCAGGATTTTCATATTTGAATCATTGCAATACATTTGAACTGATAAAAACTCTCGAGTTGAATCGAAGTTGGCATGCCCCACTCAAGGAGTATTCCGAAAGCCGTAATCTTGTCTTCTTATCCTCTCCTTGCGATGCCGAAGCGATTAATGAACTCTATGAACTTGGAATGCATGCATTCAAAGTTGCCTCTTTCGATCTCAACGATCTGGGACTTGTTCGTGATATGGCAAAAAGAGGCCGTCCCATTATTCTCTCTACAGGTCTTGCCGACTGGATGGATATACAACGTGCTGTTGACTCATGTCGAGAAGTTGGCAACGAGAAAATTATTTTGTTACAGTGTACTTCCCTTTATCCAGCGCCGGCAAACTTGAGTAATTTGAATGCTATTGGAGTTATGCGTGATACTTTTGGTGTGCTTACAGGTTATTCTGATCATACGGAAGGTGATCATGTGTGTCTTGCTGCTGTTGCATTGGGTGCCTGCGTAATCGAAAAACACTTTACCTTAGACAAAAATTTACCAGGCCCTGACCACTCATTTGCTATGGAGCCAAAATCATTTAAGCAAATGATGCAACGATTGAGAGAGATTGAAGCTGCAATGGGAGATGGAGCAAAAACTGGACCGCGTTTAGAAGAAATGGAAATGTTTGAAAAGGGGAGACGAAGCCTTCATGCTAAATATCGTATTCCCAAAGGTGAAGTTATTACATCAGAAATGATTATGGTTAAACGTCCTGGTTTGGGAATACAGCCTTATCTTCTGGATACGGTAGTGGGACGAAGAGCTTGTTCAGATATTGAAGAGGATCAATGGATTACATGGGACATGATTTAGAAAATGTTTTAGTGACAGGAGCTTCAGGCTATCTAGGTAGCCATGTGTTGGAAAAACTGCGAAAACACGGGGTTCCATATATTCCTACAAGTTTTAGCGGAAAGTTTGGTAAAGCGTGTGACCTCACCGATCGTAGAGCCGTTTGTAGGCTGATGGATCAGATTAAACCTTCTATCATTATTCATTGCGCAGCAAAGGTTCCAAAATTTCCTTCTCATTACAATGATGAACAAACGGCTGAGGCGAGTATCTCAATGGTGAAAAATATCGCAGAGTATGCTCGTTGTCGAATTATATTGGCGTCATCGATGACCGTTTATGATGCAGTTACAAATTTTCCGGTTCGTGAAGAAGATGCTTGCCTTCCTCATTCTGGATATGCAAAGGGAAAATGGTTTGCTGAGCAAATTCTTTTGAATAGACGTTTCCCTGGTGATGTAGTTCTACGTCTTCCAGGTTTGTTTGGTTTGCCTAGACGCTCAGGACTATTGTACAATGCTACTAGGTCGTTTGTTACACATGAAACATTTGAACTTCTTACTCCCACTGAACTTTGGGCTGCAATGGCTGTAGAAGATGCTGCGGAATATTTTCTAAGGGCCACTCTTACAAATACTAACTCTTCTTCTGCTCAGGTTATAAATGTGGGATATAACAGTGAATTTGATATCTTTTCCGCAGTGAAACAAATTGCCGCTTACTGCGATATTGATTGGAAGCCTCCCTTAATAAAAGTAAAAAACTTTTCAATGTGCTTGAAGCGACTTAAAGCTTGCTATGGTTTAATCGATATTAGTTTTCAGCAACGATTGCTTGAGTTTGTTGGTGTTGTTCGTCGTGAATTTGGTTTTCAATCTTCAGGAGGTTCAGGTGAAAGATAGGCTGGGCCTGGCTATGCAAAGGGTAGGAACCAAAATTCTAGAGTGCCGCAAGCAGGGACTTATAGATGGCAAGTGGGAGGGGACACAGTTTAAAGCAGCAGCTGATTTGATTGCTGATGAATATCTGAGGAAAGAACTGTCAAAAATCTCGAATATGCCCATTGTTAGCGAAGAAGATATCTCATCTCAATCTCATGACCGGCCGTCTCAGTATTGGCTGATCGATCCTATAGATGGTACGGCCAGCTTTGCTCAAGGTTTTGATGGGTTTGTTTGTCAAGCTGCATGGATTAAGGGTGGGAAACCCTGCTTGGCATCGGTTTATGCTCCGGCACTTGAACGACTCTATGTTGCAGAACAAGGCAATGGAGCAACTGTTAATGGAAGACCGATATCCGTTAAATTATTCAATTCTCGGGAAATGACACTGATTGATAATTATCCTCAACCTAATGGTATCACAAAGCGCTTATTTCATGATTTAAACTGTGTGAATTATGTTGAAAGTGGCAGCATCGGATTGAAAATATGTCTCGTTGCTGAAGGAAGTGCTGATATTTTTGTCAAGGATGTGCCTTTGAGAGATTGGGATGTTGCAGCACCACACCTTGTGTTGCAAGAAGCTGGTGGCGTGCTCACTCAGTTTACAGGGGAAAGTTTTGAATATCAGGGTGGATTTGAAAAAAATGGACTGGTGGTTGCTTCATCACCGACATTACTTCGAGAAATTCAAACAATGCTTACAAGCTATATGTAGTTTATGAGAGGTTAAAAGAAATGAAAAATCAAAAGAGCATTCTTATTGTTGCAGCTCATCCGGATGACGAAGTGCTTGGTTGCGGTGGAACTATTGCTCGCTTTGCAAATGAAGGTCGCTCAGTGCATGTGCTTTTGATGGCGGATGGAGAAGGATCGAGAGTCGCGGCGAAAGAACAATTTCTTGGCGAGAGCCTGATTGTTCTGCGTAATGCAGCAGCTCAAGCTGCTTGCAAGATTATGGGTTGTGCATCAGTGGATCATTTAAACCTACCAGATAATCGCCTTGATGGTTTAGAGTTGTTAGACGTAGTTAAGCAAATTGAAAATTTCATTGAGAGGTATCAACCTTCAACAGTTTTTACTCACCATGCTGGTGATGTGAATATTGATCATCGTATTGTTCATGAGGCGGTGCTTGCTGCTTGTCGACCACAACCTGAATGCTCAGTACAAGAACTTCTTTTTTTTGAAGTGCCGTCTTCGACAGAATGGAGCCCGCCAGGTTCAGCAACACCTTTTTTACCAAACTTTTTTGTGGATATTTCAGCCACCTTAAAAATTAAAATTGCGGCCATGAAGGCCTATGAAAATGAATTGCGAGCATTCCCGCATCCAAGATCACTGGTGGCAATAGATGCTTTGGCCAAATGGCGTGGAGCTACAGTGGGTGTGGAAGCTGCAGAAGCTTTCATTCTTGGAAGAAAGCTTCTTTAAATTGAGAACAAATGAAACAATGAAAATAAAACTAAAAAATTTCGGCGACAACGTCTCAGCGAAATTGAGGCCGATATTTCTTGTATTTGCATGCTTGCCTCTCCGAATCGGCATCTGGAAAAAGGACCAGATGTTTTTAATGGCTCTTAATAATCCAATTGTTGGACGGCCCTCTGTGGTTGGATCATTGTTTGCCTTCCATTCGTATTTTTGGCGTACTTTAAGAAATGTTTGGAAGCAAGCTAGTACCGAAAATGGACTTCAATTATATGAAAAACGAAATCTTGCCCATTACGCACAAAATGGCAGAGGCTATATAAATTTAGATAATCTTTCTAAACAAGAGTGCGTCGAGCAATTTAAAAAATTAGAGAGCAGGCTACAGTTGTTCTTAGATGCTTATCCTATGACGATTGCTTATAAAGATGGCGAAAGTTTTTTGGATGCAGGCTGTGGAAAAGGACAAAATCTAAAATTCATTGTTAAGAAGTATCCTCGTTCATCATACACTGGTTTTGATTTTGACAAGCGCTGCCTTCGCATTGCGCAAGTAGGAATAGAAGAAAGTGCTGATAAATCTCTCGTACAGGGAAGTATTCTTGATTTCGATTTTTTGAGATCATTTAAAGCTAAATCGGTTGATCACATTATTGTCTGTGGAGTTTTTTCAACATTGCTTGCTTCGACAATTCAAATGACAAAAGATATACATCAAAAGATCATTGATGAATTTGTTCGAATATCAAAAAAGAGTATCATTATTATTGATGAGCAATCCTTGAATAATACCTTTGCGCTTATTATTGAGCAGCGTACCCGCGCTACAATCCACGAAAATATTGCTTCATATTTTACAAAGCATGAGTCAATTGGTGAAACATGTATCTTATCTACAGGAAATTTTCATGCTGCTTTTTTCAAACTCAGAAAAGTTTAAGCTATGAAAACTGTAGAAAAAAAATCGGATATTATTTTTGCTTCGTTACCTCCTTTTTCCGATTTCATAGCGAGGCTGCTCAAAAAGTTTGGCTGCAATGTTTTCTACATCAGTTTATCTGGAAGTGGACAAGGCCCCGAACTTGAAGCGCTGAGAGTTGATAGATTACGTAAGGTGGGAATTGTACCTTTACCCTTAGAATCACTTTCTCACATGAAAGAAATTCTTAGGTGCATTATTGATGCCCAAAACAAACTCCAAAAGAAGACAAATCAATTTGTTTCCCCTAAACTTTTGAATACATTTAAAAATCTTTATCCAAAGAACACCGATATTGTCAGCAAGCTTTTCATGGTGGTTCAGTCGATAATTTCGGGACAGGCATCCTTAATAGATAGGGTTAATTGTTGGGCTGATGCATATCCTGCTCGAAAGCATGTGTTGATTAACTTTGATGTCAAAGGATTGCTGACGTTTGGTTTGGCATCGAATGTTACATTATTTACAATTCCGATGAATCCACTTTTTAAAAGTGTGAGTAGGACAGTTGGTTTTTTTCGAAGATGTTTACAATTCTTTAAACATAAAAATGATTCAAAAACTGACATAACAATATCAAGTGCAGATTTATCTAACACCTCATCTTCGCGAGTAGTTTTTGTAACTCACAAAGGGGTTGATTATGGAAATCTCTTCCAAAAGACTCTTTTTTATTCAGATGAAATTGATTCAGAGTTGCATTCGGATAATTTGCTTCATTTTGATTATAGTAACTTTCCATCGCCATCTGAAAAGACAAAGTGGGTTTGTTTAGGGAGCGAACGCCAATTATTTCAAACAGGCTTTCCTCATGTTTTGTTTGCAATAAGTCGAGGTATTGTTTCTGTTCGAAGCTTTTCGCAGCTTATCGGTTTGTTGTTGTTGTCTCGATTTTATGCTGTTTTTAAGGCATATTCAAAAAAGCTGGAAGTTTATTCTAGTTTAAAATTGGCACTGATTGATTATGAAATTCTGTGTCCAAAATCTTTGCTTCTCGCCTTCGAAGCTAAAAAAATTAAAACGGTGGCAGTGCAAGAACGTTTTATGGCAGGTTTTTATAAATCACTTGGTTCCATTCTTGACACCTATCTTTGTGGAAGCGAGTATATGGCTGAGAAAATAAAAAAATCTTCATCATATCACGTAAAGGATTGTCTTTCGGTTGGGCAATATAAGTCTGATAATCTTATTAAAGCAAAAGAATGTTCTCCGCCACAGATTTTGAGAGCACCTCTTGCACAAGGCTGCAAGATTATCACAGCGTTGGGTTTTCACACTCACATGGATTGGCATACGTCACAAGCTGATCCTTTACTCAACTGGAAAGCACATCGACATTTTCTTGAAAATTTGATTCAGCTCTCTAAAGATATTTCTAATGTTTTTATTGTTCTTCGCTATAAGATGATCGATTGGGTTTCTCTGCCTGTGTTTGCCGAAGTTGTTCAGGAAATTATGTCTTCCAAAAATATGGAAATTTCGATGGATTATGAAAAAAACTTTTTTAGCTATGATCTTTGTGCTCATTCCGATTTGGTACTTGCCAAGCACACTTCATTAGGTGATGAGTGCCTGTCTGTGGGTATTCCCGTTTTATTTCATGAGTATAGTCATAATACTCAAGGCTTGGTGGCGGATGCTTTTGACTATAAGCCGACACGTGTAATGTGTTTTAATTACGAAGAGCTTTTAGAACGGACAAAGTCAATTCTCAGTGGGGATACTGTTACAATGTCGGAGTATAAACATTTGCAGAATGTTGTTTTTGGTGATTTGGGAGATGGAAGGGTGCGGGAACGCATTCATACTCATATTAATTCAATTTTGGAGGAAAATTCTTGAAACAAATTCTAGTTACTGGTGCTGATGGTTTTATTGGTTCTCATCTTGTTGAAGCTCTGGTGCGTGCTGGATATGATGTGCGT
>Ga0210005_1000033_pt1 | contig 118145 bp, 109 predicted proteins | sample CryGey02umfilter_3_FD_183961 | JGI IMG/M metagenome (GOLD analysis project Ga0210005, IMG submission 183961) | Groundwater microbial communities from aquifer in Utah, USA - Crystal Geyser 4/9/14 0.2 um filter (SPAdes) (version 3) | ecosystem: Environmental > Aquatic > Deep subsurface >... | reverse complement strand
GGTCGCCCTGCCGGGCCGGCTTTGCGTGCGGGCATTATACATGTCAACTGTAGTCGCGCGCAAATGATGGGATTGTCTCTATCCTGAAACGACTTATCGGGAAAACCGGGGCGGGAACTTAGGTCTAAAAAGATTTCGGTCCCCTCCGGCGTGGAGCAGCACACTTCCGTTCCGAAGATTCCCGGCTATGTGCTGACCCACCCGCTGGGCCAGGGAGCCTTCGCCGAGGTGTGGAAGGGTTGGCAGGTACGCACCCGCAAGTGGGTCGCGGAGAAGGTCTTCACCCAGCGCCAAGGCGTCAACTGGCTGTTTCTGCAGCGCGAGCTCGAGCGGCTGATCCGTCTCGACCGGTTTCGGCGGAAGTTCTCGCCTCGATGCGTGAGGAATTGTGGGGAGAGGACTTTGAGAAATCGACGCCCGGCACGGGGTCGGAAGATAAAAATTTGGATTTTTTGTGCGCGGAGGTCGCTGCGGCATTTTCGATCCCCATAGAATTGATTCGAAGCGCGTCGCGAAAACGAGGGCTAAGCCCGATGCGCAGGGTTTTTATAAAGACCGCGCGTGATGCTGGATTCTCTTTTGTTTCTATTGCACAATTTCTGGGCCGGACGCCCGGCGCTATTGCGAATCTAATGGAGCGGGGCCAATAAGAAAATAAGTATGGACCAGGTCCCTACTTGACAACTGAACAAATGTTCAGTATAGTTGTATCCTCGGGGCACTAAACCGGGGGGTCATTCGTAAGTAAGGGGAATGACCTTCAGGACGCCGAGAAAGGGGTCCGCGAGGAGGAGACTAACTCAATGGCATCGAATCCGGAAGACGGTAAGAACAAGGCGCTGGAACTCGCACTGACTCAGATCGAAAAGGCGTACGGCCGGGAATCCATCATGAAGCTCGGGGAGCGGGCCGCCAAAATCTCCGTGGAAACGATTTCTTCGGGCGCGCTCTCGCTGGACATGGCGCTCGGGGTCGGCGGATTGCCGCGGGGCCGCGTAATCGAGATCTACGGTCCGGAATCCTCCGGAAAAACGACGCTCGCGCTTCACGCGATCGCCGAAGCGCAGAAACTCGGCGGCAAGGCTGCCTTCATCGACGCCGAACACGCGATGGACCCCGCGTACGCGAAAGCCCTCGGCGTCGATTGCGACGAATTGCTGATCAGCCAGCCGGACTCCGGGGAACAAGCGCTTGAAATCACCGAGAAGCTGATCCGCTCCGGCGCGCTCGACGTGATCGTTGTGGACTCGGTCGCGGCGCTGACGCCTCAAGCCGAGATCGAAGGCGACATGGGCGACAGCCGGCCGGGGCTGCAGGCGCGGCTGATGAGCCAAGCCCTGCGAAAACTGACCGCGGCGATTTCACACACGAAGACCTGCCTGATCTTCATCAATCAGATTCGACACAAGATCGGTGTGATGTTCGGCAGCCCGGAGACGACCACCGGCGGACTCGCGCTTAAGTTCTACGCGTCGATCCGCTTGGACATCCGGCGCATCGAAAACCTGAAGAAGGGAGACGTCTTCTTCGGCTCCCGCTGCCGCGTGAAGGTCGTCAAGAATAAGGTGGCGCCGCCGTACCGGCAGGCCCTGTTCGACATGATTCACGGCTACGGAATCTCTCACGAGGGTTGTCTGCTCGACATGGCCGTCGAGAATAATCTCGTGGATAAATCCGGAAGCTGGTTTCTCAAGGGAGAGGAGCGGCTGGGACAAGGCCGCGACAACGCAATCGCCTACCTCCAAGGGAATCCTAAGATGGCTAAGGAGATCGAGGCGGCGCTTCGGGATCTGCTGTTGGTCAAACCCGCGCAGAAAAAGGCCGCGGAGCAGCTGGCCAAGGATGACGCGAAGAAGGCTGCGACGGAAGCGGAGTCGATGCCGGTTCCGGTGTCCGCAGATGCGTCCGTCCCGAAACCGGTCGCGGCGAAGAAAAAAACCGCCGCCGCGAAGTAGCGGTCGGCCGCGACGCTTATGTCCCCCGCTTCGGAACCGAAACGCTCCGAAGCGGGGGATTCGCGTTTATCGGCGTTCGTCGACGAGTTCGTGAAGTACCTCTCCATGGAACGGGGCCTCGCTGAGAATTCCTGCCTCGCCTACGGTTCCGATCTGGCCGGGTACCTCGCGTGGACGGGGAAGCGGGATCCGTTGGCGGCCGACGCCCGCGTGATCGAGGATTATCTGTGGCATCTGCGCGAGGAGAAGGGTCTCAAGGCCGTGTCGGTGTTTCGCAAGATGGAGGCGCTGCGCGCGTTCTATCGCTTTCAAGCGGTCGAAGATCGGATCAAGGAGGACCCGACCCGGGATTTTCGTTCGCCGCATCTTCCGGACCGGCTTCCGAAGTATCTGACGCTCGATGAAATGAGTCGTCTGCTGCGCGTACGCGGCGGCGACGATTTCGCCGCGCTGCGCGCGCGCACCGAACTTGAATTGCTGTACGCGACCGGGATGCGCGCCTCCGAACTGCTCGGACTGAAGCCGGAAGACGTAAACCTGATGGAGGGGGTCGCCAGGGTATTGGGGAAGGGTTCGAAGGAACGCCTCATTCCTTTGCACACAAAGGCGCGTGAAGCGCTTTCGAAGTATCTCGCCGAACGGGCACGGCGGTTTGAAGGGAGGGGCCCGTCGCCTCAGGTATTTGTCGGCAGATCCGGAAAGCGGCTTTCGCGCGTGCAGTTGTGGCGGGACCTGAGGGCGTTGGGTAAAAAGGCGAAACTGTCCCGCGAATTGCATCCGCATCTGCTGAGGCACACCTTCGCGTCGCATTTGCTGCAAGGGGGAGCCGACGCCCGGTCGGTGCAGGAGATGCTCGGACACGCGAGCCTGCAGACGACCCAAATCTACACGCATCTGGACGCGAGCGGTCTCAAAGAGCGTCACAAGCGCCATCACCCGCGCGGTTGACTGGCGGGGCGGAAGCCCCGCCGTGCCGGCATTCAATGGGGCTATTGGAGGGGCCGGCCTGGCGACGAATTTTTCCAGGCGCTATACTGGAGCCATGACAATCACCTGTCCGAAGTGCAAGGCGGCGATGGAGGAAGTGGTTTTCGGAGGCGCGACGGTCGAGCGCTGCACGGAATGCCGGGGTATTTTCTTCGACATTCTGGAGCACGAGGATCTTAAAGCACTTAAGGGCTCGGAGTCGATCGATATCGGCGATCCGCAAAAGGGAATGGAAACCGATGAGCTCGACATGTACAATTGCCCGAAATGCTCGGTCGGCATGGTACGGCTCGTCGATCCGGTGCAGAACCACATTTGGTACGAGGCGTGTTCGAAGTGCTACGGCGTTTTCTTCGACGCCGGAGAATTTAAGGATTTTAAAGAAGAATCCTTCCTCGACCGGATTCAAAGCGCCTTCACCCGACCTCGCCGATAAACGGGGGGTCTTTCGGCGGTTGTGCGATAACACTCACGCCGCTATACTCAAGAGGTGAGACGCTTTCCCCCGTTTCTTTTATGCGCGCTTTTAAGCGTAGGCGCTTCGGCGGCGCCTTCCGCCGATGCAAAGGACGCGGGCGCGACCGCCGATAAAGACACCGTTGAACTTGTCGATTCTTTCTTGAAGGCGGATACCGCGAAGATCCCCGCGGGGGCGATTCCGGTATTTATGAAGATCGACCCGGAGACCCTTCCGGAACGGCAGCGAATTCCCTACGAAGCGAAGAAAGCGGAACTGCAGGCGCTGCGTATGGCGGCGGAATCCAAGCGCAAGCCGCCGATCCGCATGGCCGGCAAGGAACCCGTCGAGAACTGCCCTCGCGAAAAGGGAACCAAGAAACTCATCGACACGCTGATGGGCATGGGATTCGGGCAGCTCGACCCGCAGGAAGTCCTCTTTTTGGAGAAGAAGACCCGCTGCACCGAGTGCGAATTGATCGACGAATTCGGACTTAAGGTGACGATCGTTCCGCCGGACAAGAAGAAGAAGGAAAAGTATCCGATGCGCTATTACCTGATGCATCAGAACTCTCCGGCCTGGGCGCTGATCGCGGCTTACCGCAAAGGGTCCGAGGGCGGAACTAACTTCTTCGGCGTCGGGTTTTTCGGGGCTTGCCGCTAACCGATTTTCTCCACGACCATCGCCCCGCCCATCCCGCCGCCCGCACAGGCGGCGATCATCCCCAACCGGCTCTTTTCGTTTTTCTTGAGCGCGTAGAGCAGGTTGAGCAGCAGGCGCGTTCCGGTCGCGCCGAGCGGATGCCCCATCGCGATCGAACCGCCGTGCGGGTTGAGCGCCGCGGATTCGTAAAGGGACCGCCAATCGTGCCCGAAGCGCTCCATGCCGACTTTGAAGATGCCCAGCACGGTCGCGGCGAAGGGCTCGTGCAGTTCGATCTGGTCAAGATCGCCGAACTTGATCCCGGCCTGTTCGAGGGCGATCGGTGCGGCGAGCGCCGGAGAGACGCCCATGTGCGCGGGATCGTTGCCGTAGAAGCCCCAACCCTTGAGTTCGGCGAGAATCGGAAGCTGCAGGGCCTTCGCCCGCGCCTCGGTGGCGACGACGACGGCGGAAGCGCCGTCGGAGCGGCCGCAGGAGTTAAACAGCGTAACGGTTCCGTGGGCGCCTTCCTTGAATTCCAAGCCGTCCATGAATTTTCCGTACTCCTCGTAAAACTTCTCAATAGAGTATGCGGAGTTGTCGAAGGCGACCGGGGCCTTCGCGAATTTCTGCGGCTTCGCGACGAGATCCTCGCGCAAAAACGGGTACTCGTCCTTTTCGAGAATCGTCGTGCCGCCGTCCAAAAACGGCTTCACATGGCTGTCGTAGAAGCCCGCGTTCCAGCCGTCGATGCAGCGCTTGAAGCTCTGATGGGCGTAGGCGTCCTGATCTTCCCGCTTGATGCCGTGCATCTGCGCGCAGACTTCGGCGGTGCCCGCCATGTTGATGTCCTTGACCGGATCGGTCAACCCCTTCTCCATCGCGTCGACGACGGCGACGGTCTCGGACTCCAGCAGTTCTCCCCACTTCTGCTTGACGGTGTCCAAGGAGCGCAGCGCCTTATCCGAGCGCGGGCCCGAGATCGTGTACGGCAGGCGCGACATGGATTCGGTTCCGCCCGCGACGTAAAGCTCCCCTTCGCCGGCGAGGATGCAGCGCGCGGCGGCGGCGACGGCTTCGATCGAGGAAACGCAATTGTTTTGAACGGTGACGGCCTGGGTCTTCAGCGGCAATCCGGCGCGAAGCGCCGTGACGCGCGCGATGTTCGGGGCCTGGAAGTCCTGGCCGACCCAGCCGACGATGAGGCCGTCGACTTCCCCTTTAGGAACGCCGACGCTTTCGAGAGTCCTGTCGACGGCGGATTTCATCAGGTCGTCCGCTCTGAGGCCGGCGAGCGATCGGGACAGATGGCCGATCGGCGTTCGAGCGCCCCCGCAAAGAACGATTTTTTGATCGTGAGCTTTCATCCCAAGAACCTCCCAAAATAGTCGTGTGCCGGGATTATAGGTCTTTTAGGGGAAGGAAAAAGACGCCGTTTAGTGGGCGCCGAGCGTGACGACGATGTCCGTCACCGTCCCCGCGCGATCGACCTGCAGCGTGATCGTTTCCGTCGGGGATTTGGCCCGCATCACCGCCGAGAGCATGCCGAAGGCCTGCGCCGAATCGGCCGGCAGGCCGTGTCCGTCGATGCCGACGATCACGTCTCCCGCCCGGAGTCCGCCCTTCTCGGCGGGGCTGCCGGGGCGGACCTGTTCGACGGCGGCGCCGAAGGTGTCCGCGGAGGGGTTGGAGGGGTAGAAAATCGCCCCCATCCAGGAGGCCGAGATGTTTCCCTGCGCGGCGAATTGAGCCAGCGCCGCTTTCAGGTCTTCGGCGCGGATGGACCGGGAGATGCCGGCGAACGCGCCGGAAGGGCTGACGATCTGCGTGTTGATGCCGATCACCTCGCCGCGCATGTTAAACAGCGGGCCGCCGGAATTACCCGGGTTGACCGCCGCGTCATGCTGCTGGAATTGAATGAAGCCGTTGCCGCGATAGCCGAGGCCGCTGATGATTCCCTTGGTCACGGTGAACGGCTGGCCGAGGGGGTAGCCCATCGCGACGATCTCTTGGCCTTCGAGAATCGCGGAGCTGTCGCCGATCTTGACGGTGGGCCAGCCGAAGGGATTCTGGGGGATGATCCGAAGTATGGCCATGTCCTTGTCGGGGCTGTAGGCGAGCACCTCCGCCGGGACGCGCGTTCCGTTGGCGAAGCGGATGACGATTTGGGTCTGATGGCCGCGCGAAATCTTGCCGCTCGCGCGGTCGATCCCTTCGCTGACGACGTGCGCGTTGGTCACGAGGGTGCCGTCGGGCGAGATGATAAATCCCGTTCCGGTGCCTTTTCTCGTCAAGACGTTGACGACCGCGGGCTTGTTGCGCGAAACGATCTCGACGGTCGAAAGATCGGCGGCGGGCTGCGGGGCGACGAGCGGCCGCTCCCCTCCGACGATCCGGTTGAGCAGCTGTTCGATCGCCTCGGAATCCTGGACGTCCTGCGGTTGGGGAATCTCGACGGGGTCCGTTTTCAGATCTCCGGTGAGCCGTTGGTACTGGGTTTGCATGGGCGCCGTCAATTCGGAGACGGACGGACCTGAGCCCATGAAACCTGAGCCGAGCAAAACGGGGATGATAAACAAACCGGCAAGCCGCGAATACCAGCGCATGCGCTTTTGGACGCCGGTCTTAGGGGCTTCGGTTTCTCCGCGGGCTTCCGCGGCGGCCGCGCGCTTGGCTTTGCGCCAACTGCGAGCCTGATAGTAGAGGAACGCCGCCGAACCGAGACCGAGCACCGTGCCGGCGATCGAGGCCGCTTGCGCGCCGAGGGCCGCCGGGACCAGCACGCCGAGGGCGATCGTCATCACGTTAAACAAGTAGTGGGCGATAAAGGGCGCCGCGACGAAGCGGCTGCGGTAGGCGACGTGCGCGAGCGCGAGACCCATCGCCGCGTGGTAGAAGAGCAGGTACGGTGAAAACCCCCACATCGCGACATGGGCGCCGGCGAAGCCGAAGGCGGAAATCGAGGCGGCGATGGTGTAGGAATTCGCGGAAATCTTCTCGATCTGGCGCAGCGTCCACTGAATGACGCGCCGCAGTCCGCTGATGTCCGGGATGTCGTCGAGGACGCTGGAAATTTTAGACGCGACCGGCCGCGCCAGAGCGGTCGCGATGAACCAGCCCCCGAACTGCATGACCCGGTGGCGGAGTTCCTCCATCAGCACCGCGGCGGGAAGGGCCAACAGCATGAATCCGACCGGGGACATCGCCATCGCCTGAGCGATCTGGGCGGGTCCGAACGCGCTCAGGAGTTCGACCCGACCATAGGATCCCAGCGCGGCCTCCGATAAGAAGAGCTGCCAGGGAACGGCTGCGAAGACGGGGGCGACGACGGTGTCGAGGATCGTCGCGATCGCGAAGAGATTGATTCCCCATTTGAGTCCGTAGCCGACGTGAGCGGCGGCCAGCGCTCGGAATTTCTGGAAGCGGGTCGCGTTTTCCGCAAGCGCTTTCACGGGAATGGGTTTGTAGCCGCCGAATTTGTCCTTCGAATACGCGGTGTCGACGGCGGGTTTGCGGGCCTTGAACGCGATCCGGACCGGGGCGCTCAGCAGACGGCCGGCCGCGCCGAGCCAGCGGCGCGTTCGTCCGGGAACTTTCGCCGTTTCGACCCCCGGGCGGACGCGTTTCCCATCGGTGAGATCGGAGCGGGCCGCGCGGGATCCGTCGAACACCCCGCCGCTCGCGTCGGGATTTTGAACCGTGACGCGGAGCATCCCAACGCTGTCCGGAGCGGATTCGGCAAGTAGGGAAGCCGTTTCGACGGCCTCTTGGAGCGTCGGGACCTTGGCGCCGTCATCTCCAGCCGTGAAATCGACATGCCGGGCGTTCGCGGGGGTGGTTTCAATCGGAATTTGCGTTCGGTTGGGAGAAGGGTCTAGGCGAGTCCTTTCGGGAGAGGCGGTTTCAATGGGGGCGCCTTTCGCGGAGGGAACCGGGGCTTCATCGGCCGCGTTCAACGCGGGCAGAAGCGCGGGCGACACGGTGGGCAGGCTCCCGGTCAACTCCAACGAGCCGACCCCATTTAAGGAGAGGGAGTGATTGGGGGCCGATAAATGAGTTGGGATCGCGCCGAGGGAGACCCTATTTCCGGTCGTGCCTACGGAGACGGCGCGTCCGGCCGCTTGGGCCGGCCCAATCGCAGGACCCGCCGCGAGCGTCATGGCCAGCGCGAGAGAAAGGAACTTTCTCATGCTCTCAGCGTAACATTGACCCGGTCTGGTTGCTTGGGCCGTGCGGCCCCCCTTTTGCGGACATTCGACCCCCGGAAGTCTGGGCCCGGGGGCCCGGGGTTTGTTTGTCAAAAAGGACTTACGCAAACTGCTAAATTGTTGATTGCGAGCGATTTTATGTCAGGCATCGTGTACATAGGAAGCCATCTTGGATATCCGATGGACCGCACTCCGCTGGGAGGCGGGGCCACGGTGGGTCTGCAATTGGCTCGCGCCTGGTCGAAACGCACGGATTTGAATCTTCTCGCGATGGGTTCCGGACCGCAAACGCCCGCCGCGGGGTTTCCGTATGTCCAATTACCGGAACCCGGGATGCAGCACGCGCTGGAAAAGCTCTCCGAGATGGGCTACGCCCGTTTTTGCCGAGATTTCGAGCGCGCGACGACCGATTTTTTGATCGCGCATCGCGGGGCCTATCCGCCCGGAGAAACGACGGTGATTGTCAACGATATCTCCGAGGGGCCCGACCTTGAGCGCATCGCCGCGGCCGGCTATCCGATTCTTTCCATCTGGCATGTGGACGTCGTCGAGTTTTTCAATCGAATTTACCTCAAGGACGTCCTCGCTCCCGAACGGTGGACGCGGGGATTCGACCGGCTTCGCTCCTGGGGACTTTCCGGCGTGGTACCCGACGTGCTCAAGCTCGTCTTCGAAAAACAAAGGGAGACGGTCGCCCGTTCCGACGTTCTAATCGTCCCTTCGCGGCAGATGGGGGAAACGGTCCGTCGATGCTACTCCCATCTTGAGGACGGGGGAAAGCGGCCTCTCGCCGAGCGCGTCGTGGTGGTCCCCTGGGGCGGGTGGCGGGAATCCTTCCCGGACGCCGAAGTCGCCGTTGAGGCATCGCGGCTGAGGACTCATTATCAGCTTTCGCCCTCGACCCGCGTTGTCTTGACGATGAGCCGTATTTCACCGGAAAAGGGAATTCATCTTCTGTTGGATGCGCTCATGAAAATCGAGAATTCCCCCCGGCTTCGGGGGATCGATACCGCCGTCTTCGTATGCGGCGAAACCGCCTTTATGCGGGGAGAGGCCTACGGCCGGAAGGTTCGCCGCGCGGCCGCGCGATTGACGCGAACGCGGGTTTTCTTCCCCGGGTATCTCTCTGCGCTCGGGAAGCGCGTGTATTTTCGGTTGGCGGACCTTTTCGTTTCCCCATCGCTGCATGAGAGCTACGGGCTCACGATCGTCGAAGCGCTGCAGGAAGGGATCGCCGTGCTCGCCAGCGATCATTACGGGGTCGCGGAAATTCTGGCGCCGGAGTACGGTCGCACCGTCTCCTACGCGCGGCCTTCGCGCCGTTCGGACGCGCTTGCTGGAGCCTTGGCGGAATTACTCTCCGACCCTGCGGGACTCAAGCGAATGGGAAAGGCGGCCGCCCAAGCCGCGAAACACATGCGATTTTCGGACGCGGCCGAGCGGGTGCTGGACGCCGCCCTCGCGCTTGCGGGAGGGGAGGGGCGATGAAGGCTCATTTTAAGCGCGGAATTCGGGTGGAACTGCCGGTTAAGGTCGAGCCGTGGATGAAGCCGAATCTGGAGGGGTTGGTCAAACACCCGCTCTATTCCACCTGGGCGATGGTGTACCACATGGAAACGGCGGCGCGCATGCTGCTCGTCCCTTATCTGGACAAGGATGAGGAGGCTGTAGGCGGAGCGGTGCTGGTGAAGCACCTGCAGCCGGCGGCGATCCACGCGAATCTGCGGGTTTGCGCCAGGCTGGTCTCTTATCGGGACAACAAAGTAACGACGCGGTTGGAGGTATACGACAAAAGTCGTAAAATCGGCGAAGGTTCCCACGTGCAGGTGGTGATGTCGAAAGCCCGTTTCGTTCGCCTGCTGAGGGACGCTCGCACACGCGGACGACATGGACAAGGATAGGATCGCCTCCCGGCGCGTCTATCTGCGCGCGCTGACGAAAGACGACGCCCCGGCGCTTCTGGAGGCGGTCGAGACGTCGCGCGAATCCCTCAAGCGCCGCTTGCGCTGGGTCGGCGACGCCAACGATTTGGAGTATTTCCGCCGTTTTATCGCCGCGGCCGACGCCTCCTCCGACTCCGATACATGGGGCGTTTTCGAAGCGAAGGGCGATCGTTTGATCGGGGTCGCGTCGCTGCAGGAGATGGAAGACCCGCAGCGCGGCCGCGGGCGGTTGGCGCTCTGGATCGCTTCCGACCGCCAGGATAAGGGCATCGGAACGGAAGCGGCGCGCTGCCTCGTGGACTACGGAATCCGCAAGCGGGGACTGCACAGGCTTTTCGCGAGACTCGACCCAGCGAACCGTTCGTTTAGGCGCGTTCTCAAGAAGATCGGGTTCCGCTACGAGGGATGCCTGAGATCGGATCGGCGGCTTAACGGCCGCTGGGTCGATCAGGAATGCTGGGGGATGCTCAAATCGGAGCTTAAGCGCTAAATGGCCGCGGACGCGAAGAAGAAAATCTTGGTCGCCGACGACGATCCCGAAGTTCGGTCCTTGGTGACCGACGTTCTCACTGAATTGGGGTACGAGGTCGTCGTGGTCGAGGACGGCGCCGCGTTGTACCGCACTGCCCCGGCCATGAAGCCCGATTTGATCCTTTCCGATTTGGACATGCCGGGACTCAGCGGCGGTACGGCCCAGGCGCTGCTGCGCACCAATCCCGAGACGCGGGGCATTCCCATCATTTTCATGACCGGGCAGACGCGCGATCGCCAGGCGCATCTGGTCGAATTCCGGCCGGACACGCGCATCCTCTACAAGCCGTTGAACCTCAAGGAGCTCGCGATCGCCGTCGAAGAGGAGCTGAATCCCTTTTAGGGATTTTCCCCGTGGCATCCTTTTTCGATCCCCAGATCGGCATCGTCGGCGCGGGAGACATCGGATCCGGTCTCGCGCAAACATGCGTCGCGAGCGGCCTGCAGGTTTTATTGATCGACGACTCGGAGGAGGCATTGGCGTCCGCGGAAGAGCGGGTGCTCAAGGGCCTGCATCGCGCCGAGCAGCCGGAGTCATTCAGTCTATTGCGCAAGGCCACCCGACTCAACCGTGTCGAGGAATGCGATTTGGTCGTCTCCTGCGCGACCGAAGACCCCGCGCATACGCAGGACCTGTTGCGCCGCATCGACGCGCGTTTGGATCGCGGGAAACTGCTCGCGGTGCAGACGACCGCGATGCCGGTGCGCGTCGTCGGACGCGCGGTCGAAAACCCGGATCGGCTGGTCGGACTCCATTTCTTTCATCCCGCGCATCACATGAAACTCGTCGAAGTCGTGCATTACGAGCATGCGGAGGAGAAGGCGGTCGAATCCGCCTTGGATTTCGCGGTTCGCATCGGAAAGACGGCGGTTCGCTGCAAGGATTCTCCCGGGTTCATCGTGAATCGGCTGGCGAGGCCCTTCATTCACACGGCGCTGCGGTTCATCGCAGAGGGCCGCGGGACGCCCGCCTCGATCGACGGCGCCCTGCGCAGCCTGGGAGGGTTTCCCGCCGGTCCCATCGAGATGGTCGATTTCTTCGGACTGGAAGAAGATTACGGAGTCGCCGAAACGGTGTATCAATTGCTCGAGCGCCCGGAGCGCCTCCGTCCTTCGGCGCTGGTGTACGCGATGATCGGACGCAGCGTCTTGGGGCGCCGCCACGGTTCGGGATTTTACCTGTACGGTTCCTCACCCAACGGGAGCGGGAACCCCCTGCTGCGTCAGCTCGTGGGGGCTTATGATTCCCATCCCGTGAAGACGGTCGAAATTCTCGACACCGTTCTTGAGGCCGTGTTTCTCGAAGCCCACCGGCTGGTCGACGAAGGGGTCGCGGGACCCGAGGACATCGATTGCGCCGCGAAGCTCGGACTTCTTTGGCCGAAGGGACCTTTTGAATGGGAGAAGGAGAGACGACGATGATGATGACTAGAACGCCTGTGATCGTAGAAGCCGTTCGAACGCCGATGGGCCGCCATGGCGGCGCGTTGAGCGCGGTGCGCCCCGACGACCTGGCCGCCGTCGCGATCCGCGGATTGCTCGCGCGAGTGCCGGCGCTGGACCCGGAGCGCATCACCGACGTTTATTTCGGGTGCTCGAATCAGGCGGGAGAGGACAATCGCAATGTCGCGCGGATGGCGGTGCTTTTGGCCGGACTCCCCGATTCCGTTCCCGGCTGCACGATCAACCGTCTCTGCTCCTCGGGACTCGAAGCGGTCAACGCCGCCGCCCGCGGCATTCTCGCGGGAGAAGGCGACGTCTTCCTCGCGGGCGGAGTGGAAAGCATGAGCCGCGCGCCGTGGGTCTTTCCAAAGAACGAGAAAGCGTTTGGATTCGGCAACGTAACCGCGTACGATACCGCACTGGGCTGGCGCTTCCCCAATCCGAAGCTCGCGGAGCGCTTCCCGCTCGAAGCGATGGGCGAGACGGCGGAGAACGTGGCGGAGCGCTATGCGATCGCGCGCGAGGAGCAGGACGCGTTCGCCCTTTCGAGTCACCAAAAGGCGGCCAGGGCCTCTGATTCCGTTTTTTCCGAGGAGATCGTTCCTGTCGAAATTCCGCAGAGAAAAGGTCCGTCGGTCGTCGTTTCCAAAGACGAAACCTTCCGACGGGACACAGATCCGGCTCAGTTGTCGGCGCTCAAGCCAGCGTTTCGCAAGGGCGGCAGCGTGACGGCCGGAAACAGTTCCTCGCTCAACGACGGCGCGTCCGCGCTTCTGGTGATGGAGGCGAAAGCGGCGGAGGCGGCGGGACTGAAGCCGATGGCGGTGTGGCGCGGCGCGGCGTCGGCCGGAGTCGATCCGCGCTTTATGGGCTTAGGCCCCGTCTATGCGTCGCGGAAACTGATGGAGCGCCTATCCCTGACGATTTCGGATTTCGATTTATATGAGATCAACGAGGCTTTCGCCGCGCAGTCGCTTGTATGCGTGAAGGAATTGGAGATCGACCCCGTGAAGCTCAACGTCAACGGCGGCGCGATCGCGCTCGGCCATCCGCTCGGCTGCAGCGGGGCCCGGATCACGACGACCTTGCTCCACGAAATGCGTCGGCGCAAAGCGAAGCGCGGATTGGCGTCTTTGTGCATCGGGGTCGGTCAGGGACTGAGCGCCGTTTTTGAAGCGGCGTGAGAGATCGATTTGCCGGGTTTCGTAACAAATCGTTGTTGATTTTTAGTTCGAGCCCGACTACACTGGTAAAACGCAGTCTCGCCGGCGGTTCGGTCCCGGATGGGCCCGAAGTCGTTGTTGTTTGCGCTTAAAAATGGCTACTTTGCAGCAGATCGTCGCTTACATCAAGCAATACAGCGCGAAATATCCTGTCGCGTCGCTGAAGGCCCAATTGCTTAAGCAGGGGGTTCCCGCGGCGACGATCGACCAGGCGATTGCGATGGCGACGGGAACTTCCCCGGGCGGCGCCCCCGCCGGGGGGCAGGCGAGACCGGCGGTTCAGCCCGCGCGCCCGGCCGCGCAGCCCGGCCAACCGGCCGCGCGCCCCCCACAGCCGGGTCAACCGGTTGCGCGTCCGGCGCAGCCCGGACAGCCCGCGGTTCGCCCCGGACAGCCCCAACCCCAGGTGCCGCAGGCGCGTCCCGCGGCGCGGCCGGGTCAGCCGGTGCGCCAACCGAATCAAAGCGCTCCGCCGGGGGGTACGACGCAGGGAAGTCCGGTCCAGGCGGCCCCCAAAGGCGGCGTGTTCAAACCGCCTCCCGGAAGAAGCTTCATCCTGGTCGTCGATGACGACCCGCTGATTCGAGACATGCTCGTCGCGAAGCTCGAAGGGGCGGGCTACCGGGTGACCTGCGCGGAAGACGCCGCGCAATCGGTGATCCAGGCGGAGGGCATGAACCTCTCGTTGATCATTTCCGATATCGAAATGCCCGGATTCGGAACCGGCGTCGATGCGTTGAAAAAACTCCGGGCGTCCAATTACATTCCGAGAAATCTGCCGGTGATTTTCGTGACCGGAATGCCTCCGTCCGAGGCGCAGAAGATCGTTCCGAAATCCGATCCGTACATTCGGTTGATGCATAAGCCGGTGGATTGGAGACTGTTGGCGAAATACATGCTCGACCTTTCCGGCCTAGATAAGCCGCTCGATTAACGAAACCATGTCCCAGTTGACTTTTTGGATTCTCGGATCCGACCCACTCCGCCTGCGGCGGTGGGAGACCGCGTTGTCGCGCGAAGGCTGGCATCTTTCGACGCAGGCGCGCTTCGACGCGCTTTACGCTGAAGTGGCGCGCGAGCGGTTTGGAATCATCCTGCTGGATTGGAACGTCCTCAAGCAGAAGATCCCCGAAGGGATTCGCCGGCTGAAATCGGCATCGACCGGCATTTCCGTGATCCTGACCTCCGATTCCGATTTGACGGCGGACTGCGTCATCGAGGCGCTCGACTCCGGCTGCGACGACCATTTCATCCACGACATCGACGACCGGCTCTTGGCCGCGAAGCTCAAGGCACATCTGCGGAGAATTCTTCCGAGTCTCGCCTCCGCCCTGGACGTCCTCAAATCCCCCGGGGGAGAAATTAAGTTGGATCGGTCCCGCCAGGAGGCGTGGGTGAAGGGAACACGCACGCGGTGGACTCCGGCGACCGGACTCACGCCGACCGAGTTTCATATCCTCGCTTTGTTTTTAGAGCAGCCCGGGAAGGTGTTGGAGCGCGCGTTTATTCTGGACGCCGTCGCCAAGGGCAAGGCGGTTGATATTCGCCCGGGGACGGTGGATAAGCACATCGAATCGCTGCGCCGAAAGCTCGGACGCTATGCGTCGATGATTCGTTCCGTGTACGGCGTGGGCTACGCGCTTCGGGAGAACTGATATGGCTACGATCTTGGTCGCAGACGACGACGAAATGTTTCGCGAATTGGTCACCGAAATTCTGACGCAAGGCGGCTATTCGGTGGTGCGCGTGAAGGACGGCGCCGAAGGATGGGAGGCCCTGCAAAAGAAGAAAATCGATCTCGCGGTTCTCGATTTGAATATGCCCAACATGGATGGGCTGGAGTTGACGCGCAAGGTGCGCGACGACGCCAAGCTTCGGGATCTTCCGATTTTGATGCTGACGGTGCGCGCACTGGTCGAAGATCAGGTCACCGGGTATGAAAGAGGCGCAGATGACTATCTCACCAAACCGTTCGACAGTAAAATGCTGCTCGCCCGCGTGAAGGTGCTCGCGCGCCGCTCCTCGCTCGGAAAGTGATTTTGCTTTTTAAAAAAAAGCCTTTTCCGTGTAACAGATTCTTCAGGATTCATTCGTGATTTAAACCGTTTCCGGGGCTACCCTTCCTAATAGTTAGCCCATGCGATTTCCTCAAGCCCTCCGCGCGCTGCTTTCAGCCGCCGCTCTTTTGAGCGGCGGCTTCACGCCGTCTTGGGCGGCTTCGATTTCCTGGGACGGCGGCGCCGGCGGAAACGACAATTGGTATGACGCGCTGAACTGGTCGGGCGACGCGGTGCCCGGAGCGGGCGACGATGTGGTGATTGATGCCGCAACGACCGTGCAAGTGGATGCGAGTTCGCCGGCGATCTCGTTTCAGAGTCTTGTCCTGGGCGAGAACAACAATCCGATTCTGCGGATGTCCACCGGCATCCAGAGCGGCTACCTCGAAATTCGCAACGGTGCGACGTTGCTGCAGAATACCGCCGTCGAACTGGTATTGACTTCGGTGACGGTTCTCAGCGGCGGCGCGATCGACCACTCTGCCGCCGGCGCCGCGTCGGTGAACATCCGGACTACGGGCGATTTCGTGATCGCTTCCGGCGCGACGATCATAGTCGATGGAGACGGATTCTTGGGCGGCGATAGTGGAATGACCAGCGGCAACGCCGGTTCGGGGACACAGCCTGGAGCGGGCGGCGCGAGCCTGGGGGAGGGCGGCGGCGGCGGCGGTCACGGCGGCGTGGGCGGAGCGGGTGGAAACCCCGGGGGCGCGGGCGGCGGAAGCGACGACGTGGTGACGGCCCCTTCGCTGCACGGTTCCGGCGGCGGCGGCGGCGGGTCCGGCGGCTCGGGCCTCGGGGTCGGCGGCGCTGGCGGCGGACTGGTCCTGCTCAGCATCGGCGGGACCATGACGCTGGACGGAACGGTTTCCGCCGACGGTGCAAACGGCGCCGTGAACGGCAATGGAGCCGGCGGCGGCGGCGCGGGCGGCGCGGTCTACATCCAGTCCGCGAATATGGCCGGCGGCGGCTCGATCTCGGCCGATGGCGGCAACGGGGGTCTGAGCGGAACGGCCGGCGGCGGCGGCGGCGGCGCCGGGCGCGTCGCGATCGTCTTCACCGGGACGAACGCGTCGACGATCACCTATACGGCGAACTTCGGGACCGCTCCTGGAACCGGCGGATCCAGCGGCGCCGGCGGCACCACATTCGACGGCCCCGGAAAGATCACGGATCTAAGCGTCTCGGCGATCGTCTCCACCGGCTTGGGAGCCTCCTCGCAGACGGTGCGTTTGCAGTGGACCTCGCCGAAGGCGGGTCTGGCCGGGGCGTCGAATGATTGGGACATCCGCTACGCGACCTACCCGGTTTCCGACATGACGGTCTACAACGCCCTGCCGGTCGGCAACGTGATCTCAACGAGCGTCGTCGAGGGAGTCGTCGTCTCCACCGACATCGGGCCGCTTGATCCGTCGGCGACCTGGTACTTTGCGGTCACCGTGTACGACCAGCAAAACCTGCGTTCTGCGCTTTCCGTCGGCGCGACCGCGCAATCGCCGGTGATCGACTTGACGGCGGTCTCGGCCAACGCCCGAGGGGCGGCGTGGGGTGATATGGACGGCGACGGGGATTTGGACCTCGCGATCGCGGTCGCCGGCGTCGGCGATGAGATCATCGCGCGTAACGACGGCGGAGGGGTCTTCACGCCGACGGCGGTCGTTTCGGCGGGGGCGTCGGTCGGCGTGGAGTGGGCCGACTACGATCGCGATGGGGATTTGGACCTCGCGGTCGCCAACACCTCCGGGGAAGACGAAGAACTCCTGCGCAACGACGGGGGGGTCTTCATGAAGATTTCGCCGAGCCCGTTCGCGGGGTCCGCGGGGAACACGACCGGGATCGCGTGGGGCGACATGGACAACGACGGCACCATCGACCTGGTGATCGCCCAGAACGGAGCGCTCGACATCATCGCGTTCAACCCCGGAGACCTTTCCGCGTTCTCGCAGACGACCGTCGCCGGGACCGGAGGGGCGAGCAACGGCGTCGCTCTCGCGGACTACGACCGGGACGGGGATCTGGACGTGGCCGTGTCAATCGCTGGCGGCCCCGACTACATCATCCGCAACGATGGAAACGGGGTCTTCTCCACCTTCACGATCACGATGAGCGGGGGCGCGGGTTCCTCGTCGTCGGGCCTGGCCTGGGGGGACTTCGACGGGGACGGAGACCTCGATCTCGTGTTCGCGACCGGCAACCTGACCCCGTCCTATTTCGTCTTCAACAACGCGGGCGTGTTCGATTCGAGCGCGACGATTGCGGGAAGCGGCATAGAGACGACGGTCGCCCCGGCGGTCGGTGATTTGGACAACGATGGGGACTCCGACCTCTACTTCGCGGCGCAGGGCGCCGAGGATCTGGTTGCGCGCAACGACGGCGGCGGCGTCTTCGCGGTCTCCCGCGTCCCCGGAACTGATGCGGCGACCGACGGTTACGCGGCTCCCGTCGGCGACTACGACGACGACGGGGACCTCGATGCCGGCGGCGTGCGTCAGCCGACGGGTTCCGCCTACCTCGTACGCAACGACGTCGCGCCGGCCAACACTGGTCCGACGGCTCCGGCGTCCGGCTTCGAGGCATCGTTTACGCCGTTCTCGGTAGGGGCGGCCTCCGGGACGCTCACGCTGCGCTGGGGAGACGGCAGTGACGCCGAGACGCCGGCCTCGGTGCTGGAGTACTTCGTTCGCGTCGGAACGAGTTCCGGCAATGGGGAAATCCTGGCACTTCCGCGCCGCTTCGGATACGACCCGCGTTCCGGGAGTGGGGGGCATCTCTACAGCACCTGGCTCTCGGGCGCCCAGCGAGGGATCAACCTGACGATGGACGCGGAGACTACCGTTTATTGGAGCGTCTCCACCCAGGACGGGGCCTTCGCGCGCTCACCCGAGTCCGCCGAACAGACCGCGTCCTTGGTCGCGCCGAATCCTGTCTCCAATTTCTTCGCGATCACGGCGTCCACCGGCTTCGCGGCGAGTTCGACCACCGTCCGCCTGTCCTTCACGACCCCGGGCGACGACGCGAATCTGTTCGCCATCACCGGCGGAACCTTCGACGTGCGCGGTGGAACCGCGACGATCGCGACGATCGCGGACTACATCGCGGCTCCGATCCAGGTGCTGGTAACGACTTCGGTTTCCCCCGGCGCCGCAGCGACCATCGACGTTGGACCGCTTGACCCGTCGGTGACCTGGTATTTCGCGATGACCACGAAGGATTCCATCGGAATCCGGTCGGCGCTGTCGAATTCAGCGACGGCCGAAGCGGTGGTGCGAGTGTTCGCCCAAGCGGACCGCAGCAACGGCGTCGCCTGGGGTGATTTTGACGGGGACGGGGACATGGACTATGTCGTTGCCAACAACAACGCCCATGAGCGCCTGTACACCAACAACGGGTCCGGGGTATTTACGGAATCGTCGATTGACGCGACCGCCGAGGGACGCGGCGTGGCCGTCGCGGACTACGACCGCGACGGCGATCTCGACGTCCTCGTCGCGCGCTACGCCGCGGCCGACGTCGTTCTGCGCAATGACGGCGGAGGATCGTTCGCGTCGGTGACGGTCCATGCCGACGCATCTACGAGAACGCTGGCGGTCGCTTGGGCGGATTACGACAATGACGGGGATCTGGACTATGCCGCCGCCGTCGAGACGGGAGAGGACGCCTATCTCGCAACCAACGACGGCGCCGGCGCTTTTACCATCGCGCCGTTGACGGGCGTGTCGGGGTTGTGCACCTCTCTCGCGTGGGGGGACTACGACAGGGACGGAGATCTCGATCTCGCGGTGGGATGCACCGGGAAGACGGACTATCTGCTGACCAACGTTTCCGGAAGCACCTTCACCTATTCGCTGCTTAGCGCCGGCGGCGCTTTGACCACGGGCGGGCTCGCGTGGTTTGACGCGGACGGCGACGGGGATCTCGACCTCGCGGCCGCGTCCACTTCGAGCGGCTACTATCTGCGCAACGACGCGGGCTCGTTTACCACCAAGATCACGATTACCGGGGCGTCGGGCAGCGGAGGGATCGCGGTCGGGGATTTCGACGACGACGGCGATCTTGATCTCGCGTTTTCGGGTTCGCCGGTCAATGTCGCGCTGAACGACGGCGCCGGCGCGTTTGCCGTCACGAACGTGTCCTCAACGGTTTCGTTCGGCGGTGAGGGGATCGCGGCCGGCGACATGGACGGGGACGGAGATCTCGATTTAGCGTCCGTGCGCTGGGACGGGGGCGACGATTCGCTCATCCGTAACGACGGTTCCACCGCGCACTCCGCGCCGACGGCTCCCACGGGCCTCTCCTCGTCGTTCCTCCCGTTCTCGAGTTTTGCGAGCTCCGGAACGCTTACGCTCCAATGGGACGACGGTACCGACGCGCAAACGACCGACCCGGACCTGCTCGAGTACGTCGTTAGAATCGGAACGACGGTGTCCGGGAGTTCGACGACGATCTCGATGGCACCCTATCATTCCGGAGACGGGCATTCGGGCTCGAGCTTCCTCTATAGTACGCGCTTGAGTGCGTCGCAGCGCGGCATCCGGCTGAAAATGCAGACCGAGACCACCGTCTACTGGACCGTCGCCACCGTTGATGCCTCCGGGGCACGGTCGGCTCCCGCCGCGGAGAGCTCAATCGACCTGTCCGCCCCGGCGGCGGTCTCAGATTTGGGAGTTTCACAGGATCCTTCCTTAGAAACATCCTCCTCAGCTTTTGTGACTCTCGCATTCACGGCGCCGGGAGAAAACGGAGCGACCGGAAATCTCGGCGCGACGGCGCTTTACGACGTGCGTTGGACCACCGCAGGCGCGATCGACTCGCAGTCGAAGTACATCGCGGCGACGAATCAGAAAACGTTCTCGGCCCAGGGGACCGCGGGCGCGGCCTTCGTTCACAAGCTTTCCGTGGAGTCGGGACGCAGCTATCACTTTGCGATCACGACGCTCGACAGCGCGGGCGTGCGCTCGGGATTGTCGAACTCGCCGCAGTTCGAAGTGGATGCGATGCGCGAGGAGCTCTCCGACGTGTCCTCGAAAGCGTTCCTGCAGGGGGGGACCACCGCGTTCTTGAAGATCCGCTTGTGGACGGATACCGGCCAGGCGATTTGGAAAAAGCTCAAAGTGAAGAAGGACGGCCGGCTTCCGGATGCGGCGATCACCAATGTCGGGGTGTACCGGGACGTGGGCCTCGACGGCGTGTTCAATTCTTTCGATGAACCGGGGCTGATCAGCGCGGCCAAGATTTTTGTCTCGAGCGCAGCCGAGATCACCCTAACTTCTCCCCAGACCATCGTCGCTGCGACGCAAACCTATTTCCTCGCGGCGACCTTCTCTAACTCCTTTCTTCCGGTCGCCGGTACCAGCGTGTCTTTGCGGCTCGATGGAGAGGCGTTCACCGTCTCCAGCGGGGGCGTGAAGGGGATCGACTTCCCGGCGCTGGCATTCGACGGATCCGACGACCGCGCCGCGGCGGGCTATAACGCGGCGATGGACATCGGACCCGCAGCGCAGGGCACCGTCGAGGCTTGGGTGAAGACCGAGGATCCAGGAACCAACCGGTCGATCGTTACCCGGGGCGACGTCGCCGGCAACGCCGGGTATCGTCTCTGGCTAAACGGCGGCGGCTGCGGCTCCGGTGTTCCCACATTCTACGCGGGTTCTTCGTTCCTCTGCGCCGGAAGCGCCGTCAACGACGGTGCGTGGCATCACGTCGCGGGGGTCTACAACACCAATAACGGAGAGATCTACATCGACGGGGAGATCTCGGCTGCGGGGGCGATGGTGGGCGGAGCGTTGGGAGACATGTCCAGCGGACTCGCGATCGGCGGACCCAACAATACGGGCGGTTCGTTCTTAAACGGTCAGATCGACGAGGTGCGCGTGTCCAACTTCGCCCGCTATCCCTCGGAATTGCCTCCCCTGCGCAGAAATTCGACGGCAGGCGCGGTTCTGCTTTACCATTTCGACGGAGTCTCCGCCGGTACGAATACGTTCGCGGATTCGACCAACAACGCCGCCCTGACTTTGCACGGCCAGGGATTCGCGTACGCGGGTTCCAGTTCCACGCACATCACCGACGCTCAGGACGTGGTGTTCGCGAGCGGGACCGATATTTCCCCCGCGCTCTTTTTCCGGAATACGAGCGCGGTCGGAGTGTTGAAGCTGGAGCTGTGGACCGATCGCGATTTTGCAACGCTGAGTCGGCTGTCGGTAGAAAAGATCGGCTCGGGCTCCGAAGCCGGCGTGACCAACCTCCAGTTGTTCCTCGATAATGGAGATAAATCCTTCAATTCGGGTTCGGATTCCCCGCTGGTTTCCGCCGTCGATTTCGTCGCGGGAAAGGCCACGTTTACGATCGCGGCGGCCAATCAGCCGCTTCTGAGCTCCACGACGAAGACCTTCTTCATCGCCTGGGATGTCGGAGGGGCGGCGCAGATCAACGCGAGTCTCGGATTGCGGTTGGGCGCCACGATGGAATTTCTGCTGGTCGGGGATACGGATACGGTTTCGACCGCATTTTTTCCGATCCAAACGACTCCGACGGATGTCGTCGCCGCGGAAGCCGTCGTCTCTGCGGAGAGCACGACGAATTCTTGGGTCAACACTTCGTCGATTGTCTTTCGGGGAGTCTTCGTTGCCGGAAATGTCGATCACTATCATTACGTTTTCGATCAGAATCCCGTCACCTTGGTCGTCGCAGGCAACTCACCGTGGGTCGCGGGTAAAACGACCGTGACAGCAACCAGCGACGCCGCTGATTGGTACTTTCACGCTCGGGCCTTTGATGTGGGCGAAGGCGAGGGACTGCAGAAGGACATCGGCCCGTATTTCGTTGATAGAACCAATCCGACCGGAGCGACCTTCCGTCATTTTGACGCTTCGCAGGCGTCGCTGCAGGAATCGCAATTCAACGACCTCGCGACGGCGGTGACCGCGCAGCTCGCGATTTCCGATGCGCTCGCGGGAATCAATTTAAACGGCCCTGCTCCACTGGCGCCTTCGAGCGGAACGGTCGGGTTATGGCATTTTGATGAGACCTCGGGTTCCTGGGCGGACTCGGGTCCCTCGGGGAACTTCTTGGGCGTCGCGGCGGGCAATCCGCAGCGCGTCGCGGGACGCTACGGGGCCGGCATTCAGACCGTGGAAGGCTCTTACCTTAATAACCCCTCTCCCGCTGATTTGCCGGTCGGCAATGAGGCGCGGACGCTCGAGGCCTGGCTGCTTCCGCGATCCTCGGCGGGCGTACAGGGAATCCTGCGCTGGGGATCCGGCGGGGGTCTTAACGCCCTTCAATTAAACGCGGGGGTTCTGGAGGTTGATCTCGGAGGTTCGTTCGCTTCGGGGGGACCCGCGCTGAGCACGGGCGTTTGGCAGCACGTCGCCTTTACGTTCGACGGAGGGACCGGGCGCTTCTTCCTGAATGGAATAGAGCGCAGCAATAACGCGTACGGCGCGCAGACAACGACGGCCGGGACGCTGGAAGTGGGGCGCGTCGGGGCGGGAGGGTTTTACGGAACGATCGACGAATTGCGAATCTCCAAGCGCGTTTTGACGCCCGCGGAGATTCTGGCGGACTACGAACGTGGGAATCCCTATTTCGTCAGCTTCTCAACCGACGCCGGCCGCTCGTGGCGAGTCGTCTCCGCGACCGAGCCCGGGGCGGGAGCCTACGTGACGATGACGGGTTCCCACGGGGCCTTGGGTCCCGAAACACTGACGGCGATCGGGCTCGACTTGATCGTCTCTACGCTGACGGCGACCGGGTCCCAGGGAACGAACCAGATTCGATTCCACCCCAACGACCTGGCGGGAAATACGGCGGCGCTCGGCCCGTTCACGATTCTAGTCGATTCCAACGCGCCCGTCGCCTATTCGACGCCCAGTCTTCCCGCCGATGGCTACTACACCCGTTTGGATCCGGATTTCTATTGGACCGGGCCGAGCACTTCCTTGGTGCAGGGGCTCGGTGGAAGCTTCTTCGTGGAAGTTTCCAGCGCGGATCCCGCGTTTGCGATCGGCAATCGGGTGATCGACGTTTCCGTGCCGGCCTCGGTCAACGACTCGAACGCACAGAAGGTAACCGGGGTCTACAACTCAACGTTTACGCTGACCGAAGGGGCGACCTATTATTGGCGCGTGCGTTCCCGCAGTTCTCTCGGAGTCTTTGGCAGCTATGGGCCGGTGCATTCTTTCGTCACCGACATCGCCTCTCCGACCGCGTCGAATTTCGTCGTTTACAACGGAACCGGCGGCATCTTCGGGCAAGGCGACTTCATCGGTCTGCTTGCCGGTGTGACGGCGCAAATTTCAGTACAGGACGTCGTTTCCGGGTTGGGACACAACGAGGGAATCGCGCCGCCTTCTAATGCGGTCGGATTTTGGCGATTCTCGGAGACGAATGGAACGAACCAGATCGATCACTCCGGGAGGGGCAATACCGGAGTCCTGTCCTGCGCGACGGGCCCCTGCTCTCCGGCGATCCTCCGAGCAACCCCGCGCGGAGCGGGCATCCAATGCGCCTCCGGAAAGGGCATGACGGCGAGCAATACCGATTTCAACTTCTCAGCGGCAGGGAATTTCACCGTCGAGGCTTGGATTCTACCGACCACGGTTTCCGGAACTCGCGTCATCGCGGCCGTCGGCGCTACGACGTTGGGAACGAATTCCAACTGGGCGTTTTTGATCAACAACTCCGCGTTTAACCTCGTCAATTCATCGCTGGGCGGCGCCCTCGGACCCGCCCTCGCCGTCCAAGCCGGAGTTTGGCAGCACGTGGCGGCGTCGGTGCAGGGGACGAGTGTTCGCTTCTTCGTCAACGGCGAGCTGAATTCGCAGGTCTCGTATCCGGGGGGGAACTCGGGAGGCGGATCGATGCCCTTCTCGGTTTGTTCTGGTGTGCGGGACGACGGCGTATGGGACTCGCCCTTCTTGGGTCTTATCGATGAAGTGATGGTCTCCAGCGGCGCGGCGACGGCCGCGGAGATCGCCGACCGCTATTCGCGGTCCCGGCCGGGGCGATTCAGCGTCGAATATTCGACGACCGTCGGCCAAATCTGGAACGTCGTCAGCGCGACGCGCGCTGCCGGAGGGAGCCCGTGGCTGGAGCTTACGGGAATCGACGGGGATACCGGATCGCAGGTGCTTACGATCCGTGATCTCAGGCTGACTCAATCGACGAACCCGGCGACCGGCGCGGCGGCGACCAACCAGGTCGTCTTTGTCGCGGCGGACCGGGCGAACAACGTGACGACGGCGGGGCCGTTCTCAATCATCGTGGACACGTCGGCCGCGGCGGCCGTATCGACTCCCACCTTCCCCCTTAATGGAACCTATGTCCGGGGAACCCCGAACTTCGTTTGGGCGGGCCCGAGCACGACAACCGCCCAGGGAATGGGCGCCAACAGCTTCTTCCTGTTGGAAGTCGACGACGATCCCTCGTTTTCGACGCCGGAGGTGCTCATTTCAACGCCGATCCGCATCGCGAGCACGTCCACCTTCGCCACTGAAGGGACCTATCTTTCGACGCAGACGCTCGCGGATGCTACGACCTTCCACTGGAGGGTCCGCGCCTCAGGCGCGCTCGGAATCCTCTCCAAGCCGCTCACCGTGTACAGCTTCGTGACGGATTATTCCTCTCCGTCCGCTTCCGGGTTTGTTTCAATCACTTCGAGCGGCGGGGCGGCGGTCGAGTCGATCGGCATCGACCTGCTCAGCGGCGTTACGGTGCAAATCTCTCTGCAGGATGTCGGGCCCGCGGGAATTTCCACCGCTCCAGTCGACGGATCGGTGCCGTTCGGCGTTCTCGTCAGCACCGATTCGGGATTCTTCTGGAGCGACGGCGCGTTCGTTCCGTCATTCGCGGACGCCGCTTTGGACTCGATTCGGCGCCTGGCTTCGTTTGCGGGAAAACTCTACGCGGGCGGCGGCCCCGGAGGCTTCATTTACGTAAATGACGGGAACGCGTGGTCGCTTTCCGCGGATCTTCCTGGAACCGAAGTCGCCGCCTTCGCCGAATACAACGGCGAATTGTACGCGGGTCAAACCGGCAGCGGCGAGATATGGCGATTCAACGGAACGATATGGTCTTCCTTTTTCGATCACGGCGGCGCTCAAACCAACGCGTTGAAAGCCTTTAACGGGAAACTCTACGCCGCGTCCGACGGACTCATTTGGGTATACGATCCGAAGGCGGGGTGGTCGGTCGCGTTCGATCCCGCGGACGCCGACGTTCTCTCCCTTGAAGTTTATGATGGGGAGTTGTTCGCCGGAGCGAATCCCCGTATCTTCAAGTTTGACGGAAGCAGTTGGACCGTCTCCGCCGCCAATGTCAGCGCGAACGTCTACGCGCTGCAGTCGTACAATGGAAAATTGTACGCCGGCACCAACGACGCCTCCAACGAGATCGAGTCCTACGACGGAATCTCCTGGACGAAGCTCCCGAATTTCGGGGGTTTTACCGAGGCCCGGGCGCTTGGGCTGCACGCCGGGCGCATGTACGCGGCGTTTCACGGACCCTCCTTTCCCGAGATATACGCGTACGATGGAAAAGATTGGAGCCGTATCCGGCGTTTGAGCAGCCTCAACGATGTTGTCTACGACTTCCGGGAGTTCAAGGGACGCCTTTACACCGCGATGCACGTAGACCCATCGAGCGGCGTCGTGACGGTGACGACTCCGACGGCCGTGACGGTGACGGGCGCGGACGGATCCTTGGGCGTCGAGACGCTCCAGGCCACCGGACTCGCAATTAGGGCATCGGTGGACGGAAGCGTCTGCAATCAGAACCCGGCGTGTACGTCGACGAACCAAATTCGCTTCACGTACCAGGACCGTACCGGGCAGGGCGGAGCGGTCGGTCCTTTCGCGATCCTATCCGATCCGCTGCTTTCCGCGCCGACCGGCTACGCTCCCGCGACCGGTGATTTCGTTCGCGAGGCGGCCGTGCCGCTTTCTTGGATTGAAACGACGACCCAGCCTGTGCACGACGTCGATGTCGACAACGACGCGAACTTTTCCTCGCCGGTGCTGAGCATCGCGGCTACGGGATTTTACAACGTCACGACCGCGCCGACGCTTTCTCAGGCGACGACCTATTTTTGGCGGGTGCGGGGAGCCAATACCTCCGGCGTGCGCAGTGAGTATTCGCCCGCGTCGTCGTTTGTCATCGATTCGCTTTCCCCATCCACCGGCGTGTACCGCGTGCTCAATTCGACGAACGGATTATTCTCCGAGCAGGAATTCGTCAATCTGCAGAAAGGCGTTACGGTGCAGGTGGAATTCCAGGACTTGAACGCGGGGCTCGGGATCGGAGGACTGCAGTCGCTGAACCGGGTGGGAACCTGGAGTTTCGAAGAAATCAGCGGGGGCACGACGACCGACCGCTCCGGGAACGGGAACGTCGCGATCCTCGCCGTCCCGATGATTCGTGCTTCGGCGGGGCGAGTGGGCCGTGGTGTGCGTTTCACCGGCGCGGTCTCCCAAATCGTCGTATCGACGCCGACGGTTTCCTCGTGGACAGGCCTCACAATCGCGGGCTGGGTGCGTCCGACCGCGAATAACTCCACGTTCGATACGGTCTGGGCCTCGAAACAGTTCCGGGTCCAGGCGTTCAGCGCGCAGGGCCGGGTCCGGTTCCAGTATGAGCCGGCGGCGGGGCAGAATGGAGGGTGCTCCGTTTCGACGCCGGAGACCTATCCGTTGGGCGCCTGGCTGCATGTCGCTGTGGTGATGGATCCCGGGTCGAACGTCAACCGGGTCACGATCGACGGCGTCGAGGCCGGGTCCTGCGCGGGAGCCGGCGTCGCCGCGGACACGCGTTTTTCGTTCGGCGCCGATGTCGTCAGCGGGATAGATGGAGTTGATCCCTTTGTCGGCGATTTGGATGAAATACGAATTTTCTCGCGCGCGTTGACCGTGGCCGAGCTGCTTCAGGAGCGCTCCGAACGCGGGTACACCGTGGAGTATTCAACGACGGCAGGAGCTTCGTGGAGCGTGGCGGCGACGACGTTCTCCGCGACCGGGCGCTTGGCGTCCTCCGGCGCGGACGGGTCCATCGCGCTCGAGACGCTGTCGCTTCAAGCGGCGATGCTGGCCGAGTCGACAAACACGTTCGTCTGCTCGGGAACCGATCCGTGCGGCGCAACCAATCAGGTCCGCTTCTTCGCGCCCGATCGCGCCGGCAACATCAAAATCGCCGGTCCCTTCGCGGTACTCGTGGACACCTCGGTGCCGCTTCCGCTGTTGACGTCGCTCACGCCGTTGACGACCGATACCTTGTACGCGACGGCCTCAGCCTCGGACAATTTGTCCGGACTCGACGCGTTCAATTTCGAGGCCTCGACAAGCGCCGCCTTCGCGTTCCCCGTCTCTTCCTCCGGATTCATCGCGGATTCGACGTTTACCTTCACGGGTCTTCTCAATGCCAGCACCTACTATGTGCGCGTGATGACGCGGGACCTCGTGCTGAACGTCTCGACACCGGCGGTGGCGCTCGCCACCTCGACCTTTGGGAGCGTTTTCTACAGCTCATTCAGCGCGGCGCCGCCGAGCGCGCTCCAGGACGGATTGGTCTCCATTCTCGGATTCACGCTGCAAACGAAGGCGGGGGTGAGTTCCGGCTTCAACGGCTTGACGGTGCGGCGTTTTGGAACGAGCGCGGACGCGGACGTCGAAGAAGTTCGCGTCTACCGGGACAATGGGGATCAATCCTTCTCGTCTGTGAGCGATATCGATATCTCCCCCGGGGGTTCAATTCTCATCGCCAGCGCGGTCGCCGTGAACTTTCCCGTCGGTGAAGTGCTGACGGTCAACAAGAGCACCTATTTCGTCGTCTATAAAATGGCTTCAGGGGCCGGCGTCGGCTTGACGGTCGGGGCGGAGTTGACGGCGCCGACGGATGTTCGCTTGGCGTTTCCCGCAAGCGCGGAGGGTCCCTTCCCGACCCAGTCGGCCCTTTTGCCGATTACCGACGGCGCGAATACGGCGCTCTTCACGCGGCAGGCGTTCTCACCGGTCGTTGCCGAAGTCCAGTCGGGGACGACGAATTTCCCGGTGTTGAAAATCCAGGCGCAGGCGGATACCGGGACGAGCGAGATTTCGAACATGGTGTTCCGATTGAACGGAACGCTCCCGTCCAATAACATTTCCCGCATCAATGTCTGGCGGGACGCGGAGCCGGATGGGATCTTCAATCCGAATCTGGATGAAAAGCTTACCGCGGGGAGCGACGCTTTCTCGCAGGGAATTTCGACGGTTGTGTTCAGTCCCGCGCAGGCGCCGGTCTCCTCCCGAACGGTCACGACCTCCCCGCGGCTCTACTTTCTGACCGTGGATATCGGAGCCGGGGCGACGCCTGGAGACGTCTTCTCCGTTTCGATCGCGACGGAGACCGACATTTTCCTCGGTAATTTCGCCGACACCGTCGCCTTCGCTTCCACCGGGGCGATTCGGTCGACGACGATGACGGTGATTCTTAATAATGCCCTTTCGGTAAACATCGTCGATACGGTGGGGGCGTCCTTCACTCAAGGACAGCGCTATACCGTCGCGATCGCCTCCTTGTCCGTGAACGCGGCTTCGACGCGGGTTGATCAATTTAAGATCGGCCGCACGGGGACGGGTGTCGACGCCGATATCGCCGGCGTCGAGATTTGGAAGGACTTGATTAAGGACGGCGGGCCGCTCAATCCCGCGCTGGACATCTTCCTCGCCTCGACGACGTTTTCCTCTCAGTCGGCGACGCTGCCGGTCTCGACTCAGACGATCACGGCGGGGACGACGGAGGCCTACTTCGTCGTCTACGAGATCGCCGGAGGGGCCAATCCCGGGAATACGCTTGGGGCGCAGTTCGGCCTCGGCGCGGTGCGCATCACGAACGCGAACACCTCTCTTTCGGCGCCGTTTCCGTTCAACACGCTTAACGCTCCCGTGGTGGAAACAGTGAATCAACTGCTCGTCACGAACGCGCTGGACGTTACGGTCGGAAATCCGCGTCAGGGCGACCAGCACTTCCCGATGCTGAGGATGGACATCGCCTCGGATGCCGGAGACTTCCTCTGGCTGAATCTGGCGGTCGAAAAATTGGGAACCGCTTCCAGCACCGACGTGGCGAAGGTGAATCTCTTCCGCGATTTCGACGGCGACCAGGCGTTCGACGTCCTGGTCGACTCGCGCGTGACCAACGACGCCCAATCCTTCGATTCGACGGGGACCGTTAACCTCTCGCTGACGGCGGTTCAAACGGTTAAGGCTTCGACGCAAACGTACTTCGTGACCCTCTCGATGGCCGCGAATGCCGGACCCGGAGGGTCGATCGGTCTCCAGATCCCGACCACGGGAGCCTTCAACCTCATTTCCCCGAATACGGCCAACGCGAGCATTCAATCCTACCCGATCAAGACTTCGACGGCCGTGGTCAATCCGTTTCAGAATACCGTGTCGCTTTCGTCTTCCAGCATCGCCCCCGTGGGCGGCGCCGAGCCCGGAGATCAGAATGTCGGGATGATGGAGCTCGTTTTGAGAACTGATATCTCCAACGCTCGCTGGCTTTCGCTGCAGGTAAACCAGGCGGGGAGCGCTCAGCAGGCGGATGTCCAGGCCGTTAAGATCTACTACGACTTCAACGACTTCGGCGTCTGGAATTCCGCGAATGTCGGCAACTACCAATTAGTCACCTCCAGCACGCAAACCTTCGACGGAAGCGGCAACGTGACGCTTTCGTTTTCGACGCCGCCCGTGCTGTCGCCGACGCCCGCGCGCTATTTCCTTGTTGTCGACGTGTCGACGAGCGCCGTTCCCGACCGCGCGATCACCGTGCGCGCCAGCACGGGGCCCTTCTTCGGGATTGAGGCGCCGAACTTCATCGACCCGGACGCGGTATTCGCGTCCCAGGCGCTTACGCTGAAGCCTCCGCCTGTGACGATGTTCGTCCAGGGCATCTCGTCGGCGCCGACGCAGGCGACGCAGGGGCAATCGAACGTCGTGATGCTGACGCTGCGTGCCTGGACGAGCGCATTCGACGCGGATTTCTCGGGTCTGACGGTGACCCGAACCGGGACTTCTGCGGATTCGGAGGTCTCTTCGGTGAAGCTCTACCGGGACGCGGACGCGGACGGGATTCTGAACGTTCTGGTGGATACGCGTCTGAGCACGAAAACCTTCAGCGGCGGAACGGCCGCTCTGTCGTTTCCGGCGGTTCAAATCACCGCCTCGACGCAGACCTTCTTCGTGACCTACGATCTCAGCAGCGTTGCGCAGGCGGGAACGACGCTCGGAGCGTCGATCGTCGCCGCGGGCGACGTCGACATCGACACGCCGCCGAACTCGGTCGATACGGGCAGCTTCCCCGTGCAATCGTCGACTTCGGCTGTTTTGGCCACGCAGTCGGGTCTCTTCATGACCGCCGCGAATCTGGCCCCCGGAAAACTTAAGCAGGGGGCGACCCATCAACTCCTGATGAGCTTGGCGCTGCGAACGACCCAGTTCGCCCTTGCCTGGAACAACCTTACCGTGCGCTCCAGCGGAACCGCGTTGAGCGCGGACATCGCCGCGGTTAATCTCTGGCACGACGTCAATGAAAACGGCCAAGTGGATGCAAGCACCGATACGCGGATCACCTCCGGACTTAATTCCTTCATCGCGGGAGTCGCGGTTTTGAGTTTGGGCGCGGAGGAAATCGGGACGACGGAGAAAAAATATCTTCTGACCGCCGATATCGCCGATTTCGCCGAGCCGGGTCGGACTTTTTTCGTCGTTCTCGCGTCGAGCGCGGACGTTTCCATCTCGAATCCGAATTTCGTGGTGACTCCCGGACCGTTCCCTGCCGCGTCGGATTCGAACACCGAATTAGAGAAGCTCGGCGAAGAAATCGCTTTTACCGCGACCGACGCGGCTCCCAGCGGCGTCAACCAGGGATCCGAAGTGGCGTTCGTCAAGATCGAGGCCCGTGCGACCCGTTATCGAGGCGTCTGGACCGGTCTGACCGTTCAGAAACTCGGTTCGCTCTCCGATTCGGAAATCACCGCGCTCAATTTCTATCGGGACAGCGATCTATCGGGAACCTTCAACACGGGAGATGTCTTTATCGGCAGCGGGGCGTTTGCCGGCAACCAGGCGGCCGTCGTCTTTTCTTCGGCGCAGACCGTAGGCCCGTCGACCCAGACCTACTTTGCCGCGCCGCAAATCGCCCTCGCGGCCGCGGTCGGCTCGACGCTTCGTTTCTCGTTCGACAAAGCGGATTTCGCGATCGCGTCTCCGGATACGGCGGCGCAGGGGTCGCTTCCGTTCACGAACGCCGGTTTTTCGACGGTGCTCGACGCCACCACGCCGACTCAGCCCGTGGTGAGCGTGGACGGAGCGTACAGCAGTAATTTCGAGTACATGCATTTCCTGTGGTCTTCGGCGGTGTCGATAGGACAAATCACCGGAGCCCTTTACGCGGTCGGCACGACTCCGGGGGGAACCGACGTTGTGGATTGGACGGCGCTCTCTGCCGACAATACCGATGTTCAGGCCTCGGGATTCGCGCTGCTGCAGGCGACGACCTATTACGTCTCGGTCAAAACGCAGGCGAACGCGCTGGAAAGCCCGGTGGGAACGTCCGATCCCGTCTTGATGGACTTCCAGACTCCCCCGACTCCGGCGCCGGCGGTGACGTCCGGAAACAACACGCTGCTGATCACCTGGGCGTCGGTCAGCGGGGGACCTTCCGGCGTGATGGGATATCTCGTGGAGTACCGGACCGAGCGAAATCCGGTTTGGATCAACGCGAAAACCGGTCAGAAGAGCACGACGCAGAGCTTGAACCTTGCGGGGGCTTCTGCGCCCGCGGGCGCTTCGTACGCGCTCGCGGTAAGTTCTTCGCAGGTCGTAACCGGCACCTCTTTCCAGGCGACCGGCGTCCCGACCGGAACCGCTTTCGTGCGCATCCGGGCCGCGTCGGGTTCCGGCGTCTTGTCGAACTCGAGTCAGGAAGTGAAGGTCCAGCTGGGAGCGCTGCCGAAGGACGGAATCGCGAACGCGTCGTCTTACCCGAATCCGTTCGATTCGCGCAAAACCTCGGCGCGGATCTACTACGAACTCAGTGAAAACGCGGAAGTGACGATCAAGGTCTACAGCGTTTTCGGACGCGAGTTGAAGGAAATGAGCTTCAGCGGCGGGGGCAACGGCGGCAATGCCGGGGCCAACACCGTGACGTGGGACGGCGCGGACGAATCAGGACGAAAGGTCTCCAAGGGCATGTACCTCGCGGTCATTCAATCGGGCGGCGCGAAAAAGGTCCTGAAAATCGGCGTAATCCACTAATTCTCCTGAAAATAAAGTCGCTTTTTATGGAGTCGGCTTCGTCGTTTATTCGTGATTGAATCCGATTGGCCGGGCACACTATCGCGTGCGCAGATCGGCCTTTTTCCCGCTTATGTTCCTGCTCGCCGCGGCGCAATTTGCGCCGTTGAGTTTCGGCGCGGTGGTTCACTGATGATCGCCGCGATTCACGCTTTGATCCAGGCGGTGCGGGGACCGGATCCGCGGCGAGGCGGGTTCACGACCGCCTGGGTCCTGATTTTCTCTATGGCGGCATGCCCGCGCTTTGCGGGCGCGCAAGTCGCAGGCCAGCCCGGCGAAATATACCAGTTCGGCGCCGGCGCCCGGGCGTTGGCGATGGGGAGCGCGCAAACGGCCGTCGTCCAGGACGTCAACGCGGTCTATTACAATCCCGCCGGCCTCGGCCTTCTGCCGGGACGCGAACTGCAGTTCATGCGCGCGAGCCTCTTCGAAGGCGCGAGCTACGACTATATCGCCTATGCGCAGAATAAGAAGAAGCGCGCGGGAGGATGGGGGTTCGAATTGATTCGTTTGGGCGTCAGCGGCGCCGAAGGCCGCGATGAATTCAACAACGAAGCAGGAGGCTTCGCGTATTCGGAAACCTCTCTCGGTCTCGCGCATGGATGGCGCGGCGTGTTCCATCCGAAGATGTCGATCGGAATCAAAGGAAAGATGCTCAATCGAACGCTTGCCAGCTCTTCGGACCGTATAATTTCCGTCGACTTCGGTCTCCAGTCCGGCCCTTGGATGGACGAGAAGCTGATGATCGGAGCGGTCGTCCAAAACGGGCTTGGCCTGGCTCAGGGGGACACCGATGATCGCCTCAAGCCGTTGATTCGCGCGGGAGTCTCTTACAAGGTCGTTGGGCCTCTTTCCTTGGCGGCGGATGTTTCCCAAAGTGGAGAATTTCGAATCGGCACGGAGTACGCCTTCGGGATGACCGCGCTCCGGGTCGGTATGACCGATAGGTCGCTTTCCTTCGGCGGTGGACTCCAACTGCGTGAGAAGTACCTCCTCGATGTAGCGCTTCAAAATCACGCCGTGCTCGGCATGTCGCAGCGGATTTCCGTCGGGTACCGTTTCGGGGAGCGGAAGGGGCTTAGCGGCGGCAAACCGCCGAAAATGCAGTTCTACGCTTCCGAATATCTCAACAACGCGTTGGCTGAGTTGAAGAAGCGAAACTATTTGAAGGCGTCGAGTGATTTGGATACCGCGCACGGAATCGATCCGAAGGTGTTCGGCGCGGAGTGGAAGCCGAAGGGCGAGAGGCTGCGAACGCTGGTGAAGGCTCTCGAACTCGAGGCGCACCCCGAGGATCAAAAGGCGTTTCAAGAAAATACCCCTGCGGCGTTTATCGCGTACCAGGCGGTTCAGGCGTACATCGGAAACGAAGAAGACCGGGCCTCGCTGCTCGCGCACGCGGCGCTCGGTTCGGATCCGCGGAACCCCGGCTACCGGCGCTTGCTGGACGCGATCGGAAAGCTGACCGGCCGCGAGAAGAAGCGCGACGAAATTCTGCCTCCGGCGCGCCTGCTCGGCTTGAAAATGAAGTTCGCGGTCGATGAAGTCTACCGGAGGCGCTTCCCTTCGGCGGTTGAAACGCTCCGTGAAGCGCTGTGGCTCGACCCGAACAACACGATGGCGTGGACCCGACTTGGCTCATGCTATTACGCCATGGGAGACCGCGAGCGCGCTGCGGCGGCCTACGGGAAGGCCCTGGAGCTCGACCCCGCGGACCAGAAACTCAGGGCGTTCATGGAGAAGCAGGGCTTGGCCGGGAAATAAATCGGACACTCTTATGGCGAACATTAATATGGAAGGAGCCGGATCGTGGAAATAGTCGTGGTCGCGCTGATTCCGGTACTGTTTCTCGTGCTGGCCGCGAGCATGCTCGTCGTCAGCCAGGTCTCGAGCTTCTTTCAGTTCGGCCGTTACTCGAATAAGCGCCGTGAGGACCGCGCCGAGATCGAGCGCTTTATGGCGCAGCTCGCCTCGGCGCAATCTACGGTCGCGCGCAGAAAGAAGGAGCTCGAAAAGTTGTCGCAGAATTTGGCGAAGTCGAACGAACAGCTGGAAGGCTTGAACTCGATGAAATCAAAATTTCTCTCCATGGCGGTCCACGACGTCCGCACTCCGCTCGCCTCGATCAAAGGCTTCGGGGAGATGCTCAGCCGTCAGCCGCTGGAGGGGACTCAAAAGAAATACGTGGACTATATCGTTCGCGGAACCGACCAGATCAATCGGTTGATGAGCGACTTGACCGACCTCGCGGTGATAGAGGCGGGAAAACTCCGGCTCGAGAAGAAGGAATTCTTTCTTCCGGAAATGGTTTCGGATATCGTCCCTGCGATCCGCGTGATCGCGGATAAAAAGGGCGTCAAGCTCGTCGCGCCGGAAGCGGAGGAACTCCCGAGAATTCCGGTAATCGGAGACCGGTTCCGCCTCGTTCAGGCGCTGATGAATTTTCTCAATAACGGCGTGAAGTTCACCCCTCCCGGAGGAACGGTCGAGTTGAAGATAAGCGTGATCGGCCGCCGCGTGACCCTCGCGGTCAAGGATACGGGACCGGGAATTCATCCGGCGGAGCGCGAACGGGTTTTTGAAAAGTTTTACCAGAGCAAACACGCCACGGCCACGGACCAAAAGAAGGGGTGGGGATTGGGACTGGCGATCGCGCAGGAAATCATCCGCGGTCACAGCGGGGATATCGGCGTCGATTCCCCCGGTTTGGGCAAGGGGGCCACGTTTTGGTATCGCATTCCCATGAAGCCCCCGCGTCCCGCGGTACGCTCAACGGCGCAGGCGGCCGCATGAGGCTCGCGGGGCTGTTTTTCGCGTTTGCACTGCCGGCCGCGGCGCAAACAATTCCGCTCGAATCGAAATCAGCGTTTGAGACGGCGATGGAAAAACGCGCGGAATCGGTCCTGCTTCCGATCCTCGGGCCTTCCCGGTATCGGGTCGTGGTCGACGCGACGCTCGACTTTACTCGCATCGAAAGGTTCGAGGTGCAGGGCGGCGCGGCGAAAGACGCCGACAGGGGCGCCGTGTTCCTCTGGCAAAGCGTGGGACAGGAGGCGGTCGGACAAAGCGAACTGCTTCCCGGCATCCCCGAGCCGTCACCCGTTCCCGGCTTCGGCGGGTCGCAGTCCTACGAGCGGCAAAATTCCTTTCCGACCGAGTTCGTGAAGCGAATGACGGTGACGTTGATTCTAGACGAAAGCATCCCGACCGAGATGGGCGACCGGCTTTCCCAGATTCTGCGGGGGATTTTGGACATGCGCCCGGATCGGGGAGACGTCCTCGACGTCGTAAAAGCTCCGTTCGCGCCGGCGTGGAAAACGATTTGGTATCGCCCCGACGCGGTCGGGATCTTGTTTAAATACGGCGTGATCGCCCTGATGACCCTGATCACCTTGATTGTCGTCGCCATCTGCTTCCTTAAGTTGGCGGAGGCAATGGATTCTATGGCGCAGGCGCAGGGAAACCAGCTCTCGATGGATTTCGGAGAAAAGGAGGGCGGCGGGAAAGAGGGCGAAGAGGACGGCAAGAAGGAAGGAGAGGGAGAACTCGTCGAAGAAGAGCCTTCAAACGCCATCTACTTCGATATCAAGCCGTCTCAAGTCGAAACCCTATGGGAGATCCTGCACCGGCAGGACCCGGAAAACATCGCGCTGGTCGTCGCGCATTTGAAGGCGGAGGTCAAAACGGCGTTTTTGGACCGATTGCCGACGAAGCTCTACAGCGCGGTCGTGATCAGTCTCGGCAAAGTGAAATTCATCGAACCGGACGTGGTGCAAACGGTAAAGGAAGAGCTTGAGCGGCGGCTGGAAAGCGCCGTCGGAGGGCGGCGGCAGCTGTTCACGATGCTGGAGCGTGCCGACATGCGAACGAAGCGGGAGTTGCTCAGAATGCTCGAGATCCAGGACCCGGAAATGGCTTCCACGGTCCGCCCGCAGGTTCTTCTGTTCGAGGACGTGCGTTGGCTCGAGGCGCGGGAGTGGTCGCTGCTGCTGGGCCAGGTCAAGCTCGACGATTGGGCGTCGGCCTCCTATGGAGCGGAACCGCTCGTGCGCGACGCGGTCCGAAACCAGATGGCCCCAAAAACCTGGGCGATTCTCGAGCAGATGACCGCAGCGGTCAAACCCAACGAGGGGCTCGTCGACAAGGCTCAGGAGGCCGTCGTCGAGGCACTCGAGAAATTGATTTCCGATGGAAGAATCGAGAATCCCGTGAAACGGCGCCGAACGCTCGAGCCGGAGCCGATCGCGGTGGCGGCGGGGATGGAGGGGACTTTGGGCGACGAGGCGCCGGCCCGCGCGCTGGAAGGGCCTCCTCCCCCGGCCCTCGAGCAGGAAGGGCCCCTTCCGCCGGAATACGGCGGAACCGGCGGCGCGGACGAAGGAGGGCCGCCCCCGCTCGGCTGACGGACTGGAAACCCTCGCGAGTTTGAGGCATCCTAGAAACTGCGGAATAAGCGATGGCAAAGGTTGAAAATCTACTGGCGACGCTGCGCGGCGAAGAGCCCGAGCCTGAAGCGCCTCCCCCGATGGAGGGGGGCGGATCGGTCACGTCCGCCGAAGCGGTCCAGGAGGCGGTTGCTCCGCTTGAGGCGAGAATCGCGGAACTCGAGCAGCGGATCGCCGACGCCGTGCCCCCCGCCGCGTTTGAAGAGCCGCCGGCTCTGGAGGAAGCCCCGGCGTTCGGCGAGGAAATCCCGCCGGCGATGGGCGCGGATCCCCCGCAGAAACCTCCACCCGTGCCCCCCGCGGCGCCGACCGAGCTCGTCTTGTTTTTGCAGACGAAGATGGAGCTCTTGGAGAAGAAACTTGAGATTTCCCAGCAGGAGGCGCTCCGGTCCAACCTCGTGCTCCGCGAACGCGAACACGCGCAGCACAAGGCGCAGCGCGAGGTAGAGGATTTATTCCGCGGAATCCGCGAAGCGCAGCGCGCGCAGAATTTCGACCGAACGCTTCGGGACCACTACTCCTCCGCGCTCCTGCGGGTCCGGGAGCTCGAGCAGCGGCTGGCGCTCGCGCAGCTTCGGATGATTCCGGCGGAAGACGTCCTCGCGCAAATTACCGATGACGAGGGGCGCGCGGCTCTCGCCGCGCGCATCAAGGAGCAACTCGAAGAGCTGGAGAGAAAAACCGCTCCCCCAGCCGCCGGCGCGCCCGAGCCGCCGTCTTTCGAGCGCGTCGAGGACGCGGACGGTGAGGCCGCCGCGGACCGGGCAAAGGCCGGGTTTTCGAGACCCGTCTCCGCCGTTGCTCCCGATATCGACCTACCGCAGACCGCCGTTTTGCTGGGACGAATCTCCGATTTGGAAAACCGTCTCGAAGAGGCGCAGGAGGCCCGCAAACGTGAAGCCGACGCGCGGCGTCATTGGGAAGAGAACATCCTCTTCGCGCTTAAGAGCACGCGCCGACAATGGCAGAAAGCCGGAGGGCCTGAGATGCTCGTCGAGGCGGCCTTGGAAACGATGACCGATTCGCTTCAGGCCCGCGACGCGCTCCAATCCAAGATGAACGCTTTGGTCGCGAAGATTTCAGACGAGCCGCCGGATTCGACGGAAACGGCGTCGCTCCGTGCCGGGCTCGCCGAGTGCCGATCCCGGATGGAGGCGCTCCAGGACAAGCTCGGCAAACAGATGGCGATCGTCCAGGCATGGGTGCAGCGCAGCAAGGGCAAGGGGGACGACTGATCATGGATTTTTCGACAATCGGAGGCGTTATCGGGGCCGTCGTGCTGCTGGCCCTCGGGATCGCGACCGGCGAGGTCAACGAGGTCTTTCTCAACGCGCATGGAATCGTCATCGTTTTCGGCGGAACGCTCGTGGCGATGCTGATCAATACGCCGCTCTCCTACTTTTCCGCGACGCTTCGTGCGACGCTGGACCTGTTTCGTCCGGATCCCTACGGGGCTCCGGAAAAAATAATTCCGAATCTGGTGCGGTTGGCGGAGCAGGTGCAGGGTCAAGGGCTGGCGGCGCTTCGCGGCGTCGACGCGAAAGCTGCGGGGGGATTTCTCCAGGAGGCCGCGACGACCGCGCTGGAGTACAACAACCCCGATTTCGTGAAGAAGGTCCTCGAAAACCAGGTCAACAACGGCGTCGACCGGGCCAATGAAGTGATCAACGTCGTGCGCACTGCAGGCGTGTTATCCCCAATGTTCGGCCTGCTCGGAACCTTGATCGGGATCGTTCAGGTCCTTAAGGTCATCGCCGATCCGGAAAAGGTCGGTCCGTCGATGGCGGTGGCGATCACGACGGCGTTTTACGGGATCTCCTTCGCGAATCTCGTCTGCATACCGGTCGCCGGGAAGCTGCGAATGCGGTTGTGGGAAGAGATTAAGATCAAGGCGATGGTCGTGGAAGGGATTCACGGGATGATGACGGGAGTCGTTCCGCTCGTTCTCGAGCGGCGATTACAGTCGTTCCGTTAAGGGAGCATCATGTCGGTCTACCGATTCAGAAAAGAAGAGCTCGAAGGCCATCTGAACAAGAATGCCCAGTGGGCGATTGTTTACGGGGACCTGATGAGCTATTTGATGATCCTTTTTCTGCTGATGCTCTCGTTTCAGATTTCCAAGAACGCCGACAACAAAAAGCGCGATCCGGTCGAAGAGAGTCTGATTCAGATCCAGCGCGTGTTCGGCGGTGAAATCGATCCGCGCATCGCCGAAGCCTCCGAACAGCGGGACAAGGAATACTTGCTCGCCAACCAGCTTCAGCAGGACGCGGACCAGGGAGAGCTGGGAGACACGAGCCTGATGGTCACTGAGAAGAGCATCACGCTGAATCTCGGGGAGGGGGTTCTCTTCGACTCAGGGAAATCCGACTTGAAGGAGGAGGCCGATCAGGTTCTGGAGAAGATCGTGCAGCGCATGGTCAGCATGAAGAACACGATCCGAGTCGAGGGACATACCGACAGCGTGCCGTTGGGGAAAAACCTCAAATACTCGTCGAACTGGGAACTCTCGATGGCGCGCGCGCATTCCGTGATCGTGCGGCTGCAGTCGCTTGGCGTCGATGGAAAGAGGCTTGAGGGCGTCGGTCACGGTGAATTCCGGCCGATCGCCGACAACAAAACGGCAGACGGGCGGGCGAAAAACCGCCGCATTGAGATTTCCCTTCTCAAGGCCGAGTAAAAATTTCGACCTCTTGCGCTTGTCGCAGGTCCCTGCTACAACAAACCATGACCGCATCCCCGCTGAAGACGGCGGCCGCGCGCTTGTGGGCGGTGAGCCCGCGCGATCCGCAGGCCGCTCGATGGCGGGAACTTTTAAAATCCGCGGGCGCTCACGCGAGCGAACGCCTCAAATCGCTGAACGCGCTCGCGCAGGCGGCAGGGGAACGCTCTGAGGGAATTGCGCTCGTGGACGCGGCGCTGCTGGCGGGTCGCGCAAACGAAGGGGTGACGTCGCTGCGACGTCGCTGTCCTGGGGTGCGGCTTTTAGTCGTCTGCGAGGAGGTGGCTCTCGAGGGCCCTGATCTCGCGGACGCTCTTTCCGCCGGAGCGCTCGATTATCTTCGGGCCTCCCGTTCCGACGACGAGCTCGTGGAGAAACTTCGGGCGCATCTCACGCGTCTTTATCCAGGGAACCTGCGGTCCGAGGGCGCGGCCTTCGATGATTTGCGCATCGACTGGCGTTGCCGGGAGATTTCCGTACGGCGCGGACGAGGATGGAAATCCGTCGAGGCGTTGACCCCGAAGGAATTTGAATTGCTGCGCGCGTTCGTCGAGCTGAGAGGGAATAGGATTTCGCGCGGGGTCCTTCTCGACCGGGTTTGGAAAGGCAAGGGTGGAGACGTTAATCCGGAGTCGCTCGACAAGGCCGTCGGCTCGCTTCGCCGCAAGCTCGGCGCCGCGGGAAGGCGGATCGTCACGATTCGCGGCTTTGGCTACTCCTTCAAACCCTGATTATTCCAGAAAGGAGTCTTCGAGCGCGGCGTCGTAGCCCGAGGGTTTTTCGACACGAACGCCCATGGCCGTGAGCGCCCGGTAGGCGGCCTGCCGAACGGGATACACGACGCGTTCCCGGGTGTTTCCGTCCACTCGCGTCGTCATAACGCGGGTTCCCGGATCCGAGAGCAGCTCCCGGAGAACCGTCTCGGTGCGGGCGTTGTGATAATTCGCCAGGCGCCAGGCGGCGCGCGCACGGACGGCCGTCTCGGAGTCCCGAACGGCGTCGAGCAACTCCTTCTCGCGGAAAGAATCGGCCGGAACGACGAGGTACACGGAACTCCCGCCGAAGAGTTTGTCGTGCGCTTCAGAATTAAACGGAACTTCGTCCTTGATGTAGCCCGATCCGGGTTTCCCGTTGACGTATCGCTGTCGGTCCACCGCGGGCCACCGGGTCTCCTCGTGATAGGCGATTCGGCGCTTGAGCGTTTTGAGAATATTCCTTCTCCCCCGAATCTCGCTGAAGTCCAAACCGAACGCGCGTTCCCAGGGTGCGGTATCTCCGGGGCGCTCGAGGTCGATGACGAAGTCGACGCCGCCGTGATGGTCGAAGAAAACGAGAAAGCGCCGGCCGCGTCCCGGCTTGGGTGTTTTTAGCGCGACCGAGCGGGCGAAGCCGACGTTTTTTGGGGGATCGCCTTTAATCCGAGATTTTCGCTTCAGCAGAAAGCGCCGTTGGGTCCACCGGGCGCCGGGGTCCGCGCGGTCCTTCGCTTCGACCAGCTTGTATTCCCCGATTTCCAGGCGCGACACCGCGAGCCACTCCAGGCTTTCCCCGACGACGCTCTTGGCGCGTGCGGGGACCGCGGCAAGGAGGGCCGCGCAGACCAGTCCGGCGAGTCTCATTCTTTGCGCCGATCGATCTCGAAATGCGAGGTCTCAATGCGTTTGGCGTGTTTCTTAAGTTCGGATCCGATGCCGGAAACCTCGGCGTAATTGGCCAAGGGTTTGAGCCCGTTGTGGCACACGCCGACGGCGATCGACAGCAGGGGAAACTCGAGCGCTTCCCCTTGGCGGTCTTTGGAGAGAAGACGCCCTCGGGCCCGGTCCTCTTCCTTATAAAAACCGGGGGAGAGCGCGTCGTATCCCCTGCAGATGTCCTCGGCGAGCTTCTCCATCGCATCGGGAACCGACACGATGATGAAGTCGTCGCCGCCGATATGCCCCACGAAGTCCCCTTCTTGTCCGACGCGCTCAACGGCGGCGATGAGAAATTCCGCCGTGGATTTGAGAACCCGGTCCCCCGCCTCGAACCCATAGGCGTCGTTGTAGGCCTTGAAATGGTTGAGATCGCAATACAGCACCGCCATGGCTTTTCCGTCGAGCAGCGCGGTTGTGATCTTGTGTTGAATCGTCACGTTTCCGGGCAGGCGCGTTAGGGGATTCGCGTCGAGACCTTGCCGATTTCGGCGCATAATCATGCGGATGCGCGCGAGGAGTTCTAGGATCTCGATGGGTTTGACGAGGAAGTCGTCGGCGCCGATGTCGAGACCTTGTATGCGGTTATCGCGCTGTCCCGCTGCGGAGAGAAGGATGATCGGAAGGTTTTGAAAACGGATGTCGCCCTTCAACTCCCGGCAGACCGTAAAACCGTCTTTGACGGGCATGAACAGATCCAGGACGACGCAGTCGGGCGGGTCTTGCCGTACGAGGTCGAGAGCTTCCTGGCCGTTTTCCGCGGTGCGGACCTCGTAGCCCTCCATCTCTAGGGCGTCTTTCATCAGAGACAGCAGGTCGGTTTGGTCGTCGGCGACAACGAGGTGTCCTTCCGGGCCCCTGCCGGGGCCCCGCGGTTTATCTTCGGGACCGGGGCTCATCGCGGATACTGTATCGCCTAATTAAGGAAGCGTCCAGGGCGTCGGGCTAAGAATTGATCTGCATCAATGACCTTAATCAACCGGAGCGTTTGGCCCCCTTTTATACAATAAATGCGCCGTACGGCAGTTCTTTGGATGCAATCGGACCCCTCCGAGTTGAGTAGGAGTCGCAAAAAAACGAGCCCTCTGCACGCGGCGGTCAGCGGCGGCATAGAGCTCGCGGTTTCCGTATTTCTGGGATTCTTCGCCGGCCAAAAGGCCGACGTCGTTCTTGGAACCGGGCCGTTCCTTCTTCTCCTGGGTGTCGCGGCGGGATTTGCGGTTGGGCTCTATCTTCTCATCCGAAGCGCGAAACAGTCTCCGGCAACTCGCGCTAAGCGCGATTGAAGGCGCCGTTTTAACGGCGGCGGCGGCGCTGGCGCTTTGGTGGAAGTTGGAGGCCGGCCTGTTTCGGCCCGCTCTTGTGGGGTTGGCGGCGGCGTTCGGGGTTTCGACGCTGTCGGTCGCTCTTCTTGTTTTCGCCCGGTTGCACAAGGTTCCCTTCGGAGGCTTTATGAAAGCCTTCGGCGCCGGGGTGGCGCTTCGGGCGGCGGTGCTGGCCGCGCTGATGGCGGCGGGTTACGGGACCCCGTGGAAGACGCAGGGAGCTCTGCTGGCTTCCTATACGCTGGGTGTTTTGTTTTTGCTGTTGTTGGAATACAGGCAACTTGTAAGGAACACTGGATAAATTTATGAACATGGACCATGTCCTCGCGCATCATTTGCTCGACCACAAAATCGCGGACCTGTTCTCCCTGCACGGCATCGCCTTCGCACTCTCAAAGCACTTACTGACGATGTGGATCGTCGGTATCGGGCTTCTCGCGATTCTGTCGTATGCGGTCCACGGCAAGGGCGAGTTCGCGAAGATCCTGCGCCACGCGGTCGAAGTGATCGTGCTGTATCTGCGCGACGAGGTCGTTGAGCCCCTGCTCGGGCACGACGCCCACAAGTACCTGCATTACTTCCTGAGCCTGTTCTTCTTTATCCTCGGCTGCAACTACTTCGGCCTGATTCCGCTGGGCGACATTCTGCGTGCGCTGCACATCCCCTTTACCGACGTCGGCGGGACCGCGACCGGGAACATCGGCGTCACCGCCGGTTTGGCGCTGTGCACGCTCGGCCTGATCGTCGTCGGAAGCGTTCGGGCGCTCGGCCCCGTCGGCTTCATCAAGAATTTCATGCCGGTTCCCGCCGACTTGCATTGGTCGATGAAGATCGTTCTGATGCCGTTGATGGGCGTCATCGAGCTTATCGGCCTGGTCGTCAAGATTTTCGCGCTTACGGTTCGTCTGTTCGCGAACATGATCGCCGGGCATATCGTCATCCTGGGATTCTTCTCGCTGATCTTCATCATCGGATCGGCGAGTCAGCATCTGGGGATTTTCGCGGCCGGGCCGTTCGCGTTGGGGATGGTCACCTTCGTCAATTTCCTGGAGATCCTCGTCGGGCTTCTCCAGGCGTTCATTTTCACGCTGCTGACCGCGGTGTTCGTCGGGAGCATGCTGCACGCCCATTGAGGGCGGATGGGATTTACGAGCCGCCCCCGTAACGAGGGGCGAGGTCGGACCCGGGTCGGTAAGAGCCCGGAATTGAAAAACGAGAGGAATTACATGTACGACATTGCATTCGGTTACCTTGGTGTCGCCCTCGGCGCGGGCATGGTGCTCATCGCCGCCGGATTCGGCATCGCGAAACTCGCCAGCGCGGCTCTTGAGGGCGCGGCGCGTCAGCCTGAAGCGGCCGGCTCGCTCCAGACGATGATGATCATTCCCGCGGCCATGATCGAAGGCGCGGCGCTCTTCGCGCTCGTGATCTTCTTCCTGGCGGGCGGAGCGCTCAACACGAGCGTGACCTCCCAGGGCGGAGCCCAGGCCGAGTCGCACGCCTCGGCGTCGCACTAATAAAAGTCCTTTCCCCCGCTGCTCACGCGGCGGGGGAAAGGCCCGATTTGCCGTTTCGAATATAGACGGAGAATATAATGGACAAGCTTCTTAGCCCCGATATCGGACTGATGATCTGGACGATCTTCTCGTTCTTGATCCTCGTATTTTTGCTGCGCGCGTTCGCGTGGGGACCTCTGCTGGCGTCGATCGACGCGCGCGACAACGCGCTTCGCGAGGAACGCGAACGCGCGGAAAAAGCCCGCGAGGAGTCCGAAAAAATCCAGAGGGACCTCGAAGCGCGGCTCGCCGTCGCGGCGGAAGAAGCGAAAGGGATCGTCGGTCAGGCGTCAAAGGACGCCGAGGCGCTTCGCTCGCGGCTGAAAGCCGACGCCGAAGACGAGGCTCGCGGCATGATCGACAAAACTCGGGTGCAGCTTGAGGACGAGAAAAACAAGCTTATCGGGGAACTGCGCCGGGAAGTCGCCGACCTGTCGTTGACCGCCGCGGAGCGGTTGATCAAGAAGAGCGTCGACCCGTCGGTCAAGAAGACCGTTATGGACGACTTCTTCTCCGAACTCGAAAAACAGAAGGCCGCCTAAGCATGAACATGAACGATCGCGTTCTTGCGCGGCGCTACGCGCTGGCTCTTTACCAGAGCGCGCAGGGGCTCAAGGAAGAGAAGACGATCGCCGAGGAGCTTTCGGCCGCCGCGAGGGCGCTCTCCGCCAACATGTCCGAGTTCAGCCACCCGCGCGTGACGCTGGAAGACAAGAAATCGCGGCTTCGCGCGGCGTTGGGCGGGAAGTACTCCAAGCGAACGCTTCGATTTCTGGAACTTCTCATCGAGAAGAAGCGCTTCATCCTGCTTCCGCAGATGGCGGTGGATCTCGGCAAGATTTACGACGAGGGCCGCGGCGTCGTGCACGCGTCGGTCCGCGCCGCCCACGAGCTCGACGAAGGGCAGAAAATGATCCTCGCGGAGCGTTTGGGCGCTTTCGTCGGGAAATCCGTCGTTTTGGACGTTCGTGTCGACGAGACCTTGTTGGGCGGCGCGGTCGTCCGGCTCGGAGACTGGACGTTTGACGCGAGTTTGAAGGGAAAACTGCGAACCCTGCGCGGCCGATTGGCCGCCTAAGACGCTTAACGAAGACAACAGACGAGGAAAAACATGGCCATCCGACCCGAAGAGATCACCGGAGTCATCAAGAAGCAGCTCGAAAATTTCGACGGCAAGACCGAGATCAAGGAAGAGGGCTTCGTGCTCCAGGTGGGAGACGGCATCGCCCGCATCTATGGGCTCGAGAACGCCATGGCCGGAGAGCTTTTGGAGCTCCCGCACGGCGTGTTCGGCCTGGTGCTGAACCTTGAAAAGGAAAACGTGGGCTGCGTGCTGCTCGGTGAGGGCGACATGATCCGCGAAGGCGACCCGGTCAAGCGAACGGGGCGCATCATGGAAGTTCCCGTCGGCGAGGCGCTCATCGGACGCGTCGTCAACGCACTGGGACAGCCGATCGACGGCAAGGGACCGATCGAAACGGAGAAGCGCCGCCAGATGGAGGTGATCGCTCCCGGCGTCGTGGAGCGTCAGCCGGTGACGCAGCCGATTCAGACGGGCCTGAAAGCCGTCGATGGAATGATTCCGATCGGGCGCGGTCAGCGCGAGTTGATCATCGGAGACCGCCAGACGGGAAAGACCGCCGTCGCCATCGATACGATCATCAATCAAAAAAATCAGAAGGATCGCCCGATCTGCATCTACGTCGCGGTCGGTCAGAAACGTTCGACGGTCGCAAACGTCGTGAAGACGCTCGAAGAGCACGGCGCCATGGAGTACACAATCGTCGTCGCGGCGACCGCCTCGGAAGCCGCGCCGCTTCTTTTTATCGCCCCGTATACCGGCGTCGCGATGGGAGAGGAGTTGATGTGGGCCGGAAAGGACGTCCTCGTCGTATACGACGACCTCTCCAAGCACGCGCAGGCGTATCGCCAGCTTTCACTGCTTCTGCGCCGCCCTCCCGGCCGCGAGGCGTATCCGGGAGACGTGTTCTACGTGCACTCCCGCCTGCTGGAGCGCGCCTGCAAACTGTCCGAGAAGAACGGAGGCGGCTCTCTGACCGCGCTGCCGATCATCGAAACCCAGGCGGGCGACGTGTCGGCGTATATCCCGACGAACGTCATCTCGATTACCGACGGGCAGATCTACCTCGAGTCGGGTTTGTTCTACTCGGGCATCCGCCCCGCGGTGAACGTCGGTCTCTCGGTATCCCGCGTCGGCGGCGCCGCGCAGATTAAGGCGATGAAGAAGGTCGCCGGGAAGCTTCGCCTCGACCTCGCTCAGTACAACGAACTCGCGGCGTTCGCTCAATTCGGCTCCGATCTTGATAAGACCTCGCAGGCTCAGCTTGCGCGCGGCCAGCGGATGGTCGAACTGCTCAAGCAGGATCAGTACAAGCCGATGGCGGTCGAAGAGCAGATCGTTTCCATCTTCGCAGGCACCAACGGATTTCTCGACGACGTTCCGGTCGACGCGATCCGCCGCTGCGAGTCCGAAATGATCGAATTCTGCAAGTCGCGCAAGGCCGATCTGCTCAAGAAGATCGTGGAAGAAGGCCAGATGACCGACGCGATCGCCGGGTCGCTCAGCGATGCGTTGAGGGAATTCAAGCAGGGGTTCAAGGCTTAAATGCTCCGGGTGCGGGCTCGAATCCGTCGCGGTCTGACCGCGGCGCTTCTCGCGGCGCTCGCCGCGGGCGCGCCGGCGGCGGCCGAGAACGGCTTTAGAATCGATCCGCCCAAAATGGAGCAGGGACAACTGCTGAACCTCAGCCTGATCGAGGCGCTCGCGACGATCAAGGAGGAAAAGTTGTCCGGCGTCTTCGCGTTCATCGCGGAGGCGGATTCTTCGCTCGCGTTCGCGAATCTGCTCTTGGCCGATTCGAAATCCCGGGACCGGTTTTTGAAGGCTTGCGAGAGGATGCACACCGCCGCGGGCGCCATCAGCCGATGGGACAAGCAGGTGATCCTGCTGCTCGTGGGGATGAACAGTCAGAGGGAGTTCCCCCCGGGCATTCAGCCGATGTCGGAGAAGCAGCGTACCCGCATCAACAAGCTCGCGCTCATCCCCGGGGTCGCGATCGAAGAACTGCGCAACCGCATGGCCACGCGGGGGAAACGGTGATGAAGCCGACGCTCAAACGCGCTCTCGTGACCGGAGGTGCCGGATTCATCGGGTCGAATCTCGCGCTCACGCTTCGCGATGCGGGAACCGAAGTTGTCGTGATCGACGATTTTTCGGCGGGCCATTTTAAGAACCTCGTCGATTTCGACGGGGATGTGATCGCCGCAGACCTCGTCGACGCCGGCGCGTGGGTCGACCGGGTCGGCGCGGTGGACGCTATTTTCCATCAGGCGGCCATCACCGACACGACCGTTACCGATCAAAAGCGGATGATGGAGGTAAACGTCGAAGCGTTTCGGAACCTGCTCACTTTCGCGGTCGCGGGCGGGGTCAAGCGGGTCGTATACGCGTCTTCGGCCGGCACGTACGGGGCGGGACGCATTCCGATGAAGGAAACGGACGCGACCGAGCCGATGAACGTTTACGGTTTTTCGAAAAAGGTCATGGAGGCGACGGCACGCGAGTTCCATCGCCTTGAACCGGGGCTCGCGCTGGTCGGGTTGCGCTATTTCAACGTGTACGGCCCGCGGGAATCCTACAAGGGGTCCGCGCGGAGCATGATTTTGCAGCTGTACCAGCAGATGCGATCCGGCAAACGGCCGCGCGTTTTCAAGCACGGCGAGCAGTTCCGCGATTTTATTTACGTGAAGGACGTCGTTGCCGCGAATCTGAAGGCGGTCGAAGCCGATTCCTCGGGGGTTTATAACGTCTGCACGGGGAAAACCACCGATTTTAATTCGGTCATCACCGAACTCAACCAGGTTTTGGGGACTGAGTTCGAGCCCGAATATTTTGAAAACCCCTATTCGTTCTATCAGAATGAGACGAAGGGAGATCCTGAAGCCGCCGCGAATGGGATCGGATTTACCGCGCGCTTTTCCGTCGCGGAGGGAATTCGCGATTATTTCGGGGGAAAGCCCGAATTGGCGGCTCAGGCCGCCTAGAGGACTACGATGGCATCTTTAAGAGAAATCCGGTCGAAAATCAAATCGGTCAAGTCGACCCAGCAAATCACGAAGGCGATGAAGATGGTGGCCGCCGCCCGCATGCGCAAGGCTCAGCAGTCGATCCTCGCGTCTCGCCCCTTCGCCGTTCAAATGGAAAAGGCGGTGGCGGATCTCGTGAAGCTCGAGGTCCTCTCGGACATCCGCAACGGTGACCCGATCGAGATCCATCCGTTTTTCGAGGATCGCGGGGATGCGCGCGAGTGCCTGATGCTGGTGACCGCCGATAAGGGATTGTGCGGGTCGTTCAACGCGAACATCCTTCGGCAGGCGATTGCCTGGATCCAGGCCCGGCGCGATAAGAAGCTCACCGTCGCCGTCGTCGGCCGCAAAGGGCGCGATCTGCTCAATCGTTTGCGCGACGTCGAAATCGACCGCGCCGTCGAGTTGGTGAACATCTTCCCGAAGGTCGGCTTCAAGCACGCCGAACTGGTCGCCGAACCCGTTCTTTCCTTGTTCGAGCGGGGCGAGATCGACAAGGTCACGGTGATGTACACCGAGTTCAGGTCGGTCGTCTCGCAGCAGGTGGTCGAGAAGCAGCTGCTTCCCATTCCGACTCCCAAGGTCGATGCCGATGAGGTCCTCAACCCCTTCGGGTTCCATTTCGAGCCCGGCCGGCAGCAGCTGCTTTCGACTCTGCTCCCGCGCGACATCAAGGCCCAGGTGTACCGGTTCCTTCTGGAGTCCCAGGCCGCCGAGTTGGCGGCCCGCATGAACGCGATGGAGTCGGCCTCCAAGAACGCGGGTGAGCTGATCGAGGGGCTGACCTTGGCCATGAACCGTACGCGTCAGGGGATCATCACCAACGAGTTGATGGAAATCGTCGGCGGTGCGGAGGCCTTGGCTGCATGACGCTTCGAGAATCTCCGAAATCGGTTATGGCCGGCGGCGATAAGCGGCGGCACGCGCGGGTCCCTGTGGGGATCACGCTGGACATCAAGGTGAAGGGCGTCGCGGTGAAAAAGTGCCGCGGAACGATCGCCGACCTCTCAATGTCGGGAATGACCTTCAAGTCGGACGCAGTGCTGGAGAAGGGGCAGTCCCTATATTTGAAAGTGAACATCCCCCTGGAAATCCGGGGAGAGATTCGGCATATCAAGCCTTCCCCGAAGGGAGGGATGCACCGCTACGGCGTGCGCTTCCATCACATCGGATTCGACGGTGAAAGCGAGACGCGCAAGCCTGAAAATTTCATCGCGGCGCGTTTTCGGCGCCCGAGCGCAAACTGATCTGAGATTGAAGGATTAAACAACGAGGACCCTATGAAGAATATTGGAAAGCTGAGCCAGGTGGTTGGCCCCGTCATCGATGTGGAGTTCCCGTCGGGGAAGCTGCCGACTATTTTTAACGCGCTGAAAATCGCGATGACCGACAATGCCGGCAAAGAGATGGTCGTCACCGGAGAGGTCGCCCAGCATCTCGGCGACAACACCGTTCGCGCGCTCGTCCTCGGCCCGACCGACGGCATGCGCCGCGGCATGGTCGTAGAAGACACCGGAGCGCCGATTACCGTGCCCGTGGGCGACAAGGTTCTCGGACGCCTGATCGACGTGCTCGGCGAACCGAAGGACGAACGAGGCCCGATCGATACCGACGAGATGCTTCCGATCCACCGCGAGGCGCCCAAGCTCGAGGATCAGGTCACCGTGCCCGAAATTTTCGAGACGGGGATCAAGGTCATCGACCTCCTCGAGCCCTACATGAAGGGAGGCAAGGTCGGCCTGTTCGGCGGCGCCGGCGTCGGCAAGACCGTCATCATCATGGAGTTGATCAACAACGTCGCGAAGCAGCACGGCGGCGTGTCGGTGTTCGGCGGCGTCGGAGAACGCAGCCGCGAGGGCAACGACCTTTGGCTCGAAATGCAGGAAGCCAAGCTTTCCGACGGCAGCTCGGTGCTTTCTAAGACCGTGCTGACCTACGGCCAGATGAACGAGCCGCCGGGTTCCCGCGCGCGCGTCGCTCTGACGGCTCTGACGCAGGCGGAATATTTCCGCGACAAGAAGGGCCAGGACGTGCTGCTCTTCATCGACAACGTGTTCCGCTTCGTGCTCGCGGGCTGCGAGGTCTCGGCTCTTCTCGGCCGCATGCCTTCGGCCGTCGGCTACCAGCCGACTTTGACCACCGAGGTCGGCAGCCTGCAGGAGCGCATCACCTCGACGAAGTCGGGTTCCATCACCTCGATTCAGGCCGTCTACGTTCCGGCCGACGACTTGACCGACCCGGGCGTCGCGACGACCTTCACGCATTTGGACGCGACGACGGTGCTGAGCCGCTCGATCGCCGAGCTCGGGATCTATCCCGCCGTCGATCCTCTCGACTCGACCTCGCGCATTCTCGATCCGCGCATCGTCGGCCAGGAGCACTACGACGTGGCCCGCTCGGTGCAGAAAGTGCTTCAGCGCTACAAAGACCTTCAGGACATCATCGCGATCCTCGGTATCGACGAACTCTCCGAGGAAGACAAGGCGGTCGTGCAGCGCGCCCGTAAGATTCAGAAGTTCCTCTCGCAGCCGTTCCACGTTGCCGAGCAGTTCACCGGCTTTCCCGGCGTCTACGTGAAGCTTCCCGACACGATCAAGGCGTTCAAGGCGATCGTCGCGGGCGAGTACGATCATTTGCCGGAACAGGCGTTTTACATGGTCGGCGGCATCGACGAAGCGCTCGAGAAGGCGGAGAAGCTCAGCAAGGAAGGCTAAGCCTTCGGGACGGCGGTTATGGCGAATCCACTCACGATTAAAATGGTCACCCCGGAACACGTGGCCCTCGAGACCACGGCGGACCGGGTCGTACTCCCGGCCGTTGAGGGCGAGATGGGCGTCCTTCCAGGACACGAGCCGTTTATGGCTCAACTCGACGTCGGTGAAATCCGCATCACGGTCGGGGGCGAGTTGAAGAGCTACGCGGTCTCCGGCGGCTTCGCCGAGATCCTCAACAACACGATCTCGGTGTTCGCGGAAACGGCCGAGATGGCAGACGCGATCGACGAGGAGCGCGCCAAGCAGGCGTTAGAGCGCGCGGCCGCGGAGGCGAAGCTCGGCGACGAGAAGGACAAGATGACCTTAGCCGATGCGGAAAACGCGCTCAAGCGCGCGCGTGTGCGCCTGCGGGTCGCGAAATTCCGCAAACGCCGCGGTTCCTCGCCTTCCCGCGTCCCTGAGTCGGACCTTTAAGGGTTTCGCGGTTTCAAACGAAAAGGACCTCCCACGGGGAGGTCCTTTTCGTTTATCCGGCCCGCCGCGTCAGCAACCGTCAAGCTTGCGCTTTTTGCGCGCGTCGATACGAATCTGCCTCCACTTCTTGGCGTCGGCGCTTTGAGCTGCGTCATCCTTTCTCCGCGCGTTCCGCGTCAATTCCTTCTGAAGCTTGCGCCAGGATTCCAGGCGCCGTTCGTCGATGACGCCCTCAACCGCGCAGCCCGCGTTGCGGGTGTGCGTGCAGTTTCCGAATTTGCAGTCCGCGGCGAGCACCTCGATGTCTTCAAACGCGTCCTGAATCCCGCCCGCGTCCCATAGCTGCAGTTCCCGCATGCCCGGAGTGTCGACGACGAGCGCCCCGGAAGGGAGTCTGTGCAGCTGCCGAGTCGTCGTCGTATGCCGACCCTTGCCGTCGCGTTCGCGCACCGCTTGCGTGGCCGCGACCTCCCGACCGGCGAGTTTGTTGAGGAGGGTCGATTTTCCGGCCCCCGAGGCGCCGAGCAGGCAGATGGTTTGTCCGGGCATTAAATACGCGTCGAGCGCGTCGAGACCGGTCCCTTCGGTCGAACTGATCGCGTGTACGGGGACCCTCACCGCGGAGATTTCCGCTGCCGAGATCGTCTCGTCTAGATCCGCCGCCGCGTCGGCTTTCGTCAGCAGCAATACCGGCTGCGCGCCGCTTTCCCACAGCATCGTCAGGTAGCGTTCCACGGCGTTCGGGTTGAAGTCCTTGTCGACCGCGATAACCAGAAACGCGGTGTCGATGTTGGCGCCGATCACCTGTTCGCCGGTCGCCCGGCCCGCCTCGCTGCGCGAGATGCGGCTCGATCGCTCGAGCACCGCTTCCACGAGCATCGGTTCGCCCGGCCGCAGCGCGACCCAGTCGCCCACCGCCGGGAACGGCTTGTTCTCGATGCGGTAGCGTCCGGCGAGTTCGGCCCTTGTCTCGCCGTGCTCGATGACGACGATGTAAAAACCCCGGTGTTCTTCGATGACGCGTCCGGGGATGAGTCCTTGTTCTTGATGGGGCTTAAAGGCTCGCGCGCGATCCGGCGTGAAGCCGTAATCTTCCAGCGAATTAGAGTTCATGGGGGTCCCTTAAAATCGGTCGGAGGACCCGAACGCGGCGCGGCGTCGGGCGGACGCGGGGATCGGCTGACTCAGAACGTCGAGACCGGACCCGTCGTCGAAACGGTGTTCTGGGGTGCACGTTCAATCACCATCGTCCGGCCTCCTAAGTGCGGGATCGTCCCCGTCGGGGGACGCGATAGTATAGGCGAGCGGGGTCGGGGATTTCAAGGGGGCGATTCCAATGGGCGCGCCGAATCACTCATAGTGCGTCCATAGGGGGTGGGTTTTGGAATGGATTTTTCTCGATGACCGCTAGGAGCGACTCCGCCTTAGATCGCAATCCTGCCGATGCAAGCCTCTTGGCGTCCCTTTGCGCCTGCCGAGTAAAAACCAGTTGCCAGGCTCTACCAAGACAATTTTTTAGAAAGCTTCGTGTCGCCCTTAAACCATCGCATGAATATTGATTGCCTGGTACGGAACCAAGATGGATTGGCTTGATGTTTTGCTCGCTTTTTTTCGTTTGTTCATTCGAACCAGCCCATATTCCTTGAGCAGCATAACGTCCGCATGAACATTTTTAAAATCACGCCCCGCGATTTTCGCCAACTGGTTAATCGATTGCGGAGATTGTTCTCTAACGATATGAAGCAGCGCAAGCCGCTTATCCGTGAGCAGAGATCTCACAGCCTCTAGGCTGGTGAAATAAATTCCGCGGTGAAGGGAGGTCTTTTTTCGAGCGCGTGAACTATTGAACGACTCTTTGAACTGCGCGTCCGCCTGTTCGCGACTAATAATTTGGATCTCTAGTGTTTTCATCGCAGGGCCTCAATATCACTCTCAAAGTCCTTCAGCAGCTTTCCCACGCCATCAAAGGCATATGCAACCTGTCGCTCCCCGATATGCTTATGGTGTCCTTTCGGGTGGTGATTGTCATAAAGAACAGCCGGTCTCTTCTGCCCTCTCGGGATGTACGCTAAGCGATAGCGTACACCGTCCGGGTTTTTCTCGCTTTTTGCAATGCGCCAAATCTTTCGTTCTTCGATGCCTCCGGCCTCATCGATCAGCTTCAGGCTATGAATCAGCAGAGCGCGCATATATGGTATAGGATACCATATAAAGTTGATTTGTCAAGACTGGGGGGCATGGAGGCATGGATAAAATTAGGAAAGCGGGGATCGCGAGGCTTAGGGCGTCTTCTTCTCGAGCGCGCGCTTGGCGCAGTAGTCGACGAAACCCTTCTTATACTTGTTAAGCGGTTCCAGACCGATCTCCGCGCGGCGCTTTTCAACCGCTTCAAGATCCAATTCCGGTCCCTGCACAACCGGCGTCGCGCCGTCGCAGTCCCACTGCGTCGCGTAGCGCTGCGGCGCGTTCGTCTTCACCGCGACCCGGTCGAAGAGATAGGCCGCATCCCGCTTGGAGACCTCGGCCTCGGGAAGTTTTTCCATAATCCCGAGAATTTTTTTCTGAAACGCCGGGTCGCGGTCCGCGTGCTGCACGAGCAGCCAGGCCGCTTCGGAAACCTCGTCGCCGAACTCCGTGCGCGTGATCCATTTCCAGCGCCGCGCCTCGAGGATGCGCTTGAGTTCGGCGGTATGCGGCGGGTCGATCTCGTTGAGGACGCCGATCACGCGCTCCCCGTAAATCCTGCCGTCCTCGCCGGGCATCGGATCCTTCCAGTGCTTGATCAAAGCGGCGCGCACGATTTGATCGACCTTCTTCATGTGCAGGATGCGACGCCGGACCGCGTCCTTGTCGCGGAGCTTTTTCTTCGCCAGCGGCTTTGCCGCGTTGCCGGACTGCGCGTTCGCCGCGACGATGCGCGCGTCGAATACGCGGATCGCCTCAGCGGCTTTGGGGGAAACGCCGTCTTGCGCCGAGAGCGGCGCCGCGGCGAGGAGAAACGAAAGCGCGATTACTTTTCGGCGGGCCAAATCGGGGAAAGGGGAAGCTCGGGTTCCATTTTGTCTTCGAGCGGGTCGGGCCGCGGCATTTCGACGGGCTTCATCTTCAGCGGCACGATCGGGGTCGGTTTGCGTCCGGGTCGCCCGGCGGATTTCGGGATCGGCGCCGGCTCGGCGATCGCGTGGTCGGCTTCCGGTCTCCCGGGGTGCTTGCGTCCCGAAGTTTTTCCTTCATAGCGGAGGATGTCGCCGGGCTGGCAGTCGAGCACTTCGCAGATCTTCTCCAGCGTGGAGAAGCGGATCGCCTTTCCCTTCCCGGTTTTTAAAATCGAGAGGTTCGCGAGCGTGAGCCCGACTTTCTTTTGCAGCTGGGTGAGCATCATCCCGCGGTCCAGCAAAACGCTTTCGAGTTCCACCTTGATTGGCATGCCCCGATTACACCAAATATTTTTTTATCGGAAAACAAGAAACCGCTTCAAATGCGGCGTGGTCTTGCGGGAGTATTCCGTTTCTTTTATCATTCGGCCATGACCCGATTTTTCCTCGCAACGCTGCTATTGATTCCCGCCTCGGTTCTCGCGCAGAGCGACCGCGACAACACCGTCCGGCGCCGTGATCCCGAGCCGCCGGCGAAGTTCTGGCTTCGGCGGTATCCGGTCCGCCGCTTCGCGGCGCTGCGGCATGTCGATTTGGAAACCGCCGATTTCGAGCGAACGCTCGCGCAAGTTCGCGGGTACATCGAAAAGCTCGACGGAGCCGAGGACATTTCGTCGGCGCGCGATCCCCGCGACACCGTGAAGTACCAGCAGTTCGCGATCGCCTTCGACCGGAAGAACGCCGATAAATTCATCAAGCGTTTGAGTCGGATGGGGAAGGTGAGGCGGGACACGCAGGTCGAGATTCTTCACCCCGAGATTCCCGGGGAAGCCGCGACGAAATTGGCCCAGCTTCAAATGGAGCGACGCGCCGCTAAGGAGAGCTTGAATTCCCTGTTTTCGGTGCGCTCGGTGATCGACGAGTTGTTGGATCATCTGAAGCAGGCCGTCGACGCCTATGAAGGATCGAAGGATCGCGTGCTGGTCAATCTCACCGTGGAGCAAAAGGCAAGATGAGGCGGGCTCTCCCGGCCGCGTTGGCGGCCCTCCTCATCGCGGGCTGCCTTCCTGAGCTTCCCTTCCAGGAGGGAAAGAACCCGCATTTGCTGATCCCTCCGGAGACCCCGGAGGGGATACGAAAAATTCCTATTAGTTTCCCAGTGGATTTGGTCAACGACCGCCGGGCTCAATCGGTCACGATGGATGTCTTCCGGGCCGGGGCGATCAAGGTTCGAGGCGAAGCAGTGTCCTCGCTAAAGAGCTACCACTCCAAGATCGAAATGGATGTTCCGGTGTTCTTAATCCGCCACTCTTCGGCCGGGTACATCCTCGTGGGAACCGGGCTTTCTACTGATAAATCAAGGAGAAAAGAGAATATCCTAGATGCCTTCCTCCCCTATTCGTTCGCGTATCGGCTAAAGAGAAAGGAAGATATTGTCACGCAGCTCGCCCGATTCGGCATCGCGGAAAACGAGATACGCTGGATTTTATTGCCCTATTTGGATATCGATACGGGGGGGATGCTCGACGCCTTCCCGGAGGCCACCGTCGTCTTATCGCGGGCCGAGTGGGAGTATCGAAAATCTCTGCAGAAACCGGGAGCAGCGGGGGGCTTTCTTTCCCCTTCGGCGATGGAGGCCAGGCTTCGAATCGAGCCGGCGGATGTGGGCTTGGCGCCCGGATTCGGCTCCTTCGAGAACGGACTCGACTTCTTCGGCGACGGTTCGGTCTATCTCGTTTCCCTGCCGGGACGAACGCCGGGAAATTTCGGGGTATGGGTGAATCTCGACGAGGGGCCGGTGTTGTTGACCGGCGGCGCGACCTACGTCGTCGACAATTATCTCGACCGCGCGCTGCCGGTGAAAGGCAAGCTCGTCGACCTCGAGGACTACTGGCGCAGTCTTCACATCATCCGCGCGATGCGCCAATCGATGCCGCGTTTGCAGATTTTCGCGGGGTCGGATTTGAGTTCGCTCGCGGTTCCCCGAAGAAGCGATCTGACGCTTCACGCGCGCTGATTTTCCGCGCTTCTCCGTCGAGAAAAAAAGAGTTGACATGCGTCCGGATTTTTGTTCTAATTAAGACCGCTACTGAATACGTGGACGTGTTCATAGCCGGACCCCCAAGGTCCTTGCTTCCGCAGCGTCGGAGGGCGGAATCAAGAGCGGGGTTCTTTGTTCTCAAAAAAAGCTTGACAGGATTCGGCAGGGTTTGATATAAACTCGGGCCGGACGGTTTAGCGTCCGACGGATGCGGCGGATCCGCGCTGCGACAAACAGCGGATCGCGGTCTTTGACAATCGGTTTATTTGCAAGCGAATGGGCATCCCGTTCACCCATGCCGTATCGGGTGTTAGGGTTTTAAGGATTGCAGGTGTGGTTCGGTACTAGAGAACCAGACAAACACCATTGAAACGATTTCGTCGGGCTTCCTTCGGGGGGCGAGACAGAAAAGATTTTAATGGAGAGTTTGATCCTGGCTCAGAGTTAACGCTGGCAGCGTGCATAACACATGCAAGTCGAACGGGACTTGTTGGGGCTTGCTCCGACAAGTTTAGTGGCAGACGAGTTAGTAACGCGTAAGAAATCTACCCTGAAGCGAGGAACAACTGGGCGAAAGTTCAGCTAATACCTCATACGATCGCGAGATGGAGTCATTTTGCGATGAAAGGCTTCGGTCACTTTGGGATGATCTTGCGTCCTATCAGCTAGTTGGTGAGGTAACGGCTCACCAAGGCTATGACGGGTACCCGGCCTGAAAGGGCGACCGGGAACGGAGGCACTGAGACACGGGCCTCACTTCTACGGAAGGCAGCAGTGGGGAATTTTGGACAATGGGGGAAACCCTGATCCAGCAACGCTGCGTGAGGGACGAAGGCCTGAGGGTCGTAAACCTCTTTTCTATGGGAAGAAACCCCGCAAGGGTCTGACGGTACCATAGGAATAAGCCCCGGCTAAATATGTGCCAGCAGCCGCGGTAAGACATATGGGGCAAGCGTTACTCGGAATTACTAGGCGTAAAGCGCGTGTAGGCGGAAGCGCAAGTCTGCTGTGAAATCTCCCGGCTTAACCGGGAGGGGTCAGTGGAAACTGCGTTTCTGGAGTGAGGTAGGGGACATTGGAATTCCAGGTGTAGCGGTGAAATGCGTAGATATCTGGAGGAACACCGGTGGCGAAAGCGAATGTCTGGGCCTTTACTGACGCTGAGACGCGAAAGCTAGGGTAGCAAACAGGATTAGATACCCTGGTAGTCCTAGCCGTAAACGATGATAACTAGGTGCAGGAGGTATCGACTCCTCCTGTGCCGACGCTAACGCATTAAGTTATCCGCCTGGGGAGTACGGCCGCAAGGTTAAAACTCAAAGGAATTGACGGGGGCCCGCACAAGCGGTGGAGCATGTGGTTTAATTCGACGCTACGCGAAGAACCTTACCTGGGCTTGAACCGCCAGTAGTACTCGGCTAGAAACAGTCGGGGACCCGCAAGGGAGCTGGTAGAGGTGCTGCATGGCTGTCGTCAGCTCGTGTCGTGAGATGTTGGGTTAAGTCCCGCAACGAGCGCAACCCCTGTCCCGTGTTACTAACATTAAGTTGAGGACTCTCGGGAGACTGCTGCGGAAAACGTAGAGGAAGGTGGGGACGACGTCAAGTCATCATGGCCTTTATGTCCAGGGCTACACACGTGCTACAATGGCGTATACAGAGGGAAGCAAGACCGTAAGGTGGAGCAAATCCCTAAAGTACGCCTCAGTTCGGATCGAGGGCTGCAATTCGCCCTCGTGAAGGTGGAATCGCTAGTAATCGCAGATCAGCAGGCTGCGGTGAATACGTTCCCGGGCCTTGTACACACCGCCCGTCACACCACGAAAGTTTGTTGCAACAGAAGTCCCTAGCGATAGGGCCCAAGTTGTGGCAGATGATTGGGGTGAAGTCGTAACAAGGTAGCCGTACCGGAAGGTGCGGCTGGATCACCTCCTTAAAAAACCTTTTTTCTCACGGGAAAAGGTTTGGTCGAATCCTATGGCACTGTCTCTCGAAGGTGGAGAGCCAGCGAGCCTAACGGGATGCCCATTGGCTTGCAAACGCGCAGTAACCTTCCGGGCTCGTAGCTCAGCTGGTTAGAGCACACGCTTGATAAGCGTGGGGTCGGAGGTTCAAATCCTCCCGGGCCCACCCATTTTCCAGGGTACCCGGGCCCGTAGCTCAGCTGGGAGAGCGCCTGCTTTGCAAGCAGGAGGTCGCCGGTTCGACCCCGGTCGGGTCCAACCGGATTTCGCGCGAAGCCAACCGATTTTCGTTCTTTGATAACCTGATAGATGTACATGCCATGCCAATCACGCGGCGTTAGACCCCCTAGTGGGGCGGACTGCGTCAAGCATGGATGCCAGATCGACACATATAAGTTAAAAGTAAGACACAAATACGTTGAGAGCATTCGCGTAAGAATTAGTATTGATTGAAGTACTCATCTTTTGCGCATCGTTCCATAAATAGGCGGAACGGTGTGATTGAAGAATGAGGTTAAGCTGGAAAGTGCATGTGGTGAATGCCTTGGCGCCGAAAGTCGATGAAGGACGTGATAAGCTGCGATAAGCCTCGGGGAGACGCAAACAGTCTATGATCCGGGGATTTCCGAATGGGGAAACCCTTAATACATTCAGCTGAAGGCCCGGTTTTAGGATCGGGATATAGGCTGTCTGAGACAACCCAGGGAATTGAAACATCTAAGTACCTGGTGGAAAAGAAATCAAAAGAGATTCCGTTAGTAGTGGCGAGCGAACGCGGAATAGCCCAAACCATGAGGACCTGTCCTCGTGGGGTTGTAGGGCTCGTCCGGTGTAGAACCAAGAAGTTACCAATCGTCGGGTAGTTAAACGGTCCTGGAAAGGCCGGCCAAAGAGGGTGATAGCCCCGTAAGCGAAACCTAGACGACTTCTGACGAGTTCCTGAGTAGGATCGGGCACGAGAAACCCGGTCTGAATCTGCGGAGACCACTCTGCAAGGCTAAATACTCTTCGGCGACCGATAGTGAACTAGTACCGCGAGGGAAAGGCGAAAAGAACCCCTGACGGGGAGTGAAAAGAACCTGAAACCGCATGTGTACAAACAGTGGAAGACCTATGGCACTCTTTCGGGAGCGCAATGGTCGACCATGTGCCTATTGAAGAATGATCCGGCGAGTTACTGGGTGGAGCGAGGTTAAGGGCTGCGTGAAAGCGTAGTCCGAAGCCGTAGCGAAAGCGAGTCCGAAAGGGCGACTAGTTTCATTCAGTAGACCCGAAACCAAGTGATCTAAGCCTGGCCAGCGTGAAGGTTCGGTAAAACGAACTGGAGGTGCGGAGTGTTTAGCGTTGAAAAGCTACTACATGAGCTGGGTTTAGGGGTGAAAGGCCAATCGAACTTGGTGATAGCTGGTTCTCCCCGAAATAACTCTAGGGTTAGCGTCGAGGGTTAAGCGGTAGGGGTAGAGCACTGGTAAGTGTAGGGGGAGCAACCCTCTTTCCGAAGCTTGTCAAACTCCGAATACTACCGTGTATTGCTCGGCAGTCAGTTCCAGGGGGATAAGCTCCTGGTGCAAAAGGGAAACAGCCCAGACCATCGATTAAGGTCCCAAAGTGCGTGCTAAGTGGTAAATGATGTGGATTTGCTTAAACACCTAGGAGGTTGGCTTAGAAGCAGCCACCCTTTAAAGAGTGCGTAACAGCTCACTAGTCTAGCGAATCTGCGCAGAAAATGACTCGGGGCTAAGCACGCCACCGAATTCGTGGCTGTACGAGTTCTTCGGAACTTGTGCGGGGTAGGGGAGCGTTCGCAGTGCACAGAAGGCATACCGTAAGGAGTGCTGGAGCGCTGTGAAGTGAGAATGCCGGAATAAGTAGCGAGAAACAAGGTGAGAATCCTTGTCGCCGAAAGCCTAAGGTTTCCTTGAGCAATGTTCGTCAGCTCAGGGTTAGTCGGTCCTAAGTCGAGGCCGAAAGGCGTAGACGAAGGGCATCAGGTTAATATTCCTGAACTAGTGTCGGATCTATACACTAAGGAGTGACGCAGAAAGGTAAGTCTACCCGGTAATGGTTGTCCGGGGGAAAGGTGGTAGGGGTGCTTCTCCAGGAAAATCCGGAGGGGCGTTAACCCGAAAGCCGAGACCACGATGGGGAAACCCGTTGGAAGTGACCCAACTACGCTGCCTAGAAAACCTTCGTAGTGTGATCCGAGACTAACCGTACCGTAATCCGACACAGGTGGGCGGGTTGAAAATACTAAGGCGCGCGAGTGAGAGTTGGCTAAGGAACTCGGCAAAATAATCCCGTAACTTCGGAAGAAGGGATGCCTCCGCAAGGAGGCCGCAGTGAACGGGGGGTTGCGACTGTTTATCAAAAACACAGGTCTCTGCTGAAATCACAAGATGATGTATAGGGACTGACTCCTGCCCGGTGCTGGAAGGTCAAGGGGAGCTGTTAGCTTTCGGGCGAAGCAGCGAACTTAAGCCCCAGTAAACGGCGGCGGTAACTATAACCGTCCTAAGGTAGCGAAATTCCTTGTCGGGTAAGTTCCGACCTGCACGAATGGAGTAACGATGGCCCCGCTGTCTCGGCCAACTGCTCGGCGAATTTGTGGTGCGAGTGAAGACGCTCGCTAGGCGTGGTTAGACGAAAAGACCCCGTGCACCTTTACTGCAACTTGACATTGTGTTACGGTTTTGAATGCGTAGGATAGGTGGGAGCCTTTGAAGCGGCCCTTGAGGGGGTCGTGGAGGCAACGGTGAAATACCACCCTTTTGGGACTGTGACTCTAACGTTGGGCCGTAATCCGGTCGACGGACATTGTCAGGCGGGCAGTTTGACTGGGGCGGTCGCCTCCTAAAGAGTAACGGAGGCGTACAAAGGTTCCCTCAGGCCGTATAGAAATCGGCCATTGAGCGCAAGAGCAGAAGGGAGCTTGACTGTGAGGCACACAAGCCGAACAGGGACGAAAGTCGGTTCTAGTGATCCGGTGGTTCGGAGTGGAACGGCCATCGCTCAACGGATAAAAGGTACGCCGGGGATAACAGGCTGATCGCATCCAAGAGTTCACATCGACGATGCGGTTTGGCACCTCGATGTCGGCTCATCGCATCCTCCCGCTGGAGCAGGTGGGAAGGGTTAGGCTGTTCGCCTATTAAAGCGGTACGTGAGCTGGGTTCAGTACGTCGTGAGACAGTAGAACCTGCTGTCTATAAACTTGGCCATATGCTGGAAACTCTGAGAATCTCTTGGTATGGAGCGGAACCTTAAGCGGTCCCGAAACGTAAAAATCCATGAGTGCAGACAATCAGCAGGTAACCGAGATGAGAATATCGTCAGACTATATACGTGGATTCGTGGACGGAGAGGGATGCTTCTACATCCTCGCTAGCCGACGGATCGCATGCGAGTTTCAAGTCAGCCAGAAGGAGCGGACTGTCTTGGACGAAATGCAGCGGTTTTTCGGTTGCGGGTACGTGAAGCCGAAGTATGATAGGTCGGGTACGCATGTCTTCGTGGTAAAGAGGATTGCGGATTTGGCCGGTGTCATCGTGCCCTTTTTTAAAACGAATTTGCTTTTAGTTAAGCGGTATGATTTCGAATGTTTCGCGGAAGCGGTTGAGCTTCAGCGAGCGAGAGCGCATCTGACTCGAGAGGGTAGGGCGCGAATTATCGAACTCAAATCGGGAACCTCAGAGACTTTACGCCAGGCTTCGGCTCACAAGGCCGGAAGAAGATAAAGTCCGAACTGTGCGGCGACGCATAGAGTTTGTCGGAAACGGCAAGCCGCCGGTCGGGATTTTTCCCGGACGGTCAGTACCTCAAGAGTTTGAGGGAAGCAACAGATTGACGGTCTCTATCTACCATGCCCGTAGGAAACTTGAGAGGATTTGTCCATAGTACGAGAGGACCTGGATGAACGCACCTCCTGTGTCCCAGTTGTCCCGCCAGGGGCAGCGCTGGGTAGCGGTGTGCGGATGGGATAAACGCTGAAAGCATCTAAGTGTGAAACCCACCTCAAGATAAGGTTTCCCTAAGATCTTCGGATCTTCTAAAGGCCCCCGGAAGACTACCGGGTTGATAGGCTGGACGTGTACGCACGGTAACGTGTTTAGCAAACCAGTACTAATCGGCCGTGAGGCTTGACCTCATTCTTCAATCATCGAAGACTGCCCCCTCGGGGCGGTGCCGGGAGACCTAGAATAGGCTCCCCGGCGCTCAAAAATGTGCTTGTGTCTTACGGTGTCGATTTGGTAATATCAGGTTGTAGGATTGGGACCTGTGGAGTTCGTTTCGGCGCAGCCGCAACGTGAATTCGTAGCAGTACGCGTTCAGCCAGACTCCCGCCATAAATATCCCCTACACCGACGGCGCGGTCGCAAGGTATGCCGTCGGCGATTCGAGGGATCTACGAGACCGGTGTTTATCCCGACAGGGCGACACCCGTTCCCATTCCGAACACGGCAGTTAAGTCTGTCAGGGCCGATGGTACTAACACCCAATTCGGTGTTGGAAGAGTAGGTCGATGCCGGTCTCGTAGATCCCTCGAGGTTGAAAAAAGAATGCGTATGAGCCGTTTGCGGCTGCAAGGACAAATGTCCTTGCTGGCCATGCTTTTGTCTAACGCGCCTGTCGGCGCGGCCGTTATCGGGAGCTCCGCTCGTCACCTCGAGCAGGGCTCCTGGCGTGCGTCCGTGCAATACCAAGGCGTGCAGAAAGAAGACCTTGAATTCGACGTGGGTTCGAGCGGAACCTGCGCGGGAAATACCGTCCCCGCGGGAACCGTGACCTTCCCCTGCGGCGCGACCGGCACCGTCGAAGCGACCGGCAGCGGCGAGTCCGTGATCGCGAAGCTGGAGCTGCAGCCCTACGAGCGGATGCAGTATTACGTGTCCGGCGGCGCGGGCAACTACCGTCTCAAGGCCTCGACTCTGACCGCGGCCGGCGACAATCTCGGTTTTATCCTGGGGGGCGGCGTGAAGGCCCTCGTGATGTCGGAAAGTCTCGTAACGCCCGCGATCGCCATCGACGCGGGTGTTTCGCTTGAGAGTTACCGGTTCAGCCGCTCCAACAGTGCCCGTGCGTCGATCGCTGAGCGATTGGAGTTGCTGCGCACCTACGTCGCGGTCGAGGGTTCGAAGCGCTTCGATTTTGATGAGAATATCACCCTCGAGCCGTATGGTGGCGTAAAGTGGCTGCGCACGCGGGCGACGATTAAGGATTTAAATTCGACGGATCGTCAGAGTGGAAATCAGGACACGGTCTCACCGTTTGTCGGACTGTCGCTCCCCGTTTTCGGACGCGAAGGCTTCTTCGCGGAAGCCTCCTTCGTCAACGGGATTCACTACGGCTTCGGCCTGAACATCGCATTCGGCGGAAAAGAGAAAAAAGCATGAAACTCACGAAAGAGCAGAAAAAGGACCAATCCAAGGAACTCGGCGCTGAGCTGAAGGCGTCCTCGCACGTCTTCTTCACCCACTATCAGGGTCTGAAGTTCGAGCAGATGGAGACGATTCGCACCAAGCTCCGCCCGATGAAGTGCCGGTACACGGTTTTGAAGAATTCGCTTCTCGCATCCGCCCTCAAAGAGGCCGGAATCGAGATCAGCGAGGTCGACGGAGGCGAGGGGCTGCTCAGCGGTCCGAACGCCGTTCTCATCGCGAAAGAAGACGATCCCGTCTCGCCCGCGAAGGTCCTCGTGGACATGCAGAAAGAGGCCGAAAAGCTCGACATACGGGCCGGCTTCGTCGGCGGCAAGTGGATCGGCCCCGATCAGGTCAAGGCGCTCTCGAAGATCGGCACGAAGCCGGAGCTTCTCGGGCAGTTGGCCAACGCGCTTTACTCGTCGGTCGCTCAGGGCGCCTGGGTGCTCGCGGCTCCGATCCGCGACCTCGTGCTGGTTCTGAAGGCGGTCGAAGAGCAGAAGAAGTCGGAGGGCGGCGCCTAAGGGTCCGCCTCCTAAAGAAACGTAGTCGGCTCAGAAGAGCCTTAAGCCCCTCAGGCACTGCGCGAAGGAGAAAAAGAAAATGGCTGAAGTGAAAACGAAAGAAAGCATCGTCGAAGCGATTTCAAACCTCACGGTTCTCGAACTTTCCGAGCTCGTGAAGGCCGTCGAGGAGAAGTTCGGCGTGAAGGCCGCCGCCGCCGCGGTCGCCGCGGCCCCGGCCGCTGGTGGAGCCGGCGCCGCCCCCGCCGAGGAGAAGACGGAGTTCGACGTCGTCCTCGCCTCCGCGGGAGATAAGAAGATCCAGGTCATCAAGGTCGTGCGCGAGCTGACCGGCCTGGGCCTCAAGGAAGCCAAGGACCTCGTCGAGGGCGCCCCGAAGCCGATTAAAACGGGCGTCGCGAAGAAGGACGCCGAGGAGTGGCAGAAGAAGCTCCAGGAAAACGGCGCGACCGTCGAGCTGAAGTAACGATCCCAAAGACCCCCGCCCCGGGGCCGAACGGCCCGGGGCGGGGAACACTTTCAAGACTAGAATTAGAAGTAAACGAAAGCGAAATCTAACAGGCCTGAGCTAGAGGAAAACGCATGAAGCGTATCCGAAATTTCTCGAAAATCGCCAGAGTCGCGGAACTCCCCGACCTTCTGGAGATGCAGAAGCAGTCCTATCGTGATTTTCTCCAGGAGGATATTAAGCCTCAGGACCGCGATTTGAAGGGACTGCAGTCTGCGTTCGTAGACGTTTTCCCGATCAACAGCGCCGACAACAGCATGGTGCTCGATTTCGTGCGGTACGAGTTGGTCGAAAACCGCTATTCCCGCGAAGAAGAGGCCCGCGCTCAGGACGCGAACTTCCAGAGGACCCTCAAGGTCGTGCTGCGCCTTTCTTCCCGCCAGCCTTCCGGAAAGCTTAACAAGATCGTCGAGCAGGACGTCGTTTTGTGCGAAGTCCCTCTCATGACAGAAACGGGGTCGTTTATCATCAGCGGCGCCGAGCGCGTCGTCGTCAGCCAGTTGCACCGCTCGCCCGGCATCGTCTTCGAAGAAGACGACGACAAAAAGATTTCTGTGCTCGGCCGCAAGCTTTTTACTGCGAAGATCATTCCCTACCGCGGCGCGTGGATCGAATTCGAATTTGACGTCAACAACGCCCTGTTCATCCGCATCGACCGCAAGAAGAAGTTCCCGGTGACGACGTTTCTTCGCGCCTGCGGGATGGACTCCCAGGCCGATATCCTCCAGACTTTCTTCCGCTGCGACACCGTTGCGATTTTCGGCCGGTCCGTCGATGAAGTGAAGGCGGAGCTTCTGCGCCGCATCAGCGCCGAGGACGTCGTGGACAAGGCGACCGGAGAGATTCTCGTGGAGGCCGGCGATTCGCTGACTCACGAGAAGATTGACCGGATGATCGATAAGAAGATTTCCGGCATCCTGCTTTTGGGAGCCAACCCGGACAAGGAAAATCCGGCGGTGTGGGAATCCCTGCGTAAGGACGCGACCAAGAACCAGAAGGAAGCGCAGCAGGAAATCTACAAGAAGCTCCGGGGTCAGGAGTTCATCGTTCCGGGCCAGGCCGAGGAGTACCTCGACAATCTGCTGTTCAAGACGCTGCGCCGCTACGACCTTTCAAAGGTTGGCCGCTACAAGATTCTCAAGAAGCTCGGGTTCCTTTTTGAATGGCTTAAGGACCGCGAGGGTTTGCGCTACCAGGTTCCCGCCGACAAGACCCGGACCTTGATGCTCGAGGACCTGCTCGCGACGATCAAGTATCTGATCCTTCTCAACAACGGCGACGCTCGCATCGAGTACAAGGGCACCACCTACCCGATCGAAACCGACGACATCGACCATCTCGGCAACCGCCGGGTGCGCGGTGTCGGCGAACTGCTCAAGGACCAGATCCGCATCGGCCTCACGCAGATGTCCCGCGTGATCCGCGATCGGATGAGCGTCCAGGACAAGGCGCAGCTCACCCCGCGCAGTCTGGTCAACGCAGCCCCGCTGGTCGGCATGCTGCGCAAGTTCTTCGGAACCTCCCAGCTGTCGCAGTTCATGGACCAGATCAACCCGCTGGCCGAGTTGACCCACAAGCGTCGCTTGTCGGCTCTCGGACCGGGCGGTCTGAACCGTAAACGCGCCGGCTTCGAAGTCCGCGACGTTCATCCGACGCATTATGGCCGCATCTGTCCGATCGAAACGCCGGAAGGCCCGAACATCGGTCTCATCACGACGCTCGCGTCGATGGCGAAGGTCAACGAATACGGCTTGATCGAGTCGCCGTACCTGTCAGTAAACGGCAGAAAGGTGAGCGATAAGGCGGAGTATTTGGCCGCGGACATCGAAGATGGAAAGATGGTTGCCCAGGCGAATGCCGAACTTAAAGGCAATACCCTCTCCGGCGACTATGTCGCCGCGCGGCATCAGGGCGACTTCAAGACGGTTTCTCCCAAGGAAATCGACTTCATGGACGTTTCTCCGCTTCAGGTCGTTTCGGTTTCCTCCGCGTTGATTCCGTTCCTCGCTCACGACGACGCGAACCGCGCGCTGATGGGAGCGAACATGCAGCGGCAGGCCGTACCTTTGATGATCACCGAGCAGGCGGTCGTCGCTACCGGGATCGAGGAGACCGTCGCCCGGGACTCGGGTGCCTGTATCCGCGCGAAGCGCGCAGGCAAGGTCCTGTATTCCTCCGGCGACGTGATTGCGGTCGCCGCCGGCGGCAAGGACGTCGATCTTTACGAGCTTCGCAAGTACCGCCGCTCGAACCAGGACACCTGCGTCAATCAGGTTCCTCTTGTGCGGGCCGGTGATTCCGTCAAGAAGGGCGATTCCCTCGCCGACGGCCCGGCGACCAGCGAAGGCCAACTCGCGCTCGGCAAGAATATTCTCGTTGGCTTCATGCCGTGGGAAGGCTACAACTACGAGGACGCCGTCTTGATCTCTGAGCGCCTCGTCAAGGAAGACGTTTTCACGTCGATTCACATCTCGGAATTTGAGATCGAGGCTCGCGACACGAAACTCGGCCCAGAAGAAATTACCCGGGACATCCCAAACGTCGGTGCCGACGCTCTTGAGTATCTCGACGAGAACGGAATCGTCGTTCCGTCCACCAACGTCCGTCCTGGCGACATCCTCGTCGGCAAGGTCACTCCGAAGGGTGAGCAGCAACTGACGCCGGAAGAGCGCCTGCTGAAGGTTATTTTCGGCAAGAAGGCCGAGGACGTGCAGGACGCGTCGCTGAAGGTCCCCCCGGGCGTACGGGGCAAGGTCATTGGCGTGCGCACCTTCGTTCGCCGTGAAAAGCTGACGAAGCAGGACGAAAAGCGGCGGCTCAACGAAGTTGACGCCCGCCTCAACGCCTCCCTGAGCGCCCTTAAGGAATACCGCAAAGAGCAGAACGAGGACAGCGCCAAGGGCAAAGGTGAGGACGAGCGTCTGAAGGTGTTCTTCAATCTGATGGAAAAGCGCCTTAAGGACGAGGCCGCGCGGGACAAGGAGGGAATCAAGCAGGGCGACGACCTTCCCGTTACCGTCAACAAGATCGTCAAGGTTTACGTCGCGTCCAAGCGCAAGATCCAGGCGGGCGACAAGATCGCCGGCCGCCACGGAAATAAGGGTATTATCGCGAAGGTGCTCCCGGTTGAGGACATGCCGTTCATGCCCGACGGGACCCCGCTCGACATGGTGCTCTCGCCGCTGGGCGTGCCTTCCCGCATGAACGTCGGTCAGCTGCTGGAAGTCATGCTCGGTTGGGCGGCGAAGACACTGGACGTCCAAACCTACAACCCCGTGTTCGACAGTGCGACCGAGCAGGAAGTCGTCGACATGATCGGAGAAGGCCGCGCCAAGCTCAAGGAAGATCTCGGCTTCGACGAGAAGGCCGCTAAGAAGTATCTTCCGGACGAGTACTGCCGCGTGCAGCTTTACGACGGGCGCACGGGCGATCCGTTCGAAGAAAAGACGACCATCGGCTACATGTACATCATCAAGCTCAACCACATGGTCGAAGACAAGATTCATGCACGTTCCACCGGACCCTACAGCCTCATCACGCGCCAGCCGCTGGGCGGAAAAGCTCAATTCGGAGGCCAGCGCTTCGGTGAAATGGAAGTGTGGGCGATCGAGGGATACGGCGCCGCCAACGCCCTGCAGGAGTTCCTCACCGTGAAGTCCGATGACGTCACCGGGCGCACGAAGATGTATGAGGCGATCATTAAGGGTGAGCCGCCGCAGGCTCCGGGCGTTCCGGAGTCCTTCAAGGTACTGATTAAGGAACTTCAGGCGCTGGGACTCAGCGTCGATCTGCTCAAGCAGCCAGTGCCGAGCAATGGGGCCAAGTCCGACGGCGAGAAGAAGAAAGCCGTCGAGGCGAAGGCGTAAGGGGGGGGGAATGTCCGATTCTATCGCAACCGCCGAGCGCAAACTCTTCGGAGCCGGGCGCACCAAGAAGAAGAAGTCCGGAATTCTCGATTTCGGGGAATTCGACGCGATTCGTCTGTCGCTCGCCAGCCCCGACATGATCCGTGAATGGTCCCACGGCGAAGTGAAAAAGCCCGAAACCATCAACTACCGGACGCTCAAGCCTGAGCGCGACGGTTTGTTCTGCGAGCGCATTTTCGGACCCGCCCGCGATTTCGAGTGCTCCTGCGGAAAATACCGCTGGATCAAGTTCAAGGGCATCGTCTGCGACCGTTGCGGCGTTGAAGTCACCGAGTCGAAGGTCCGCCGCGAGCGGATGGGCTCGATCGAACTCGCCGTGCCCGTCGCCCATATTTGGTTCCTCAAGAAGAGCCCGTCGCGCATCGGCATCATTCTCGGCATGCGCACCAGTGATCTCGAGCGCGTGGTCTATTACGCGATGTACGTCGTTCTCGAGGATATGGTCGAAGCGGGTTCCATTGTTTTCGAAGCCGGAAAACTGATGACTCCCGAGGAGATGCAGAAGGCCGTCGCCGAATACGGTTCGAAGCTTAAAATCGGCATCGGCGCGGGAGCCCTTCGCGACCTGCTCGTCAATATCGATCCGAAGAAGGAATGCGATAAGATGCGCGAGGAGCTCAAGAAGGTCGCTTCCGAGACGCAGCGCACCGCGCTGGTCCGGCGCCTCCGCCTGCTCGAGAAGTTCGTCGATTCCGGCGCGCGGCCTGAGTGGATGATCTTCACGACGCTTCCGGTTATTCCCCCGGAGCTTCGCCCTCTTGTCCCTCTGGAAGGCGGCCGCTTTGCGACTTCAGATCTCAACGATCTTTACCGTCGGATCATCAACCGCAACAACCGCCTCAAGCACATCATCGGCCTCCGCGCCCCGGAAGTCATGGTGTACAACGAAAAGCGCCTTCTGCAGGAAGCCGTGGACGCGCTGATCGAAAACGGCGCGCGCGGAAAGGTGGTTATCGGAGCCGGCAACCGCCCGCTTAAATCCCTCTCCGATGTTCTGAAGGGAAAGCAGGGCCGCTTCCGTCAGAACCTTCTCGGAAAGCGCGTGGACTACTCGGGTCGGTCGGTCATTATCGCGGGTCCGGAGCTCAAGCTCTATCAGTGCGGTCTTCCCAAGGAAATGGCCCTCGAGCTGTTTAAACCGTTTATTATCCGCGAGCTTATGAAGCGCGATTCCTTAACACTGAAGGCGGCGAAGCGCATGTTCGATCGCGTCCGCCCGGAGATATGGGACATCCTTGAAGAGGTCACCAGGAGTCATCCGGTGATGCTCAACCGCGCTCCGACTCTGCATCGCCTGGGTATCCAGGCGTTCGAGCCGGTGCTGATTGAAGGCAAGTCTATTCAGCTTCATCCGCTGACCTGCGCGGCCTTCAACGCCGATTTCGACGGCGACCAGATGGCCGTGCACGTTCCGCTCTCGCAGGAGGCGCAGTTGGAAGCGCGCCTGCTGATGCTGGCGCCGCACAACCTGCTCGCGCCGTCCAATGGAAAGCCGATCGCGACGCCGTCGCACGACATGGTGCTCGGCATCAACTACCTCACCTCGGAGAAAAAGAAGGCTCCGGGCGAGGGGCGCGTGTTCGCCTGCACCGACGACGTGATCTCAGCGTACCAGTCGACCCGCGACCGTAAGATTCCGATTCTAACGCTGCATGCTCGGATCAAGGTTTATGAGGATTCCCGGCGCTGCGTCGTCTCGGACTGCGCGAGCCAGCGAACCTGCGGGCATGAACGCCGCAAGCTCGCCTGGACTGAGTCCGACATTGCCGCCGAGATTTCCCGGCTGAAGGAAGAGGCGAAGGAATTGGGCAAGAAGAAGGGTTCGGTCGATGAGGCTGAGCGCGTTCTCGCCAACGCCAAGGCGCTCGAGGCCCGAAAATTCTACAAGCTCAATTCTGACGTCGTCGCGTCCCGCCCGCTCGGCTTGCTGAGCGAGGCGGATGAGAAGGGCGACGGAAAGTCTGTCGACCAGTGGGGCGGCTACACCACCATCGGCCGCGTCATTTTCAACGAAATTCTTCCGGACGCGCTCTCGTTTCATAATGCGGACTTTGCCGCTAACACGGGCGAGAGTTTTGAATACGAAGCCGAGACGAAGAAGAGCATTCAGGCGATCATCAAGGAAGCGCTGCTTACCTGCAGTCGCCACGAGGTTCGTCAGTTGCTTGACGATCTTAAGCGCTTCGGCTTCCACTATGCGACGCTTTCGGGTTTGTCGATTTCAATCGCGGATCTCGAGACGCCGAAGATGAAGGTCGGCGCCGTGCGCGACGCCCGCAAACGCGTGAAGGAAATCGAGAGCCAGTTCGCGATCGGCGCGATCTCTAAAAAGGAGCGCTACGACAGGATCATCGAAATCTGGAGTGCGGTTTCCGACAGCGTTAAGAGCGCTCTGACCGAGAGTCTCTCCCGCATCAAGGGCGAGGAATATCGGTTTGGGGAGCGCAACTTCAACCCCACGTATTCCATGATGACCTCCGGCGCCCGCGGAAACGAACACCAGGTTCTTCAGCTCGCCGGCATGCGCGGTCTAATGCAGCGCCCGAAGAAGAAGCTCGGCGAAGGGGAGATCATCGAGAACCCGATCGTCTCGAACTTCCGTGAGGGGCTTACAGTGCTCGAGTACTTCGTTTCAACACACGGCGGACGCAAAGGTCTGTCGGATACGGCGCTCAAAACCGCCGACGCTGGCTACCTGACCCGTCGTCTCGTGGATGTCGCTCATGATCTCGTGGTTGTCACCGAGGACTGCGGAACGCTTCGCGGCATCTCGGTCGAGAGCCTCGAGCAGATTAAGGGCCGCGTTCTGAGCCAGGAGCTTAAACTGGTGTGGGAATCGAAGCGGACTGGGACGCTTAGGACCGAGGTGTTCCCCATCGGCACGTATTTCGACAAATTCCTCAGCAAGACACTCACGGAATACAGCGACGACGGCGCCGTTACCTCCATCGATGAGAACAGCCCGGCCGGCATCCGCTCTCCTATGTCCTGCGAAGCGAAGAGGGGCCTGTGTGTTATGTGCTACGGCATCAACAACGCGACCGGCGAGAAGGTCGAAGTTGGTGAGGCGGTCGGCGTGATCTCGGCCCAGTCGATCGGTGAACCGGGGACGCAGTTGACCCTGCGCACGTTCCACACCGGCGGCGCCGCAGACATTTCCTCTCAGGAAGACTTCCAGGTGCGGGGTGCTTGCTCCATCAGGATCGAGACGCTCGACGGCAAGCCCGTCAAGCTCGCGGTCGATCGTGACGCGAAACTCCAGTTCCTGACCGAGGCTCGCATCATCCAGTCGACCGATAAGAAGACGGTCGAGAAGTTTTCAAAGAGTCGTGTCGAGCAGCGCAAGTTCGGCGTTCAGCAGGCCGACGGGAGCTTCGTCAAGAAGTTCCGCGTGAAGAAGGGCGACGCCGCAGGACCGGTTCTCTATTGGGGGCTCTGCGAAGCCGGTAAGATCAAGGCGAAGACCGGCGAGACCTCGGAGTTCGAGAGCGCCGACCTCTCCGAGCAGATCGTGAAGTCTTATTTGGACGCGATCGGATTCGACGCGGCCACCGAAGAGGCGAGCTCCGCGAAGGCGGATTCGTTCATCAAGAAAAACGGCGCTCTGCGTTATCTCCGCGCGGACTTACTGAAGGCGGTTGTCCGGGCGCTGAACGTCAACAAGTTGATGTCCGGAGTGCATGGAATCGTCGAATTGCGCGACGTCATCAGCAACGAAACGCTGAGTGAGTCCCGCAACCCGATTACCGGCATTATTGAGCGCAAAATTATGCCGAGCCGCGTGAAGGTGACGAAGGCTTCGAAGCTGAAGCCGAAGGTTCCGCGCGCGGTGATCAGAGACGCTTCGGGCAAGGAGCTCGAAACTCTGATTCTTCCGGTCGACACGATGCTCGTCGTCGAAGATGGACAGGAAGTGTTCACTGGAGACGAGGTCGGCCGCATTCTGTTCGGATCCGTTCAGACCAAGGACATCACGGCTGGTCTGCCGCGCGTCTCGGAGCTGTTCGAGGCCCGCAAGCCGAAGGAATCGGCGATCGTTTCGGAGATTTCCGGAAAGGTTTCCATCGGAACGAACGCGAAGGGCCTCGTTCAGGTCACCGTCACCGACGAGGAGTCGGAGATCGAGCGGGAGTACGACATTCCGGTCACGCGCCATCTGCGCGTTTACGAGGGAGACATTGTCCGCGCCGGCGACCAGATCACCGACGGTGTCATCGATCCGCACGATGTGCTGCGGGTCATGGGCATCCAGGCGGCGCAGCAGTTCCTGCTGAAGGGTATTCAGGACATTTATCGGGGCCAAGGCGTCGAAGTTTCCGATAAGCACATGGAATGCATCATTCGGCAGATGATCCGCAATGTGAAGGTGACCGAGCCGGGAGATACCGACTTCGAGAACGGGGAAACCGTAACGACTCCCAAGTTCAACGAAGAAAACGCAAAGGTCGCCGAGAAGGGCGGCAAGGAGGCTCAAGCCGAGCCGGTCCTCCTCGGCATCACGAAGGCGGCGCTTTCGTCCGAATCGTTCATCTCGGCCGCGAGCTTCCAGGAGACGACACGCGTCCTCACCCAGGCCGCGACTTCGTCGCAAATCGACAATCTGAAGGGTCTTAAGGAGAACGTCATCATCGGCCACATGATTCCGGCCGGGACGGGCCTCCAGGCCCGTAAGACCCTAGAGGCGTTGGAGAACTAAGTCATGCCTACGATCAACCAGCTTATCCGTCACGGGCGCGAGCCCATGAAAAAGCGGACCAAGTCGCCCGCGCTGAAGTCGTGCCCGCAGCGCCGCGGCGTCTGCACCCGCGTTTATACCACGACTCCTAAGAAGCCAAACTCGGCCCTGCGAAAGGTCGCCCGCGTGAAGCTCACGTCGGGCATCGAAGCGACCGGCTACATCCCCGGCGAAGGCCACAACCTGCAGGAGCACTCGATCGTGATGCTCCGCGGCGGCCGCGTGAAGGACCTGCCGGGCGTTCGCTACCACTTGATCCGCGGCGTGCTCGACACGGCCGGAGTCGACAAGCGCCGTCAGGGTCGCTCGAAGTACGGCGCGAAGCGCCCCAAGAAGGACGCGAAGTAAGGAGATTGAAGGATGCCTAGAAAAGGACTCAGGCCGCGCGACCGCCGGGGATTCCCGGACGCCGACCACAAATACAAGTCGGTGTTGGTTTCCCGGTTCATCAACAAGCTTAACTACCAGGGCGAAAAGCTCTCGGCTGAAAAATGTTTTTACGGCGCGATGGAAATCGTCGCCGAGAAGACGAAAAAAGACGCCCTCGAAGTTTTCAATCAGTGTGTCGAGAACGTCCGCCCTCTTCTCGAGGTTCGTCCCCGCCGCGTCGGCGGAGCGACGTATCAGGTTCCCAGTGAAGTCCGCCCCACGCGTTCCTACACGATCGCGATGCGCTGGATGATCGACGCCGCGCGCTCGCGCTCAGGCAAGCCGATGGCCGAGAAGCTCGCCGAGGAATTCCTCTCGGCGTTCAAGAAAGAAGGGACTTCCTTCAAGAAGCGCGAAGATACCCACAAGATGGCCGAGGCGAACCGCGCCTTCGCCCACTACCGCTGGTAATCGTTCACCAGGAAACATTCATGGCCACTCAGACTCAAGCGACAAAGGGTTCCGGAAAGCGGGTTTCGATGGATAAGATCCGCAACATCGGCATTATCGCGCACATCGACGCCGGCAAAACGACGACGACCGAGCGCATTCTGTTCTATACCGGGCGTCTGCACAAGATCGGCGAGGTGCACGACGGCGGCGCGACGACGGACTGGATGGAGCAGGAGCGGGAGCGGGGCATCACCATCACCTCGGCCGCGACCTACTGCATGTGGAAGGGCTTCAACATCAACATCATCGATACTCCCGGCCACGTGGACTTCACCGCCGAAGTCGAACGCGCCTTGCGCGTTCTCGACGGCGCCGTGACCGTGTTTGACGGCGTGATGGGTGTGGAGCCGCAATCCGAGACCGTCTGGCGCCAGGCGAACAAGTACAATGTTCCCCGCATCGCCTACGTCAATAAAATGGACCGCTTGGGCGCCGATTTCTACAAGGCCGTCACGTCCATGCACGAGAAGCTCGGCGCCAACGCGGTGCCGATTCAGATTCCGATCGGGGTGGAAGAGAACTTCGCCGGCGTCGTCGACCTCATTAAAATGAAGGCCTTGGTTTGGAAGAGCGAACAGCTCGGCGCCGCGTGGGACGAGCTGGAGATCCCGGAAGATTTGAAGGAAAAGGCCGCCGAATTCCGCGACAAGATGATCGAAGCCGTCTGTGAATTCGACGACAAGATGATGGAAGACTATCTTGAAGGTAAGACGGACTTCTCCGAAGCGCAGATCCACAAGGCGATCCGGACCGGCGTCCTGCAGGTGAAGCTTTTCCCCGTGCTCTGCGCCTCTTCTTATAAGAATAAGGGCGTTCAGCCGATGCTCGACGCGGTGACCTACTATCTCCCCTGCCCGACGGATCTTCCGCCGGTTAAGGGCAAGAATCCCGACTACGAGGATAAGGAAGAATTCCGAAACGCCGATCCGAAGGAACCCTTCTCGGCGTTGATGTTCAAGATCCAGACCGATCCATTCGTCGGAAAACTCGCGTTCCTGCGGGTGTACTCGGGAACGCTTAAGGTCGGCGACAGCGTCCTCTTCCCGCAAAAGGGCAAGACCGAGCGCATTGGCCGCCTCCTGCGCATGCACGCCGACAAGCGCGAAGAGATCAAGGAAGTCTGCGCGGGCGACATCGCGGCCACCGTCGGCATCAAGAATTCCGGCGTCGGCCAGACGATGTGCGATGAGAACCATCCGATGATTCTCGAGGAAATAACCTTCCCCGAACCGGTCATCTCGGTCGCCATCGAGCCGAAGTCCAAGGCCGACGAAGAAAAGATGGGCATGGGACTCGCCCGGTTGGCCGAGGAAGATCAGACCTTCCGCTGCCGCACCGACGATGAAACCAGCCAGACGATCATTTCAGGAATGGGAGAGCTTCATCTCGACATCATCGTAGACCGCCTTCGCCGCGAGTTTAAGGTCGAAGCGAACGTCGGCGCTCCGCAGGTCGCCTATCGCGAAACGATCCGCAAGGCCAACGACGCCGAATATAAGTTCGTGCGTCAGACCGGCGGCCGCGGTCAGTACGGCCACGTCTGGATGACCGTCGAGCCCAACGAGACCGGAAAGGGCTTCGAATTCATCGACAACATTAAACAGGGCCGCATTCCCCGCGAGTTCATCCCTGCGGTCGAAAAGGGCGTCCGGGAGTCTCTCGGCAACGGCGCACTGGCCGGTTATCCGATCGTCGACGTCAAGGCGACCCTCTTCGATGGGTCCTTCCATGAAGTTGACTCCTCGGAAATCGCCTTCAAGGTCGCCGGCTCCATGGCCTTCCGCAAGGGCTGCCGAAACGGAAAGCCGGTGTTGCTGGAACCGATCATGAACATCGAGGTCACCACGCCCGACCAGTACATGGGCGACGTCATCGGAGACCTGAACAGCCGCCGCGCGAAAATCGTCGAAATGGGCGATCGCGGGAACATTAAGTTCGTAAGGGGAACCGTTCCCCTCTCGGAGATGTTCGGCTACGCGACCGCGGTTCGCTCCCTCTCGCAGGGACGCGCGGCGTTTGTGATGGAACCCAGCCACTATGAGCAGGTTCCCTCGAACGTTCAGACCGCGATCGTCGAAAAGCGCGGCGTAAAAAAGGACGAAGACGAGTAATTTAAAGGAGACCACCGCATCATGGCCAAGGAAAAATTCGAACGCAACAAACCTCACGTCAACATCGGGACGATCGGACACGTCGACCACGGTAAGACGACGCTGACCGCCGCGATCACGACCGTCCTCGCCAAGAAGGGTCTGGCGAAGGCGACGCGCTACGATGAGATCGACAACGCCCCGGAAGAGAAGGCGCGCGGCGTGACGATCAACACGTCCCACCAGGAGTACCAGACGGAGAAGCGTCACTACGCTCACGTCGACTGCCCCGGCCACGCGGACTACATCAAGAACATGATCACGGGATCCGCGCAGATGGACGGCGCGATCCTGGTGGTGTCGGCCGCGGACGGTCCGATGCCTCAGACGCGCGAGCATGTGCTGCTGGCCCGTCAGGTGAACGTGCCGCACATCGTGGTGTACCTGAACAAGCTGGATCAAGCGGACAAGGATCTGGTGGAGCTGGTGGAACTGGAAGTTCGCGAACTTCTGACGAAGTACGAGTTCCCGGGCGACGACGTTCCGGTGATCAAGGGTTCGGCGCTCAAGGCGTTGGAAGGCGACCCGGAGGCCGAGAAGTCGATTCAGGATTTGATGGACGCGGTGGACTCGTTCATTCCGGAGCCGAAGCGCGATCTGGACAAGCCGTTTCTGATGGCGGTCGAGGACGTGTTCTCGATCACGGGCCGCGGGACGGTGGCGACGGGGCGCGTTGAGTCGGGCAAGGTGAAGGTCGGCGACGAAATCGAGATCGTGGGCATCAAGGACACGCAGAAGACGGTGGTGACGGGTTTGGAGATGTTCCGCAAGACTCTCGACGAGTCGGTGGCGGGCGACAACGTGGGCGCTTTGCTTCGCGGGATCGATAAGGACAAGATCGAGCGCGGGCAGGTGATCTGCAAGCCCGGCTCGACGACGCCGCACAAAAAATTCAAAGGCCAGGTGTACGTCCTGACGAAGGAAGAGGGGGGTCGTCACACGCCGTTCTTCAAGGGCTACCGGCCGCAGTTCTTCTTCCGGACCACGGACGTGACGGGCTCGATCAAGCTGCCCGACGGCACGGAAATGGTGATGCCGGGAGACAACACGGAGTTCGAAGTCGAACTGATCACGCCGATCGCGATGGACAAGGGTCTTCGTTTCGCGATTCGCGAGGGCGGCCACACCGTGGGCGCCGGCGTTGTCGGCGAGATTATCGAGTAACAGGATACAATCATGGCTGAAACGGTAATTTCCCCCAGCACCAGAATTCGGATCCGGCTTCGCGCGTGCGACCACCGGATTCTCGACACGAGCGTCGGCAAGATCGTGGACACCGCCCGCCGCACCGGCGCCGTGATCTCCGGTCCCGTGTTGCTTCCGACTCATACCCGGAAGTACACGGTTCTTCGGTCGCCGCACGTGGATAAAAAATCGCGCGAGCAGTTCGAAATGCGCGTTCACAAGCGCCTGATCGAACTGAAGAGTCCGACGCAGCGCACGGTTGATGAGTTGATGAAGCTCGACCTGCCGGCCGGCGTGGACGTAGAAATCAAGCTGTAAGGCTTTGGAAGGAAAAGAGGAAAAAATGACGGAAGAAAAGAAGCAAGCTGACGCGGAAGTAGGGAAGGGCGACGCGGCCCCGATTCCCGTGGAAGCCAAGGCTGATGAGAAGGCCGCCGGGCCGGCGAAAGCCCCCGAGACCTTCCGGGTCGTACTCGGCGAGAAAGTCGGGATGACCCAGGTTTACACGCCCGCGGGCGAACTGAAGGCCGTTACGGCGCTGCGCGTCGGACCGTGCCCGGTTCTCGGGGTGAAGACCAAGGACGGCAAGGACGGCTACAACGCGGTCGTGCTCGGATACGGCGAGCGCCGCGAAAAGAACGTCAATAAAGCCGACGGCGGACGCTTTAAGAAAGCGGGCGTGAAAGCCTCGCGTCTGGTGCGGGAGTTCCGCGTCGCCGACGCGGCGGGTTTCGAGATGGGCCAGTGGGTTACGGTCCAAGGCCGATTTGCCAGCGGCGACTACGTCGACGTCCAGGCCACCTCGAAGGGAAAGGGCTTCGCCAGCACGATCAAGCGGTGGGATTTCGGCGGCGGCCGCCGGACGCACGGCGCGCAGGCGGAACATCGGGCTCCCGGATCGCTGACCGGACGGCGCTCGCTCGGCCGGGTCATGCCCGGCAAGAAGATGGGCGGCCACATGGGTCAGGAGACGATCACGGTCCAGAAGGTAGAAGTGATCGAAGTGGACGCCGCCAATAACACGATTTACCTCAACGGCTCGGTTCCGGGCGCGCGAGGCAGTTTCGTCACGATTCAGGAAACGGTCAAGAAGCTCAAGAAGCGCAAGGAAGCCCAGAAGGCCAAGGGTCCGAAGAAGGACAAGATGGGCAACATCATCCAGGAAGGCGGAAAGAAGGGTAAGAAGTAATGGAAACCAAAGTTCTGAATATTAAAGGCGAGGAAGTCGGGAAGTGCGAGCTCCCCGAACAGATCTTCGGTGTGACGCCCAAGGCAGGCGTTCTTCACGAAGCGACGACGATCTATCTGTCGAACCAGCGCGGCGGCAACGCCCACACCAAGAACCGAGGCGAGGTCTCCGGTGGAGGCGCGAAGCCGTGGAAGCAGAAAGGCACCGGCCGGGCCCGTCAGGGTTCCAACCGTTCGCCGATCTGGCGCAAGGGCGGCGTGGCGTTCGGACCCCGCAACACGGTGAACTGGTATCGTGACCTCCCTCGGCGCAAGGGCAAGAACGCTCTCGCGCAGGCGTTGAGCGTCCGTGCGGCGGACCAGAGCCTGCGCGTCGTCGAGGCTCTTAAGTTTGACGGAGCCAAAACGGCGCAGGTCGCCAAATTCCTCACCGCGATCAAGGCGGATAATAAATCCCTGATCGTCGCTGAGCAGCACGATGAAAATCTCAAACGCGCTTCGCGGAACATTCCGGGTCTTCAGATCCGTCTTGCGTCGCACCTCAACGCGTACGAGGTTCTTGCGTGCCGCAATTTGATCATCACGAAGGGCGCGATCGAGAAGCTCGCGCCGAAGTGGAGCTAACGATGGCGGAGTTCAACCCATACGGACAGATCGTCCGCCCGGTGATGACCGAGCGAAGCACGATTCTTAAGGAAAAGTACAACCAGTACGTTTTTGAGGTCAAAAAGGAGTCGTCGAAAGGCGACATCAAGAAGGCCGTTGAAGCGATCTGGAAGGTCGGAGTCGAGCAGGTGCGCACGATGCGCCTGGTCGGCAAGTTCCGGCGGTTCGGCCGCGGCGGCGGATACCGTTCGGATTGGAAAAAGGCCGTCGTCACCCTCAAAGAGGGAGACAAGATCGATCTTGTAGAGCAGTCGGCCTAAAGACAAGGCGACAAGCAACTTTCGGAGTGCGTTATGCCTGTTAAAACTTATAAACCCTATACCCCCTCCCGGCGGCAAATGACCACGGCGGATTTTTCGGCGCTTACGACGGACAAGCCCGAGAAAAAACTGACCAAGGGTCTTCGCAAGTCGGGCGGGAGAAACAACACCGGTCGCGTCATGGTCCGCCATATCGGCGGAGGCCATAAGCGGAAATACCGTCTGATCGACTTCAAGCGGGACAAGGTCGGCGTGCCCGGCAGAGTCGCTTCGATCGAGTACGATCCGAATCGCTCCGCGCGGATTTCACTCGTCGTCTACAAAGACGGCGACAAGCGCTACATCCTTCACCCGGTCGGCCTCAACGTCGGCGACCAGGTCATGGCCGGTCCTCAGGCCGAGCCGAAGGTCGGCAACGCGCTTCCGTTGGCGAAGATCCCGGAAGGCACGTTCATCCACAACCTTGAGCTCATCCCGGGCAAGGGCGGACAGTTGGTTCGCTCCGCCGGGGGACAGGCGCAGCTCGCGGGCAAGGACGGCGACTACTGCCACGTGAAGCTTCCCTCCGGAGAAATCCGGCTGCTGTCTTCGCGGTGCATCGCGACGATCGGCCAGGTCTCGAACATCGAGAACGAGGGAATCGTAATCGGCAAGGCCGGCCGCAACCGCAACCTCGGCATTAAGCCGACCGTGCGCGGAACGGCGATGAACGCCGTCGACCACCCGCTCGGCGGAGGTCGCGGAAAATCGAAGGGCGGAAACCACCCGCGCTCGCCGTGGAACCAGCTCGCGAAGGGTCTCAAGACCCGGCGCAAGAAGAAGACGTGGAGCTGGATGATCGTCGCGGATCGGCGCCGGTCGAAGTCCCGGTAAGAATTGGGTAGGAGAGAACGATGAGCAGATCTACTAAAAAAGGACCTTACATCGACGAGACGTTGCTGAAGAAGGTCCAGCAGATGAATGAGAAGGGCGAGAAGAAGCGCTTGAAGGTATGGTGCCGCTCCTCGACCGTGACCCCCGAGATGGTGGGACACACCTTCGACGTCCACAACGGGCGGAAGTTCCTCCCGATCTATATCAACGAACAGATGGTCGGGCACAAGCTCGGCGAATTTTCGTTCACCCGATTCTTCAAGGGGCACAGCGCCGCGACGAAGGAATCTAAGTCTCTGAAGTAAGGATAGAGAAATGGAAGCGATCGCACACGCAAGGTTTCAACGATACGGCTACCGCAAGGTTGCCCTGGTGCTCGACCAGATTCGGGGCAAGTCCCTAGATAAGGCCGAGTACATCCTCCCATCCGTCCGCCTCAGGGCGACCGAACTCGTCACGAAGACGCTTAAGTCGGCCGCCTCGAACCTGCGGGTCAAGGCTGGAAAGAAGCTCGATTCGAACGGCATTTTCGTGACGCAGGCGTGGGTCGGAATCGGCCCGATGGGACACATGCGGCGCGTTCGCCCGGCGCCGATGGGCCGTGCGATGACCGTGAAGAAAAAGGTCTGCCATCTGACGATGGTGGTTTCCGACCAAGCGCTGCCGCGAGGGAGTGCCGCGTCCAAACGCCGTCAAAAGGCGGCCGACACGCCGCTTAAGAAGGGGAAAAAGTAATGGGCAATAAGATCCATCCTAAATCGGTTCGCCTGGGCTACATCCAGGAGTGGGAATCGAAGTGGTTCGACCCGAGACAGGCCCCGGCGCTGATCGGCGAAGATTTCAAGATCCGTCAGCTCGTGAAGACGCGTTTTAGGCTCGCGGCGGTCAGTTGGGTCGGCATCGAACGCTCGGGTCCGTACCTGCGCGTGAACATTCACACCGCCCGCCCCGGCGTCGTCATCGGCAAGCGCGGCGTGGACATAGAAGCCGTCCGCGCTCAGGTGGAAAAGCTCACGAAGCGCAAGACCTTCATCAATGTGATGGAGATTAAGGAGCCCGAGCTCGATTCGCGCCTGGTCGGAGAGGCGATCGCGATGCAGCTTGAGCGCCGTATCAATCACCGTCGGGCCATCCGCCGCGCGATGGAACGTACGATGCAAGCCGGCGCCCTGGGCATCAAGGTCCAGGTCAAGGGCCGCCTTAACGGCGCCGAAATCGCGCGCCGCGAGTGGAACCGGGAAGGCCGCGTTCCGCTGCACACCTTCTGCGCCGATATCGATTACGGTTTGACCGAGGCGCATACGTCGATGGGACTCATCGGCGTCAAGGTGTGGATCTTCAAGAAAACCTATTTTGCGAAGAGTCCGAAAGAACTTCTCAAAAAGGCGCAGGAAGAAGGCCGCATCATTCCCGCGCCCGAAGAGGATAAGCCGGCCTCTCCCGCCGCCGCCCCCGTCGCCAGAATCGACGCAGCCGCGGAAAAGGCTGCGCAGGACCTGGCCGCGAAGGAAGGCGCTCGTGCGTTGGGACGCAAGGACCGGCATATGCCGGAGCTTCCGGCCTCAGCGCTCGCTCAACTCGGCGGATTCGAGCCGAAGGAAGCGGAGATCAAAGCGGCTTCCGACCTGCCCGCGGACGGGAAAGATTCTAAAGAGGGGTCCGACTAAGATGTTGATGCCAAAACGCGTGAAGTACCGCAAGCCGCATTCGAAGCCCCGCATCAAGGGCAACGCGAAACGCGGCGTGACGGTCGCCTTCGGCGAGTATGCGCTGAAGGCGATGGAGCCGAAGTGGGTTACCGCCCGCCAGATCGAAGCGAGTCGTATCGCGATAACGCGCTTCATTAAGAAGGGTGGAAAGCTTTGGATCCGGGTGTTCCCGGACAAGGCCATCACGAAGCATCCGGCAGAAACCCGCATGGGTAAGGGTAAAGGTTCCCCCGAAGTTTGGGCCGCCGTCGTGAAACCCGGCCGGATTCTCTTCGAGATCGAGGGCATCCCCGAGGATTTGGCGCGGCAGGCGTTTCTGCGTGCGTCCCACAAGCTCCCGATCAAGACCAAGTTCGTCGCGCGGGAAGAGGTTTGACGATGAAGCGGAAGGAAAAAGAAATCAAATCCACTCTCTCGGCCGACGAGATTCGCGCCGAGATCGAGAAGCTCGAGGAGAAGCAGTTTCGGCTGAACTTCAAGCACAAGGTTACCCCTCTGGGTAATCCGATGGAACTGCGCCAGGTGCGCCGCGACATCGCGCGTCTTAAGACCTGGCTCCGCTCAAAAGAGCTCCAGGCGAGCACCAAGGAGTAGAATGATGGCGACAGTTTCCGATAAAAAAGAATCCACGCGCGGCCGGCGCCATTCGTTCAGCGGCGTCGTCGTGTCGGACAAGACGAACAAGACGATCGTCGTCAGCGTCGAACGTCTGACCCGGCACCCGGAGTACGAGAAGATTGTCCGTCGCCGGAGCAAGTTTTACGTCCATGATGAAAACAATGAAGCGGCGGTCGGCGACATCGTGGAGATCATGGGGACGCGACGGATCTCCAAGCAGAAGCGCTGGCGGCTCGTGCGCATCGTGAAGGCGGCGCCGAAGCTCGGCGCGGCCGCGCAGAAGGCCGAGACGAACATGCTTCAGGAAGATGCCTCCGCCAAGCCGGTTGCCCCGAAGAATACCGAAGAAGCGATCGCCGCGAAGGCCGCCGCGCTTGAAGCGAAGGCGAAAGCCGCCGCCGAGCCCGCCGCTTCCGAGGGGGAAGAGTAAACCATGATTCAAATGGGTACGGATCTCAACGTAGCCGACAACTCCGGGGCGCGGCGTATTCGCTGCTTCAAGGTCCTTGGCGGCTCCCGTCGGCGATACGCGACGCTTGGTGACGTGATCGTTTGTTCGGTTAAAGATGCGATCCCGCGCGGGGCGACGAAGAAGGGCGACGTGGTGAAGGCCGTCATCATCCGGATGCGCCATCATCGCCGCCGCGGCGACGGATCGTACATCCGCTTCGACGACAACGCCGCGTGCATCGTTGATGATAAGGGCGAGCCGAAAGGAACGCGCGTGTTCGGGCCGGTGGCCCGCGAACTGCGCGACAAGGATTTCCTTAAAATTATTTCGCTCGCGCCCGAAGTTCTCTGAGGTACATGATGAAGAAGTTTAAACTCAAGAAGAAGGACATGGTCCTCGTCATCGCCGGCAAGGACAAGGGCAAGAAAGGCGAGGTGCTTCATCTCTTTCCGAAGACCGATCGCGTTCTCGTGTCCAAGATCAATCTCGTCTGGAAGCACAAGAAGCCGACCCAGAACGAGCCCGGTGGTCGGGAGCAGATGGAAGCGCCGATTCACGTTTCGAACGTGATGCTTATCGACCCCAAGAACGAACAGCCGACGCGCGTGAAGCGCGACGCCCTCGCCACCGGCGAGCGCGTCCGGGTTTCCAAGAAATCCGGCGAAGTGATTCTCTAGGAGTCGTTTGATGGCCAAGGAAACGAAAGAAACGAAGAAGATGAAAAAGGAGCCGACGCAGAAGGCGGAGAAGAAAAGCGCCATCGCTGTCGGAGTGTTCGAAAAGGGCGAGGGGCTTCCGCGTCTGAAGAAGCACTACAACGAAACGGTTCTTCCGGGCATGCTTAAGGACTTGAATCGGTCGAACCGCTTTCAGGTTCCCCGACTCCAGAAGGTCGTGGTAAGCATGGGCGTTAACGAGGCCAAGGAGAATATCCAGGTACTCGACTCGGCCCGTGACGAACTCGGTCAGATCACCGGCCAACTTCCTCAGATCCGGCGGGCGAAGAAGTCGATTTCGAACTTCAAGCTGCGCGAGGGGATGCCCCTGGGCCTTCGTGTGACGCTGCGCGGCGACCGGATGTGGGAATTCGTCGACCGTCTGATTTCGGTCGCCGTACCGCGTATCCGCGATTTCCGGGGATTGGAACCGAGGGGTTTCGACGGAAACGGGAACTACAATTTGGGGCTTAAAGAGCACCACATTTTCCCCGAGACGAGTCTCGAGAGAGCCCCCACGGCGCGCGGCATGAATATCACGTTCGTGACCTCCGCCGAGAACGACGATGACGGACGAGAGCTCCTCAACCGCATGGGACTGCCCTTCAAGAAGAAGGGCGGGCAGGAGTAAGGAGAAGTATTATGGCTACGACAGCGTGGGTCGCCAAAATGAGCAAGCCGCAGAAGTTCGCGGTGCGGTACCGAAACCGGTGCCAGCTGTGCGGTCGTCCTCGGGCGTATATCCGGGATTTCGGCCTTTGCAGAATTTGCTTCAGGAAGATGGCTCATCAGGGCCAAATTCCGGGCGTCAAGAAATCTTCCTGGTAAGGACGGAGAACACACGATGGATACCGTTGGAAACCTTTTGACGAGCATTCGGAACGCGAACGCGAAGTTCAAGGATCGCGTGGACGTTCCGCACTCGAAACTCAAGACGGAAATCGCCCGCCTCCTTAAAGAGGAAGGGTTTATTCAGAATTATAAGACTGTGACCGGCGAGAAGACGAAGAAGCAAACGCTGCGCGTGTTCTTGAAGTACTCGCCCGAGAAAGAGCGGGTCATCAAGGGTATCCAGCGCGTTTCGAAGCCCGGGCTGCGCATCTACCGCAGCTACGACAAGATCCCGCGCGTGCGCGGGGGCGGGTTCCCCATCACGATTCTGTCGACCTCGGCGGGCGTCCTGACCGATAAACAGGCGCGTGAAAAGAAGGTCGGCGGAGAAGTGCTCTGCCAGGTTTGGTAGGGAAAAGGAAAGGGTGCCCGGCTGAAGCCCGGCACCGGTAAAAAGGAAGGAGAATGTCATGAGCCGCGTCGGCAAACAACCGATTCCCATTCCGGACAAGGTCGAAGTAAAGATCTCCGGACAGGACGTCACCGTGAAGGGCCCCAACGGGCAGCTCGCGTGGAGCGTTCCGCCCGCGATTAAGGTCGAACAGAAAGAAAAGGAGCTGGTCCTGAGTCTGGGCGCCAATCCCGGCCCCGACGGTGGAGCCCTTTTCGGCATGTCCCGGTCGCGCGTCGCAAACCTGGTCGAAGGCGTGACGGTGGGTTTCTCGAAGAACATCGAGATTCACGGCCTCGGCTTCAAGGCCGCTCAGCAGGGTCAGAATTTGATTCTAAACCTCGGCCTTTCGCACCCGGTCGAGTTTCCGATTCCCGAGGGGGTTAAGATCGAGATCGACAAGAAATCGACGAAGCTCACCATCAAGGGGATTAATAAGGACCTCGTCGGCGAGACCGCCGCGCGGATCCGCAGCATTAAGAAGCCCGAGCCCTATAAGGGCGTCGGCATTCGCTATGAAGGCGAGCGCATCCACCGCAAGGCCGGCAAGACCGCGGCCGGTTCGGGCGGGAAGAAGTAACGAGGCGAACGACCGATGAAAGATAAGAAGATTCGATTGGAATTCCGGAAGATTCGGACGCGCCGGAAGCTGAGGCAGGCGGCCAACGGGCTGCCGAGGCTGTCGATCCACAGGTCGCTGAAGGCGTTTTACGCCCAGGTGATCGACGACGCGAGCGGCAAGACGCTGGTGGCCGTCGCTTCCACGGCGAAGGACATCCGCGGCGAGCGTAAGTCCTCGAAGAACACCGATGACGCGAAGCAGGTCGGCAAGCTGATCGCCGAAAGGGCCCTCAAGGCCGGAATCGAAAAGGTCGTCTTCGACCGCGGTTCGATGGTGTACCACGGCCGGGTGAAGGCGCTGGCCGAGGCCGCGCGCGAAGCCGGACTCAAATTCTAGGGCGGAGATTTACGATGGCTGAGAATACCACTGCAGCACCCGCGGCTACTGCCGCCGATCGCAACCAGGGCCCCCAGCGCGGCGGTCCCGGAGGCCAGCGCGGCCGCTCCGGCGGCGGACGCGGACGCTTCCCGAGGAAGCAGACCGAGTCGGAGATGCTCGGCCTAACCGAGGTTGTCGTCTCGATCAATCGCGTTTCCAAGACGGTGAAGGGCGGAAAGCGCTTCTCGTTCGGCGTTCTCGTCGTCGTCGGCGACAAGAAAGGCACGGTCGGCTGCGGGCTCGGCAAGTCCAAGGACATTCAGTTCGCGATTCAAAAGGGCTCGGCGGCTGCTCGGGCGAACATGGTCAAGTTCGAAATGGTCAACGACACCATCCCGCATGAGATCATCGGCCATCACGGAGCCGGCAAGGTGTGGATGCAGCCGGCGGCGCCGGGTACCGGCGTTATCGCCGGCGGCGGCGTGCGCAACGTGCTCGAAGCGGCCGGCATCAAGAACATTCTCACCAAGAGTCTCGGAAGCAACAACCACTTCAGCATGGTGTACGCCACGATGGCGGGACTCAAGGACTTGAAATCGAAGGAACAGATTATGAAGTTGAGGGGACGGGCATGACCGAGAAAGCGATCTCGTTGAGCAGTATGAAGCCCAAGCACGGGGCCCGCAAGCGCAAAATGCGCGTGGGCATCGGCGACGGCAGCGGCAAGGGCCGCACCTGCGGCAAAGGCCAAAAGGGACAGACCTCCCGCAACGGCGGCTATAAAGGCACGACCTTTGAGGGCGGACAGTCTCCCCTTTGGATGAAGATCCCCAAGAAGGGCTTCAACAACACACGCTACCGGACCCGGTTCCAAGTGGTGAGCCTCGCCGACCTCGAGCGGGTGTTCAAGAACCAGAACGAAGTCGGATTGGAAGCGCTGAAGGTGCACGGCCTGGTGAAGGGACGGCTTCCGGTGAAGGTCCTCGGTGACGGGGAACTCAAGAAGCCTTTGAAGGTTCAGGCGCACGCATTCTCCAAGATCGCGCAAGAGAAAATCAAGAAGGCGGGCGGGAGTTGCCTAGTCCTCGCCAAGCAGGGGGCGAAAGCCTGATGATCAAGCAGATCACCAACATTATCGAGGTTCCGGCGTTGCGAAAGCGCGTGCTTTTCACCTTGATGTGTTTGGCGGTCTATCGCCTCGGCGCAGCGATTCCAATCCCCGGCATCAACGGGGAGGCGCTGCGCTCGATCTTTCAGGCTCAATCCAGCAGTCTTCTAGGGATTTTGAACATTTTCTCGGGTGGAGCGCTGGGGCAGTTCTCCATCTTCTCGATGGGCGTGATGCCCTACATCAATGCCTCCATCATTATGAGCCTGCTGCAGGGGGCTCACGTCATTCCTTATTTGGACCGTTTGCATAAGGAAGGCGAACTCGGCCGCAGAAAGCTGAACCAGTTGACGCGCTACGTGACGCTTTTTCTGGCGTCGTTTCAGTCCTTCGGTTTGACGATCATGATCACGAAGATGCCGACCCCGGGAGGAATTCCCGTCGTTACGGATCCGGATTGGTTTTTCTACACCGTGACCGTGTTGACCCTAACAACCGGGACGGTCTTCATTATGTGGCTGGGCGAGCAGATGACCGAAGAGGGCATTGGGAATGGAATTTCGCTGATTATTTTCGCCGGCATCGTTGAAGCCTTTCCGGGAGGTTTCGTCGCCCTCATTCAGCTCATCAAGGCTGAGGAAATCGGGCCGGTGAAGGCCCTTCTGTTTCTCCTCGGTTTGGCGGCGGTGATTATGTCGGTGGTCTGGGTGGAAACGGCGCAGCGGAAGATTCCCGTGCAGTACGCGAAAAAAATGGTCGGCCGCAAGCAATTCGGCGGGGCGCAGAGCTTCCTGCCGTTGAAGGTCGACCAGAGCGGCGTCATCGCGGTGATTTTCGCCGTCTCGCTGCTCGCGGTCCCGATGACGGTGGTGCAGTTCATGCCTCAATCGGCGTCCGGGCAGAAAATCTCCTCGTTCCTGCAGGGCGGCGGCTGGCTCTACAACAGCGTCTACGCGCTGCTGATCATTTTCTTCTGCTACTTTTACAACTCGGTCAGCATCAACCCCGAGGATTTGGCCGATAACATGAAAAAGTCGGGGGGCTTCATTCCCGGCATCCGTCCCGGAAAGCCCACCGCCGATTTCATTGAGTGGGTCCTTGAACGCATCACTCTCGGGGGGGCCCTTTTCGTTGCCGCGATCGCGGTGCTTCCCGAGATTTTTCGCCGCCAATACAGCATTCCGTTTTTTATCGGCGGGACGGCGCTTCTGATCGTCGTCGGCGTCGCGCTGGACACGATGGGGCAGCTTGAAGCCCATCTGATCATGCGCCACTACGACGGCTTCCTGGGCAAGAAAGGCCGCATTAAGCAGCGCTGGTTCAACGTCGGAGGGGGCGTATGAACATCGTTCTTCTCGGATGTCCCGGCGCCGGAAAAGGCACGCAGGCCGCGGTGCTGTGCGAAAAATACGGTCTCGCCCACATCTCGACCGGAGAGCTTTTCCGGTCCGAAATCGCGTCGAAATCCCCGCTCGGCCTCAAGGTCGAAGGATTCGTCAACAAGGGAAACCTCGTTCCGGATGAGGTCGTCGTCGAGATCGTCGCTGGGAAGTTGGAAAGTCTCGAGAGCGGCTGGCTTCTCGACGGCTTTCCCCGGACTCTGCGGCAGGCCGAAGAGCTTGATCGCTATTTGGCGACGAGCGGCAAGCGGATCGATTTTGTTTTATTGCTCAGCGTATCAGAAGAGGTCGTCATCAAGCGTCTCGCCGGTCGCGGGCGGGAAGACGATTCCGACGCGACCGTCCGCAAACGCCTGATGGTATTTCGGGATTTGACCCAGCCGCTGGCGGCCTACTACCGTGGGCATGGATTGCTGCAGGAGTTCGACGGCGCACCGTCCGAAGATCAAGTCTCCTCGGCGCTGACCGTATTTTTAGAGGAGAGTGCCGCGAAAAGCGGTTCTTAAGCGGAATGTTTAATTCGATGTCCATCGAACTAAAAGGCGAGAAAGAGCTCGCGGCGATGCGCAAGGCTGCGAGCGTCGTCGCTGAGACGCATACCGTTTTAATGGCTTCGGTCGAGCCTGGAATGTCGACCCTTGATTTGGACAAGATCGCCGAAAAGGAGATCAAGGCGCGCGGCGCGAAGTTGGCGTTCAAGGGCTACCGCGGCTATCCGGCGACGCTGTGCGTCTCGGTCAACGATGAGGTCGTCCACGGAATTCCCAGCGCCAAACGGATTCTCGCGGAAGGAGACATCGTCAGTCTAGATCTTGGAGCGATCGTCGACGGATTTTACGGGGACAGTGCGGTGACCGTCGGCGTGGGGCGGATTTCGGACGAGGCGAAACGGCTTTTGAAGGTGACGGAGGAGTCTCTGTTTAAGGGGATCGAACAGATGCTTCCTGGAAACAGAATCGGCGATATCGGCGCGGCCGTCCAGCGCCACGCGGAAGCCGCCGGATACGGCGTCGTCCGCGAATTCGTCGGACATGGAATCGGACGGGCGCTGCACGAGGACCCGCCGGTGCCCAATTACGGAAACGCGGGAACCGGAATGCGTCTGCAGCCGGGCATGGTGTTGGCGATCGAACCGATGGTCAACGCCGGAACCGCGGACGTGAAAGTCCTGAAGGATAATTGGACTGCGGTGACATGCGACGGTCGGCTCTCGGCTCATTTCGAGCACACGATCGCGGTGACCGAAGAGGGCCCCGAGGTCCTCACAACGAGAGGGGGATAGGTTGGTCAAGGAAGACAAGATCGAGGTCGAGGGAAAGATCGTCGAATCGATGGGCAACGCGATGTTTCGCGTCGAGATTCCGGGTAACAAAGTGATCCTCGCGCACATTTCTGGAAAAATGCGGGTTCACTACATCAAAATTTTGCCGGGGGACACGGTGAAGGTAGAGTTGTCCCCCTACGACCTCAGCCGGGGTCGAATCGTGTATCGAGAGAGATAAGTTATGAAGGTCAGAACCAGCGTAAAACCGATCTGTCAGAAGTGCAAAATCATCCGGCGCGGCCGCACGGTACGGGTTGTCTGTACGAACCCCCGTCACAAGCAGCGCCAAGGCTGATTGCGCCAACGGAGTTAGGAGCGAAATAATGGCACGAGTTGCGGGAATCGATCTCCCCAAAAATAAGCGCGTAGATGTCGCGCTGACGAGAATCTACGGAATCGGCGACCACGTCGCGAAGAAGATTCTCGAAAAGCTGAGCGGCTCCATTGAGCCGACGACGCGAGTCAAGGACCTGTCTGAAAACCAGGTCGGTCTCTTGAATTCTTTGATTTCGAAAGAGTTGAAGGTGGAAGGCGAGCTGCGCCGCGAGGTCCAGCAGAACATCCATCGGTTCGTCGAAATCGGCTGCTTCCGCGGCGTCCGGCATCGCCGGAATTTGCCCGTGCGCGGACAGCGGACCAAGACCAACGCCCGCACCCGACGCGGTCGACGCAAGACCATCGGCGGGGGCAAGGCCCCGGTCAAGAAGTAAGGCGTAGGAGGAATTTCAATCATGGCTGAAGAAGAAGCCCCGAAAACCGCTCCAGAAGAAAAACCGGAGGCGAAAGCGCCCCAGGCGTCCGCCGAACAAGCCGCCCCGGCGGATCCGTTCGCGGTGTTGGGAGAGAAGCCTGCCGACGAGAAGACGATCGTCCGCAAGCCTAAGAACGCGAAGAAAGGCTGGAAGGCCGTCACGTTCGCGAAGGTCTACATCCAGTCTTCGTTCAACAACACGATCGTCACGATCACCGACGATCGCGGCGCCGCCCTGTGCTGGGCGTCGGCCGGGGGCTCTGGGTTTAAAGGGACCAAGAAGGGAACGCCGTTCGCCGCGCAGATGACGGCTCAAAAGGCCGCCAAGCGCGCCGTGGAACTCGGCGTCAAGCAGGTCGCCGTGTTCGTGAAGGGGCCCGGTCCAGGACGCGAGACCGCGATCCGCGCGCTTCAGAACGCGGGCTTGCAGGTTATTTCACTTAAAGACGTGTCGCCGATCCCTCATAACGGGTGTCGCGCGCCGAAGCCGAGGAGAGTCTAAGATGGCGAGATATACGGGTGCCGTTTGCCGGTTGTGCCGGCGCGAGCAGACGAAGCTCTTTTTGAAGGGCGAGAAGTGCTACACGAAGTGCGTGCTCGATAACCGGCCGACGCCTCCCGGCGCGGCGAAGCCCCAGCGCGGCAAGCCTTCGGAATTCAAAATCCGGCTTCGCGAGAAACAGAAGCTGCGCCGGATGATCGGGATGACCGAGCGGCCCTTCGCGCGGGTGATGGCGAACGCCTCTAAGGCTCCGGGAAACGCGGCGGTGGTGCTGCTGCAGACGCTCGAGACGCGTTTGGACAACGTCATCCGCCGGGCGGGACTCGCGACGAGTCTGAGCACGGCGCGGCAGATGGTTCAGCACGGCCACGTGAAAGTGAACGGAGAAACACTCAACATCCCTTCCTATAAGGTGAGGGTGGGCGAGACGGTTTCGCTGTCGGGCAAGCTTAAGGGCAACGTGAACGTGAATCTCGCGCAGGAATTTTGCGAGAAGAAGGCTCCGCGCCCGTCTTATTTGGAATACGACGCCCACAAGCTGTCGGTGAAGCTCCTTCGCGAGCCCAGCCGTGACGAGACCGCGTTCTCGGTCAACGACCAGTTGATCGTCGAGTACTACTCGCGATAAACGGAGGGTGCCGGGATTAATCCCGGCACCCACATTAAAGAGGATCGGAGGAACCCCTCGTGATTTATAAGGAACTAATTCTCCCGCAAAAGCTCGCCGTCGAAGAAAAAACGGCGACCGAGAGCTACGCTAAATTCGTCGCTGAGCCGTACGAGCGCGGCTACGGACATACGGTCGGAAACTCAATGCGCCGCGTGCTGCTCTCGAGCCTTGAAGGCGCGGCGGTAACCGGCGTGCGCATCGAAGGCGCACGGCACGAGTACCAGGCGCTGACGGGGGTTCGCGAGGACGTGATGAGCATCCTCCTTAACCTCAAGAAGCTCCGCGTCAAGCTGTTTTCCAACGGGCCGGAAACAATCTATCTCCAGGCCAAGAAGGAAGGCAAGGTCACCGCGAGCATGATTCAGGAGAACTCCAACGTCGAAATCGTCAACGGCGACCTGGTTCTCGCGAATCTCGAGCCGGGCGGGAAGCTCGACATGGAGATCGAAATCTCACGCGGGCGCGGCTACGTTTCCGCCGATGAAATTCAAGAGCAGGCGAACTGGCCGGCGGGCTTCCTTCCGGTCGACGCGCTCTTCTCCCCCGTCACGAAGGTCCACTACGACGTCGAGAACGCTCGCGTCGGACAGGTGACCGACTACGACCGCCTCATCCTTGAAATCTGGACCGACGGTTCGATCAATCCCGCGGACGCCTTGATTCGTTCGGCAAAGCTGCTCCGGGAGTCTTTGAAGATCTTCATCCCCGAGGAAGAGATCGTGGACCAGCCCGGACAGGAAGCCTACGAGGGCGAGGGCGGAGAACTGCTCGGCGGCGACATGGGCGGCGACGGCGTGGCGCTCGACGCCCGGCTTCGGGACGTTCTCAATCAGCCCGTCGATATGATCGAGCTTTCTAGCCGCGCGTCGAACTGCCTTAAGGTCGCCCGGATCAAAACGATCCGCGAACTCGTGACTCGGCGCGAAGAGGAACTTTTGGCCGTGAAGAATTTCGGCAAAAAGTCCCTCGACGAGATCAAGGACCGCTTGAAGGACATGGGCCTGAATCTCGGGATGCAGGTCTAACGAAACGGTGCCGGGATTCATCCCGGCACCCAAGGTTGGAAATATGATTAAAAATCTAGGCGCGAATAAACTCGGCAGGACATCGTCTCATCGGCGCGCGATGCTGCGCAACATGGCGACGAGTCTCTTCCTGCACGAACGGGTGACGACGACGGTAGCGAAAGCGAAGGAGCTTCGCTCTTATGCCGAAAAGCTCATCACTCAGGCGAAGAAGGGCAAGCATCAGGAAGTACGCAAGGAAATTCAAAATAAGATCGCGTACAAAAAGCTCTTCGAGGTTCTGGCTGAACGCTACCAGAGCCGTCCCGGCGGATACACGCAGGTACTCAAGGTCGGAGAGAGAACCGGCGACAACGCATCACAGGGCCTGATCCGACTCGTTTCGTAAGCGGGACCGGACGGGAGCCCCCGCGTGCGCGGGGGGGAGGAAGGGTAGCAAGCGCATGTTCGACTACCTCTTCAGCCTTTTCTCGAATGATATGGGCATAGACCTGGGAACGGCAAACACCCTGGTCTACGTCAAAAATCACGGAATCGTGCTGAGGGAGCCGTCGGTCGTCGCGATCGACCGCGGTACCCGGTCCGTCCTCGCGATCGGAGCAGACGCGAAGCGGATGTTGGGCCGGACTCCTGATTCGATTATCGCAGTACGCCCTATGCGCAACGGCGTCATCGCGGATTTTGACGTGACCCGCCGGATGATTAAGTACTTCATCGAAAAGGTCCATAACCGCCGGGGATTGCTGCATCCCAGGGTTGTGATCGGAATCCCTTCGGGGATCACGGAAGTCGAGCGGCGGGCGGTGCAGGAATCGGCGGAAATGGCCGGTGCCCGAGAGGTCTATCTGATCGAAGAGCCGATGGCTGCCGCGATCGGAGCCGACCTTCCCGTTTCCGAGCCCCAGGCGAGCCTGATCGTGGATATCGGCGGGGGCACGACGGAGGCAGCCGTCGTTTCGCTGGGAGGACTCGTCGTTTCCAAATCGATCGATGTGGCGGGCGACGAAATGGACGAGGCCGTGATGCTGCATTTCCGGAAGAAATATAATTTGATCGTCGGCGAGACGACCGCCGAGGACGTTAAAATCCAAATCGGGTCGGTTTACCCGATGAAACAAGAAAAGACCATGGCAGTGAAGGGCCGGGATCAGGCCACCGGCCTTCCAAAAACAGTGTTGATCGCGTCCGAGGAAATTCGGCAAGCGCTTATGGAGCCTGTGCAGATGATTCTTGACGTGATCAAAAATACGCTGGAGGAGACGCCGGCGGAGTTGGCCGCGGATTTGGTGGATCGAGGGATGGTTCTCGCGGGAGGCGGTACGCTTTTGCGGGGATTGCCGGATTTGATTCGGCAGGAGACGGATTTGCCCGTGCACCGGGCGGCCGATCCCTTGAGCTGCGTCGCGATTGGGACGGGGAAATACCTCGACGTGCTCGATCGATTGACTCATCGACGAACGGGATCCGTTCTGTCGCTGCGGGATCGCTGATCCCGCGCCGCGCGCCTCGTCGGCCAGGAAACGATGAACCGCGACCTTCGCGTCGCTAATACGCTCGCGCTCGTGTTCAGCGCACTTTCTTTAGTGCTGCTGAGCCTGCCGTTGTCCGGGAAGGTCCTCGCTTTCCGGGCGTGCATTTCGTATTTGCTCAATCCGATCCCCTTCTACGGGGGGACCGCGGTGAATCGACTTCGCGAACTGCCCGAGAACGCGGCGCAGTTGATCGCGGGAAACGTCGAATTATTCGAAGCGCGCCATCGGCTCAAAGAAGCCGTTTTGCTGGAGACCGAGCTCCGAAACCTTCAGGAAGAGAACATACGTCTTCGTGAAGCCGCGGGTCTTGCTCCGGTTGAGGGACGCCGCGTGCGATGGGCCGAAGTACTCCAGCGCGACCCGCTGCATTGGCATCGTTCGCTGCGCCTCGCGGCGGGAACGGCGGACGGCGTGCGAATCAACGCCCCGGTTCTCGGCGTTTACGAGGGGCGGCTGGGCGTGTTGGGACGCATCACCCAGGTCTCCCCAAGGACCGCGACCGTGCTTCTCGTCACCGACGAACTCTCGGCCGTCGCGGCGCGGATCGCCGGCCGATGGGAAGGGCTTGTCCAGGGGCAGGGTTCCTCCCATCTGCGGATGGACTATCTCCCCGTGATGACGCAATTTGAAATCGGAGAAACCGTGTACACTTCGCCGAGCAGCGCCGCGTTTCCTCCGGGGATTCCGGTGGGCACCGTGGGCCGTGTTTTTGAGGCGGATCCCTTTTTGGCTTTTCGTGCCGTGGAGTTGAACCCTGCGGTCCCTGCGTCTTCCGTCCGGGAAGTGCTCATCCTTGAACCGGTGGTCGCCAGGACGGCGGGAACTCCCGTTCCCAAGTTCCTTCCCCCGGCCATTGGGGAGAAGCCGGAACTGAAACCGAAGCCGGAACCGGAGCCGGAACCGAAGCCGGAACCGAAGCCGGAACCGAAGCCGGAACCGGGACCGAAGCCGGAACCGAAGCCGGAACCGAAGCCGGAACCGAAGCCGGAACCGAATCCGGAAATGAAACAGACTCCGCCTCCGATTGTCCCTGAGGAGGAGGAATGAAGTATTTCTCAGCCGTGTTCGTATTCTTCACGGGGGTGTTCGCGCACTGGATTTGGTCGACGCACTTCTCCGTCTGGGGATTGGCTCCGGACGTCCTTCTGGCGCTTACGGTCGCGGTGGCCGCGCGATCCGGACCGGTCGCGGGCCAATGCTACGGATTCGCCTGGGGTCTTTTCCTGGATCTGCTAGGAGCGCACATCTTCGGAGCCAACGCACTGGCGCTGACCTTGGTGGGATACGCGGTCGGATCGCTGCGGCGTCAAATGGACGTCGCCAGCGCCCCTTCTCAGGGAATTTTGATTCTAATGCTCACGCCGGCTCATTTTCTTTTGTACGGAATCGTCGGATTAATTTTCGAGCGGCATTTTCTTTGGGTGGGCTGGGCTTCTTTTCTCGCCGTTCCGTTTTATACCGCTCTCGTTTCTCCGGCTGGGTTTTCGTTCGTGAAGCGTTTCTTGAAACTCTGATATGGCTCATTGGGATCGCGGACTCCAGGACCGACTGAATCTTCTCTGGATCGCCTGCTACGCGGGGGCGGTCCTGCTGGGTGTGCGCCTGCTGCATGTCCAAGTGATTCGAAACGTCTATTACGCCCGGGTTGCGGAAAGCAACCGAACTCAGATCATCCACCAAAGCGCTCCCCGTGGAAAGATCTTGGACCGCCGTGGAGCGGTGATCGCGACGAGCCAACCGGCGTTTTCGTTGATTTACCTTCCGGGCGAGACCCGCGACGCGACGCGCCTGGTGGGACTTGCGAAGAGTCTCTCCGAGGAACTCCATCAGGACGATGAGGAAATTCTCGAGCGCCTCAAAGAAGCGCACGAGGAGGAAGCAGCGATCCATTTGGCGGAAAACATACCGCTGGATGCGATGTTTAAACTTTCGGAACTGAAAACGATTTATCCCGGCGTCGAGTTGATCGTGGAGGCGCGACGGCTCTATCCCGACGGCGCATTCGCCGGTCATTTGCTGGGGTACATGGGACGCATGGACAAGCGGAGTTGGAAGAGTTTGAAGTCGCGGGGATATCGCGTCGATTCTTGGATCGGGCAGGCAGGATTGGAGCAGAAATTTGAGAGGAGACTGCGCGGCATCGACGGCGAGATCCGCATGGAGGTCGACGCCCAGGGCCACCTCAAGCGTAAAATCGGGGAAACCCCGTGGAAACCCGGAGCGAATCTTCATTTGACGATCGATTGGAATATCCAGAAAGCGCTCGAGGCGGGACTGCGCGACTCTCCGTCCCGCATGGGGGGGGCGGTCGTGCTCGATCCGCGAGACGGCGCGATTTTGGCCATCGTCTCCGCGCCCGACTACGATCCGAATTTGTTTTTGCTGCCGGACTGGAAAAAACCAAAGGACCTGCTCAAAAACCTGCCGGAGTTCAATCGCGCGATTCAGGGCACCTATCCGCCGGGTTCGACGTTTAAGATGCTGGTCGGGGCCGCGGTCTTTAATTCCGGAAAAGCCGCCCCTTCCGAGACCGTCTTCTGTCCCGGTTATTTTACGCTTGGCCGCCGAACCTTCAAGTGCTGGAAAAAGAAGGGGCACGGGAGAATGGATTGGATGCGCGGGATCACCCAATCCTGCGACGTTTACTTCTACACGATGGGTCTGCGGGCGAAGGGATCGTTGATCGAACAATATTCGCGACAGTTCGGGTTCGGCAGGAAAACCGGAATCGGCTTAAGCGGAGAGAGCAGTGGGAATATTTTCGGTCCGCAAGCGCGCGCTCTTCGCAAGAGGAGTTGGTATGAGGGCGACACGGTGAACCTCTCGATCGGTCAGGGCGAGCTTCTCGTCACCCCGATTCAAATGGCTGTTTACGTCGCGGCTCTCGCCAATCGAGGAACCCTCTGGCGGCCCTACGTCGTGTCTAAAGTGAGCTACCCAAACGGCAGCGAAGAGAGGCCGGAGGGCCCCCACTCCATGGGACGCGTCGACTTGTCGAGCGGAACATGGGATTTGATCCAAGCGGGCATGCGTTCGGTCGTCACGAGCGGAACGGGACACCGCGTCGACATTCCCGGAATCGAGGTTTACGGGAAGACGGGCACTTCTCAGAATCCGCACGGAGAGGACCACGCGTGGTTTGTCGCTTACGCCGGGCGAAACGGCGAGTCCCCGACGGTCGCCGTCAGCGTTCTGGTTCAGAACGGCGGTCACGGATCCACGGCCGCGGGTCCCGTCGCTCGCCGGGTGATCGAAGCGGCGTTCGCCGTGCGGGAGGACCTGTGAAATCGGATTCCGGGTTCATCCGCGGAAGAATCGATTGGGCGATGGTCGGCGCGATGGCGGGTTTGATCGCGATCGGAAGCGTCGCGATCCTTTCGGCGGCCTCTCCGCTTCCCTACTATTCTTCGATTCTTCAGAAGCATTTCCTCGCGCTGGGGATCGGCGTCCTGCTTTTCGTGTTCGGACTCGGATTTAACTACCAGATTTTTCAGGATCAGGCGAAAACGATTTACGGATTGGTCGTCATCATGATGATCGCCGTTCTTCTCATCGGGGATACGCAGCGGGGGACAAAAGGCTGGATCCGGTTTCCGTTTTTCTCGTTTCAGCCTTCCGAGCTCGCGCGTGTCGGTACGATGCTGGCCCTCGCGAATTTTCTCGACCGCAGGGGGAAAACTTCGCACCGAGTAGGGTATGTGCTGGGCGCCTTTGGGGTCGTGTTTCCGATCCTCGCGCTGATTCTGATGGAACCGGACTTTTCGGGGACGCTCCCGTTTTTCCCGATGCTGCTCGGGATGCTTTTCTGCGGAGGAGCCAGCATCGGGCACTTGATCGCGATGGGCGGCTACGCTACGCTGACTTTGGCGCTCCCTCTTTTGTGGACGATGCTGTCGCTGCGGCCCGAGTGGATCGCCGATTCGATTCTGCTGAACGGCTTCATGAAAATCCGGCAGTTCGACGCCGAGTTCATGATCGCCCTCGCGGTGGTCGTCGCCGGCGTGTGGGGGTTGTATAAATTGCTTCAAATGCTGCGTTTCAACGTGCAGGTTCCCGCGTTTCTGGCGGCTGCGGGAATTTTAGCCGCGGGATTGGCCTCGGGGGTGCTCGTCGATCATCAGCTCAAGGGATACCAGCGAAACCGTTTCGTGGCCTTCCTAGTCCCCGGGGCCGATCCCCGCGGAGCGGCCTACAACGTCCAGCAGGCCCAAGTCGCGATCGGTTCCGGCGGTTTGTGGGGCAAGGGAGTTTTTTCCGGAACCCAGTCGCGGCTCGGGTTTCTTCCGGAGAGGCATACGGATTTCATTTACGCGGTCATCGGCGAGGAAATGGGCTTTATCGGGACGATGTCGGTTCTGGCACTGTACATGTTCCTGTTGTGGCGGATCGTCAACGCCGCGCGGGTGGCCCGGGACCGATACGGTTACCTCGTCTGCTGTGGGATGGCGGCGACGATGGCATTCTACATGCTGATCAATGTCGGCATGTGCTTGGGCTTGGTTCCGGTCGCGGGGGTCCCGCTGCCCTTCATCTCTTATGGAGGGTCGAACCTCGCGATAACGCTGTTCGCGATGGGGATCGTCGGCAACGTGTATTCGAGGCGCTATGCTTTCTACTAGGAGCGTGAGGGGCGTGAGCGCGCGCACGCGCTACCGGGTTCGCGTGGGGCGATTGGGCGAGGCGAGTCGCTTGACTCATTTGGCGCAGATCGAATCTCTTCGCCGCGCGGTCGTCGAGTCGGGACTTCCGGCTGTGATGGACGCGAAGCGCAAACGTCCCCGACCGCGGCTTGCGTTCGGACCCGCGATCGCGATGGGCTACGAGAGCCTTGCGGAATACTTCGACTTGGAACTCGAGTCGAAACTCGATCCGGAAAAGGTGGCGGCCGCCCTTAAGGAGGTCCTTTCGAGCGGATTTTCGCTGAGAGGGGTTCGCCGTATTCCGCGTTTCTTCCCCTCGATCGACGCGAGCGTGAACGTCGTGCGCTACATTTTGTCGGCGAAATTCCCCCCGGACGCCGACGAACGGCGCGAGCGGATGCTTGCTCGCGATGAGATCGTGATCGAAAAAATTAAGGAAGGGGGGGCGCGTATTGAGCACGTCGACGCCCGCCCCTTGATTTTGAAACTGGATTTGTTGGATTCCCGAAAGGCGGAATTAACCCTGCGGTTCGGTCCGAAGCGGACCGTCAAACCGGAGGCCGTCGTGAAGGAATGGCTCGGGAGCGTTCCCGAGAGCCTCGGCGTGCTGCGAGAGGATTTGTTCTCGGAGACCGTCGGGGGAGAACTGATTTTACCGTGACGGAGGATTTATGATGGAAGAAGATCGAAAGGATGAACCGGCGACGCCCGAACCGAAACGGGAGCCCACCGGCGTCCCCCCTAAGGGAGAGCGCCCGCCCGTCGATAAGGGTTTGGTGATCGATGACGAGGGGATGTCGATGGAGCAGGCCTTGGGCGAAGCCCCGGAAAAGAAGGCTGCCGAACCCGGCGGCTCCGACGCCCGCGGTCGCCGCGGGAGGGGCCGCCGAGGCAGGGGACGCCGAGGTAGGGGAGGCTCTCCGGAGGCTCGCCCCCAGAGCGGCGAACCCAGCAGCGGTGAGAACCGCGGCGGCGAGAATCGAGGGCGCAACCGGGGCCGGGGCCGGGATCGGGACCGGGGTCAGAATCGAAACCGCGAAAAAGGCCGCGACCGCGCGCCGGCAGGGCGCGACCGGGACCGCGACGCGGCCCGTCGCGGACGGGGATCCGGCGAGCGTCGGCAGACCGAGGCGCAAAAGGGCGGTTTTAAGCGCGAGATTTACGTGAACGGTTCCCAGGAGGAGACGCGCGTCGCCATCATGGAAGACGAGCGACTTGTGGAGCTTCTGTGGGAACGAAAAAACTCCAAGAGCATTGTCGGCGATATTTATAAGGGGACGGTCGAAAACGTGCTTCCGGGAATTTCTTCCGCGTTCATCAATATCGGGTTCGACAAGAACGCGTACCTGTACATCTCCGATGTGCTCGGCGATACCCGAAGACCGATCGACCAGATCCTGAAAAAAGGGCAAGAGGTCATGATCCAGGTGGCCAAAGAGGCGATCGGAACGAAGGGTGCGAAGGTGACCATGGACGTCACGCTTCCGGGACGCTATCTCGTTTTCACGCCGTTCTCCCAATTCGTCGGAATTTCCAAACATATCGCGAACGTCGTCGAACGCAAGCGGATTTCGGAAATCGTCGACGGCATTATGGAGACGACGCTGAAAGGCAAGGGCGTCGTTGTGCGCACCGAGGCCGAGGGGGCCACGAAGGAGGAGTTGGAGCGCGAGGCGAAATTCCTGATGAAGACCTGGGAGGCGATCGACAAGCAGTATCAAGAGACGCCGGCGCCGTGTCGGCTCCACGAGGATCTCGACGTTTCGCTTCAGGTCGCGCGCGACCTGCTGACCGACGAAGTCTACGTGTATTTGATAGACGATAAAAAGGCCTACGAGAACGTCGTCTCATTTATCGACACGCTTTCTCCCGAGCTCAAGAACCGAGTGCGCTACTACGACGGAAAGACTCCGATCTTCACCGCGTTCGGCATCGAGCCCGAGATCGAGAAAATCCGCCAAACGAAATGCGCGCTCCCCTCGGGAGGCTCGATCGTGATTCAAGAGGCGGAATCCTTGTGCGCGATCGATGTGAATACCGGGCGGTTCACGGGCTCGAAGTCCCAAGAGGAGACCGTTACTCTCAACAATGTGGAAGCCGCGCAGACGGTCGCGCAGCAACTGCGGTTGCGCAATATCGGCGGCATCGTCGTCATCGACTTCATCGACATGCGCAAGGCCTCGAACCGCCAAAAGGTCATGGAGGCCCTGGCCCAGGCCGTCAAGCGCGACCGCGCGAAAATCCGAATCCTCCCGATCACCCGCCTGGGTCTTATCGAGATGACGCGAGAACGAAAGCGCGAGTCGACGGTCAGTCTCATGACCGACGAGTGTCCGGAGTGCATGGGTTCGGGGCGCGTGCTCTCCGCGGAAAGCCTGCGCATCCGCATTCAACGGGAAATCATCGAGCTCACGCAGGGGCGCCCGGGCGGCAATATCCGCCTGGTGCTGCACCCGCAGCTCGCGGAGGTTTTTGAGGCGAAGCAGAAGGGCATCGAGGAGTCCGTGAAGCGGGTCATCAAGATCGTCGGGGACGCGAATCTTCAATGGGAGGATTACCGGATCATTCTCGAATGAGCAGCCATTCGCCCGCTATCGCCCTTCTCGCCGCGGGGCTTCTGTTCGCCGCCTCGGCGTCGTCTTCGGCCGAGGAGGTTGAGATCCATAAATCCGGAAAGCCGTGGGGTTCCGCGGACGCGTATCGTGTCGGCGAGGACTTCTATCTTCCGGCGAAGACGGCGGCCCGCCTCTACGGCGGTCAGTTGTACTGGTACGCGGTTCGCGGAGAGGTTCGCATCAGCTTCCGCGGCCGCCAGTTGGTTCTAACGAAGGATTCCACCTCGGCTCTCGTGGACGGCCGAAGCGCGGCGTTGAAGCTTCCGATGATCGTGCGGGCCGGAAACGCGTTTATCCCGATCGACTTTCTCTGCGCTAAGGAATTTTCCGCAATCGTGGGCGTCGATTCCCGGTTCGACGCCGGCGTGCGCCGATTGGTCGTGGACGCGCGCAGTACGGTAGGGCCGGTTCGTTGGTTCTCCTATCCAGAATCCACGCGGGTGGTCTTGGAACTCGACGAACGCCATCGGTTTCAGACCGTTGAACGCGGTCAAAGCGGGCTCGATCTGAGCGTTCCCAACGGGACTCTCGACGGTCCGCGGCGCGTCGATGTTTCGGACGGGGTGGTCGAGTATTTCCAGTTAGAGCAGGAAAGCAAGCTGGCCCGGCTCACGCTGAAGGCGGGTCCCGCGTCTTCGGGCTACAAGATCATGGAATTGCGGAATCCGCATCGGGTCGTCATCGACTTTACCCGGTCCCGGGACATGATCCTCGAGGAAAAGAACCGCCGAATCGACTACGAGGCTCCGCCCTCGCCCAAGCAGCATCAAAGGGAGGAGAAGCGGGAGAGTCGTTTGGCCGCAGCCGGGGTGATCCCGCCCGTCGTTTCTGCCCGAGCGGGCCGCATCCGCGTCATGCTCGATCCCGGACACGGCGGCAAGGACGGCGGCGCGGTGGGTCGACGCGGCACGCTGGAAAAGGACATCAATCTATCCGCCGCCAAGGAACTCGCGCTGCGCCTGCGCGAAAATGGAAATTTCGACGTTCGTCTGACGCGGGATTCGGACGTTTTCGTCAAGCTCGGCGATCGCTCGAAGCTGGCCAACGATTTCAACGCGGAGCTGTTCGTCTCTCTTCATTGCAACGCCGCCGATCAGCGCTCTCTCTCCGGTTTCGAGGTTTATTTTCTGAGCGAACGGGCGACCGATCCGGAGGCCGAGCGCTTGGCCGAGTTCGAAAACTCGGTTCTGGCGATGGAGGGCGAAGACGTCGTCCAGGACGAAGCCGCTCAGGTTCTTTACGCGATGGCGAAGAACGAGTTCATCAATCACGCCGCCGAAATGGCCGGGCTGATGACCCGTGAGATTTCCAAGAAAGTCGATTTGCGCAATCGGGGTGTGAAGCAAGCAGCGTTTCTTGTGCTCAGGGGGGCGAACCAGCCCGCGGTTCTTGTTGAGATGGCGTTTTTATCGAACAGCCGGGACGAGGCGAAGCTCGTTTCGGAGAAATACCGCGGGAACATCGTCGACGGCATCTACGAAGGGATTCTTGATTACGTCAAACGGACCCGACACTCGGAGGTCGCGCAATGAAGCGGCTTTCCGAAGCGTCGCGCGCGATCGGCGTGTTCGACTCCGGGGTCGGAGGCCTGACCGTCTTCAAGGCGCTTCGCCGGGAGCTTCCGCGGGAAAAGCTTGTTTATTTCGGAGACACCGCCCGCGTTCCTTATGGGACGAAGACAAAGGAGTCGGTGACCCGGTTTTCTCTCGAGATCGCTCACTTCCTCGAGAAGCGCGGCATCAAGCTGCTCGTCGTCGCGTGCAATACCGCCTCGTCTCTGGCGTTGGCGGCCCTTAAGCGGGAACTCGACATCCCGGTCATCGGGGTGATACGGCCGGCGGTTCGTGCGGCCGCTTCCTTGTCCCGCACCGGCACGATCGGACTGATCGGCACCGAGGCCACCGTGGCCAGCGGCGCCTATCAGAGGGCGTTGTCGACGATCGTCCGTGGGGACCGGATCGTCGCTCGGCCCTGTCCTTTGTTCGTTTCGCTTGTGGAGGAGGGATGGTGGGATCGCCCCGTCGTGCGCATGGTGGCCGAAGAGTACCTCGCTCCTCTTAAGCGTTCCAAGATGGACGCTTTGATTTTGGGCTGCACGCATTATCCCATGCTCGCCCCGCTGCTGCAGCGGGTCGTGGGACCGAAGGTGCGGTTGGTCGATTCCGCCCGCGAGACGGCGCTGGAGGTGCGCGCAGTGCTGGAATCCAAAGGTTTGCTGCGGCGAGCGGGCACGGGGTCGGATTTATTTTTCGTGACCGACGGCGCCGTTCGCGTGAAGCGGCTGGCGCGGAGATTCTTGGGGGGACGGTCCCCCCGCGTTCACGTGGCGAGGCTTGGGTGAAAACGGGCTTAAGACGCGCTTGCGAGCATCTCGTCGATGATTCGGCGCAGATCCTCGATTTGAACCGGTTTGGCGAGAAACCGTGCGTTGGACGGATCGGCGACTTCCGCGAGGACGTCGCTGGGATGGGCCTCGCCGCTCATGAAGAGGATCGGCGTTTTGGCCGTGGCGTTGTTGCGGCGCAAATTTTCGAAAAGATGGGCGCCGGTATCCCCCGGCATGTGGTAATCGAGCAGGATAAGGTCGGGTCTAAAGGAGCGGCACACCTTCATCCCTTCGGCGGGATCCCCGGCGCTTTCGATCGTATGTCCTCTCGCGGACAGCGCCATCGTCAGCAGCTGCACGAGATCAGGATCGTCATCGACCAGCAGTATCTTCGCCATAGTCCAGATAGCATAGGCTCGCCGGAGCGGGCGGTCAAGGAGTTACGGAGGGAATTTTGCAGGAATTGATCCAGCGGATAGGCCGGGCTCGTCCGACGATCGATAACGGGATGCTGCGAATCGGCCCGCGTTTGGACAAGACCAGCCGTCTGGACGCTCTGTTGACCGGGACGGCGAGCCGCGCGCTGTCTCTCGCCGACGCGGTCGTGCAGCTTTGCCGTCAGGATCACGCGAACGAAGCGCTTCCCGTGCTTCGCCAACTCGCCGAACTCGCCGTCACGGCCCGTGCAACACGCACGGAAGAGAGGGCGGGGGAATTGCTCTCCCTATGGGAAGCTCCTCGCTGGGAACTGCTTTGGCCCGCGGAGGGATTGGGCGCGCGCGCGAGAGAGGCGGGGCTGCCGGAGGGTGAGATCACCCGCATCGAGACGCTTTGCCGGGATTTTACGCGCGCAAATCGGGCGGTGATTCCATGGAGCCACGTGTACGAGGAAAATCAGCACCCCGGTTGCGACGCACAGACCGTGCTGAGTCTTGCCGCGGCGATGCTCGCCCACGTGCTTCTAGGGCTGCATGCGCGCTGGCCGGAATCGTTTCCGAAGACGGAGGAATCGCCGTTGTGATGACCCGATGGAGCGTCTGCGCCGCCTCCGCGATGCTGCCCTTCGGCGCATTGGCTGCGGTTCCCGCTTTGGATCCGACGGCGTCCCCCGTCTCGTTGGACCGGGCGGCCCCCGATTTCGATTTTGGGATTTCCAGCGGGGGCGTTTCCGGCGCCGGAGCGGCGAGCGTCGATTTTGGAATTCCGGATTCCGCGCCGTGGATGGATCCCGCGCTGACCGCGCAAAAGGAGGACGCCCTGAAAGCGGCGCGGCAAAAGCCGAAGCACGCGCTGGAGGTTCGGTTTTGGGAGCGTTTGGAGCGCGACGGGGTCTCGCTGGAAACCTGGCGGTTGGGCTTGTTCGACGTCCTCCGCCACGCGCACGGGTTGCCTCAGGTATTTCCCAAGCAGCCGATCGGCGATCGCGTGCTTTTCGTCGAGTACGCCGATGCCGCGCGCGACGCATGGCGACGGGCTCTGGATTTTTTTGCGGGATTGGATTCGCTCGCCGCGCGCTACTCGGAGTTTACCGTGCTCGAAGATTCGGACGAACGCCGCGCGGCCTTTTTAATCTCTTTCGCCGCCGCGGCGGCGCAGCTGCGCTTCGCCCGGGAATGGGAGGCTTACGCCGCGCGTGATCCGAAACTGCGCGCCATCTTCAACGAGCCGGTTCCCCCACTGGGCTTTCCCCGGGGAAGCTGGGATCGGATCGTCGAGGCCCGTTTAAGTTCCGACGGGCTTCGGGCCGCGGCGTACGCCGGGTCGCATTACCGGGCGATCGGGGAAAGCGCCGCCCTCGCTCGCGCTCTCGGCTCGCGCCGCCGCGCGTGGGCGCGCGCCCGCCGCGAAGATCTCGCCGCGTTTCCAAAGGCCGCGAAGCGGCGCTATCCGGCGCGGCGCGCGGGGAAAGCCGTCGAGGCGGGCGTGTTCGGCGGCGTTTTTCGGTTGACGACGGGAACGCTTCCGTTCGACGAGGAGGTCCGAGCTCCCGCGCCCGAAGCCCTTCCGTTGATGCCTCCGACCCCGGAGGGCCCCCCGGTCACCGTCAGTTCTCAAGTGGTTTACGGAATACGGACCTTGCGTCACTGGCTGCAGTGGGACCCGTCTCAGGGGCCGAGGCCCGCGGTTTTGATCGACGCTCCCGCGATCGCCGCGGCCCGAAAGCGCGCGCAGCCGGGAGACCTGTTGTTGGCGCGACGGGAGCGGCATTTGACGGCGATGGGCGACGGCGGGTATTGGCAAAGCGCGGGGGTTTTCGCGGGGGGAGATGACGATCGCGTGTTGACGGCCTTTGCGCAAGGAGTGTCCTTTGTTTCGTTCGAGCGCTTCGCGACCGCGGATCATTTCGCGATCTTGCGCGCGCGGCTGAGTTGGGAGGAAACGGCCGCGATGCTCGCCCGCGGCGCCTCCGCGGTCGGGGCGGAATCCGATCCGTGGGAAGATTCCGCATCGGCGGACCGGCTCGGCACGGCGGAACTCATCGCGCGCTTATTCGGAGACGAGGCCGTTCCCGAGGCGATCTCGCTCGACCGACGCGTTTACTCCGTGAACGGCGCGGTCGAACGCTTTGATTCCGTGTACGGGTCGCCTCAAGAACGCTTCGACTTGATTTTGTTTCTCGACGGGAATGAAGCGCGCCGTTCGGCGCGTCCCGAACCCGTTGAAGAATTTCGAAGGACATGGCGGCGTCCTAAATGGACGATCGCCCAGGAGAAGACTGATGAGAAATAGATCTCGCCACCGCCGCCGCGGCAACCGTTCCGGCAATTCCGTTCAGGGCGGCCAGGGTCAAGGCAATGTGCAAGGCGGCCAGCCCGGACAGAACCCCGGACAGGGTCAGGGTCAGTACTCCGGTCAGAATCCAGGCCAGAGGGGCGGACGCAACCGCAATCGAAACCGCAACCGGAACCGGGGCGGGCGGCGGGGGCGTCAGCAGCCGCAGGCGCCGCTGCAGCGGACCGAGGCGGAGGTCGAGTTTCTCAACAAGACGCCGATCACTCCCAACGAATGGATTCAGTTCGAGAAAGGTTCCGACGAACACGCGATGCGCGCGGTGGATTTTCTTTGTCCCGTCGGGAAGGGAACGCGGGGTCTTATCGTCTCACCGCCGAAGGTCGGCAAGACCACGATTCTCAAGCAGATCTGCAACGCCGTCGAAAAGGCCGATAAAGACATGCGGGTGCTCTGCGTTCTTATCGACGAGCGCCCCGAGGAAGTCACGGACTTTCGCCGCGCGGTGAACGCCGAGATTTTCGCCTCGTCGAGCGACGCGGGCTTTCAAGAACACATCAAGATGGCCCAGCGCGTCTACCAGGAAGCGGTCGCTACCGCAGCCGCCGGCAAGGACGTAATGATCGTTCTCGATTCACTGACTCGTCTGGCGCGCGCGTTCAACACGGCCGCGACCGGTACAAAGACGCTTTCGGGCGGCTTGGACTCGAACGCGATGGAATGGCCGCGGCGCTTTTTCGGCGCGGCGCGCAAGTTGGAAGAGGGCGGATCGATCACGATTCTCGCGACCATTCTCGTCGACACGAACAGCCGCATGGACGAGGTGATCTTCCAGGAGTTCAAGGGAACCGGGAACATGGAGCTAGTGCTCTCGCGCCAGGCCGCCGAAATGAGAATCTTCCCGGCGATTCACGTGAAGAATTCGGGAACCCGCCGCGAGGAGCTTCTGCTTCCCAAAGACGCGCTGGAAAAGGTCTGGCTGCTGCGCAGAAAGCTGGCGATCGCCTCGGACATGGAGGCGACGAAGACGGTCGTGGATTTGCTCAAGCGCAATCCGACGAACGAAAAGCTGTTGGCGGGGATTCAAGGGAGCCTGTGAGGCGCGTCGGGATCCTTCTCGCGGGACTGCTCGCCGCCGCCGGCGCCTTGGCTCAAGGCGACGACGACGGCCTGCGGCGTCTCGAGAACGATCCCTCGCCCAAGGCGGGGCGAACGCTTTCCCGGCTCTATCATTCCACGGTGGACCGGGACCAGCGCTTCTGGCTGGTGCAGGCGCTGGGAAAGCGGCTGCGGGAGCATTCCGAAGTCGAGTCGCTGGACGCGCTTCTGCTTGCCGCCCAAGAGGCGGATCCCGGATTGCGGGCCCCGGCGCTGCGGGCGCTGACGAATTTCGATCATCTTCCCCGCGAAGCCCTCGCCCGCGAGCGGCTTAAGAAAATCGAATCGGTCGCGCAGTTGGGCGCGGGAGACAGCGCCGGTCCGGTGCGCGACGCCGCCCGAGAATTGGAGAGGGCGCTTCGCCTGTTTAAAGATCCGTCCTCCCGCAAGACGCCGCCCCCCCCGGAGGAAATCAGCGGGCCGAGTCCCGGATTCTGGGCGCGGGCCGCCGGGCTGCTGAAGTGGGCGTGGATCGTGTTGTTCCCCTTTGTCGGAGGATTGTGGGTTTGGGCGGGGACTCCGGTGTTCGACGGCGACGGCGAGGAAGGCCGTTTCGCTTCGGCCGCATTTCGTCCTCTGGCCGATCAATACGCGTTTCTCGCGCTGTGCGGATTTCTCTGGGTGAGCCTGGCGTCCTTGGTCGGCGGGTACGGATTCTACGCGATGGCCCTCACCCTCGGGGAACCGCTGTATCGCGCTCCCGGCGGCTGGCCGGGTTTTTATTGCGCCGCCGGCCTGTGCATGGTGCTGCCGGGGTCGATGGCGGCCGCCGGTTTCGCCCGGCGTCCGAGCGGAAGCGTCGTTATGAGTTCCTTGCGGGCGTTCCCGATTTCGGTGATTCTTTGTTCGACGGCGTTGTTGTTTTTCGCGCCGCTTGAGGCCTTCTATCGATTGTTCATGCGCCTGCCGCGCGGTGAGCGCGATCCCCATTCCGACGCCTTGGGCGTGCTGCTCGGGGTGCTCGACACGGGTTCGTTTCGCACCGCCCACCTGGCTGCCGCGATCGCCTCTCGCGAGGGCCGCGGCCTCCTTCCGGCGCTGCGGCGCGCGCTGTATTTGGTTCCGGAGAACGGACTGCGCCGCAGGGCGGGTCTCGGGAGCATCGACCCCCGATTCAGCATGTTGTGCGCGGCCCCGGCCATGGCCTTCCTGTGTTCCTTGGTCGCCAAAGGGATGCCCGTGCGTTGGCAGGTCGGCTGGCCGATTCTGCTGCTCGCCTGCGCCGTGTGGGCGTGGGGCGTTTTGGCCGCCGTGCTGTATGCGCTGCTGCAGACGCTCTCGGGCGTCGACGCCGCGGCGCAGGTCGTCCGGGCTCAGGGCGGGGGTCTTTCCGAGGCATACCAGGAACTTCAAACCCTCTACGATAAGGAGAGCGACGATGCATGACGCATCCAAGAAAGCCGTTTCCACCAGCGCGGCGCCCGCGGCGATTGGACCGTATTCCCAAGCGATTTCCTGCGCCGGCTGGCTGTTCTGTTCAGGGCAAATCCCGCTCGATCCGGCGACGGGCGCGATGGTCGAAGGCGGCGTGCCGGAGCAAACCCGGCGCGTGCTGGAAAATCTGCGCGCCGTGCTTGCGGCCGCCGGGTTGACGCCGGCCGACGTGGTCAAGACCAGCGTTTTCATGACCGACTTAACGCGCTTTTCCGAAATGAACGCGGCCTACGAGGCGTTTTTCGACACGGCCCCTCCGCCGGCGCGCGCCGCCGTCGAAGTGAAAGCCCTGCCGAAAGGCTCGCTCGTGGAAATCGAGGCGATCGCGCGGCACAAATGACGCGGGGAGTCGCGTTGTCTCTGGTGCTGGCCGCCGCGGGGTGCGCGGCCCCGTCCACGCGCGTTTCGAAGACCGCCGAGGGCGTACGGTTGTCGTCGTACGCGCGCATCGGCGTGATGCCCTTCGGCGGGTCCTCGGCCGATCCCGATGCGGTCGCGGAGGAACTCGCCAAGCGGCTGTTTCGGATGCGCTACAGCGTGGTGTACGGACGGCAGCTGCGCGCCGCGCTTTCCCAACTCGGCGTCCAAAAAGGCGATTCCATCGGCGACCGGACGCTGCGCGAGCTCCGCCGCATGACTCAGATCGACGCCCTGATCGTCGGAGCGCTCGACTGCGGTTCGCGCTCCCGGCTTCCCCGGGCGAGCGCCCTTCTGATCGACGCAAACGACAACCGGATTCTATTTGAAACCCGCTTCGAGCCGAAGGAGTGCTCCTCTCACGAGGCCCCCGCGCGCGTCGCCGAGGAAATCTCCGCCGCGCTGCGCGAGGCACTGGGGCGCGAGGGAAAGCGGGAGATGGATTTCGGTCTCGGCCTGGGAACGGAGGACTGACTCGGTGGCCCGCAAACGCGCCGTCGTTCTGCTCTCAGGAGGCCTCGATTCCGCGACCTGTCTCTATTGGGCGAAATCCCGCGGATACGCCCTCGAGGCGCTTTCCGTTCACTACGGACAGCGGCACGAGCGCGAACTGCGTTCCGCCCGCCGTTTGGCCGAAGCCGCGGGCGCGCGGCTGCACGCGCTGAAGTTCTCTTTGCCGTGGCTCAATACCAGTTCCTTGGTTAATAAGGAGAAACCGCTCCCCAACCTGCCGCTCTCGAAGATCGGGACCGGCGGCGTCCCCTCCACGTACGTGCCCGGCCGCAACACGATTTTCACCGCGCTGGGCGTCTCGTTGGCCGACGCCGTGGGAGCGGAAATCGTCGTCGTCGGCGCGAACGCGTTGGACTACTCCGGCTACCCCGATTGCCGCCCCGAATTCTATCGCGCGTTTTCTCAGGTCGCCCGGCTCGGGACCAAGCGCAAAGCCATTAAGATCGCCACGCCGCTCGTGCGCAAGGATAAAGCCGCCATCGTTCGCATGGCGCTGCGCTTGGGGGTGCCGTTGAAGCGTACGTGGTCCTGCTATCGCGGCGGGCGCCGTCCCTGCGGGCGATGCGACTCGTGCAAATTACGCGCGAAGGGATTTTCCCAAGCGGGGACCGAGGACCCGGCCCTGTGAACGCGAACATCGTCGAAGTCTTCTCGTCCTTGCAGGGGGAGGGGACTCGCTTGGGCGAGCGGCAGATTTTCGTTCGCTTCGGCGCCTGCAATCTGCGCTGCGATTACTGCGACGAACCGGAAACGATTCCGGCCGGGTCCGGAGAGCCGTGGAGCCTGGAGCGGCTCGACGCCGAGATTGAACGGCATTCGAAAGAACGGCCCCATCGGGCGATCTCCTGGACCGGCGGCGAGCCCCTGCTGCAGGCGGAGTTTCTCGCCGAGGCCGCGGCCGCCGCCCGCCGCTTTGGACTGGAAAACGTTTTAGAAACAAACGCGCTGCTCCCCGCGAAATTCGAAGCCGTGCGCGCCTATTTCGACGCGGTCGCCGTCGACGTGAAACTTCCCTCCGCGATCGGCTTCTCGGCGTTCGCCCGGCACGCGGAGTTTTTGGCGCTCCTTCCCCCCGGAAGCTATGTCAAGATCGTGCTCACCGCGGACTCCAAGCGCGCGGAATGGTCCGAGGCCGTCGCGCTCTTGGCCGAGCGCGCCCCAGGACTGCCGCTGTTTCTGCAGCCGGTCACGCCAGCCGATTCTTTGCGGGAGAAGGGCAAAAAGGTCGCTCCAATTCCGCCCAAGCGCGCGATGGAATTTTATTTCGAGGCGAAGGAAAAAATCGTCGACGTTCGGATCGTTCCGCAATGGCATCCGATCTGGGGGATCGCATGAGCATGGAATCGGGAAACTGCTGGCAATGCGGACGGGAGCTGCCGCCCGGCGCCTACGGCCGCACCGAGACTTGCTCCGGCTGCGACGCCGACACGCGCTGCTGCAAAAATTGCCGCTTCTACGACCCGGGCACCCCCAACGACTGCCGCGAGCCTCAGGTCGAGGCGGTTAAGGATAAAGAGAAGGCGAACTTCTGCGAGCTCTTCAAGCCGGGCGAGCCCGACGCGGCGCGGCCCGGTTCGGGGCGCGCCGCCCCTAAAAAAACCGACGCGAAGAACGCGTTCGACGCGCTGTTTAAGAAGAAGCCGTGATTTTCGGCTGGCTTAGGCGCAGGCGCCGCCGGAAACTGCTGGCCGAGCCGTTCCCTTCGGACTGGGAGGCGCTGCTCGAGAAGCAAGTCTTCTACCCCCGTCTTTGCGCTTCGGACCGCGCGGCGCTGCGCGTGATCGTGCGCGTGCTCGTCGCCGAGAAGCTCTGGACGGCCTGCGGCGGGTTGTCGATGACCGACGCGATCCGCGTTTCGATCGCCGCCCACGCGGCGCGATTGATCTTCAAGCGTCCGCACGACTTCTACGACGGCACCGACGAGATCCTGGTCTACCCGGGGAAATTCTACGACCCGAGCGAGCGTGAGGAGAGGGGAGGCTTCGTGAGCGAGGAAGGGGAAACCTTGGTAGGCCAGGCCCACGCCTCGGGGCCGGTGATCCTTTCCTGGGACGAGACGCGGCGGAGTCTTGCGCGCAGCCGCGACGGGTCGAACGTGGTGCTGCACGAGTTCGCGCATCGTTTGGACATGGCCGACGGCTGGGCGGACGGGGTGCCGGTCTCGGCGGGCGCGGACGCCTGGCACGCGTTGATGGAGCGGGAGCGTAAGCGGCTGGCGCGCGGGGTGGGGAAGGTGTTGGACCCGTACGGCGCGGACGACCCGGCCGAGTTCTTTGCCGTGGCGACGGAGGCCTTCTTTGAAGCCGGCGGGGGGCTTAAGCGGGAGAGGCCCGAGCTCTACGACGCGCTGATGAAGTTTTACGGGCAGGATACGGCGGGGGGGTGAGTCGGGGGATGTTCGCTCAGTCCTTTCCGGCCTCCATCCGGCAGAGGGGGCAGTCGTCCTCATAGTCGGTGCCGAGCCTGACGTGCTGCACTTCGGGCCGGGGGATTTTGGCCAAATGGCGGGTGGGGAGTTTGGGCTTGAAGCCTTGGAAAAACTCCTGGAAGGCGGCGCGGACTTGGTGGAGTTCTTTTTTCGGGAGTCGGACGCCGGAGAGCATTTCTTTTTGCAGGAGGTGGAGCATGCAGGATTGGGGTTCGTCCCATTCGGCGCGGCAGTAGCCGGCGTCGGCGTCGCCGATTGCGAGGGCGGAGAGTTGGCGGCGTTCGAAGCGGGTGAGTTGGTTTTCGAGGATTTGGGGGGTGGGGGGGGTGTCGGACATTTGGTCGTTGATGAAGATGCGCATGGGTGCCTCCGTGAGTGGGTTTATGAGGCATGTACGGGCGAGGGGGGGATTTTGTTCCGCTTTTCATCCGAGATCCGGTGATTATCTCTCCACGAAGAGGCAGGAGAGACGTTCACCAGGAAATCAGTCCGCCGTCTGCGTACTTTCCAGTTTAGGACGAAGATGCAGCACCTTGAAAATCCGGAACATGCTGTTCCATTGGGGATTGCCGCGTTTTTCGTCTTCAAGGTCCCCCGCGCCGACCTAGTTGGAAAGAAGGTGTTCGAAATCGGCGAAAAATATTATTTCGAGGATCTCGGTCTGCGCCATTCCATCATAGGCTGCAGGCCGAACGATATTGGAAAGGTTCTGGAGAACCTGGTTTTCCTGCGGTTCTGGGTCAGCGTGGGAGTCGCCAAACAACTCCCGTAATTAAAACAACTACCTGGCCAAGGCGGCTAGAACCCGGCTTGCTTCCTCCGGACTGGCGGCACTCCTTGCTGTTTCCTCTCTTTGAATGATCAAAGAGGCGTGCAGATGAGAAAGCACCTTGCGAAGCAAGTCTAGAGAAAGGTCTGCCTTGCCGGAGATGACCTTGCTCAACTGGCCCTGATCGACACCGGTGGCTTGGCAGAACTTGTACCGGGAGCCGTACTGCTCATCGATGAAGGCGGCAAGATAGTCCTGATAATCGGGCGGCTTTACCTTCCCCTCGGCGATACCGATCCTGGCTTCGAGATCACTGCAAATGCGCTGCACCGGAGAATCGGAACCGATCCTCCGATCGTCGACATAGTTGAACCACCAAGCTGCAAACTCGCTCCAACCCGGTTTTTCCTTGTATTTCGAAAGGACAAAAGTGAGGCAGTCTTTTTCGTCGGCCGTTAGGCTGCGCAGGTCAATCTGCCTGCCCGTAACCGTCTCATAGTTGTAGTCGTTAACCATCATAATCGCCTCCCCTCACTCCTCGTTACTCCGACCACAAATCTCCGTCCAGAAACCCGGCCTGCTTTCGCCTAAGCACGCTTTTCTTGACGCCCCGCACGACGCAGAGAATCTCGTCTTGATCGAAAGAGTTCGCGACCTTTTCAAGGAATTCCCGCAAATCGTCGACCTTGTGTTCCGCAATGAGCAGCGTGTACTTTCTACTCTCGTCATTTATGATCTCGCCTTGCTCGTTTGGCCAACTCCCCGGTGTTTTCCGGACATCTTCGATAGCTCTAATTTTCACCCGTTCCCGAAAGACGTCAACCGGGCCAGACAGGGCATGGAACAGATCTCTAAGGCATTTGTGGAAGACATCCCAAAGCTCGGTCGGATGCTTCTCGCGAGGCACTGAATTACGGAGAATGGGGATCAAGAACCAGCATTCGATCTGCTCCTCTTGTTGAGACATTCAGTTGTTTTCGTTGATTGTTGTCTAATTTAAGCTTATCAGATACTTGTCAATATGTCAAGTATCTCCGAATTCCCGCAGTCCGTCTACCGTCAGTTCCTCTATCTCTCGCTTGTCGAACACCCCCTTCCTTACGGACCACCCCCAAAGAAAGTTCCGCCACGCCAATACAACTCGAAAAATACCGGGATTCCCGGTATATTGACAAAATACCGGGATTCCCGGTAAAATATTGGAATGAAACTCCACATCCCGAACAGCGCCTTCCTCGGGAATATCGACTGTTTCATTAGGAATTTCGACAATTCCGACCCCGCATCCCTCGAAATCACCGCCAACCAGAAATGGATCGCCGTCCACCCCCTTGTTCTCGTCATGACCGCCGCCTTGGCCGCCCGGGTCGGGGCCAAAAACGTCGTTTGCCGGGAGTTCGAAGCGAAATCCAAGCATTACCTGCAGCGCATGGGTCTCTTCGAATGGATCGGCGCGGCCGCGGACCGCGGGCTTGTCGAACACGAGCCGGCGGGCCGCTTCATCCCCATTCAACGGATTCGGAGCTCGAGCGAGCTCGAGCGCTTCATCACCGAGATGATCCCGCTGCTGCACCTGGAGCCGCCGCACTCGCAGACCATCGTCTACATCGTGAGCGAATTGGCCCGAAACGTCCTCGAGCATGCCGAGTCGGAGCACGGCGCGTTCCTGAGCGCGCAGTACTACAAGAAAAGCAACTCGATTCGAATCGGCATCGCCGATACCGGCATCGGCATCCGGCGCGCGATCACCCGGTCGCACGCGGCCGCGGACGATCTCGCGGCGATACGGCTCGCGCTGACTCCCGGCATCACCGGCACGACGACGCGAGAAGGCGGCACCGCGCAAAACGCCGGCGCGGGTCTCTTCTTCACGAAGTCGATCGCGAGCGTCAACCGGGACTTTCTCGTCGTGTACAGCGGAAGCGGGTTCTATAAACTTTTGAAGAAGGCCGAGGACCGAAAGAACCCCTACTTGCTCCGCGAGGATCCGTTCAAGGACCGGCACTCCGCGCTCGACGCGGTGCCGGCGTGGCCGGGGACCGTCGTCGGCATCGACATCACCCTCGACCGGACCGGCGAGTTCGACGCTTTGCTCGACGCGATCCGCATGACCTATGGACGGGCCGTGCGGGACCGGCGAAGCGCCCGATACAGGAAGCCGAGGTTCACATGAAGACGATATCGATCAAAGACAAGGCCGGGAATTTTGCCGAAAACAAGGATGTCGCGCGCGAGCTGCGCGAGGGAGTTCTGCTGCCGGCGCTCGACGCGGGAGAGGGAGTCGCCCTCGATTTCGACGGCGTCAACGACGCGACGCAGTCGTTTGTCCACGCGCTGATCAGCGAGGCCATGCGCCGGCACGGCGCCGAGGTGCTGGACCGCATCGAGTTCAAATCCTGCACGCCCAGGGTGCGCAAGATCATCGCGATCGTCGTGGAATACATGCAGGCCGGGATGTAGCCGCAAACCGTATAATACCCTCACCCCAACGAAGGAGACTTCCCCATGCGCGCCATTCTCATAACCTTGCTCCTCGCCGCCGCGACTCCCGCCCGCGCCGCCGACCCCGTCCGCCTCGCAGTTCTGCTCGTCGTAGACCAAATGCGCTGGGATTATCCCGAACGCGCGCCCGAGCACGGCTTCGGCCGCTTTTTAAGGGAAGGAACCTACTACGCGAACGCGCGGCACGCGCATGTTCCCACCTACACCGGGGTCGGGCACGCCTCCTTAGCCACCGGGAGCTATCCCAGCGAACACGGCATCCTCGGAAACGACTTCTACGACCCCGCCGCGAAGAAGACGCTCTACTGCGTCGAGGACGAGAGCGGCGCGAAGGGGCCGTTTAGGCTCAAGGTCGCGACGCTCGGCGACCGGCTCAAGGAGGCGAACGCTGGCGCGAAGGTCGTGTCCATCTCGGGCAAGGACCGCGCGGCGATTTTGATGGGGGGACGGAAGGCGGATTTGGCGCTCTGGTACGACAAGAAAAGCGGACGCTTCGTCACGAGCGGGTATTACGGGAAGCCGCCGTCCTGGGTCGAGGCGTTTAACGACGAGAACGAGGTGCCCGAGGCGCGGCGCTCCTCGATTCGACAGACGCCGCATTTTGACATGCTGACGCTCGCGCTCGCCAAGCGCGCGCTCGAGGCGATGGACCTCGGCGAGGACGACGCGCCGGACCTGCTGCTCGTGAGCCTGTCGGCGACCGACTATCTCGGCCACGCGCTCGGGCCGTTCGATCCCAAAATGGACGACAACCTCACTCGGATCGACCGCGAATTGGGCTCCTTCCTGGATTTTTTGGATTTCAAGGTCGGCGCGGCGTTCTACGCCGCCGGGTTGTCCTCCGATCACGGCGTGCTGCCCGTGCCCGAGTCGGAGCAGGGGCGCGCGATGGGGGCCCGTCGCGTGTCGCAGAAGCAATTGCGGAGCTATCTCGAAGAGGGACTGCGGGCCGGCTTCGGCCGGCCGGTCGGGGGCGGGGATTGGATTTTGGGCTGGAATCCGCCCGTCCTTTATCTGGACGCGGAGGCGGCGGCGAAGGCCGGGGGGCTTTCGGCGCTTGAGCGCAAGGCCGCGGAGTTGATCGGGGCTCGCGAGGACGTCGTTTGGGCGCATCCCGCGCGGGCGATCCCGAAGTCGGCGGCGTACGCCGCGGTGTACGAACGCAGCCTGCCGGTCTCGCGCGACGGGGTGGTCGCGTTTCTTAATAAGGAAGGGGTGCTGTTGACTGATTACCCCGAGGGGACCAGCCACGGCACGCCTTACGACTACGACGCGCGGGTGCCGGTCGCGCTTTTGGGTCCGGGAGTCGCGGCAGGCCGCCGGAAGCGGGAAGCGTTTACCGCCGAGCTGGCCCCGGCGCTG